>Ga0326728_10013150_pt1 | contig 18091 bp, 16 predicted proteins | sample MB3enrmetagenome_FD_207602 | JGI IMG/M metagenome (GOLD analysis project Ga0326728, IMG submission 207602) | Lab enriched peat soil microbial communities from McLean, Ithaca, NY, United States - MB31MN | ecosystem: Environmental > Terrestrial > Soil > Wetlands > Peat | place: USA: New York... | reverse complement strand
ATCCCGTCCGACGCCCATCGCTCTGGCCGCTTAACTGCTAAAATACGTCACCGTATTTACGCCCCAGAGTACTTAGCCGGTAACAGAATCGGCAACAGACCAGTAACATGTTACTGCTTTTGGTTCACGTTAACGATAACGTTGGCTTGGTCCTGGCATTGACATGGGCGCATTTACAGATGGACACCCGCCCGGATTGGTGAGGCAGAACGGTCTGCAACATCCGGGGGCCATTATATCATCGGATGAATCACGGCGACGGCGGTGGGCCGAACCATCCGTCAACCGAAGATCTCCATGAGTCCAGATCAGCAAAATGTTGACATGATCGGAACTTACCTTTTTGGAAAAACTTAGGTAGTGGTGCCGTAGATTGTTGCTGAACCCCCCCCGGCCCCTCAAGGAAATCTTATGAAAACCGAAGACCATTATGCGCCCTGCACCTGACTTAATCCGCTGGTGGCGGGAATTGCGGGAGGCCCGGCTTCGTGAGGAGTGGGGACCAGATGGGGAAAACGAGGAGGATTACGGCGATGCGAGGGTCGGGGGTGCGCTGGATTGTCGCCGGATTAGCCCGGAGGGACATCTCCAAAAACCTGTTGGCGAACCAATATCTTCACGTATTCAACCGCGATTGAGAGGCCATACGAGGCCCCTGGCTTTAGAATGTTCTTTCTGACTTTATTCCAAATTGTATCCTGCCGGATGCCATCGCAGAAGTCGTGACCGGCTGAAGTCAGCCGGTAAATCATGGCTCCCATGATTACTTCTTGGGTTTTAAGAAGACGCCCCTCGGCGAGTCCAGCATCAAAAATCAACGCAGTGTGGTAGCCGCAAACCGCGTCTGAGACGCTGGGGATATTGATGCGCTCCCCATTCTGATATTTGTCGGCCTCCACATTAAGAAGGATCGTCCGAATGATTTCCATATCCCGCTTCATTGACTGCATTATTATGGGACAGAGCGCATCGTCCAGCAAATTAACCCCGCCATGAGGCATTTTTAATAATGAAAAACTCGCTTGCCATTTCCGGTCCTCGGAAACAATCTCCACGCAGATTAACCACGCTTTGGGAGATTGTGAACACGCTTAACACCGTAAAATTTGCTCGGACCTGGGAATTGCTCCAAAACATCAAATCGACCTCCGACAGGGCCGCAAAGCGCATCTGACATCAGCAATGAATCGCACGGTTTTCTTGGATGGAGGCTTGCCGGTAAAGAGGAAACAATTCCATATTCCGTCGTTCGTGTTTGGAGGCGCCCCCTCACCGAACAAGAGTTGAAACATGCCCCAAAATCGTTAGACAAGAAGGCCGTTGAACTACTCGAAAGGGCCGCGTAAATGTGGAGGGTCGAACGGCTGGACAAATTCAATAGCGATCTCCTCTCTATTGAGCCCAATAAAGCATATGCAGAAGAGCTTGTTTCCGGTGTTATTTGGGTTTTGCTTCGTGATCCGAAGTGTGGCTTGAACGCTCCACTAAGCGGAATGTGGTATATCATTTCCAAAGATGTGCCAAACCAAAGAGATCTCATTATTTTCTATACATTTTCAGAATCTCAAAAATTAGTGCTCCTTTTGTCCGTCTCGAAATCTTCGATGGCATAAACTGGTATCGCCGGACGCAATCTGAACGCGTCGAAAACAACACGGAAGCCAACCGTTACCCCCGGGTCCGGGGCAGCAACAATCTACGGCACCACGACCAAAACTTATTCACATGGACAGCGAATGTCCAACCTGGGGGCGCAGGATGGCGGAAAAAGGGAAATTTTATGACAAAGAAGGAACAATTCATGGCGTTCATCCTGGTCGGCGCCACCGCGCGGGACATCAACGCCGAAACCAATGATGCCCAGTTGATTCTGCATACAGCCGGCCAGATTCCCGATGAGGCCATCCCCGAAAACGTCATGAACGCCGCCAAGGTCTTTCTGGCCTTCTGCAACCACGACGGCAAACGCCCCCATCGATGGATGCTGAAGAAATGCTAAATGCTGAATGCCAAATGCTAAAGTATCGAGACCTGGATCGGGGGCTTTTCAGTAGTGTGAGCGTTTTGCAAAAAAGGGGCAAAAAAACGGTTGCTTTTGGGCGGGGTTTGTGCCATGCTGCCCAACGCTTGAAAGCGCGCCAACATTGGGAAAATCGCCCTGGCAATTGGCGCTTTCCGGTTAAAGGAGTAAATTGAGTCTTGTCATGGAAACCAAATCAGAATTATGAAACCATTTAATCCGCTGCAATCCGGCCGGATGGCCGGAAGCCTGGCCCTCGCGCTGGCGCTTATTTCGTCCGCCACAACGGCCCGCGCCAATGTCTATGCCTCGAACATTAAATTGAGCGGCAGTTTAAGCAGCATAACCAACACTGCGGGCACCAACGTAAATATCACCTACATTCTCAATGAACCTGCCACGGCGGGCGTCACGGTCAACATCCTGCAAGGGAACACTGTGGTGGAGACGATTACCGGCGGCACGAATATGGGCCTCAATTCGGTGACGTGGACGCCCAATGTGACCGGCACTTGTTCCGTCAGCATTACGGCCAAGGCTGCCGGCTACACGACTTGGACGCAAACCAGCCTTGATTCGACCAACAACGTGGCTGTCTATCCGGAAGGCATCGCTGTTGATAACAATACCAACAGTCCGTATTACGGCCGCGTCATGGTGGGCTGCGCATCGCCAGGGACACAAAACGGCGTCACGCAGCAATGCGGCATCTACAAAATGAACGCCGACGGCTCGCCTGCTGACGAAGGCAGCTTTGGTTATGGAGGATATACGACTGACGATAACGGCGATGTTTCCGGCAACCCAGGACAAATGCCTGTCAGCCAGTATAACAATGTTCCTTGGGCGCTGAGGATCGGTGAAGATGACAGGGTTTACATGCTTGATTACAGCGCCTTGGGCGCAATCATCGCTTTCGATATAAAGGTGACAACCAACCAGATTGTGATCAACGAAGGTCCCAGCAGCCCCGGTTTTCCCAATTGCCCCAATAATTATGCCAGCAACCCGGATATTGCCGATCTCGTTATCGGTATTAACAATTTTGATGTCACCTCCACCACCACGTCCAATGCCGCGGTCTGGCTGTGTGACTTCGATTCGCCAGATAATTGGGGCGTTTGGATGTACCATCTGAAAAACGGCGCGGCTGATCCGGCCGACACCGAAGGGACTCAGGTTGTGATCGCGGGCACTGATTCCGACCTTAGCCAGGGTTCTTCGGGTGGTTGCATGGTCGATTCCAATCTTGACATCTTCGTTTCTCAAAGCACGTCCGACAATAATTCTCTTTTAAGAACCATGGAGTACACCAATTGGAACCGCGGTGTTCTCCCCCCCGAAAAGGGCGGCACCAATTACGCGTATGGCACGGCAACCAACCAAGTGCATTGGGGAGTTGGAACCAATGACGCCACGTTTGAAGAAGTGCAGGATACCGTCATCAATAATCGCCAACATCCAACGATGGTGGCGCTGCCCATGGTTGCGGGCGCGAATGACAATCCAGGGATTCGGGTTCTCAACGCCACCAACGGCTCCGTTGTCACTGTAACAAACGGCGCCACGATCCAGGCTCTGACCAATCTGGATTATCCCAATCAATATACATGCGCGGCCTGGGACAACGTTGGCAATCTTTATGGCGCCTCTTCATCGGCCTACTACTGGCGGGTCTGGTCGCCTCCGGGGACCAACCAGGCCACCACATTGGCCGTGGCAACGGTGAAAGTCACCTCCCTTCCAACACCGCCTGACATTACCGGCATCGCGCTCAACGGCACCAACGTTACCATTAACTTCACTGCGGGCGCCAGTGATCCCGCTTCAAACTTCATTCTCATAAGCTCCGCCACCGTGAATGGCGCTTATACGGCTGTCAATGGCGCCATCATCACAAAGGTTAGTTCCGGCGTCTTTCAGGCCACCGCCAGTGTCAATGGTTCGACCCAATTCTATCGCTTGGAACGCTGAAGAAAATGCTAAATTCTAAATGCTAAATGCTAAAATATCCGAACCTGACTCGAAGCGTCTTTTCAGTCATTTTAGCATTTAGAATTTAGCATTTAGCATTTAGCCTTTGGCCCGTGCGCAGCATACAGAACATCGCCCTGGTCGGTTTCATGGGCACCGGCAAATCCTCCGTCGGCCGCCTGGCCGCCGAGTTGTTGCAGTTCGAGTTTGTCGATACCGACGAACTCATCGAAGCCCAATGCGGCATGACCATCGAGGAAATCTTCAAAAGGCAGGGCGAGGCCGCCTTTCGCCAATTGGAACAGCAAGTGGTCCAGAACCTGAGCCAGCGGCAAAAGACGGTCATTGCCACCGGCGGCGGTCTCGTTGCGGACCCGGCCAATCTGGCCAGCCTGAAAACCCATGCGCTGGTGGTTTGCCTGTGGGCCTCGCCCGAAACCATCTGGGAACGGGTGCAAACACAGACCCACCGGCCCTTGCTGCAAACCGCTGATCCATTGGGCAAAATTCGCGAACTCTTCGCCGTGCGCGATCCCCTATACCGCCAGGCCGACGTGCTCATCCAGACCGGCCAGCGTTCGCCCAAAGAAGTAGTCCAGCAGGTGTTGCACCAATTCCAACTCGCGCGACAGTGAGGAAGGCGCGATGACCTTGGAAAAAACAGTTTAATCTTAATATAACACTTAAAGCCACAGATGAACACAGATAGACACAGATCAGAAGGAGTTGCGAAAAAATCAGTCACCCAAAGGGTGAAAGGCTTTTTCCATAAAAATCTGTGTTTATCTATGTCCATCTGTGGCTTCCGTTTTTTTCTTGAACTCCAACTTCTGGATTGAGGACGATGGAAGACGGACGCACAGCCATTCAAGAACGCGCCCGCGCATTGGGGTTTGACGCCTGCCGGTTCACCACGGCCCGCCCGCCCGACCACGCCGCCGAGTTCCAACGCTGGCTCGACGCCGGTTGCCACGGAGAAATGGGGTATCTCCAGCGCAATGCCCGCAAACGAATTGATCCGGCCCGCGTCCTCGCCGATGCCAGGACGATCATCACGCTTGCTGTCAGTTACAATATGGAACCAGCCGCGCCCGCGCCGAAAGCGGGCGCAACCGGCCAGATCGCCCGCTACGCCCAATTCTCCGACTATCACGCCGTCCTGGGCGAACGCCTCAAAACCCTGGCCCGGTTCATTGATCAGACCGGCGCGGGCGGGAGCCGCTCGTTGTGGTATGTCGATACCGGCCCCTTGCTCGAACGCGACCTGGCGCAGCGCGCGGGACTCGGTTTCATCGGCAAGCACGCCAGCCTCATCAGCCGCAAGTTCGGCAACTGGATTTTCCTTGCCGAAATCATCACCACGCTCGAGATCGAGCCGGATGCGCCGGAAAAAAACCGCTGCGGCTCCTGCCGGCGCTGCATTGACGCCTGTCCCACCGCCGCCATCACCGCCCCGTTTCAACTCGACGCGCGCCGCTGCATTTCGTACCTGACCATTGAATTGAAGGGGGCAATCCCGGAGGAATTTCGGGCCGCAATCGGCACCCGGATTTACGGGTGCGACGATTGTCTGGCCGTCTGCCCCTGGAATCGCTTTGCCAAAGAAGGGGCGTTGATGCGTCCGCATTACCGCGCCGAATTGGCGGCGCCGGATTTGATTGAGTTGCTCTCCCTGGACGAAGCGGGGTTCAAGAGGCGATTTGCCGGCACCCCCATTTTGCGGGCGAAACGGGGGGGCTTTCTCCGCAACGTCTGCGTGGCCCTGGGGAACTGCGGCGATTCAGGCGCGCTGCCCGCCCTGGCCCGCGCGGCGGCGGACGCGGACCCGCTGATTGCCGAACACGCCCGATGGGCGGTGGAAATGCTAAATGCTAAATGCTAAATGCTAAAAAACAAAAACAGGCGCTTTTGAACTCTTCCTTTAGCCTTCAGCATTTAGCATTTAGCATTTTCTTCGCTTGCCAAAGGGGGTGCGTTGGGCTTAGGTTTGGAGCAAGCGGGGGCGCGGTTAGCTCAGAGGAAGAGCATCACCTTGACACGGTGGGGGTCACAGGTTCAAGTCCTGTATCGCGCACCATCTCACCATGGCCGTTTGACATAAGAGAGAAAAACAATTAATATGGAGTAAAGCTATGAAGAGAATAAATCCCGCGGCGCGCAACGTGGAGCAGGCGTTCACGCTTATTGAACTGCTGGTCGTCATTTCCATCATCGGTGTTTTGGCCGGGATGATATTGCCCGCGTTGAGCAAGGCGAAAATAAACGCCCAGAAACAACTGGCCAAGACCGAAGAAAACAGCCTGGTTGCGGCCATAAATCAATACTACGCCCAATACAGCCGCCTGCCAGCCTCCACCAATGCCGTGGCAGCCGCCGGCGCAAATGACTTTACCTTTGGAACGGTGTCCACGTACTGGAATGCAAATGATTATCTCAATATGAATTCCCCACTTCCTCAAGTTGATTCGTCCGAAACTGGTGGTGTCGGAAAGCAGCGTGGCGAAAGTACCTACCAGAATTTTAATTCCGAGGTGATTGCGATCCTGCGAGACGACACCTATTGGCCGGAGACCATTACCAATGGCAGCGCTGTTTCGCAGCATGTTTATAATCCACAGCAAACATCATTTTTTAACGCAAAAGGTGCGACAGCATATTCGATTAATACAAATGCCCCAGGCATTGGTATAAACGACGTTTTTATCGATCCCTGGGGCAGCCCCTACATCATCACGCTGGATTTGAATTACGATGGCAAATGCATGGACTATGCCTTGAACTCAATGTACTCAAATAACATCGTGGGGTCAGGCCAGCATCCGACTGTTCCCTGGCTGATACCGGGAGAGGCCATTGTTTGGTCTTTCGGACCCTATTGGAAACAGATTGCCACCGCTTGGGCCGCACAGGCGGCGCCGAATAAGATTCCCGGCGCCCTTAACACGGGCATCAATAAGCAGTCCATCGTTGCCTCGTTCCAATAAGCGGGCCTGAATTTTTCGCGTTTTCGTTGTTGCGCACGGGGCGGTTTCTGTGTCTCCTTTCGGGGCGATAATGGCCATTAAACTGTCAACTCTGTCAATCTGGCTGGGACTCTGCATGGCGGCGATCAATTTGTATGGACTGCTCAAGCCGTACGAATTGAAGAACATCGTCCGCAAGCTGCCCCGGTCGCTGCCCGCCGGCTATCTGTTCATGCTCTCCGCCACGGCGTGGTTCATGTGGAATGTCAGCCGCGAATCGCTCTCGGACTTCGAATCGCTCAAGCCGTTTCTTTTCACCCTGTTTGTCGGCGTCGGCGTCGGCTCCTGTTTTTTTGTGCAGGATTTTCTGGCGGCGCGGGGGCTGGCGGTTTTGATGCTGCTGCTGGGCAAATTGATGGTTGATGCCGAGCGGTGGGCGGAGAGCGACTGGCGGTTGGTGATCGCGGTGTGGGCTTATGGGTTGGTGGCGGCCGGAATGTGGTTCACCGTCTCGCCCTGGCGCCTGCGCGACATGCTTTACTGGGCCACGGCCAGCGAGAGACGCATCCGGGCCGGGAGCGCCGTCCGTTGTGCCTTCGGCTTGTTTGTCGCGTTCCTCGGTTTCAAGGTGTTCTGAGCGGGCTTCCTTCAGCCCGGTTTCAAAAAGTTTTCGGCCATGGCCACGGCATTGAGCATCGCTTTGGCTTTGTTGACGGTTTCTTGAAATTCCGCCTCGGGCGCGGAGTCGTTGACCCAGCCGCCGCCCGCTTGCACGTAAGCCTTGCCATCCTTGATCAGCGCCGTGCGGATGGTGATGCAGCAGTCCAGGTTGCCGTTGAATGAGAAATAACCCACGCACCCGCCATAAGGGCCGCGCGCCGTTTGTTCCAATTCGGCAATGATCTGCATGGCGCGAATCTTGGGCGCGCCGCTCAAAGTGCCGGCGGGGAAAGTCGCCCGGATCAGGTCATAAGGGGTCCGGTCAGCCGAGAGCTTCCCTTCCACCTGGGTGACGATGTGCATGACGTGGCTGTAACGCTCGACGGTCATCAAATCCTTCACCTGCACGCTGCCGAAATCGCAAACCCGGCCGAGGTCGTTGCGGGCCAGATCGACCAGCATGACGTGTTCGGCCCGCTCTTTCGGGTCGGCCAATAATTCCTTTTGCAGCGCATCGTCCTCTTCCGGCGTTGTGCCGCGCCGGCGGGTTCCGGCGATGGGCCGGATTTCCACGCGGCGGTCTTCGCAACGGACGTGAATTTCCGGCGAAGCGCCGACCAGCGCGAATCCCTCCAGCTCGAGCAAAAACATGTAAGGGGAAGGATTGATGGACCGGGCCGCCCGATAAATGTCCAGCGGCGCGGCCTTGACCTCCGTGGAAAACCGCTGCGAGCCGACGACCTGGATGATGTCGCCCGCCGTGATGTATTTTTTGGCGCGGACCACGTTGTCCAGAAACACCTCCTTGGGCACGTTGGAGGAAAAGGGGACGTCCGGCACATCATTCACCATGTCCACCGGCAGGTGTTTGGACGGTTGTTCGAGGAGGGAAACCAAACGGTCGATCTCGCCCACCGCCTCCTCATAGGCCTCCTGCGGGTTGGAGCTTGCGTCCAGGACCGCGCTGACGAGGATGGTGATGGTTTGGGCCACGCGGTCGAAAATCAAAAGCTCGTCCGCGATCAGGAAATAGATCACCGGCGTCTTGAGGTCGTCCCGCGCCGGACGGGGCACGACTGGTTCGATGTCATGTATAAACTCGTAGCCGATGAAACCGACGGCCCCGCCGGTAAAGCGCGGCAAACCGGGGAGCGCGACAGCCTTGAAGCGCCGCATGACTTGTTCCACCGCCTCCAAGCCGTCCCGGACGGTTTTGGCGCCGTTGACGCCGGGGCCGGGCTGGACGGTGAATTGCGCGGTGATTTTGGCGTTCTCGATGACATCGACGCGCGAGCCCTGCTGGCGGATGACGGCGCGGGGATTGCAGCCCACGAAGGAATAACGGCCAACGTGTTCGCCGCCTTCGACGGATTCCAAAAGAAAGGATTCGCCCTGGCCGCGAATCTTGCGATAGGCGGAGAGAGGGGTTTCCAAATCGGCCAGAATCCGGCGCGTGACCGGGATGAGATTGCCCTGTCCGGCCAGTTTGAGAAATTCCGTTTGCGTTGGATAGTACATGGCTTCCGCTGGATTAAGGTTTACCCCATTCGATGACGCAAGCGCCATAATGAAAGGGCGGTGTAAAACAGGACAATGACGGCATAGGCCAGGATGCCCAAACCGATGGCAAAGGGAACCGACTCCAACTCACTGAAACAGAGCAAGGCCGCGCCGACCAGGCCGGTGAGGGCGGTTTCGCCCAGCAGACAAAGAAAATAGAAGGGGAGCCGCGCGCGCGAAATCTGTTCCAGGAACCATTGCCGGTACGCCTCCTCGCCCATGGAACGCATCAGCCAGGCCGAATGGAAATTATGGGCCGCCACGAGCAAACCGGCGGTGATGATAATAATGGCGGTCAGCGGCCAAAACGCGAAAACGAGGCACAACACGGCGTTGGCCAGCCCGCCGAGTTTCCAGCCCAGTTTTTTGGCCAGCGGATTGCCTTCGAGCACGAGGTTGGGAGTGGCCAGCCAGGTGCTCAGAAAATCCATGCCGCGCGCAAACAGCAGCAGCGCCAGCATGGCGCAATAGCTCCGGCTGGCGAATGGAAGGAAGGCGCCGGTCATTTCTTCCCGTAGATTTCCGCGGGTGTTTGCAGCCGGGGTTCGGTGATGACGTCGCGCGCCCCGCCCTCGGCCACAGAGCGGAAGAAACAGGAGCGATAGCCTTCGTGACAGGCGGCGCCGATTTGTTCGACCTGGATCAAAAGCGTGTCGGCATCGCAATCGAAAGCGATGTCCTTGACCGTCTGAATGTGGCCGCTGGATTCGCCTTTCATCCAGAATTGCTGGCGGGAACGGCTCCAGAAATGGGTTTTGCCGGTGGCAATGGTGGCTTCGAGCGAGGCGCGGTTCATCCAGGCCATCATCAAGACGCGGCCCGAGGCCTTGTCCTGAATGATCGCGGGGACCAGTCCGTCGGAATTGAATTTTATTTTATCGCAGACATTCATAATTTTTCTTTACGAGGCAATGGACGGAGCAGAGGGCTGGAGGTCCCCCGGGGTCAACGTCTTGATACTTTTGAGGATGGCGGCCAGATTCTCATCCTGGCAAAGGACGATGCATCCGCGCTTGATTCCGGTTTCCGAGGAGGGCGGGGCAGAGGGGTAGAAACGAAACAGCCGCAAGTGGCTGAGGGGTTCGAGATAGCTGGTGTTGAGCGCCTTTCCCGGCCCGAAATCGTCGTAAGCATAGTCGGTGCCCGGGACCTGAAAATCGTCCACCATGACAACGGCCTGATGCCACTTTCCGAAAATAATTTCCAACTCCTCCGCCAGAGGGAGGCGTTCGCGCCAGTGCGCATCCAGGTAAAAGAACGGCTTTGTTTTTGAAAAGGCCTTGTTATTGGCGAGGTCTTTCAAAAAGCCGGGGCTGTCGCCTTGATACAGGTGAATCTGATTGCTTTTTCCAGCCAGCCGGGCGGAGGTGTGCTGGTAAAACCGCGGATTGATCTCGACGGAGTACACCGGCAGGCCGGAGGACGCAAAAAACTCGGTGGTGATGCCCTGGAAAGTTCCGGTTTCGACGATGGCGTCAAAACCGATCTCTTTAAGGAGATCGTCATAAATGCGCCGGCGGAAGGCCTGGCCATTGAAGGGGCCGCCCGGCCCCCATCTGATTATTTTGGGTCTGATAAAGAATTCCCAAGTCCCGATGTTTTCGTCGCCAAGAAGGCCCCTGATGAATTTTCTAATCATAATGACGTTTTGAGGTGAAAACCACATAGCCGACCAGCAATACTCCAATGGCAAAGGCGGAGACACTGACATAAAGCCATTGCAAAGGGGCCCGAAAGCGAAACTCAATGGTGTGCCGGCCCGGCGGCACAAAGACCCCGCGCATAATATAGTTGCAGCGCAGGATGGCGGCCGGCTTCTGATCCACCCAGACCTTCCAGTAGTCTCCGGTACGATCATTGAGCAACACGACGGCCGGCGTTTTCGCGTCGGCCTGAAGTGTGACATCCCTGGGTTGGTAACTGGCAATGGTGACCGTGCCCGGGTCCGCTTCGGGTTGGGCCGGTTTCTGCGGAACCGGGGTGTCATTGGCAATGAGCACTGTTTTCGACGGATCAAATCCCGGCGAATTCAATTGTTTGAGCGCCGTGGAGTCATCGGTCATTTGCCAGTTGGAATAGAGCTTGGCGCGCGGCAGGGCGAGGGTGAATTCGATCAGCGCGATATGGCCGTTGTCATTGGTCTGGACCGTTAAATCACCGGCGTCTTCAATTTGATCGACCCCGGGTTTCTTGATGATATCCATGAGCATCACATTGCGGAAGCTGTTTTTGGGTTCGGCCAACAGGTTGAGCGCGGGCGTCATGCGGGCGTCAGCCAGAATATATCGCGTATTGGTCAGGCGCCACATGCGGACCGGGGGGGACAAATCTTGTTGGGACCAGCCGGCAAAGGTGTTGATATAGTTCCTATCGAGGTCCGGCAGGCGCGGGGCCTGGTCGATTTCCAGCGATTCTATGTTGTTGGCCAGGTAATCATTCTCGATCCACCAATGGCAAAGGCCGCCCAGATTGCCGTCCCCGGGAATGTAAGCACCCGTCGGCGAGAAGCGTGACATGACGCGGTGTTCCCAAGGGTCGTGTCTCAGAAAATCGACGACCGGATTCATGCTGTACTTTTGCGTGTAGTCGTAATAACGGACCCACGGCGCGTTGGCCCGGTTGAGATCCAGGATCATAATGGCGCCGAGGAATACCCAGGCCCAAGTCGCGCGGCCTCCGCTCCACGCGCCACTGAGGATGCCAATGACAACTCCCACCGAGGCGGCAAAAAAGACGACGAAGAAAACGACTTCCCAAATGCTGAAGGCCGCCATTTGCGGCGCCTGTTCGGCGGAAAATCCGTTGTGTTCCAAATAGCGAGCCAGGTCGCCCTTGGAGGAACTCAAGATCAACAGACCCAAAACCGAAGCGCCCAGAACCAGCAGAGTTGCGAGGGTCCATTTCTTGTCAAACCCGGCCGCTTTGGGCCACCAGCTCATGACAAATTGCGGCAGGCTCCCGATGCGATTGGCCGCGCCGCGCATATAGCCGCGATAGAGCGCCTCCAAACCATAGCCCGATAAAATGATCAGGCAGACGTTCAAGGGGTGCAGGAATTTAATCGGGTTGCGGATGTTGCTGAGGAAAGGCAAATGGTAGATGAATTGGTACAACGAGCCATACCGGCCCCACGCCGCCAGCAGTGAAACCAACGCCGCGACACCCCAAAACCAGACAAACTGCCGCTCATTTTTCGAGAAAGGGGAATTGAGTTTCCGCCAGGAATTGAACAGGCCAAAAAGGGCCAGCAGACAAACCAGCACCCCGGTATAATCGCCCGAGCCGGTGTGCCTCCGTTGCAGGCTCGCCTTGATCTGATCGAGGATCTGTTCGCGGGCGGACAGGTCGTTGCCGGCCATGACATTTTGAATTTCGGGCTGCAATCCGAGAGACGCGGCGGCATGGGCGCGGGTTTCGGGATTGCTGCTTTCCAATTCATCCACATGGGGGTCTTCGCCAATCTTGCCCCAGTAGGCGCTGGCTCTGTTCGTGTCCGTTATATAATCCTGCAGGCGGTATCCAAACACGCCCGGAATAACCAAGCGCACCGTTTCCAGCTTCGGAAGGCTCCATTGGGTGATGAAGTGCCAGTGGGCTTTTTTCTCCTCCGCGCTTTGCCCCGCGATGGCCGTTCCCTTGATTTGCGTCCCCACCAGCGTGTAAAGGGTGCTGTCAGAAATCAAGAGCGCAAAGAGCACCGCCACAGTCCCCATGCCGATGGTCTTGGGAATGCCCCTGACGGGGCTGGACGCCGCTCTCAGGAAATAAAAGACAATAAAGACTCCCACGTAGAGGCTCAAAATGGCCCCCACATCGAACCCTTCCATCACCACCATGCCGACGGACAGCCCGGCTATCGTGGCTTTGACCCAAAGCGGACGAACGGAAGGTGAGACCAAAACAGCCAGGGTGACGAAAACCATGGCGGCAGACATGCTCCATTGCCCCAGGCCCCAGCAAGCGTTGGAAAAGAAGTGCATGTTCAAGCCCGCGCCCAGACCGCCGACCACACAAACCGGAGGCGCAAATCCCAACTGCCTGAAAAACAGCCACGCCCCAACGCCCAGAATCAGCATGGTCAACGGGGCGTATATCTTGAAAAAAATCTCCGGCGGGAAAATCCATTGAAAAAGCGTTGAAAAAGACGGCGAGGAACTGGGAGGGGAGCCGCCAATATAGTAGAGGGTTTCCCAATGGCCGGCAAATGTTCCGGGCAGGCGGGAGGATGGGTCCAGCATCGCGCCCAGCGGATAGTCGTTGTCCCAACAAACCCGATGCGGCAAAAACCCTTGATGACACAAGACCGCCAAAGCGCCGCCCAGCACGAGCAGCAGCACAAGGAAGCCGCCCTTCTGCTTGTTTTGTTTTGCCGCGGTTTGTTCTCCGTTCATAGCCATTTGCGGGAGGATACCTGAAAATTCAGTGAAGCCAACCGTTAAGTGGGAAAACGACCCTGATTGACCGGGGCCTCCCGGGCAAAATTCCCGAGGAAATCCTCCACAAAGGTTTCGGCGATGAACGGGCGCATTTGCGGGCTGTTCAAAAAGGAGTCGATGGCGGCCAGATACCCCTCATACTCGCGCCCGGACATGGTGGAAATGAAATCATGGAGTTTTTCATAGGTGGGGAATTGGCGCTTGTCGATGAACGTGTTCGCGGGGACCAAATCCAAAACATCGGGCGCGCCCAAATAGATGGGCACGCATCCGGCGAAAAAGCAGTCGAAAAGTTTTTCCGTCAGGTACCCCTGTTCGACCGAGTTTTCGTAAGCCAGGCAGAATCGGTACGCTTTCAAGGTCAGGTTTTTTGAAACCGTGTTTGGGCCGATAAAGGATGGGAAGCGCTTGAGTTTCAGGGCCTTGAATAATGGGATTCTGCGGTAGAAAAACCGCAACGGCAGATTCAAGGCTGACATCCTCCCTGTAAACAACGGCTTGTCCCACTCCGTGCCGATCAGGTCAAAGTCCCGGGCGGCATGGGATTCAAACCAGCGCACAGCGCGAATGCGCTCGGAGTAAAGCTCGTGGGGACGGGTGGAAAACATGAAGCTGTTGATCAGCACGCAGAGTTTCCGTTCATGAAACGGGCGCGGCGGCGTCGGCTGCTGGAATTTATGCCCCGCGTGGTAAAGTATGTATTTCCCGGGATTGGCGGCGCACAGATCCTTTTTCCAGGTCAGGACCCGCTTGAAGGGGGCATGGTTCTTAAGTTGATAATTGTCCGGGCGAATGATGGGCGGTTCGCAGAGCATCAAATTGAGGTCCGGATGCTTGAGGCGCAGCAGTCCCCGAAAGTGCTTGTTGAACTTGGTGGGATAATCGAAGAAAAGCACCCTGTCGAACCAGGAGAGAGGTTGCATGTCAAGAGTGGCGACGTTGTGTCCCAAGGCGCGCAAACGCCGCCCGAGAACCACAGCGCCATAAGCCAGATCATCGCCCACGAGCGACTTGCACGGGCTGAACATGCGGTTCTGATTATAGTAGGTGTAGAAGTTCCAAAATCCGAAATTCATGGCGGAAGGCGGTTAACGGGACAGCCGCTTGCGCCAGGCGTCAACGCATTCCTCAAAAATGTCAGAGAGGGACTTGGTCAATTGCCAGCCGGGGTAATGCGCCTTGATTTTCGCCAGGTTGGAGATGTAGCAGATGTGATCCCCCTGCCGGGCGGCATCGACGTAAGTTGTTTTTTGCGCGAGACCCGTGATGGCCTGCGCCTGGGAAAAGGCTTCGAGCAATGAGCAACTGTTCCGGCGGCCTCCGCCCAGATTATAGACCTCGGCCACGCGCGGGGCCTGGAGGAAGCGATGAATCAACTCCGCCACATCGGCGGAGTGAATGTTGTCGCGGACCTGTTTGCCCTTGTAGCCGTAAATACTATACATGCGCTGTTCGAGGTTGCATTTAACCAGGTAGCTGAGAAAGCCGTGCAACTCAACGCCGCTGTGCTGCGGGCCGGTCAGGCAGCCGCAACGCAGGCAGCAGGTGGGCAGGCCGAAGTAGCGCCCATATTCCTGCACAAACAGGTCGGAAGCCGCCTTGCTGGCCCCGAAGAGGGAATGTTTGGACTGATCAATGGTCATCGTTTCAGCGATGCCATCCTGGAAGGCGGGATCGGCGTAATCCCAGCGCGTGGCCAGCTCTGTCAGGGGGATTCGATTGGGCGCGTCGCCATAGACCTTGTTGGTGGACATGTGGACAAAGATGATGCCCGCGCTGACGCGCCGCGTCGCTTCCAGAAGATTGAAGGTGCCGGCGGCATTGACATCGAAATCATCAAATGGCCGTTTGGCCGCCAGGTCATGACTCGGTTGGGCGGCGCAATGGACAACGGCCTCGGGCTTGATTTCAGCCACGAATTGCAGGACCTGCCCGCGATGGCGAATGTCCAGCGGGTGATGGTGGAAATGCTTCAGCTCGCGCGCGAGACGCTGGAGGTTCCAGTTCGTATCGCCTTCGGGACCGAAAAAATCGGCCCGCATATTATTATCGGCGCCGTGGATTTCCCAATCCCTTGCGTCCAAGTATTCGGCGACGGCCGAACCAATCAAGCCGCTGCTGCCAGTAACAATAACTTTTTTCATGCGGTAAAACAAAAAAGTATAAAGCAATCCCGGCCTTTTGAAAGCACGAGTTTCATTCACGCGGCCGGCCGCCAAACATCCGCCTTGCAACCGTGCCGCTTGTTGCTATTTTGCCTCTTCTTTAATTGAACCGGCATGTTAAATTGACTCATCGTTTTTCCAGGGAAATTTTTGCAAAGTGAGCGCAAAGCGGATCATCATTGTTGGCGGCGGAATAGTCGGCCTGGCCACGGCCCTGAAACTGGCCGGTCGCTTTCCTGCCGCGCAAGTTGTTGTCCTTGAAAAGGAAGACGACGTCGCCCGCCACCAATCCGGCAACAACAGCGGCGTTCTTCACGCCGGTTTGTACTACAAGCCGGGTTCGCTCAAAGCCCGGCTGGCGGTGGCCGGCATTCAGGAAATGGTCGCCTTCTGCCAGGAGAACGGCGTCCGCCATGAAATCTGCGGCAAGCTCGTGGTGGCGGTGGACGAAACCGAATTGGCCCGCCTGCACAACCTCCTCGAGCGCGGCCAAAAAAACGGCCTGCAAGGACTCCGCCTGCTGGACCGCCCGCAAATGCTCGAAATCGAACCGCATGTGGCGGGCATCGCCGCCGTTCACGTCCCCCAGGAGGGCATCGTGGACTTCATCCAGGTCTGCCGCGCCCTGGTTAAAAAAATCGAGGCCGCGGGCGGACGCGTCGCGACCCGCGCCCGTGTCAACAAGATTCAAGCGCAAGGCGGGGGGTGGAGCGTTCAGACCGCCGCCGGGGATTGGGAGGCGGATTACGTGGTCAATTGCGCCGGCCTCCACTGCGATCGGGTGGCCGTCATGGCCGGTGAAAAGCGCGACGTCCGGATCATCCCCTTCCGCGGCGAGTATTTTAAAATCAAACCGGCGCGGCAGCATCTGGCGCGCCACTTGATATATCCGGTGCCCGACCCGCAATTCCCCTTTCTGGGAGTTCATTTCACGCGCTTGATCGGGGGCGGGGTCGAAGCCGGCCCCAATGCCGTGCTGGCCGGCGCGCGCGAAGGCTACCACAAAACCGACATCAACCTGCTGGACCTCTGCGACGCCTTGAGCTTTTCCGGCCTGTGGCGCTTCATGAGCAAACACAAACGAATGAGTTGGGAGGAGATCAAGCGGTCGTTCAGCCGCAAATTATTTTGCCGGGCGCTGCAACGGCTTGTCCCGGAAATTCGCGTCGAAGACCTTGAACACGGCGGCGCCGGCGTCCGCGCCCAGGCGATGTCGCCGGAAGGGGAGTTATTGCAGGATTTTTGCCTGGTGCGCCGTCCGCGCGCCCTGCATGTGCTCAACGCCCCCAGTCCCGGCGCGACCGCTTCCCTGGCCATCGGGGGTGAAATCGCGCGGCTTGTTGCTGAAGATTTCAGCGCCAGCCCCGGCGGATAATGGGATAACGAGATTGCCATGGGTCGTACCATAGTGCGACCCATTTGGCCTTTTGGTTCCTTATGGCTTGGCGGGAAAGGCGGCCTTGAATTCCGGCGTCTGGCGCAATCCCCCAAAACCCGTGTCCTGGTAGAGATGTTCGAGAAGATTCAACGTTTTTGGATTTTGCCGGATTTCCCCGGAGTTCAAGGCCAGGGCTTTCTTGAGCGAAACCACGGCTTGGGCCGCTTCACTTCGATTGGCTTGCACGAGGGCAAGGTTGTACCAAGGCCCGGACGAGTCGGGAGTCATTTGGGCCAGCCTTTGGAATGCTTCCTCGGTTTTGGCCAGATCGCCGATGCGCAAGTACGCGGCGCCCACGCTCATCAGGATGTTCGCATCGGCCGCCGGATAATGCAGAAGTTGATCCAACATTTGTTTGGCAGCATTGGTTTGTCTGGCCTCGATGGCGCGTTGAATCTGGGCGAAGAATTGGCTGATCTGGTCCCCTCCGGCTGAGGTTTTGCTGCGTTCCAATTGGTTGATCCAGTCGCTGATCTGGCCATTGTAGGGATCGAGCTTGTGGCAGGTCTTGAGAACAAGCAGGGCATCATCAATGCGGTTGCCATTGAGGAGCTGGTTCATGAGATGAAAAACCGCTTCCGGGCTGTAAGGACAATAGGCAAAGGCTTGTTTCAGGGCGAATTCGGCCTCCTTGGTGACGCGCGCGTTTTCCGCGGGAGAGTGGGAGTTGTGGGCGCGCCACTGATAGATGCTGGAGGCAATTGCGCAGCGCATTTTGGAAAAGGCCTTTTGGGCGTCGTCATCGCTCACGAACTTCCGGTCGCCGGTGAACCCGCCGAAGTAGTGGCGCAAATAGACGTTTTCCGCCCAGGCGCAGATGTCTTTGACGCTCGTGTCGTAAGTAATCCAGTTGCCAATGGTGCGCTCCGAAAACC
>Ga0326728_10013148_pt1 | contig 18092 bp, 14 predicted proteins | sample MB3enrmetagenome_FD_207602 | JGI IMG/M metagenome (GOLD analysis project Ga0326728, IMG submission 207602) | Lab enriched peat soil microbial communities from McLean, Ithaca, NY, United States - MB31MN | ecosystem: Environmental > Terrestrial > Soil > Wetlands > Peat | place: USA: New York... | reverse complement strand
AATAGGCCCAAGGCTTGGCGGAGTCCGGCGGCACGAGAAAATTGCTCGCCAGCTCGTCCTGCTGCTGTCCATTACCCACCGCCAGAAAGCCACCGCACAAGGCTAGGAACATTGCCGCGACAATTGCGAATTTCTTCATCTTTTTCCTCGCACACAGGTTTGTGGAAGTGGGACGTCGTCCGCCAGGGCTCTGCGCGGCTCGCCATGAAATCGCGTTTCAAACAGCGGATGGTATGAATCGATTTGAGGGCTATTTGCCAAGGCGATTCCGACGTGAGCACATGGTGACGCAGCGCGATCATCCGTAACTTCCTGCGACTCTGCGCGGCGTCCTTTCACGACGCGCATATTGCCTTTTCTGAGTGTGGAATTCAAGCGAATCTCGCGGCCCCGCCGGGAATTGTTTTCAATTTCATATTTAAGACAACCTCCCGCCCCGAAGGTGGTTCATAATCCCAGAGCAAAACGGTGGTCCGAGAAGAGAGGAGCAAACAGATGAAACTACGCCTCGCCGGCCTCATAGCAGTCGGCCTCTGCCTGTGGATTCTGCCCGCGCGGGCAGCCGAACCTCAACTGACGATTTACAACCAGAACTTCGCGGTGGTGCGCGTGCTGATTCCCCTCGACCTGAAATCCGGGGAGAATCGCATTCAGTTCACGGACACGACAGCCTTCCTCGAACCCGACTCGGTGATTCTCCGCGACCCAACGGGAGCGCGGGTCTTGCAGATTCTCGAGCAGAACTACCGCGCCGACCCCGTCTCGCAGGAGCGCCTTCTGTCTCTGTACGAAGGCAACACGCTCGAATTTCTGGTGCAACGAGGCGACCACACAGAGACCGTGCAGGGCAAAATCATTCGCAGCGGATACGTCCCGCCCAGCCCTTACTCTCCCTATGGGAATCCCTATCCGGGCAACCAACCCGGGATGCAGCAACCGATCATCGAAGTGGACGGCAAGCTGCGCTTTCAGCTTCCCGGAATCCCGCTGTTCCCCACCCTTACCGACGACACGATTTTGAAGCCGACGCTCAACTGGGTTTTGATGACGGACAGGCCCGGCGCGGTAAACGCCGAGTTCAGCTATGTGACGGGCCAGATGGACTGGAACGCGGATTACAACCTCGTCGCGCCCGAAGAAGGCGATCACCTGGATATGGTCGGCTGGGTGACCATTCACAATCAATCAGGCAAGACTTTCGACGGCGCTCGAATCAAGCTGATGGCCGGAGACGTTAATAAAATTCATACCAGAGAATTCTTCGCAGACGCGTTAATGCATGTGCCCGGGGAAGGATTAACCATGGGTGGTCCACCGCCGCAGGTCAGCGAAAAAACCTTTGACGAATACCACCTCTACGAACTGCATCGCCCCACCACGCTGCACGACCAGGAAAGCAAGCAGGTGGAGTTCGTGCGCGCTGCCGGAATCAAATCCGAGCGGCTGTATGTTTACGACGGAATGAAGGTGGACCAGAACCAGTATCGAGGCTGGAACATGGAGAGTATTCGGCAAAACAGCGAATACGGAACGCAGTCCAATCCCGACGTGGCGGTGATGCGGGAATTCAGCAACTCCGAAGCCAATCACCTGGGGATGCCGCTGCCGGCGGGCCGCCTGCGATTCTACCGCCAAGACACGGACGGCCACCTGGAATTTACGGGCGAAAATGAAATCAAGCACACGCCTCGCGATGAGACGATTCGTGTCTTCACCGGTGACGCCTTCGACATCAAGGGTGAACGCAAGCGCACGGATTACCATAGCGATATGGGCCGGCGCATGGTGGATGAGTCTTTCGAGATCAAACTGCGCAACCACAAGAAGGAGCCCGTGGTGGTGCGCGTGGTCGAGCACCTCTATCGTGGCGCGACTTGGGAAATCACGGAGAAGTCCGCCACCTATCTCAAGACCGACGCCCAAACCATCGAGTTTCAAGTTCAGTTACCGCCGGACGGGGAAAAGACCGTCACCTACACGGCGCATTACACCTGGTAAAGGAAATTGTGAATTTGGAATTATGGATGTAGCGTAGTTGGCCCCGCTCGCGTTTTCAGATTCGACGCCCGGATTGCGCAGAGCAAAGCTCTGCGGCCGGCTGAGACGCAGAGCTTTGCTCTGCATTGCAAGTCTGCCGCGCTAACCACTCGCGCCCGTTTACGCACACCTGAATCGTCATCGGCAGCCAGGTTTGGAGCCGGACATGCAGGAGGCCGAAGTCGGGGTCCACAAAGTAAAAGTACAAGTGCCGGCACTTGGCCTCGCGGGGCACTAACTGCAATTGTCGCTTCTCCCGGTCGCGCCGTACCGTGAAGGTCTGGCAGGGTTCCACACACGAGAGTACGCACGCCCATCCCTCCTTCACCGGCTTCTCTTCCCGAAGCTTCCGCACCAGCGCCTCCTTGCTCGCTTGCCCTGAGGCTACGTACATGAAGGGCCGCCCCGCCCGCTGCGCCAATTGCTCCGCCCGCACTTTGATCCCCCGGGAAAACCTCTCCACGAAACCTCGGAAGTCCTTGAATCCCACCCGCTGCTTCCACATGAAGGCGTGCAGCCCTTGCACATAACTGATCGAACGCAACACACCCCGAAACAAAATGCGATCAAATCCTGATATGCTTCCTGAGATGCGGCTCGCATGCCGCTGCAAAAAACGCTCCATGACGGTCCTCCGCATGAGGTTTGCCCAAAAACATCATGACGGAATCCGCCATGGAGCGTTATTCCTTTTGGTTGCGGCCTTCAGGCCGCGCTGCGCAATCCAGCTTCTCCCTCCTCGTGATCGCCCAATGCAGGCGTAGGGGCGGGCCTTGTGGCCGCCCAGGGCGGCCACAAGGCCCGCCCCTACGAACTACTTGGCGAACAACTCCATTTCCGTAAGCTGCGAAACGATGTGCCCGATGAGGATGTGAGATTCCTGAATGCGCGGAGTCTCGCTCGAGGGCACGCATAGGCAATAACGCGAAACCTCCTGTAACATGCTCCCGAATTTACCGGTCAATGCGACGGTGACCAATCCCTTGGCCTTGGCCGCGGCCAGCGCCTTCAAAACGTTGGGCGACTTTCCGCTGGTGGAAAATCCCACGGCCACGTCACCGGCTAAGCCTAAAGCCTCAATTTGCCGGGAAAACACATTTTCGTAGGCATAATCATTGCCGATTCCCGTGAGCGCGGAAGTGTTCACGGTCAGGGCCAGCGCCGGCAGCGGCGTGCGCTCCATCTGAAATCTCCCCACGAATTCCGCAGCAATGTGTTGCGAGTCAGCGGCGCTGCCGCCATTGCCGAATAAAAGAATTTTGTGCCCGTGGCTCAGCGCGGTCACGAATTCCTTGACCACCTCGGCAATTTGGCCCAGAAGATGTTTGTCCTCCAGCAGGGCTTGCTTGACCTTGATGCTTTCCTGGATGGAATTAATGATTAATGCGTCGGTACTGAAATTCATTTTATAACCTCTCCAAGGGTGATTGAATGTCGTAGGGGTACGGCTTGCCGTACCCTCCTCATTCCTGTCGCGCGACCCAACCGGGAGGGTACGGCAAGCCGTACCCCTACAACCGGCGCGGCAGAGCCGCCGACCAATTGTCAAAAGTTTAATGGTAACACAAAGGCCGGGAGCTTCGGCGCGTCACCCATCTTATCCAAGCAGCGTTTAATCAAGCGGGGAGATAATCTGCTGCTCTGCCGCCTGCCCCCCAGTAGTGAAGAGGCATGGGCACCACGCCATGTTCGCTGCTGTGTCGAAATCACCAGAGAGTGGTCACAAGGCGGGCCGCGACGATGCTGGAATCCTTGGTCAATAAGGAGACCGTGTCGCCGAGAGATTGCAGGTAGAGCGCAGAACCTACGATCAGCCGATCGTGCATTTCGGGCAGAACTGTGGCTTTCAAACTCTCCTCAAAGACCTCCCAGGTCATCGGGTAAATCGAGATGCGAAGATCTGCGATAACTGATCCGAGGAGAGCGGACACTTTGGGAATGGCGGTGCGCCCGTGCTCGACAATGTAGGCCGCCTCAGCGAGAGCAATGATCGGCAAAACGAGGCTGCTGGTTGGATCGTCGATGACTTTTTTCGCCTGCGGCCCAAGGCGTGGATTGCCCTCCAAATGCCACACCAGCGCGTGGGTATCGAGAACGTATTTATGCGCCATTCATCTCCCGGTCCTGGGGGCGCCACTCTGCAATCTTGAAATCGTCCTCCGTCGACATTCTTCCGCCGCGGAATTCTCCAAAGATGAGGCGCCGCGATTCAGCGGCGCGCCCCGGAGTGATCAGCGTGTCGACAACGGTCCGAATGAGCCTCAGTCGTTCTTGGGGCGAGAGGTCCTGAATCTCGGCGACAATCCTTTCAACGCTGGTCTGTGCCATGTGCCACCTTCACGCTAAAGCGAGGAAACAGCGCTGCGTGTTCAGACCCCATCCTACCCTAATTATCACGAACGCTCAACGGGCGATAAAAGCTGCGATTGAGGATTGCGCGCAACCGCATTCAGTCGTACATTATCGGGCGGCGGATTTAGAAAATCTTAGTTCCATCAACCCGCATCCACCTCCCGCGAATCCCCGGGAGCATAGTGGTGAAGGATGCCCAATGGGAGGCAGCAATGTTCAGGTTTCGATCTTACGCATACATATTGGTAATGGCGGGAGCGCTTGTCTGCTTGACCGTGACGATGACCGGCCAAAACAAGCCCCCCGGGGAAATTGATCTGGTGGGATATGCGCACACCGATCTTTCCTGGCTCTGGCCCCACAGTGAGACGATTCATGAAGTCCTTCCGCGAACCATCGAGAGCGTCTTGAAGATGATTCAGGACCATCCGGGCATGGTCTATGCCATGAGCGCGGCCCAAGCCTATAAGTGGACGGAGCGCTACTATCCGGACCTCTTCGCGCAAATTTCCAAGAAGATTGCCTCGGGTGAATGGGAGGTGGTGGGCGGGTCGTGGACCGAACACAGCACCAACGTTCCCAGTGGCGAGTCGCTGATCCGCCAGCACCTTTATGCCAAGCGATACTTCAAAGAAAAATTCGGCGTGGACGTCAAAACGGGCTGGCTGCCGGACACCTTCGGCTTCAACTGGAACCTGCCGCAAATCTACCAGAAGTGTGGCATCAATTATTTCGTGACCTTCAAATTGCAATGGCAAATCCAACGCAATGACCCGCCCGTTCCCTTCCCTTATCACCTCTTCTGGTGGGAGGGACCGGATGGCTCGCGGGTTCTATCCTTCCTCACGGTGGGGTCCTATAGCGCGAGTGTTCAGCCGGAGCAGATGGCGGCGGGGTTGAAGACCATCCAGGACATGCACCATGTGGATAAACTCCTGGTCCTATACGGCAAGGGCGACCACGGGGGCGGGCCCATGCCCGATATGATGGACCGCGCCGTGGCGCTGATGCACGATCCCAACTATCCCACCGTGCGCTTCACCAAAGGCGTGGATTACTTCCGGGAAGTCCAGGCGCTGCCGCAGAGCAAGGATTTCCCCGTGGTGGACGATGAACTCTACGTCAAGACCCATCGCGGGACCTTCACCACCGACTCGCAAGTGAAGCGCGACAATCGATTGAGTGAAGTGCTGCTGATGAACGCGGAGAAATTCTCCCTGCTCGCCTCGCAATTCGGCCAGCCCTATCCCCAGGAGCACCTCCAGGAATTGTGGGAGAAAGTGCTCTTCGGACAGGTGCACGACAATATTGATGGTTCCGCGGCCGCGGAAGTCTATCGCGATGCGGCGACCGATTATGGCGATATCAAGTATTTTGGCGGAAAGATACTGAACTCGGCTCTCACCACCATCGCCAAGCATGTCAACACCCAGGGCGAGGGCCGCGCTGTTCTGATCTTTAACCCCTTGCCGTGGGAAAGGACCGGGCTCGTTTCCCTGGATGCGGAGTACTTTGGCGGGTTCAAGCATTTTAAGATCGTCGATTCCGCCGGGCATTCCGTGCCATACCAACTCGAGGACGAAAAAATGCCCGGAATGTCGAGGAGAGAATATGCGCTGGGTTTCGACAGTACTGGGCGTGCTGTGCCCTACCAGTTCGACAGCGAAATCAAAACCCAGAATGCTCTGTTCTTCGCCGAAAATGTCCCGGGAATGGGGTACAAGGAATATCGCGTGGTGGGCAGCCACGAGCCGCCTAAGTTTTCGAGCGACCTCTCGGTCTCCGGCCTCACCCTGGCCAACAGCCAGGTGGAAGTGGTGATCGACCCCGACTCCGGCAACCTGAAATCGTTGAAGAGGAAAGGCATGGATACGAACTTCCTGCGTGAGGACAATCCCGGTGCGGCGCTGGAAGTTTGGGAGGACAAGCCCCCCAAGGCTCCGGATGGGGAGCCAGCGTGGAATATCTATCTTGGTGCGGATAATAAACTGGATAAAGCCGAGAGTGTAAAGGTGGTCGAAACCGGACCCATCCGCGCCGTCGTGCAAGTGGAGAAGTCTTTTGGCGACTCCAAGTTCGAAGAGAATATCGTTCTTTACAGTCACGCCGATCGCGTGGATTTCGACCTTAACGTCGACTGGCATGAGAAGTACCGCTTTGCCAAAGTGGCTTTCCCGGTCAATTTCAAAAATGTCTACGCGACGTACGAGATTCCCTACGGCGCCATTCAACGCTACGACTGGACGCTGAAAGAGGACCCCGGCATCCGCATGACGGCGCCTCCGCGCGGGTGGGAAATCGCCGACCGCACGAAATTTGAAGTGGCGGGGCAACGCTGGGCGGACGTCAGCAACAAGGCCGGCGATTACGGGGTCACGCTGCTTAACGATTCAAAGTATGGGTTTTCGTACCAGGAAAATACGCTGCGCATGAGCCTGATCCGCGGTCCACGCCGCGGGTATCGCTCGATGCCGGACACTTGGTCAGACCAATCGGACGAACCCTACGTGGGCATCCACCACATCAAGTACGCGCTCATTCCACATCGCGGCTCCTGGCAGGACGTCAACGCGACGCGGCGGGGCGCGGAGTTCAACGAACCGCTGTTGCCAAAATCCGAGCCTTCCCACACCGGGCAGCTTGCCACTGTTTACAGCGTGCTCGACGTGGCTCCCTCGAGTGTCACCGTGGAATCGGTCAAGAAAGCCGAGGACTCGAACGAATACATCGTGCGGCTCTATGAGACTGCGGACAAAGCCACTACCGCTGTCCTTAACTTCACGCGCACTCCCCGCACGGCGCGTGAAACCGACATGATGGAATGGGATAAGTTTGTGCCCGCAAAATCGTTTGCAATCAAGGGGACAAAAGTAATTGTGCCCGTGAAACCATTCGAGATAAAAACCATTCGGGTGGGATTCTGAAGAGCAGTAGGCGGAAGGCAGAACAGGCAACGGTTTGGGCGCGATAACATGCAGGTTGCCCATGGTCCATGGATTGCATCATAAGAAAGGAAGAAGATATGCGCTCCCTGGTTACCCGGCGATCCCTCCTGAAGACCGTAGGAGTGGCCGCACTGCTGAGCCCGTCGCGTAGTCCGGGGGGCCTGCCCGTTTTGCACCAGGAGGGGCCGGAAACGCCCAAAATCTGCCTGGAGATTAGCGGGCAGGTGGCAGCAGGACAATTCGATGAATCCGGCATGCGCCATGTGAAGCAATTGGGAGTAGACCATGTGGCCATGGGAGGGCCGAAGATCCCATGGGAGGAAATTCAAATCCGTGCGATGGCAGACCGCCTGAAATCGGGTGGTTTGATCTTGGGCAACTTGATAATCTCGGGATTCACCAACGCTCTCTATGGGAGGCCGGGCCGCGACGAGGAAATTCAAAGGGTCCAGGAGTCCATTCGGGCGGCGGGGGCAGCCGGAGTCCCGGTGGTGGAGTACAACTTCTATGCCCACCGCCTGGTGGAAGGCTACTACGCGGAAACCGGCAGGGCGGGTGCGGGCCTGACGGCGTTTGATTACAACCGTGTTAAGGATTTGCCGCCCCTTCCGGAGGAGGGGGCCCACAAACTGGAGGAAATGTGGGGAAACATCACCTACTTTCTGAAAGCGGTGGTGCCCGTGGCGGAGCAGTCGGGGGTCCGGCTGGCCTTGCATCCCAACGATCCGCCTGCCCCCCTCAGCCGCGGGTCGGAACAGATCATGGGAAACCTGGCGGGGTGGAAGCGCCTGATTGAGATCGTTCCCAGCAAGTCAAATGGCATCACGTTTGACTGCGGCGTAACGCGGGAATTGGGGGAAGATCCGGTGGAAGTTTGCCGCTACTTTGGAAGCCGCGACCGCATCAACCACGTGCACTTCCGCAACGTCCGCGTGCGAACCCCGCGCGAGAAATACACGGAGGTCTTTCTGGACGAGGGCCAGGTGGATATGTTCGCGGTGATGAAGGAGCTTACCCGGCAGAAGTACCCCCGCTTGATCTACCCGGAACATCCCCGGGGGCTGGAGGTGGACCGCGAAATCGCCGGGTTCAAGTCCCATTATCCGGGGGGAGGGTCTTACGTCGGCTATGCCTACAACGTGGGCTATACTCGGGCGATGCTCCAGGCGGCTTTGGCCTCCTGAATCGATGTCCCCGCCCTTATTACCCTGCCCGGGCCGGGACCGGGAGCCTCCCCTTTATGGCCTAGGGGCACTTTGGACCGTTGCTTGTCACGCCCCGTCGGCGGGTCCTGTACCCCCCTCCCGCGGTCGGTAGGTGGCTGCAACGTCATGACAAAATTTGATTTGTAGCAAGAAGCTTGAAAAATTTCTAATCAGACGTTAAACTGCCCTTGGTTGTGTTTTTTCTGCATGGTCTTTTCTGGCCCGGTTTAGCCTGGGGCGTGCCTGGAAGAGAACCTCCAGCAAGTAAAATTCAGAGGGTGGCCGTGACTGCTGAAGGAAAAATGTTGCCCGTTGTCGACCAAGCAACCCTCCTGTTGCTGCAGCCGCGAGGATTCTGCGCCGGGGTGATCCGGGCGATCGAAGTGGTGGAGTTGGCGTTGCAGAAGTTGGGCCGGCCGGTGTATGTGCGCAAGGAGATTGTCCATAACCGCCACGTGGTGGAAGACCTTGCGGGAAAGGGCGCGGTCTTTGTAGACTCGCTCGATGAGGTACCCTCCGGCGCGGTGGTGATCTTCAGCGCGCACGGAGTTTCCCCGTCCGTCCGCCAGGCGGCGAGCGAACGCGGGCTCCAAGTGATTGACGCCACGTGTCCTTTGGTCACCAAGGTCCACCTAGAAGTCATCCGTTACGCCCGCGATAATTACACCATTGTCCTGATCGGGCATCGGGCCCACGATGAGGTCATCGGGACGCTGGGGGAGGCTCCCAACGCCATCCGGGTGTTATCGTGCGTCGAGGATGTGGACGCGCTTGAGGTGGACGACCCGGAACGCGTGGTGTATCTGACGCAAACGACCTTAGGCATCGACGATACGGCCGAAATTGTGACGCGGCTCAAACAGCGCTTTCCGGCCATTCAGGGGCCGCCCGCCCAGGACATTTGCTATGCCACGGAGAATCGCCAGGCCGCCGTCAAGCTGGTGGCTCGGCAGGCAGATGCCATTCTCGTGGTCGGCGCCGAGAACAGTTCCAACTCCAACCGTTTGGTGGAAGTAGCGCGCCGGGCGGGAACGGATGCGTACCTGATCAGTTGCGCTGCTGACATTCAACGCCAGTGGCTCGAAGGTCGGCAAAATTTGGGTATCACCGCCGGCGCTTCCACGCCCGATTTTCTGGTCGAGCAAGTGGTGAATCGCTTAAAAAGCTGGGGATTTACCAGCATCCGGGAAGTCGAATGGACCCAGGAGGACGTCCGATTTGCCTTGCCGGCGGAATTAACAAACTGAACATACATTCATAGGGAGAACTCAAGCACTTCATGAAACCACAACGCCAAGCCGAACCGGCAACGCGACAACGAGGGCAGAGGCTTACATACCCGGAAATCCGCTTCGACGAAACCCTTCAGGAAGCCATCCAGCGAACCGTGGATCACCTCCTCACCTTACAAGCCCCGGAGGGATATTGGGTGGCGGAACTGGAAGCGGATACCACCCTGGAATCTGATTACATTTTCTTCCTTTATGTTTTGGGCAAACTGGATAATCACCGGCGCATCAAGGTGGCAAATTATATTCGCCGCCGGCAACTCCCCGATGGGGGATGGAATATTTACGCCGGCGGGCCGTCGGAGCTCAACGCCACCGTCAAGGCGTACGTCGCCCTTAAACTGGCCGGGGACTCCCCTGCCGCTCCCCACATGGCACGCGCGCGCTGCCAGATTCATGAATTAGGCGGCGTGGAGGCAACCAACTCCTACACACGCCTCTATTTGGCGGTGGGCGGAGTGCTGCCGTGGTCCTACGTGCCGGCGATACCGCCGGAGTTGATCCTTCTGCCCTCCTGGTTCTTTCTGAATATTTACTCCATGTCATCCTGGACGCGCGCCATCGTCGTACCCTTGATGCTCGTCTACGCTTGCAAACCGCGTTGGGATTTGCCTCCCAATGCCGGGGTGGAGGAACTCTTTCGCGACCCCTCCGGACGCATTCCTGCCTTCGAATGGGACCGCCGGCTGGTGAGCTGGCGTAATTTCTTCCTGGTGCTGGACCGGCTCTTCAAGTTGCACGAAAAGCTCCCCTGGAAACCCCTTCGCCAACGGGCCCTGCGCCGCGCCAAGCAGTGGCTGCTGGAACACTTGGAGCGCACCGAGGGGCTGGGCGCCATCTATCCCGCCATGGTCAACTCGGTGTTTGCCCTGCGTGCCTTGGGTTATTCTGCCGACGACCCCCTTACGGCAAGGGAAATTGGGCACCTCGCGCAATTTGAAATCGAAGAAGGCGACACCGTGCGTGTCCAGCCGTGTGTATCCCCGGTTTGGGATACCGCCGTGACGATGTTTTCCCTTCAAGAGGCCGGATTGCCGCCCGACCACCCCGCCCTGGTCAAAGCCGCCAGTTGGCTGCTCGACAATCAAGTGTTGGGGGGCGGCGATTGGCAAATCAACAATCCCCATGTCGAGCCCGGCGGGTGGGCATTTGAGTTTCGCAATGATTTCTATCCCGACGTAGATGACACGGGCTTTGTCCTGATGGCGCTGCAACGCGTTGCCTATCCGGATCCCGCTCGGCTGCAACAGGCTTTGCGCCGGGGCACCGCCTGGGTGCTCGCCATGCAGAACCGCGACGGCGGGTGGGGGGCGTTTGACCGCGACAACGATTCCACCTTCCTGACGCGCGTTCCCTTCGCCGATCACAATGCCATGATCGACCCCTCCACCGGCGATCTGACGGCGCGGGTTTTGGAATACCTGGGGCGGAGCAAATGGCCCGCTTCCGATCCCAGGATCCAGCGCGCCATACGTTTTCTCCAAAAGGACCAGACCGCCGAAGGCCCCTGGTATGGCCGCTGGGGAGTCAACTACCTCTATGGAACCAGCGGGGCCTTGCGAGCGCTGGAGACCTTGGGCCTGCAAAAGAATGCCGAAAGTCAGCGAGGGGCCGCCTGGCTGCGAGCCGTGCAGAATGCGGATGGCGGCTTTGGCGAATCGTGCGCGTCTTACGATCATAAAGAGTTGAAGGCCCGCGGCCACAGCACGGCTTCGCAAACAGCGTGGGGGCTGATCGGCTTGCTGGCGGGCGGGGAAATTTCCGAGCCCGCCGTGAAGCAGGCCGTGGGCTACCTTTTGGATCAACAGCGCGAGAATGGGACCTGGGCGGAGGCCGCCTTTACGGGAACCGGCTTCCCGCGGGTCTTCTATCTTCGCTACCACCTGTATCGGAATGCTTTCCCCCTCTATGCGTTGGCACGGTACCGGAACATGTTGGACGACGCGCCCGAACTTGAGGTCCTGCGCTTCTCGCCGGAAGAGTTCGCTCCGCGGAATGGAAATGGGAATGGAAATGGGAGGAGTCGATGAAGTTTCCGCTCAGCATGACCACCAAGTTGAGCAAGTATATCGCCGGCAAGAGGCTGCGGCGGGTGGAGAAATTTCCGCTGGTGATGATGCTGGAGCCGCTGCACACCTGCAACCTGACGTGCACCGGTTGCGGACGCATCCGCGAATACAAGGAAAGCATCACGGATCAGCTCACGGTGGAACAGTGCTTGCACGCCGTGGACGATTGTGGGTCCCCCATCGTCTCCATCTGCGGCGGCGAGCCGACCATCTACCGCCCGTTGGGGCAATTGGTGACCGAAATCCTGGATCGCGGCAAGCATATCTACCTTTGCACGCACGGCATGTTTATCAAGAAGCGTCTGAAGGAGTTCAAACCCACCTCGCATTTCTTCTTCAACGTTCACCTGGATGGCATGGAAGCAACCCACGACATGTGCGTCGAGCGCAAAGGGGTGTTCCGGCAGGCCATCGACGGCATCCGCGCCGCCAAAGAAGCGGGATTCATGGTTTGCACCAACACGACGATTTACAAGCAAACCGACCTCAATGAAATCGCTGAACTCTTCGCGTACTTGAGAGAATTTGGGGTGGATGGCCACACCATCGCGCCCAGCTACTCCTATGCGGCCGTGCAACAAAAAGAGATTTTCATGTCTCGTCAGGAGATTCATGAAAAGTTCCGCCTGGCGAGAAAGGTCCTCGAGAATTTCTCCCTGATGACTTCGCCGATTTACCTGGATTACCTGCAAGGTGACCGCGAAGACATGCAGTGCACCGCTTGGGGAAATCCCACTTACAACCCACGCGGTTGGAAGGCGCCGTGCTATTTGATCACCGACGGCCATCATGCCACGTTCAAGGATTTCATCGAGAAAACCAACTGGGACAAGTATGGCCGCGGTCGTGACCCCCGCTGCGAGCACTGCATGGTGCACGTGGGATATGAGCCCTCCGCAGTCTTGGGGGCGAATCGGAGACTTCGCGATACCTGGAGGTTGCTCAAGTGGCAGCTCTCCGGGGGAAACAATGGCCGCCCTCGGGCGAATGGCAATGAGACGGAAAAATGTTCTCCCTTATTACCGGCGCGAACGGATTCATCGGAAGCCACCTAACGCACTTCCTAATCGGGCAGGGTGAAAAGGTTCGGGTGCTGGTTCGCCCGCAAAGTGACGTGCGCTCGCTGCAGGGGCTCCCGGTAGAGTTCGCCTATGCGGATTTACGAGAAGTCCATTCCCTCCTCCCAGCGTTGAGGACTGTGCAGCGCGTTTACCATGTTGCCGCCGACTACCGCCTTTGGGCGGAAAATCCCCAGGAAATTTACGAGAGCAACGTCACCGGCACTCGCAACCTGCTGGCCGCCGCCCGCCAAGCCGGGATTGACCGCTTCATTTACACCAGCAGCGTGGGAACGCTTGTCCCCCGCCATCCCAGGAAGTTACCCGATGAACAAACCACCTTGCGTCTGAAGGACATGATTGGGCACTACAAGCGCTCGAAATTCCTTGCTGAGCAAGAAGCTATGGAAGCGGCCCGCAACGGCCAACCCGTGGTCATCGTCAATCCCACTGCCCCTTTGGGCCCGGGGGATTGGAAGCCTACACCCACGGGCCGCATCATCCTCGACTATATCAACGGCCAGATGCCCGCTTACGTCGACACCGGCCTGAACTTCGTTGCTGTCGAGGATGTGGCCAAGGGACACTGGCTGGCGGCCGAGCGCGGGCAGGTGGGGGAGCGCTACATCCTCGGCGACCGCAATCTGACGCTGAAGCAAATGCTCGGAATCCTTTCCGACCTCAGCGGCCGTCCCATGCCACGCCTGCGTTTGCCCCATGCGGTGCCCTTCCTGGCCTCGCTTGCGGACTCGCTGGCCGCGCGCCTTCTCGGGCGCCAGCCGCGCATTCCCATGGAAGGTGTGCGCATGGCTCGGCACAAAATGTTTGTGGATAGCTCCAAGGCCCAACGCGAATTGGGATTCCACCCTGGCCCCCTGGAAGCCGCACTGGAGCGCGCCATTCGCTGGTACAGTGAAAATGGTTACGTAAAGGAACCCCTCCGGGACCGCGCCGCCCGGGAATGCGCGGCCTGAATCATCATGAACAAAGTCCTGGTTGCATTCGCCATGAAGCAGGAGTTTGCTCCCTGGCGGCGCAGTCATCGCTTTCGCGGGATTGCAGATTCACCGCAACCCGTTTCCGTGACCTCGTTCGGCTCCACCGAAGTCTATGTGGCGCTCGCTGGAGCAGGCGCGCCCGACGCGCATCGCTTCCATGAATTGACCACGCATTTCACGCCTTCTCTCGGAATCGTAACAGGCGTGGCCGCCGGCCTTAAGCCGGAGTGGCGGCCTGGCGACTTGCTGGTGGCGCAATCGGTGTCGAGCCCGGATGCTGCGGCCGCAATCCCTGCGGCTCCGAACCTCGTCGATCTCGCCGCGCAATGCGGAGCAAAGGCTGCGCCCGTGCTAATTACGCTGCCGCGCATTGCGCGCACGACGGCGCAGAAGGTGCGCTTGGCCAGCATCGGCGACGCCGCCGATATGGAGAGCTTGCCTTTGATGAAGCAATGGTCAGCCTGCGGCATCCCGTCCCTTGCCCTGCGCGTGATTCTCGATCCGGTGGAGATGCCCATGACCTGCGACTTCGAAGCGGCCATGGACGCGCACGGGCAAGTGCGCATCACTCGAATCCTCGCGCAATTGGCGCGCCGCCCCCAATTCCTCCCTGACTTCCTCCGCCTCGCGCAACAGAGCCGCCGCGTCCTGACAATCCTCGCGCGCTTCCTGGATCGATTCTTCGAACGCCTGGACCATCAATCCCAAAACTCGACTTCCTGAATTCCAACACCTGAACTCCGAACCCCAGATTTAATTATGGATATTCCGCGAAGGCCCACTCATGCCAGCAAATGGTAGACCCGGCAATACATTAACCCATTTATTTTCAATAATTTATCCCGGTAGCCCTTTGTTCCATTTTGTTTTCAATAAGTTACAGGATAGATCTTCATCTTTTTGTTGGCATGTTAATCGGTGGGGACGAGCGCCCAAGGCAACGATGCTTTACAGCGGTGTAAAGAGCCCGTCACGGACGCACCCAGGAGCGCGCCCATTTGAATTGAGCAACATCTGAGGGAGGGAGGCGGGGGTCGATTTTGCGCAAGCGATTTTGCGCAAGCAGTTGACATTCACCCCCTCGACTCCTATCATCAAAGCCACGCATCCACAGATGGCGTTCGAGCGCAGTGCAGGACGTGAAGCGCCATGGGCGACGATGAGAGTCAAAAGGCGCCCGACTTCCAGAGCAGAGGCAATGAGTGTGCCGCAGGGGGAGAGCTCCCGACCGCCACGTTTTCTGCCGCACCACCGCTCATCACCCACTTCGGGTCGTTCGAGGCACTGGAAAAACTGGGCGAGGGAGGAATGGGTGTGGTCTACAAGGCGCGGGACGCGCGCCTTGACCGCATCGTGGCGCTCAAACTCGTGGCGCGCACGCAAACTGGAGACTCACAAGCGCAGGCCCGCTTGCTGAGGGAAGCGCGCGTGGCGGCGCGCCTTGACCATCCCAATATTTGCACCATCTATTCGGTGGAGCAAACGGCGGACTCTTACTGCGTCGCCATGCAGTTCGTGCAGGGAAAAACCTTGCAGCAGATGATTGCTCAGGGGCCCCTTACGTTTGAGCGGTTTCTTGAGATCATCCCCCAGGTCGCCTCGGGTCTCGAGGCAGCTCACCAGCACAACGTTGTGCATCGAGATATCAAGTCCTCGAACATCATGGTGACGGACTCAGGGCAGGTTAAGATCCTCGATTTCGGGCTCTCGCACCTGATATCGGGCGCCACTGCCTCCCACATGTTGACTGCCTCGGGGGTGATGTCCGGGACGCTTGCCTACATGGCGCCCGAACAGTTACGTGGCGAACGGGGAGACCCGTTGAGCGACATCTTCTCGTTGGGCGTGGTCATGTACGAAACCCTCACCGGCAAACTCCCCTTTGCCCGGCCAACGCCCGCCGAAGTAATGATCGCCATTCTCAGCGAAGAGCCGGAGCGCCTCGAGGTCTTGCGCCCGGAAGTTCCCGATGCCATCGCGAAAATCATCTCGAAAGCTCTGTCGAAGGATCGCCCGAGGCGCTATCAATCCGCCACCGAATTGCTTGACGATTTCATCATGGTCTCGCCAGCGTCTGCCCTCGGATGGGGGCGAACACGATTACCGGCGCCGCCCGCAAACAGGTTGCGACTCTCGCGGCGGAGTGCCTTGCTGGTGAGTCTCGGTGTCATAGGTCTCTTCGGCGGGGCCTTATGGTGGCGGGCACATTGGCAGGGCAGCGCGCGCCTACGACCAGGGCCACCGGTCTCCAGTAACCAGTCGCGAGCTTCGCTTGTGGCGGCCGGCAGCATGAACTCGAAAGTTGCGGCGCAGCCTTCGCTTGCCGTCCTGCCATTTTCCAACCTCAGCAAAGACCCCAAATTTGCCAACCTCGAAACGGGAGTCGAAGATGCCCTGACCCAGTCCCTGGTGGAGTCGGGGCGTTTCCGCACCGTGGAACGCTCACAATTAGACCGCGTGATGAATGAGCTGAATTTGAATCGAAGCGAATATGTGGATCCGGCAACCGCGCAGAAAATCGGGCGATTGATCGGTGCACAGTATCTGGTGGTCGGAAGTTTTCAGGTCTGGCAAGGGCAGATCCGCCTCAACGCCCGCCTGATTCGGGTTGAAACCGGTGAGGTGGTCGGAGCGGAAAAAGTAATGGGTCCTGTCGCGGAAACGTTGAAACTTCCAGACCAGCTTGCGCTTAAATTCCTCCATGCGCTGCCGCCGGACGTAACCGGAGCGAAGCCATGAAAAAACTGCTTCACTTGCTTTGCCTGGCAATTTGCTTTCTGATGCCTGTTGCCGCGCTCGCCGCTTCGCGACCGAAGACTTTGGCCGTGGTCGACTTTCAGAACGCCTCAGGCGACCGCTCGCTCGATTCTATAGGCCTCGGCATCATGGAAGAAATCTCGACCGACTTGGCGGGCGTCCGCGGAGTCAATCTGATCGAGCGGCGCGAACTCAACGTAGTACTCAAGGAATTGAAGTTCGATCGCTCCCAATACGTCGATCGCGTCACTGCTCAGAAAATCGGAAAATTGCTCGGAGCGGATTACATGGTGGTGGGCGGATACCAGAAGTTTCAGGACGACATCCGCCTCACCGCCCGGCTGGTAGAGGTTGAAACTGGAAAGGATTTGCTAGGCGCCAAGGCCCAAGGAAAATACTCGAATCTCATGGGGCTGCAAGACCAGTTGGCGGAGAGCTTGCGAAAGGGGGTTGCTGGCGGTTTCGCCGAGGAAGAAAGCAGTCCCGTTGCCCCTTCTACAACGAACCTCGAAGCCTTCCAGGATTTTTCAGACGGACTCAAGTTGTACCGCGACGAGTTGTTTGCCGATGCCGCAGCAAAATTTGATGCGGCGCTAAAACAAGACCCGCAGTATAGCCGCGCCCACTTTTACAAAGGACTCGCTTTGGAGAAGCAGTACCGCTGGGAAGATGCCGCGCAGTCTTTTAAGAACGCCCTTCTGGGTGCGGAAGGAACGAGCCGACAGATGTGGGAATGGGACGTACCCTACCAAAAGCCTGGCTCCCAGCGCGCGGTAGGAGCCATTGTGTTTAGTCTGACAAAGGAAGAAAGGGACCTAAAGAAAAAGTCCGGGGACGAAGAGGATGACATCAGCATTCTTGCCAATGCGCGACGATTTGTCTTCGGCGAAAAGCTCGGAAAGACCAGTGTCCTCTACTTTGTCAATCCTTTCACACGCAGCTTCAAGCAAGTACCCCTACCCGATCCCGACGCCGCGCAGTACGTATACGGTCGAGAGACATCTGGCATTGCCATATTCAACGTCGAGGGCGGTGGAGACCCCGCCTCGATGACCATTAAGCGATATGGAATCGATCCTGATGAAGGGGTTCTGCGCTGGCAATTTAAGTACCAAGTAAATGGCGGCACGATCGGATGGTATAACACAGATACGAGCATCTATACGTATTCGTCTCAAGGGGTGATAGTTGCCCAAGACAAGGCAACCGGTCAAGAGCGTTGGAAGAAGTCCCTGACCATAGACTTTTTTCGCGGCGACATCTTTGATGTAGCCGGATATGGCGATGTCGGGGCCGTTTGCGCTACGAATCCGGCGAAACTGTATTTTCTGCGCGGGAGTGACGGCAGTGAAATGTGGAATTTGAAAGGGGACTGCGAAGAT
>Ga0326728_10013147_pt1 | contig 18092 bp, 24 predicted proteins | sample MB3enrmetagenome_FD_207602 | JGI IMG/M metagenome (GOLD analysis project Ga0326728, IMG submission 207602) | Lab enriched peat soil microbial communities from McLean, Ithaca, NY, United States - MB31MN | ecosystem: Environmental > Terrestrial > Soil > Wetlands > Peat | place: USA: New York... | reverse complement strand
AGCCGCCGACGGCGAGTTCCTGCGCGGCCTTGGCCTGCCGGTTGAGCTTGATGGGCCGGGAGTTGGCGATGTAAAGACGCGCGCGGTTGAGGCGCACATTGGTGCGGAGCAGCCAGCCCAGCAGCGGGTGCTCCCCGGTGGGATTGCCGCCGACCAAAAGAATGGCGCTGGCCGAAGCGATGTCGCGCAGGGTTGCAGTCTTTCCTGTGCTTCCGGCGAGGGCGCGGGCAAAGGCTGCGTAGTCGGTCGAGCGTTCGTGGTCGATGTTGTTGGTCTGAAGTACCGTGCGCGCTAACTTCTGCAGCAGGTAGTTCTCTTCGTTGGTGGTGCGGCTGGAGCCGACGACGCCAATTGCCGCGCCGCCGCGCGCATCGCGAACCTCTTTCAATTTTCCGGCGGCAAAACGCAGCGCGTGCTCCCACGTGGCGGGTTCGAGTTTGCCGGCTGCGTTGCGGACAAGCGGTTGCGTCAAGCGATCGGGACTGTCGACAAAATCGAAACCGAAGCGGCCCTTGGCGCAGAGAAAGTCGCCGTTAATCCCGCTCTTGTCGCGATTGTCGGCGCGAACAATCTCCGCGCCATCGTTGGTCGAGCGCACGCCGAGAGTCACCTTGCAGCCGTCGGCGCAGTGCGTGCAGACGGTGGAGACGTGGCTCATCTCCCAGGGCCGTGTCTTGTAGCGGTAACTGCCGCTGGTGAGCGCGCCCACGGGGCAAACGTCGATGCACATGCCACACTGCTCGCAGTCGAGCTGGTGGTTGTCGTTGGGCACGATCACAGAGTCTGCGCCCCGATTGTTCACGCCCAGGGCCCACACGTCCATGCCTTCGCCGCACATGCGAACGCAGCGGTAACAAAGGATGCAGCGCGGGCGGTCGTAGAAGACGGCGGGCGACCACTGCTGTTCGTCGCGATGGTCCTTGGCCTCGACGTAGTGGCCTTCGCCTGCGCCGTAGCGGAAGGTCATGTCCTGCAATTCGCACTCGCCGCCCGCGTCGCAAACAGGACAATCGAGCGGGTGGTTGCCGAGAAGCAATTCGATGGTGGCCTTGCGCGCCTGCGCAATTTCTGGCGATTCGGTGATGAAAACCTGGCCCTCCGCGACCGTCGTGGTGCAGGCGGTTTGCAGCTTGGGAACTTTTTCCTGGCGCACCACGCACATGCGGCAGGCCGCCTGCAGGCTCAGCCCTGGGTAGTAGCAGAAGGCAGGGATTTCGATACCGGCTTTGCGGCAAGCGTCAATGAGCAGCGTCCCCGCCGGAGCGGTGAGCTTCTTGCCGTCGACTATGAAGGTCACGTCGGGCATTCTGCTCCTCAGGCGGCCTGTGTGGATCGAGTGGACGCAATCAATTGCGGAAGAGATACGCGCAGCCACTCGACAACATAATGCTTTGTCTCATGCCCAGGATCGAACTCCTCGAAATCGACACTTGTTACGATCGCTTCCGGAAAGGGCTCTCCGGCGCTCGCCGTCTCCGACAAATACAACTCCAGCGCCTCGCGCATGTTTGCGCGGGCATCTTCGAGCGATTCACCCATCGAACCGCATCCGGGGACGTCCGGAGAGAATGCGCTCCAGTTCTTGTCGCCTCTTTCGTAAACCACCAAGTATTCTCGAGTCATTTCAGACCTGCCTTCTTCAGAATACTGTGAAGCAACCCTTTTCCGATCTCTTTACCCGCGTGCATTGGGACGATCAGCAGGCCGGGCTTTGTTGGGTGACGAAACTTTCTGTGGCTGCCCGTCTGTCCCGTGCTATACCAGCCGTCGGCTTCCAGGATTCTTATCAGCTCTTGCGGTCTCACGTCTCTTTCTCGCTAACTCTCACACCACGGTCAACTGCGGCACGCCTTCGCGCGCGAACGGGCACGGCTTGCCGTGCAGATGATCTTCAAACTCCTTGCGAAACTTCTTGACGAAGGCGATGGTCGGCATGGCCGCGGCGTCGCCGAGCGGGCAGAAGGTGCGGCCCAGCATGTTTTCGGCGAGGTACTGTATGTTGTCGATGTCGCTAGCGCTGCCGAATCCGGCGTGGAAGCGCGTGAGCGATTTCTTGAGCCAGTCGGTGCCTTCGCGGCAGGGAATGCACCAGCCGCAACTCTCGTGCTGATAGAAACTGATGGTGCGAAGAGCAAACTCGACCATGCAGGTTCGATCGTCGATGACCACGACGCCGCCCGAGCCGAGCATGGAACCGGCTTTGCCCACCTGATCGAAGTCCATGCCGATGTCGATTTCTTCCGGCAGCAATACCGGCGTGGACGAGCCGCCGGGAACCACAGCCTTCAAGTTGCGCCCGCCGCGCACACCGCCGGCTACTTCGTAGATCATCTTCTTGAGGTTGTAGCCCATGGGCAGCTCGTAAACGCCCGGCCGCTCCACGTGGCCGCTGATGCAGAAGAGGCGCGTGCCGCCGTTGCGCGGCGTGCCGACGGCCGCGTAAGCCGCCGCGCCCATCGCAATCACATGCGGCACGGTGGCAAGGGTCTCGGCATTATTGATGACCGTGGGACCGCCATAGAGACCCACGACAGCAGGGAAGGGCGGCTTGATGCGCGGCACGCCGCGCTTGCCTTCGAGCGACTCCATCAGCGCCGATTCCTCGCCGACTTCGTATGCGCCGGCGCCGGTCTGCGTAATGATTTCGAATTCCATGCCGGAGCCGAAGATGTCTTTGCCCAGGAAACCTCGCTCGTAGGCGTCGGCGACGGCGCGTTCCATGATCTCGAGAAGATAGCGGTACTCGCCGCGCAGGTAGATGAAGCCCATGCGCGCGCCGACCGCGAGCCCGGCGATGATGGCGCCCTCGATCACGGAATGCGGATCGTGCAAGAAGATCAGATGATCCTTGCAGGTGCCGGGCTCGCTCTCGTCGCCGTTCACGAGAATGTACTTGGGCTTGGCGGATTGCCTGGGGACGAAAGACCACTTCATGCCCGCCGAGAAGCCCGCGCCTCCGCGCCCGCGCAGTCCGCTGGCCTTCATCTCCTCGACGATCCACTCGGGGCCTTGCGCCAGGCACTTCTTCACGGCCTGGTAGCCGCCCAGCTCGAGATAGCGGTCGATCTTCGCCGCGCCTTTGCCAAAGCGGCTGGAGACGATCTTCACCTCATCGGGATGGGAGACGAGCCTAGGCATTCTTTTCCTTGTTTTGGAGATGTCCTGTGGAAGGGCCTGCGCCTGAGGCTTGGCCGCGATAGCCGCTCAGGATGCCGGGCACGAGATCGGGTTTGAGCTCGTCGTGAAAGTCGTAGTTCACCTGGATGGCCGGCGCCCAGCAGCATGCGCCGATGCACTCCACTTCTTCAAGCGAGAAGAGGCCGTCGGGCGTAACGCCCTTGGGACCGACGCCCAGTTCCTCCTGGAATCGTTCGTAGACATCGTAAGCGCCGCGCAGCATGCAACTGATATTGGTGCAGACCTGAATGTTGAATTTGCCCGCGGGCTTGAAGCGCAGCATCGAATAATAGGTGGCCACGTTGCGCACTTCGAGCTCCGTGATGCCGATGCGCCGCGCCACGTCGGCGACGACTGCGTCGGAGAGATAGCCCACCTCGTCCTGCGCGTAGAGCAGCATGGGAATGAGTGCCGAGCGCTTCGCGGGATACCTCTCGACGAGCGCGTCAAAGCGCTTGGCCAGCTTGGGCGAGAAGACGGACATGGTCTCGGGTTTGGTCTTTTTTGGGCTCATCTTGAAGGTTCGATGTACTCAAAAAGCGGCATGCAGATTCGCTTAGCTATTTCTGTTTCCGCTACCCTCGTGTCCTCCTGCTTCGCGACGATCTCACCGCTAGCGTCCAGGCCGAGAGAATAACTTTCCCGCTTGTTAGCCTGAGCCATGCTGGCCCGAGCGTTGCTGCCGTGAAGCGTCGGATACGCATGGAAAACGTTCAGTTTCTTGTTGCTTAGCGATACTTCGACGCCGGTATGAATCTGTCTTCCCGGATAGCGCAATCGGGGGTCGCCAGGAGAACTGACGAAGGTTCGCTTGCTAATTGTGAACCCCAGTTCGTCGCCCAACGGCGCAGGGGCGTCGACCTGGGTCCCGTCTCTGACGCCCCGGTTGAAGGCGTTTACTGCAAATTGGACCTGATTTGAAAGAGCAAGGACAAACTCGTCGACTTTTTCTTGAATTCCGTTTCCTCTTTGCCCTTGACCCGCCGTTGCGTGGCCTTCTCGGCCTCTTCGGCGTCCTGTTTAATCCTTATGGCGGACTCCCGTTCCGATGTTTCTTTGCCCGCCCGTTCGGCCCAATCAAAAGGGTTTTGCTCGCTCATAGCATTAACTCCCGTGCCCATTGTTCTGCTGCCATGTCCATTCCTTCCTCGGCGCTTGCGCTACGCAAGGTTCCTGCTTCGGCCAGCTCCAAAGTCCTCCTATTTCTATCTTCTCGCGTCCAGGTATCGATTGCGCCATCGCGCTCGAGGCGAAGCCACTTTTCTTCATTGCGAACCGTGATTCTGTCTTCGCCCGCCTCAACTGCGGCGTGGCGTTTGCCGTCGAGTATGCGTGCCGCCGTGTAGCTGCGGAGCGGGGAAGCGAGCGAGGTCCGTAGCTCAACAAGAAAGTATCCATTCACTGGAGAGCGAACTTGCAACCCTCCAATGCAACATCTTCTTCGGTCATCTGACGATCGTCAGACCCCTTGAGAGACACTTGGTGCGTCGCCGGGTCTTCGACAACCTCGAAGTTCTTCGAAGTGCCATCGCTGAAGGCGAGAGTGACAGCCCACTCGTTGTAATTCGGAGTAAACCTCACGCTTCTTATACCGCGCCTGACGTCAAACTCGTGTGGAATTGGACCTAGACCATACTTAACTGGCAAGACCTCCGCACGGGCGCTAGCGTTCTCGATCACAGCGTTGAATTCCCCGGCTTTTGCCTGTGCAAACCTCATGATATGTTGGACGGTTGGCCCGACGACACTTGGGCCTCGTTGTCTTCTGTTCCGCTCAATTTGTGTCTTAGACTTGCGCTCGGCGTCAAGCTCTATTTGTTTCCTCGCGGTCTCCGAATCTTTGGCGTTCGCCATTCTTCCCGCTTCCTTAGGATTCCAAGACATTGCTCGCGGCCTCCTTTTGCCGCCAATCCGCCTTCGTCCTACGTCCTATCGGTCAATCCCTCCCTGCACGATGTCGATGGAGCCGATCATCAAGCAAATCCTCCCATCAGAAGGCCGGAAACAATCGCCACCGTAATCTTTTCAGGGCTCATAGCGCCGTCTATCACGAATTCCTTTCGAGAAATCTCGGTGGCATTCGGCGGGCCGGAGATCACGGCTGCGATTTGTCCTTTGTCCTTCTGCAGTTCGACCGTACAGAGCAGATCGGAGCCATAGGTCAAGCAGAGCTTTCCCTGGTAGGAGGGCAGAAAGACACGTTCGATGGTGCCAAGCTTCCGCTTGCGCAATTCGGCATTCGCTTTGTCGATTTCGTCGCCGACCAGGAGCTTTATGCGCTCGTAAACCTGAGCGGCATTAATCCCCCGAACGGCCGCCTGCGCCCGATCGTGGCGGGCATGAGTCCGCTGGTGGCTCAGTGTATCGGCCAAGTCGCTGTAAATCGTCACGTCGTCCCCTATCTATCGATCTCTCCCTGCGCGATATCGATGGAGCCGATCGTCAAGCAAATTCTCCCATCAGAAGCCCTGAAACAATCTCCGCCGTAATCTCTTCGGGGTTCACATCGCCGTCCATCTTGAATGCCTTTCTGGAAATCTCGGTGGCATTCGGCGGGCCTGAGATTACGGCCGTGATTTGGCTCTTTCCCTCTTGCACATCGACCGTACAGAACAGATCCAAGCCGTAGGTCAAGCAGAGCCTTCCCTGGCAGCAGGGCATAAAAACGCGTTCGACGGTAGCGAGCTTTCGCCTGCGCAATTCTGTGTTCGCTTTGGCGATTTCGTTGCCGACCAGGAGCTTGATGCGTTCGTAAACCTGAGCGGCATCCATCTCCCGAGCTGCCGCTGTCGCCTGCTCGTGGCGGGCATGAGTCCGCCGCTGAATCAGTTTATCGGCCAACTGTTTGTAATTTGTCACGTTGTCCCCTATCTATCGATCTCTCCCAGCACGATATCGATGGAGCCCACCACGGCAACCAGGTCGGCGATCAACCGGCCCTTGCACATGGTTTCAACGGCCTGCAGGGTGGCAAAGGAAGGATAACGCATGTGCACGCGGTACGGCTTGGCGGCGCCGTCGGAAACCACGTAATACCCCACCTGTCCATGGCCGCACTCGATCCCCTGGTAAACCTCGCCGGCGGGAACAGAGAATCCCTCGGTGACAATCTTGAAGTGATGGATGAGCGCCTCCATCTGCGTCTTCATCTTTTCGCGGTCGGGCAGAACGATCTTGGGCGCATCGGCCTTGACCGGGCCGCCGGGCATGCCGTCGAGCGCCTGCTGAACGATCCTGGCGCTCTCGCGCATCTCGACCAGCCGCACCTCGTACCGCGCCCAGGTGTCGCCGACGGTCGAAGTCGGCACCTGGAACTGGAACTTCTCGTAGCTGGAGTAGGGCATGTCGCGGCGCAGGTCGATATCGACGCCGGAGGCGCGCAGCGGAGGGCCGGTGACACCGAATGCAATGGCATCGGCCGCAGAGAGATAGCCCACGCCCTTCAGGCGATTCATGAAGATGGGATTGCCTGTGAGCAGGTTCGAGTATTCGTCGATTTTCTCCGGGAAGCTGTGAATAAACGCCGCCACGCGATCCAACCAGCCGAGCGGCAGCTCCATGGAAAGCCCGCCGATGCGGAAGTAGCTGGTCATCATGCGCTGGCCGGCCACAGCCTCAAAGAGCCTGAGGATCTCTTCGCGCTCGCGAAAGGTGTAGAGGAAGACCGTAAGCGCGCCAATGTCCATGGCGTGGGTGCCGAGCCAGATGAGGTGCGAGTTCAAGCGGCTCAACTCGGTAAGCAACACGCGGATCCATTGCGCGCGTTCGGGGATTTCGAGGTTGAGGAGCTTTTCGACGGCCAGGCAATAGCAAAGGTTGTTGGAGAGCGGATCGAGATAATTGATGCGATCCGTGAGGGGAACCACCTGCTGATAGAACTTGGCCTCGCAGGTCTTTTCAATGCCCGTATGCAGATAGCCGATCTCCGGCCGCACGCTGAGAATCACTTCGCCATCCAGCTCGACCACCAGGCGCAGCACGCCGTGCGTCGCCGGGTGCTGCGGGCCCATGTTGAGGACCATGCGCCGCTGGCCCGCGCTTTCGGCGGTGGGCAACTCGAGAACGGGCGCGCCGGGTCTTTGGCTCATTAGCGGTATCCCTCCACGGGGTAATCCTTGCGCAGGGGATGGCCTGTCCAATCGTCGGGCAGCATAATGCGGCGCAGGTCGGGATGACCGGCGAAGCGGATGCCGAAGAGATCGAAGACCTCGCGCTCAAAAAAGTTAGCGCCCGGCCAGACCGGCGTAATCGAAGCAACGCTGGCTTCGGCTTCCTCGAGCAGCACGCGCAGCCGGATGCGCCCTTTGAGGGCGTGCGAAAGGATGTGATAGCTCAACTGGAAGCGCGGCACAAGAGGAAACCAGTCCACCGCCGTCATGTCCTCAAAGAAGTTGTAGCCAGCGGCCTCGACGGTGGAGCAGGCGGCGCGAATCTCCGTGGACGCGATGGTGAGCGTCAGCTCGCCGAAGTCGAATTTAGCGTCGGTGAGGGCGTCCGGCTTCCAGGCGAGGAGGGCTTTGATCGCGGGATGGTCCGGCATCGCCGCGAGGACAGCCTGCTTGCCCGAGAGCGTGGGTGGTTGACTCGCCATGCTAGAGATCCGCCTTGTCCTGGCTCCAGTTCAGGATGCCTTTGCGCACAATGTAATAGAGACCGACGGCCACAAAGCCAAGGTAGACCAGCATTTCCCAGAAGCCAAAGAGACGCGGGCAGCCGGTGAGCGCGGGCAGGCGCCGATAAATGACTGCCCACGGCATCATGAAGACCACTTCCACATCGAAGAGGATGAAAAGAACCGCGACCAGATAAAAGCGCACGCTGAAACGTCCGCGCGCGTCGCCGGTGGCCTGAATGCCGCATTCGTAGACGTCGAGCTTGACCTGGGTGTTGCGATGACGCCCCACAAACCACGAGGCGGCAACCATCCCCACGCCCAGCAGGAACGCGGCAAGAATCTGCATCAAAAGCGGGAGATATTGCCAGTAATAGGGATTCATCGTCACCCGGCCGGATAGAAGTCGATCGAACTGCGCTCCTCGCCCCCGAAGATCTTCTGGAAACGCAGCTTTCTAGGATTGAGATTAGGTTTTCAAGCTCATCCCGTCAAGGCATCAAGCCGAGAAGCAGCGAAGAACTGCTTTATTGTGCGGGAGATAGTGCATTTGAGCGCCGGGTTGGGTGTTGGCGGAGAATGTTGAGCGATCGGATGTGAGCCGCGTCACTGGCTTTCCCGCTACGGGTAGCGCATAAAGGTACCGTTCCTGTTTTGAAACAGTACCTTCGTACCCTGAAGAAGGGTTGATGCAGCGCCGATCATTCAGGTGAGGATGGAAAGCATGGCAACCTCTCCTATCGTGCACGGGCTTTCGATGCGTAGGGCTGCGCCGGCTGCAGTAGCGGGCCGCGGCGTGGCGCGCCGTCGCAGGATTTCACCGGAAGCAGGCCGTGCGCTCGAGATTCTCGGCCACGCAGTCGAGTATCTGACGGACGAGTTCGTTTACGCCGGTGGATCCTTCTCCGCTCAGGATCCGCAAGTGGAAGCGGTGCAGTTGCTGATGAGCCTCAACCGGAAAGTCTATTTCGAGTGCCCTGAAGTGCCAGGCTTCGCAGAGCGGCTGCGCGCCCTGATGCGTCCGCGACCCGCGTAAGCCTCGATATCTTTCAACTTTTGAATTGACCGTCGACTTCATGCAGAGGATCTCTCCGCTTGGTGTGCACGCGGCTCCTGTTTGGGCTCACACTTGCCAAAGCTCGAATGGCTGGAGGCTAGGAGTTGGGAGCTAGTGGCTGCGATTTACCGTCCCAGCACCAGAACCCCAAACAACACCAGCCAGGCAAAGCCCATGGCGTGCCAGAACCATGCCGTTGCATCCACGGCGATCTGGCGGGACTCCACGCGCTTGAGAAGATGAAGAGCACAGAGGCAGACGAGCAGGGCTACTACGCCAAGGATCAGATGAGCGGCGTGCAATCCGGTCATAAGGTAGAAGAAATAGCTTGCCGGCGTGGCCGAACGGTCGAAGGCAAATCCCTGCGCGGTCAATTGCCTCCAGGCCAGAGCCTGGCCGCAAAGGAACGCGAGACCCAGCACCAGGGTGAGCGCAATCCAGGGCAGAGTGCGGCGCAGGGCGGGCCGGCCCAGTCCCAGCCACTCTTCCAGCACGTCGAACTCCCGGAAGATATGGAGCCGCGCCCGCTCCATGGTCAGGCTGCTCACGAGCAGGACCGCGGTGTTGAGAAAAAGAATGGGTGGCAGCAGCACCGGATGCCAGTCGCCGATCTGGCGCAGCGTTCGCGGATCCATGTGCGTGCCGGCCTGACGGGCATAAAAGAGCACCACCAGCACGACGAAGAACATCATGTCGCCGGCCAGCGCGCAAAAGACAAATGCGCGGGTGCGCTCGAGGATCTCGCGTGGGCCGCGGCCTGGGTTTCGCCAGTCGTCGTCGCCTCCGCCCCCACCGCCTCCGGTCGGCCGGCGGTCTACGGGGGGCTTGCCCCCGGTTCCGGGCGACTTCCGCTCGATGTGGGCCGGAATGGGCGAAAAGATGGACGGCATAGAGATCCCCGTGAGGATAAGATGCCTCTCACTCTTTCTTGGACGCAGGCAAAATCGGAACAGTGGGCTGGGGAATGAGAAAAGAGGGCAAGCTTTCGTTAAGGCCTGAAGCTGCTCTACGGATTGTATCTCTGTAGACTATTTCCCCGAAAACGGATCGAAGACCTGGACACCGAAGCTGGCGAAGTCTTTCGCGTTTCGGGTGACGACGGCCATTCCGTGGATGCGGGCGGTGGCGGCGATCATGGCATCCGCGCTCAGATCGTCTGACTTACCGTACATCAATCGCGCCCATTCGCGATAGATCGTACCGTCCGCAGCAAGGATGGTGTAGTAGTTCATGACCTGATCCAGCCAGCCTTCAAGTTCCTCAGCTTTGGACGGGTCCTGTTTCCGAGTGATCTCGATGCCGGTTTGTATTTCGGCTACAACCACGGCAGGAATTGCAAGCTGATGGACGGGAACGGATTTCCTCCAAGCAACAACGGCGCCATGTGGACGGCTCTTTCTGAGTTCGGAGATGACGTTATTGTCGAACAGGAATTTCACGGCTATTTACCGTCGTCGAAGGAGAATGGGCGCAGCCTGAAGCTCCTGCGCGGGGCGAGTGGAATGTCGTGCGGACCGCTCGGGTCGAGCAGAGGGTCTGGAATCGCCGGGATGGGACGATCCTTGAGCCGCTTCCACTCGTCGATAGGAACGAGGACGGCGGCTTCCACTCCGCGGCGCGTGACGACTTGCGGGCCGTCTTTGAGCGCGGCGTCGAGGAGTTCGCTGAAGCGGGCTTTTGCGTCGTAGACCTGCCAGACCATGGGAGAAGCTCCTCCTCATCTAGTCATAAAACTAGTCATATGACTATGTCAAGCACCTGAGCCACCTGCGGTGGGGCAGCCGCTCGCTATTCGCTCGCAAGAGTCTCGTTGACTCCCATCATTAGCTAGAAGAGAGCAACGCGTGGGGTGCCGGCAGGCGGAGGTTAGGCCGGCACATACCGCTCAATGGAGATCTCTTTTGCGTGCTCCCTGGTCTTGGAGACGTCATAGGCGAGCTGCATGCGAAGGAGGTGGTCCATCTCCGGGCCGAATGCCTTTTCGATGCGCAGCGCCATGTCGGGCGTCAGGGCGGATTTGCCGTTGAGGAGATCGGAGAGGGTGGCGCGGCGCACCTGCAGAATCTCCGCGGCCTTGGCTACACTGAGGCCGAGCGCTGCGATGACTTCGGTCTTAATCAGGCTACCCGGATGGGGCGGGTTCTTCATGGGCATTTCGATCTCCTCAGTGGTAGTCGATCAGGCCAATATCGCTGGCTGCGTTGGCATCTTCGTCATAACGGAAGATCAATCGCCAGTTTCCGGTAACGGTCAGGCTCCAAAACCCCTTGAGGTCGCCCTTGAGCGGATGCAGCTTTCAGCCGGGGAATTTGCCGAGTTGTTCCAGCGTCTCGGCGGTTTCGATGGCAAAGAGCAGCTTGCCCAACTTGTCAGCCATTGCAGAGGGCAAGGAACGGGCGTTTCCGCTTTCGTAGAACCGCCCCAGGCCCTTGTGGCGAAACCGGACCAGTTGCTTGACGCCTCACGTATTCATAATGTACGGTATCACCGTACATGTCAAGCCACCTGCGGTGGGGCGGACCGCCTTCGGCTCGGGGGACGAACGGTGACGGTTTCCCACCCTCGTCAGAAAAAGGCGAAGGATGGAGCGCCATCGGGAGTGATTCTTCCGTTATGCTATTTGCATGGAACTTATCTTCGAGGTACGCGAGGCGGAAGAGGGCGGCTATGTGGCGCGGGCGCTGGGGCAGGCGATCTTTACCGAAGCTGATACCTGGCAGGAGCTGCGCGACAACGTGCTGGAAGTGACGAGCCTCCACTTTGACGATGCGGCAGAAAGTCCTAAACTCATCCAATTGCATTTCGTAAAGGATGAACTGATTGCGGTTCAGGCCGCATGAAACTGCCGCGCGGAGTATCAGCAGAGCGGCTAATTCGCGCCTTGGAGCGGCTCGGCTATGCCGTGATTCGCCAGAAGGGAAGCCACATCCGGCTTTTTCACCAAGCTGCGCCTATCCATTCGATCTCGGTTCCATTGCACGACCCGCTCAAAACAGGCACATTTCATGGAATTCTTGTCGAAGTTGCCCAAGCTCAGTCCGTTTCAATCCAAGACATTCTCGACTTGCTCTGACCACTTGCTGGCACCTGCGGTGCGGCCAGCGGCCTCCGGCGTGGGGAATTGAGGATCGGGGTTTCGCACCCTTCGCAACGAAAAACGCGAAGGATGGGCTCCCGGCAGAAAGTGAAAGCGTTGACATAACGAGCACTTCGCAGTAACTTCTCCCCAACGCCGCAGCCTACGGATAGGAGATATGACGATCCCCCTGAAAACAGTCGAGATTAATCAAACCACGAAATCGTGCCCAGTATGCAAATGGACGCCGGCCCGGGTCGAGACTAGGTATAGCGATCTCGTCGACCACCTGAAGACAACCCATCATATGGGTCAACCGGTTTTCGGCGTCAAGCACATCTTCGTCACCGGCTTTGGCCCGCAAGAGTGCAAAACCGCGAATTTCATCCGATGACAGCTTGGCTGCTCCGTCCTTGCGCTTCTTTCTTGCGCAAGGATCGAAGCCACACGGGCCAGTGCGAGCGAGAAGCGAGCAGTTGGCCCCACCGCAGGTGGCTACCAGCCGCGGGTTTGGAGGAGTTGCGATTCTTCTAATCCGGCGGCGGCTAGGCCCTTCATCGTGCCCGTAACTTGCTCGCTGACCTCGGCGAGAATCTTGGGGTCGTTCCAATGCGTGGTGGCCATCACGATGGCCTTGGCGCGGGAGACGGCCTCTTCGCGCTCCTTGGGGTCGTTCTCCACGTCGAGAGGCGTGGCGCGCTCCTTCATGAAGATTCCCGAGCCGACAAAGATGGCCTCTGCGCCGAGCTGCATCATCAGAGCCGCGTCGGCGGGCGTGGCGATGCCGCCGGCGGAGAAGTTGGGCACGGGGAGCTTCCCGCTCTGGGCTACGATTCGGACAAGCTCATACGGAGCTTGCAATTCCTTGGCGGCGGCGTAGAGCTCCTGTTCGGTGAGCACCGTGAGCACGCGCATCTCTTTGGTGATCTGGCGCATGTGGCGGACGGCGAAGACGACGTCGCCGGTGCCGGCCTCGCCCTTGGTGCGGATCATGGCCGCGCCTTCGGCGATGCGCCGCAGAGCCTCGCCGAGGTTGCGCGCGCCGCAGACAAAGGGCGTGGTAAACGCATGTTTATCGATGTGATGCGCCTCGTCGGCCGGGGTGAGGACCTCGGATTCGTCGATGAAGTCCACACCCAATTGCTGAAGAATCTGCGCTTCGGCAAAGTGGCCGATGCGGGCCTTCGCCATGACGGGAATGGAAACGGCCTGAATGATCTGCTTGATCAGCGCGGGCCGGGCCATGCGCGCCACGCCGCCCTCGGCGCGGATCATGGCGGGCACGCGTTCGAGAGCCATCACCGAGGCGGCGCCTGACTCTTCGGCGATGCGCGCCTGTTCGACGCTCATCACGTCCATGATGACGCCGCCCTTGAGCATCTCGGCCAGGCCGACTTTCAAGCGCAGGCTGGTGGCTGTCAAACTCTGGTTTCCCTTGGCTTCCGGCATGATTTCCGACCTCGCAGAGCGGCACTTTCCCATCCGGGCGGGATGGGAGCGCCAAAGAGCTTTCCTCACCTCAGTGTAGCAGCGAGGCGAATGGGCTGCAGCATGGACTGAAGGCGATCGACGTGCGGCGCAATTCTTAAGCCATTCCAATCCTTTCCACCCCCCTCTGGACCTCCTTCTGCTGCTTGAGTGTCCGAAATGGCGACAGTACATCCATCGCCGGCAGCTGCGGGCGTGCCCCAACCGGGAGCAGCAACCACCGCGCGCGCCGCCCCGGAGGCCGTTCAGGCCCTGGTTCCGGCGCCGCAACCGCAGCCGAACGGGGAAGAGTCCCCTTTCCCGGCGCGGATCTCCCGATTGTCCGTGGAGCTGGATGTGAGCGTTCCGGTGCGCAATTTTCGCGTGCGCCAATTGCTGGCCCTAGCCCCCGGAGCGGTGATCGAAAGCCAATGGAGTCACGGCGAGGATCTTCCCCTTGCGTCGAGCGACGTGCAGGTGGCGTGGAGCGAGTTCGAAGTGGTGGAAACGCGGTTGGCGGTGCGCATCACGCGGCTGGCGTAGGAAGGGATGAGGAGGGCCGGCACCATGGCGGTTGGAGCGGATGGGGAGATGAGAAACGGCGGTGGATTGGGGGCGTGGTTGCTCGAGAAGCTGCGCGGCAGGCGGCGCCGGGCGCCGCGCCTGGCTTTGCTGGAGCGCATCAGCCTGGCGCCGCGCCAGTCGCTGGCGTTGATTGAAGCCGAAGGCCGCAGGATTCTGGTCGCGACCTCGGCCGAAGGCGGGCCGGCCTTCTATCCGCTGGATCGAGAGCGGAGCTCGCGAGCGCACGCCGAAGCCCGCCGCGCGCTCGACGGCCGGTCGAGGATCTCGTGATGGGCATGTGGCTTCTTCGCCTGGTCGCGGCGGCTCCGGCGGCCGCGCCTCTGTTGCCCGATTTGAATAGCAAGCTGCGGCCTTCGGATGCCACCCCGTGGACGATTCTCTTCGCTCTCACGCTGATCACCCTGCTGCCCGCGATTCTGATGGCCATGACGCCGCTGGTGCGCCTGCTGGTGGTCTTTCACTTTCTGCGCCAGGCCCTGGGCACACAGACCGCGCCCTCGAATCCCACGCTGATGGGTCTGGCGCTCATGATGGCGTGGTTCATCATGACGCCGGTCCTCAATCAAGTCGACCAGCAGGCCGTCGAACCCTATCGCAACGGGCAGATTACCGGCATGGAGGCCATCGACCGCGGCGCCCAGCCGGTCAAGCATTTCATGCTCAAGTACGCACGCGAAAAGGACCTGGCGTTGTTTACGGCCGCGGGCCAGATGCCCCGGCCCAACACGCCCGACGACCTGCCCATGCGCGTGGTGGTTCCGGCCTACATCCTCTCCGAACTCAAGGCCGGGTTTGCCATCGGCGCGGTGCTGTTTCTGCCCTTTTTGCTGATCGACATGGTCACGGCTGCGATCACTACCTCGATCGGCATGTTCCAATTGCCGCCCGTCGTGGTCTCGACGCCGCTCAAGATTCTGCTCTTTGTGATGGTGGACGGCTGGAACCTGCTGGCGAATTCCTTGCTGCGCAGCTTTTGAAGGGAGGCCGATGACACCCGACCTGGTTGCCGAACTGATGCGCCAGTTGCTGCGCGAGGCCATGATTCTGGCCGCGCCGCTGCTGCTTGCCGCGGCAGCGCTGAGCTTTGTACTCAGCTTGATTCAGACCCTGACCAGCCTGCAGGAGCAATCGCTGACCAGCGTGCCGCGCCTGGCCGCGATCGTGCTCATCCTGCTCGTAGGCATGCCGTGGTTTCTCCTACGGCTGGCCACGTATACGCGCCTCTTGCTGGGAGACTTTCACCGCTATCTCGGGTGAGAGAAGCAGCTTCTAGCTTCTAGCTGCTAGCTCGGGAGTACGGATCGAAGCCGCATCGACGGAGCCGGAAGGATGGGACAGAAGTGCAAATCGCGGGCAGCTCGATCACGAAGGAAGGGACTCTGACTAGAGCTGATTGCATCAATGCTCTAATGCGATTGAAAAACGTCCCGCAGGGGCTAAAGCCCCTCCATTTACACGCCCTTCATGGCGCGGCTAAAGCCGTGCCCTTTCAAAGCCGGATTGATGTAACCAGTTCTAGAGAACCTCCGGCCGCACGGAAAGAGCTAGCAGCTAGGAGCTAGAAGCTAGGAGCTTCATTGACCGACTGGCCGACATTCCTGAGCGCAATGATGCTCGCCCTGGTGCGGGTGAGCGGGATGTTGGCCTTTGCGCCGTTTTTCTCCTCGACGGCCCTGCCCATGCGCGTCAAGGCGGTCTTCGCGGGCGCGGTCGCTTTCCTCCTCGCGCCGCTGGTGGCCGCGCTGCCGCATGCGCAGGCGTCGCTCAGCTTCTCGTCGATCATCGGAGAGCTCGCGGTCGGCCTGGTGTACGGACTCTCGCTGGCGCTGCTCAACGAGATGATGCTCTTCGCCGGCCAGGTCGTGGGCCTGCAATTCAGCTTCTCGCTGGTCAACCTGATGGACCCGGCCTCGGCCATCCAGACCCCGCTTCTGGGCGACCTCTTTCAGCTGATGGGCACGCTGGTCCTGATCACCGCCGGTCTGGACCGGATTCTGCTGGCTTCGATGGTGCGCAGCTTTCATGCCGTGCCCCTGGGAGCCTTCGCGCTCGGGCCCCCGGCCGCACGGGTCATCGTGCGCGCGGCGGGAGGCATCTTTCTGGCCGCTCTGGAGTTGGCCGCGCCGGTGCTGGCCGCAACCATGCTGGTCGAGATCTCTGTAGCCCTTATGGGCAAGCTCAGCCCGCAACTGCCGGTGATGATGCTGACCGTGCCTCTGAAGACTTTGACGGGCTTTGTGATCCTGTTGGGCTCTCTGGCGCTTTGGCCGCGCTTCATCGAAGCGCGTTTCGCGGAATTGCTCGACATGGCCGAGCGGCTGATCGTCCTCCCGGGTTCGGCGCCGGGGCTGGGAGGCTGAACCTTGCCCGGAGAGCGCACCGAACAAGCCACGCAGCACCGGCGCGAAAAGGCGCGCCGGGAAGGCGACATCCTGCACAGCCGCGAGCTGACGGCGGCCGCGGGAACCCTGGCTGGAGCGCTTGCGCTTGGGGCCCTCGGCGGCCGCACCATGGAGGCCTGGCGCAGCGCCTTTGCCGGGTTTCTTGCGCTCGGCGCCCTGGCCCATTGGGAGCCGGCCACCCTGGAGCCGACGCTCGTCGCTGCGCGCCGCCTGATCCTTGAGGTGCTGACGCCTCCGGCCATCGTCCTGGCTCTCGTCGTCGTGGGCGCTCTCTCTGCAGCCATCGCCCAGGCCGGCGGCGTGAGCGTGCACCCGAGCGCCATCGCGTGGAAGCCAGAGCGCATCAACCCCGTGGCGAATATCAAGAACCTGTTTTCGCTGCGCGCCGCGGCCCGGCTCGGCAAATCGCTCATTCCGGCCACCTTTCTCGCCGTCTTTGCTGTGCAACGCATCGCGCACCAGCTCTCGATCCCGCCGTTTTCGACCGAACGGATCGAGCTTTTGGGCCATGACGTCTACGGCCTGCTGCTGGCCGCCTCATGGCTGCTCTTCGCCTGGGCGGCCATCGACTACATGGTCGAGTGGCAGAGCCGCGAGTCGCGCCTCAGGATGAGCCGCCAGGACCTGCGCGACGAGTACAAGGAGACCGAGGGCAACCCGCAGATTCGCGGCCGTATCCGCAACCTGCAACGCCAGATGCGCCGCCGCCGCGTGAAAGCGGATGTGTCCAAGGCGGCCGTGGTCCTGACCAATCCTACGCACTATGCCGTGGCCCTGGGCTTCGATTTCGTGACCATGGAGGCCCCCAAGGTGCTGGCCAAGGGCCGCAACCTGCTGGCCGAGGAGATCAAGGCCGAGGCGCGCTGGGCGGGCGTGCCCATTGTGGAGAATCCGCCGCTTGCGCAGTCGCTCTACCGCACCGTCGAGGTGGGTCAGGCCATTCCGGTCGAGCTTTATGCCGCCGTGGCCGCGATTCTGGCTTATCTCTATCGCCAGCGCGTCGAGGCCGAGCTCCGCGAGCGCCAGGTGCGTGAGGCCGCCGCCCGTGGTGCAGCCTTTGGAGGCGCTCCGCGCTTTTAAGTTTTGCAGGCGCTCCGCGCTTCTTGAGTTTCGAGGAGGGTATCAATGAGTACGGCGACTTTAGCAGCGGGAACGCTCGCGGCACCAGGCTCGATCTTGCACCGGCTGCGCGACTACCTGCTGCCCATGGCGGCGATCAGCGTGGTCTTTGTCATGATCGTGCCGCTGCCGGCTTGGGGCCTGGATATGCTGCTGGCGCTTTCGATGGCCGCCTCCGCCATCGTCTTCCTCTCCGCCGTGCAGATTCGCCGCGCCGTGGAGCTCTCGGTCTTTCCCACGCTCTTGCTGCTTCTCACCCTCTTCCGCCTCTCGCTCAACATCGCCTCCAGCCGCCGCATCCTGCTGCACGGCCAGGAAGGAACGGCCGCGGCAGGCAGGGTGATCGAGGCCTTCGGCCAATTCGTCGTAGGCGGCAACTACGTAGTCGGTTTCGTGCTTTTCCTGGCTTTGGTCGCCATCCAGTTTCTGGTCGTCTCCCACGGCGCCGTGCGTACCGCCGAGGTCACGGCCCGGTTCACGCTCGACGCTCTGCCCGGCAAGCAAATGGCCATCGACGCCGATCTGAACGCGGGGCTGATCGACGAGGCCGAGGCGCGGCGCCGCCGCCAGGCCATCGCCCGCGAGGCCGAGTTCTAC
>Ga0326728_10013145_pt1 | contig 18093 bp, 16 predicted proteins | sample MB3enrmetagenome_FD_207602 | JGI IMG/M metagenome (GOLD analysis project Ga0326728, IMG submission 207602) | Lab enriched peat soil microbial communities from McLean, Ithaca, NY, United States - MB31MN | ecosystem: Environmental > Terrestrial > Soil > Wetlands > Peat | place: USA: New York... | reverse complement strand
ACCCCACGAACGTAACGTTGGAAATGCACCTTGCCTTCGCGGTGCACCTCCACCTCACACCACTCGGAAAGCGCGTTGACCACGGAGGCGCCCACCCCATGCAAACCGCCAGAAACCTTGTACGTGTTCTTGTCGAACTTGCCGCCCGCATTCAGCTTGGTCATGACAACTTCGAGGGCGCTCACCTTTTCTGTGGGATGAACGTCGACGGGGATCCCACGGCCGTCATCCTCGACGGTTACGACGTTTCCCTTAGACAGGAGAACCGAAATCGTTGTACAGGCCCCGACAAGGGCTTCGTCAATGGAGTTGTCGACGATCTCGAAGACGAGCTGGTGCAGGCCGTCCAAACTCGTGGAGCCAATGTACATGCTCGGACGTTTTCGGACATGCTCCAGACCCTTCAGGACCTGTATGTTGTGTGCGCTGTAAGTATCATGCATGGGAAGCGGAATTGCGATTCCTTCTGACGATACAGGTATTCTGGGAAAAAATCAACACGAGTGGATGAAGAAAAGTTGCCCCTCGGCCATCAAAAACTCTTGCCGGATTTCTGGCGATGAGATACACTTTGACCCGAAAGGCCGTGTGAATAATCTGTGGATAGTGTATGAAATATTTTACAGCCATTCGGGAATCCCCTTCCGACGTACTTATGAATACCAAAAGCCCTATATTTCGGAAAGAATCGTTCGCATTTATTTATCCTAAATATAATTACCTTCCATTCTTTCCGGCAAGCCATTTCGGAAACGCTATCCGTGAGCACTTTTCTCCACTCTCCCAGGCTTCAACCAACCGCCGGATTGTGCACAACCTGTGCATAAATTGGCAATAAGAAGGGGACAATCCTATGGAGCCTGGCAAGAAGGGCTACGAGGCCTTCTGGAAAGAGGCCGTCCGGGACATTTCAGAAGACCTTTCCGACCAGGAGTTCTCCACATGGTTCCGTGGGATCGAGTTTGGCGGAGGTGGGGATTCTCAAGTGCTCATTTCCGTTCCCTCCTCCTTCATCAAAGACCAAATAACGCAGCGATATCTTACGAGGCTTGAGGAAAAACTCGAGGAACTTTCCGGTCAAAAACTCTCCATTAAGCTTTCCGTACAGAAAAAGGCCTCGGGAAAGGGCTCTCACGATGAGTCCTCGCGCGTCCAGAAGGCAGAAGAAGGCGTCATCCGAAAGCGACAACACCCTAACTTGAACAAAGAATACACCTTTGAGCGGTTCATCATCGGAGAATCCAATTCCTTTGCGGCCAACGCCTCCCTGGCTATATCGAAGAACCCCGGGACCGGCTACAACCCGTGCCTGATCTACGGAGGAGTCGGCCTAGGCAAGACCCATCTCATCCAGGCAATAGGGAACTCGGTCTACCGGGAGTTTCCCGATCTCAAGGTGGCATACGTGACGGTGGAGACGTTCGCGAATGAGTTCATCCTCTCCATCCAGAAAAAAACGGGCCACCAGTTCAAGAACAAGTACCGTTCGGTAGATGTACTGCTGATCGACGACGTCCATTTCCTCGAGGGCAAAGAGGGAACGCAGGAGGAGCTCTTTCACACCTTCAACGCCCTTTATGACGCGAACAAGCAGATGGTCTTCACCTCTGACCGCCCGGTCTCCGAGATACGAAGTCTCTCTGACAGGCTGCGCAGCAGGTTCGAGAGGGGCCTCAATGTCGACCTTCAGCCCCCCAACTACGAGACGCGCATGGCCATCCTCAATCGCAAGATCGAAGAAAAGAAGGTAGATATTCCGGATGAGGTCGTGGAGTTGATCTGCCGCAACGTCAACACCAACGTACGGGACCTGGAGAAAGCCCTCACCAAGCTCATCGCCTATGCGGAGCTGGTCAACAAGGACATAACGCTGGATATTTCCCGTCAACAGCTTAAGGACTTCTTCGCGCAGCCCAACCAAAAAAATATCACTATCGAGCTGATCCAAAAGATCGTGGGAGACTACTTCGGACTGTCGTACAAAGACCTCCGAGGCAAAAGGAGAACAAAAGCCGTGGCCTTTCCCCGCCAGGTGGCCATGTACCTTTCGCGGGAGCTCACCGAATATTCCACGACGGAGGTTGGCGCCGAGTTTGGAGGCCGGGACCATACCACGGTCATGCACGCCTGCCAGAAAATCGAGGACAGGATGAAGCTGGACCCGAACCTCGAGCCGACTGTCCATGCCCTCGTCAAAAAGATCAAGGAAAACAATGCCTAGGAAGGGATGGCGGAGTCGCGCTGAGCGCAGCCCGGCCAGGGAGCGGAATCCCCTCCGGCTGTGGATGGCTTGTGGGTAACACAACCGATATCAGCCTCGCGGCTGTGTGCTACTCTGTTGACAAGAATTGGCAGATTGTGGGAAATGCCGACTACTGATTTGAAAAGAAGGAATATGTGAGCACTCTGTGGATAAAGCCCAACGGTTGTTCCACCGCTTATCTCCTTGGGGATAGGGTAAATACCTCCCCTATCCACATATCCACCGTGCTTACCGGTACTACCGGTATTCTTTATCTTTCAAAGAATATAAGAAGGAGGAGATGATGAAGTTCACCTGCTCGAGAGACGATATCCTGAAAGAGATTTCCGTGGCCCAAGAAGTCATTTCCTCGAAGAACTCACTCTCGGTGCTTTCCAATGTGCTACTCACCGTCACTAAGGGCGAACTGACCTTGCAGGCAACGGACTTGAAAGTCGGATTCCAGACCTCACTTCCCGTGGAAACTATCCAGGAAGGCAGCACCACAGCATTTTGCGACAAGCTCCAGGGCATTCTGCGTTCGCTGCCGGAAGGCGAGGTGGAGTTGGAGCAGGTGGACGCAGCGATGCTGAGAATCAAGCCGACCTCACGAAAGATCGACTTCCAACTTCGTTGTATCCCGTCGGACAAGTATCCCGAGCTGGCGCGCGTGGCGGACAATCAGTACTTCGAGTTTCCGCAAAAAGACTTCATCGACATGGTCGCAAAAACACTCTTCGCTGTCTCCGATGACGAGACCCGCTATTTTATGAACGGGATCTTTCTAGAAAAACGGGATGAGAACCTCGTCATGGTGGCAACAGACGGACGGCGGCTCGCGTTCATCTCTCGGAAAATCCCCGTGCGTATGGAGAACCTGAAGGGGATTATCCTTCCGCCGAAGATGCTTACCATCGTGAGAAAGCTTTCCCCGGGAGAGGGGTCGCTTTCCCTCGCGCTCACCGACAAGAACGTGTTCGTGCGCATCGGTGCCACCTACCTGTCCTCGAATCTTATCGATGGCCAGTTCCCAGATTACCGTCGCGTCATCCCGGATGCGCAGAAATACCGCGCTGTGGTAGATCGCCGGCCGTTGGAGGACGCCCTTCGCCGCGTGTCGCTACTTGTCGAGCAGAAGTCCCGCAAAGTCGTGTTCTCTTTGGCAAGCGGCAGCCTCACCATCCTGTCGAAAGAAAGCGAGCTGGGAATAGCTTCCGAAGAGCTGCCCTGCGACTACGAGGGCCCTGAGATGCAGCTTGCGGTCAACTGCCTTTACATGAGCGAGCCGCTGCGCGAGCTGGACTGCGACAAAATAAGCCTGGAGTTCAGCGACGTGAACAAGGCCATCACGCTGAAGCCCCTGCCGGAGGAGGGTTACCTGAACATTATCATGCCCATGCAGCTGGACTAGCCCCTCAGGCGTTGGCACTCGTGGTTCCGTCGGAATCGCATCACAGGTTCCGTCGTTCTATGGGTTCCTAAATGGGATTTGAGAGGCTACGGTTCTTCAACTTCAGGAACCTGAGAGACGCAGAGCTCGAGTTGGGCGCCCCGCAAGTGCATCTTGTCGGGGGCAACGGTCAGGGAAAAACGAACCTCATCGAGGCTGTGCACCTCCTGTGCCTGGGATCCTCTTTTCGTGAGAAGCGGGAAGCAGCGTTTCTTCGAAACCCCGATGAGCAAATGGGCCTCCACGGCCGCTACCGTTCCGCGGAAGCAGGAGAAATGGCTTTTTCCCTGATTTCCTCTCAGGGGAAGAGGAAAGAGATTCGGATGAACGAAAAGCCGATTCTCGATCGGCGCGAGCTTCTCGCTGCCGTTCTTTGCGTGTCGTTCGTCCAGCAGGACATGGGGTTTATTTGCGGCCCGCCGGAAGAGCGACGGAAGTTCTTCGACCAGACGTTGTCGTTTTACGACTTCTCTTTCCTCGACTCACTGCGCGGTTACCGCCAGGTGCTTTCCGCACGCAACTTCTGCTTGAAAAGCCGGCAGAGCGAGCTTCTGGATCCCTACGACGAGCAGTTGGCGTCCTTTGGCCTCGAGCTTCAGCGCTCGCGCCAGACTCTCGTGCGCGCCTTCAACGAAGTGTTTTGCCCGCTATTCCAGGAGATTACGGGAGAGGACCCTGTGGAAATACGCTATGTTCCTTCGTGGCAGCATTTGAGGGCCAACGAAGAGGTTGTAGCCCACCTTGGAGCCTCCCGTGGCAGGGATCTGGCGTTGGGTGCCACGGCGAGCGGTCCGCATAGGGACGCTTTCTCGTTCGTGCTCGGCGGCCGCGACTATTCTCATTTCGGCTCCACGGGGCAGCTTCGGCTATGCGCCCTGGCCCTGAGGATCGCGCAGGCGCGGTTTCTGACGCTGCAAAGCGGCCGCCGGCCCGTGCTCCTTCTCGACGACGTCCTTTTGGAGCTGGACTCGGGTAGGAAGAAGGCGTTTGTTGCCCGTTTTCCCGCCTACGAGCAAGCGTTCTTCACTTTTCTTCCCGAGGAAGCGCACGCCTCCTATGCGACCTCTGACACGCTAGTCCTGAACGTTCTGGGCGGGGAGTTTCACCGGTGAGGAAAGTCGGCGATATCCTTAAAGACTACTTGCGAGAAAGGGGATGGCTCGCGAGCAATCCGTACGCCCCTCTTTTCTCAGGGTGGAGCGAAATTGCGGGGAGCGGCCTCGCGGCCCATACGCAGTTGGTGGATGTTCACGAAGGAATCATGATCGTGGAGGCGGATCACCCCGGCTGGCTGCAGATGGCGCGCATGCGCAAGGAGGCGCTCCTTTCGTCGGCCCGCGCTGCCGCCCCCGATGCCCGGATCACCGGTATCAGGTTGCTTCTAGGCGTCCGGGAACCGTAGGAGCGCTGCCAGACCCAGGGTTCGGCTTTGTCGCCATTGACACAAAGGAGCGTGCCATCCTATATTCACCGGGATATACCCATGAGAAACCCCCTGGTCGTCAGGTTAATCAAGGAGCATTCGTCGTATGAAACGGACCTACCAGCCCAGCAAGACCAAAAGAACGAGAAAGTTCGGTTTTCGGGCGCGCATGGCCACGAAGGGCGGGCGGCTCGTGCTGAAGCGCCGGCGTGCAAAAGGACGCATCAAGCTTTCCGCCTCAGATGAGAAGAAGCCTTACTAGGGAAGAACGACTCCGCGCCGGCTCGGACATCACAAGGCTTTTCAAAACAGCACGAAGGGCAGATGTCGGCGGCCTGAAGCTCCTCCATGACAGCAACGGCACAGCGATCAATCGGATGGGTGTCGTGGTAGCTCGCGGATGCGGCGGCGCGGTTAGGAGAAACAGGGAGAAGAGAATCACGCGGGAAGCGTACCGTTCGCTGAAGGAACGCGTTCCCCCGGGGCATGACCTGTTGTTCTTCATTGGCAAGTTCGGTTCTTCCTTCGACGAAAGGCGCTCGCATATGAGGAAGCTGCTCATGCGGGCTGGATTTCATGAACATGCGGTTTAGCAGAATCGGGACCTGGGTCGCTGCGGCGCTTATCACCGGTTACCAGTACCTCCTCTCTCCGCTGTTCCCTCCCAGTTGCCGCTATGTGCCCTCCTGCTCCCAATACGCGAAAGAAGCCATCCTGAAATACGGGGTGATCAGAGGGTCGTACCTGGGAGCCCGGCGGATACTTCGGTGCCATCCGTTTCATGCCGGAGGATATGACCCTGTTCCCTGAAAAAAAGGAAATACGCAAGCATGGATAAGAAAACTCTCCTAGCGGTCGTGCTCTCCGTGGTGATTATCGTCGGGGGCATGCTCCTCTCGTCCGTCCTGGCTCCCCCCAAGCCTGCCGCCCAAAAGACGGCCCAGAAACCAGTGGCTACCCTGCAGGCGCCGCAGCAGGGCCAGCAGCCACAGCCCTCAGAATCCACCTCACAGCAAACGGCGCAGCAGACCGCGCCCGCGCCCGCAGCCAGTGCTCAGACGGCGCTCAAGGCTCCAGCGGCCCCGGGGGCTGCCGCGGCGATTGCCTCGGGCAAGGTGGTGGAGACCGCGGACTCCGCCCCCCCCGCTTCACAACCGGCGATCATCCAGAGGGACACGGACATCTACAGCCTGAGCTTCGACACCGCTGGCGGCACCTTATCCTCGGTAAAGCTGCGCAATTTCAAGAACCTCGACGGGTCGCTCGTGGACATGCTTCTTCTGCCGAAATCCATGACTGCGGGTGAACTGCCATTTGCCTTGGCGTTCGGGGATTACAAGTCCGAAGAGCTTACCGTCCCTTTTACCTTGCATGAAACCACGGACTCGAACAAATCTACGTTGGACTTTGTCCGCACTTTCTATTCTCCCAAGGGCGTACCGTTCACGCTTCACAAGACCTACCTTTTCTACAAGGACGAGTACCTCTTCCAGCTGCAGATCACCATCGAGAATAGCCTGAATGATTTCCCGGCGCTGGACTTCGGCGGGTTTGCCTACACCCTGACCTTTGGTCCTCAGATCGGCCCTCACTACGCCAAGCTCGACAACCGCAACGATTTGCGCAAGTACGCATACTGGGCTGACGGCAAGCGCTCCGACCCGGGCGTCGGCATGGGAAGCCTCAAGGAGGTAGACAAGACCGTCACATGGGCCGGGGTGCAGGGGAAATACTTCACCGGCATCGTGGTGCCGGACGGCTCGGTGAGCAGGCTCGTGTTCGACTCACGCAGGCTCGTGGAGGGCTACGACCGATCGGTCATCAGCTTCGAGCGACCGGTCTTGAAGAGCGCGAAGAGCACGGATACCTACCGCTTCTACATGGGACCAATGAAGAAGGATGTGCTCGCCCGGTACAACGACGCTGACAAGAACCGCTTCGGGATTCCTGACCTTCATGCGGACGAGATGGTGACAACGAGCCCCGTCATCGGCTGGCTGGCGCAGCTTTTGAAGTATGTGCTGGACTTTTTCTACCTCATCATCCCGAACTACGGAGTCGCCATCATCCTGCTGACGATTTTGATCAAGGTTATCTTCCTTCCGTTGACATTCAAGAGCTCGGAGTCAACGGCCAAGATGGCGGCGCTGAACCCCAAGATCCAGGAGATCAGGACTCGCCTCAAAGCGAAGCCTGACAAGATGAACCAGGAGATCGCCGAGCTGTACCGCAGGGAAAAGATAAACCCCCTCTCGGGGTGTCTGCCTCTGCTCTTACAGATGCCGGTTTTTTTCGCCCTCTACAACCTCTTGAATAGCTATTTCGAGCTTCGTGGCGCCATGTTCATTCCCGGCTGGATCCCCGATCTTTCCGCCCCCGAAGCGATCATTATCTTCGGGTTCACGATCCCCGTTTTGAACTGGACGGCCCTACGTGGCCTGCCCCTTCTCATGGTGGCGAGCCAGCTCCTCCAAGGCAGGTTCACGCAGCCCGCGGACCAGTCCCAGGCTGGCGCCCAGATGAAGCTCATGACGTACGCGCTTCCAATCGTTTTCCTTTACATTCTCTACGACATGCCGTCAGGGCTCGTGCTGTACTGGACAGTGCAGAACATCCTCTCCATCTTCCAGCAGCTCTACATCAACTCGCTGAAAAAAAAGCGCGACGCGATAGCTGCGGCAGCAGCCCCTGTGCTTGTCAAACCCGGCTCAAAGCCGGGCATGAAGGTGAAGAGGTGAAAGCGCGAAGGAGACAGCCATGGTAGTGAAGGAGTTCGAAGGCAAGAACGAAAAAGAGGCCATCGACAGGGCCATCGAAGAGTTGGGCCTCGACAGGAACGAGATCGATTTTGAGATCGTGGAGGCCAAGCGCCCCGGCATCCTTTTTCGCGGGGGCAAGGTGAAGATCCGCGTTCACATGACCGAGGAGATGGATGGTCCTGAGGAGGACGAGCCAGGCGGCGAAGGCCCCGCCATCCCGCAGGGAGAGTTCGAGCAGAAGATCATCGAGTATACGCACGGACTTCTGTCCCGCATGGGCTTCCCCGCCGAGATCACCGTGAGCTTCCGCGAGAACAAACGGCTGGGCTTGGACATCGAGAGCGACGGTTCGGGTATCCTTATCGGGAAGCAGGGCAAGACGCTGGAGGCCCTCCAGTTTATCGTCAACCTGGCCGCGGGCCGTATGGGCGGGGACTCGACCCGGATCATTCTCGATACGCAGGATTACCGCAGCCGCAGGGAGCGCAGCCTCATCAGGATGGCGAATAACGTGGCCGAGCAGGTGAGGAGGGGGCGCGATTCGCAGCTTCTGGAGCCGCTGAACCCCTTCGAACGGCGGTTGATCCACACGTCGCTGGCCCGTTACGGGGACATCGAGACTATCAGCGAAGGGGACGGACTGTACAAAAGGATCCGCGTGATCTGGCGCGGGGACGCAAGATCGGACCGGGAGTAGATTGCCATGCCGATTTACGAATATGAATGCAGGGAGTGCAGGACCTCATTCGAGCTTTTCATCCGCTCGGATACAAAGATCGCCTGCCCTTCCTGCGAAAGCACGAAGGTCATCAGAAAGCTCAGCCTGTTTGCCGCTCACGTCGGGCATGCCGGGCACGAGCACGGAGAAGCAGCCCTTCCTGCTTGCGCCACAGGCGAATGCGGGTGTGATCAGGGCAGGTGCGGTTCCGGGCTCTGCGGGATGCAATAGGCTCTATTCATCGAAGATGTAGCAGTGCCGCCGGCCCGGCGTGGAGCCTAGGAGCAGCCCAGGACAGCCCTCGCGTGTCCGCGGGAGAGACTCGGTGAGTGTGCCGTAGCGCGCAACAACCCCTCGCTGAGCTCCCATAACCGGCATGCTTCCTTCTCACCCCAGGCGACGCGCAAGGGCTCTTGAACTGGGTATTTCTTCCAATGCAGTCCCGACCAACCTTTCACCGGCGGCTCCGCGACGCAGAAAACACGTGACGTCGCAGCCTGCGCCGGGGGCATGTACTTCGAACCCGCTGTCGCAGACCGATTATGGCGTTGTTGCCTTTCAACAGGCGATCTGCTCGGGGCGCTCTCCTTGATTGCTGTCTTGGAGAAGAGGTCAGCGCAAAGAAAGCGGACGTTTAGCTTTCCGGGTTGACTCGCGGATAGCGCCTGGGCGGTCTGGCGTCGCGGCCCACGCCGATCACGGACAAGTCTTGTCCGACAAGCATCCGGGCCGTTTCCCACCCGATCCCCGAGCTTGCCTCCTATTGCGCTGGCCGTTTGTTCCCCTTTCGATGATGTCTGCGACACGGGGCCGCCGCAGAAAGCTCTTCGCCAGCAGCCAAGGTGGGGCAACGCGCTGCTTTTAAGCGCTCTTGGAGCTGCTTCCCCCAAGGTCTGCAATGCAGTATCTACGCCATCACTACCGGTCGGCGATGATTATGTCAGCGCGCTCGGTTGAACTCTATCCGAGGTGAGCGCGCCTGACTCCGAATTGACAAAGTTTTCCACCCGAGGATTCTCACTACAGTGTAGACTGTGCGCATGGCATTTGCCTGCACGGATCGCGGTGGGCCGCCAATTGCTATCCTCTTCAACGTTCCGCGAGGCGCACAGAGGCCTTAGGGGAGGATAACTCAGTGAAAAATGGCCGTCCGTTCTCGGTGAGAGGCTTTTTTCGCCACAGCAGAATAGTTCTATTTCCTCTTCTGCTGTTTGCACTCGGGTGTACCGTCAGCCTCTGGTTCGCATCGCTGCAATATAGGTACGACCTTGACCGTATGCGCGAACATCTGAGCGCTCAGTTGGATGAAATCCGGGGCAATCTGAGTCGCCAGCTCTATGCGGCGCTCTATCTTACGGAAGGAATCGTCAGCCTCGTCGTTACAGAAAAGACGGTCGACGAACGGCAATTCCAGGCCGTGGCGAAAGAACTGCTTAGCCATAATCCCATCATCCGAAACATCGCATTGGCGCCTGGGAATGTCGTTCGCTACGTTTTTCCTCGTGAAGGAAATGCTGGGATCCTTGGCCTGCACTATTTGGATGTTCCCGACCAACGGGATGCCGTCGTACGGGCGATGTTGGCAAAGAACATGGTGGTGGCAGGCCCCGTTGCCCTTGTACAGGGAGGAGTGGGTATAATCGGCCGCACTCCCATCTACATAAATGATTCTGCCGACGTGGGAGGGGGCCAGACGTACTGGGGGCTCTTTTCCACTGTTATTGATTTTCCAAGCCTGATCCATGCCTCAAAGCTCGATTCCGCCCCGGTTGGGCTGCGCATTGCCCTCCGAGGAACTGACGGACTGGGCAGCAGCGGCAGGGTGTTCTGGGGCGAGAATGATGTATTTGATTCACAGCCTGTCGTGATGGACGTGACCCTCCCCTCGGGGACTTGGCAAATCGCCGCAATACCGGCCAAGGGTTGGCCGGTCTTTCATGCACTGACATCTGGGTATTTTTACGGAGGCGGCGTACTCTGCCTGCTGCTGGCCATGCTTCTTTACCAGGTTCTGCGGATCGGAAGAGCGCGCGAGCAGGAAGTGTATCAGCGGGTGCGGACCGAGGCAGAGTTGCGGCAAGCAAACCGCCAGTTGCGCCTCGTTACCCTGTGCAACAGCATCGTCGTACAGGCCAAGGAGGAAGGGGCGCTGCTGTCCGACCTGTGCAGGATCGCCGTGGATTCGGCTGGATATCCGATGGCATGGGTCGGAAAAACCGAACATGACGGGAAGCGAACTGTCCGGCCGATCACCTATGCGGGATCGGGGGATGGATTTCTCGATCGAATCCATGTCAGTTGGGCAGACAATGAGTATGGCCGCGGAACAGCAGGAATAGCGATCCGCAGTCGGAGGCCCGCTATCGCGCGCGACCTGCTCAACAATCCATCCTATGCCGTATGGCGAGAAGAGCTGAAGCCCAGGGGCTTCGCCTCAGCCATTTCAATCCCGCTCATCGTTGAAGACGATGTCTTTGCCGTAATGGTTGTCTACGCCTCGGAGCCGGATGCCTTCGCCATGACGGAGGTCGGACTCCTTGAGAAGCTTGGTGAGAACATTGCCTACGGGATAGAGGCCTTGCGCGCGCAGTTGGAGAGAGTGGCCGCGATGACGGCGCTTCAACAAGCACGTGATGCCCTGGAAGAGAGGGTTCGAGATCGAACGCGCGAGCTACAGGCGGCGAAGGAGGCAGCGGAATCTGCCGATCATCTGAAATCGGCTTTCCTGGCCACCATGTCCCACGAGTTGCGTACCCCGTTGAACTCCATCATTGGGTTCACCGGGATCCTGCTCCAGGAGTTGGCAGGGCCTCTGCTCGGGGAGCAGAAGAAGCAGCTGGGGATGGTGAAGAAGAGCGCACATCATCTGCTCGATCTCATCAACGACGTTCTGGATATCTCCAAGATCGAAGCTGGCGAGGTACGCTTGAACCTGCAGGCGTTTGATCCTTTGGCCTCCGTGGAAAAGGTGGTGCAAGTAATGAAGCCGCTTGCGGAAAAGAAGGGCTTGAAGCTACGCGTCGATCTGGGCTTGCGGACTTGCATACTGCACGGCGATCAACGTCGCGTGGAACAGGTGCTGATGAACCTGCTTAGCAACGCCATCAAGTTCACCGAAACCGGCGAAGTCAGCGTGCGTGTCCAGATGATGGACAAGGCAGTGCAGATCGAAGTGAGTGACACGGGAATCGGGATAAGAAAGGAGGACTTGTCGGCGCTTTTCCAACCTTTCAAACAGATCGAAATCGGTCTGACGCGCACCCACGAGGGAACGGGGCTGGGGCTTTCCATCTGCAAGCGGCTGCTTGACCTCATGGGCGGCAGCATCGGGGTCAGGAGCATACCGGGCTCGGGCAGCACCTTTGCTTTTACCCTCCCGTTGGAGGCGCAACAGCCATGAGGAAACAAATCGTTCTGATCATTGAAGACAACGAACAGAATCTCTACCTCATGCGCTTCCTTCTCGAAAAGAATGGCTTCACGGTAATAGACGCTCGGGATGGTCGAGAGGGCATCCGATCCGCCTGTGCGCTTCATCCTGATTTGATCCTCCTCGACATCCAGCTGCCGCTCATGGATGGATACGCCGTCGCGAAGGAATTGCGCAGCCAAGAACTACTCACGAAAACTCCTATCATCGCAGTGACCTCCTATGCCATGGAAGGCGACCGCGAGAAGGCGCTCGGGGCAGGAGCAACCGACTATATCGAGAAACCGATCAACCCGGACACTTTTGTTCGTCAGGTCAGTGCGCACCTGAATGTGCGACGTTCCCCAGGCGAGGAGGGAGAGAATGGCCGTAGTACTAGTTGTTGACGACAAGGCCGATCAGGTTTACCTCCTGAAAACGCTTTTCGAGGCCAAGGGGTTCGATGTCATAACTGCCTCCAACGGTCTGGAAGCCCTTGAAAATGCGAAGCACCGTCTGCCGGATGCTCTTATCACGGACATCCTGATGCCCATCATGGACGGATTTAGTCTCTGTCGGCAGTGGAAAAAAGAGCTGCGTCTACGCGCGATCCCTTTCATTTTCTACACGGCCACCTACACCGACCCCCGAGATGAGGAGTTCGCGCTCAGCCTGGGAGCCGATCTTTTTGTCGTAAAGCCAAAGGACCCCGAGGTGCTCGTGCAGCTTCTCATTGACGCCTTGGAAAAAAGCCGCGCAAAGGCCATGCCCTCCGATCGCCCAGCATCCCCCGAAGAAATCGTCTACCTCAAGGAGTACAACCAGACCTTAATTCGCAAGCTGGAAGCGAAGGTCGTTGAGTTGGAAAAAACCAACAAAGCCCTTGCTATCAAAGACTTTGCCATTGCTTCGGCCATCAGCGGTATCCTGTTGGTGAGCCCCGAAATGCGGCTTACATACCTAAACACTTCGTGCGCATCGATGTGGGGATACCGAAGCGAGGAGCTCGTGGGGGCAAGACTTGAGGTCCTGTTCGCTAAGGCTGAAGACATGACCTTTCTGGACGCGGCAATGCGAACGGAAGGGAGGTGGATTGGCGAAATGGAAGCCCGTCGAAAGGACGGCACGACGTTCACTGCTCTGCTGACGGCTCAACGGATCCTTGATCCAAAGGGGACGACGCAGGGCTTCATGGTGTCATGCACCGACGCCACCGAGCACAAGCGCAGAGAGGCTGAACTCGCTCTTGAGCGCAGTCTTCTCAGCGCACTGATGGAGAATATCCCGGACAAAATTTACTTCAAAGACACCCAGAGTCGTTTCATTCGCGCCAGCAAGGCGCACGCACGGATTTTTGGCCTACCTGATGTCACCGGGGCGATCGGCAAAACCGACAGGGACTTCTTCTCAGAGGAACATGCTAAGCAAGCCTATGAAGATGAGCGGCGCATCATTCGCACCGGCGAGCCCATTCTGAACGCAGAAGAAAAAGAGACGTGGCCAAATCGTCCTGACACGTGGGTTTTGTCGACCAAGATGCCCTTGCGTGATCAGAAGGGGAACATCATCGGAACCTTTGGCATCTCGCATGATATCACTGAACGCAAACACGCCGAGGAGCACATTCTGAGTCTTGCGCGCTTCCCCGACGAAAACCCTCACCCGATAATGCGAGTCACGCTGGCTGGGGCGATTATCTATGCAAACAAGGCCAGTGAACCTCTGATATCTTCTTGGGCGGGAAGAGGTAAGAGGGAGGTCCCTGAAGAGTATTTGTACGCGCTCACACATGCGTGGGAATCGGGGGAACGGCAAGAGATCGAGATTCGCGAGGCCACCAGGACATACGCGGTTGCAATTGTACCGTTTGCGGCCGCAGGGTACATCAACCTATACGGCAGAGACGTGACGGAAGAAAAAGCTCTTACGGAAAGACTCAATCAGGCCCAAAAAATTGATGCCATCGGTCAACTGACTGGAGGAGTCGCGCACGATTTTAACAACGTTCTTCAGGCCATCACGGGCTACTGTGAGATGCTCAAACAAAGACTGTCTGAGGAGGACCGCAAATATCTGGCAGAGATCACGAAAGCAGCGAATAGGGCGGCGACGCTGACCGGCCAGCTGCTTGCATTCAGTCGCAAGCAGACCTTGAAACCTCAAATAGTCAATACGAAAGACATCATTCACTCCATGCAGAAAATGCTTGAGAGGATCATCGGAGAGGATATCGAGCTACGGACCTTCGCTGATCCACACACGGGTAGCTTCCTTGCAGACCCCGGTCAAATGGAGCAGGTCCTGCTGAACCTCGCGGTCAACGCACGAGATGCCATGCCCTCGGGTGGGAAGCTCACCATCGAGGCTTCCAATAGCACGTTCGATGAGGAATACGTTCACAGTCATCCTGGGGCGAAAGCAGGGCAGTATGTTCGCATCGCCGTGAGCGACACAGGAGTCGGGATGAGTAAGGAAATCCTTTCACATATCTATGAACCGTTCTTCACTACAAAGGAGAGAGGGAAGGGGACCGGGTTGGGACTGTCAACCGTGTATGGGATCGTCAAGCAGAGCGAAGGTTACATTAACTGCTATAGCGAGAAAGGAAAAGGAACAACATTCACGATCTATCTTCCACTCACCTTGGAGAAGGCCGCCGAACCGGTTGTCGCAGCCTCTCGCAAGACCGCCCCGAGGGGGACAGAAACAATACTTCTCGTAGACGATGACAAAGGGGTTCGGAGTGTTTCAAGGATAGTGCTGCAGGGGGCTGGGTACGTCGTCGTTGAGGCATCGGAAGGAGAGGAGGCCTTGGCAGACGTACGTGAGCGCAAGCTGACGATTGAGCTATTGGTTACTGATGTCGTGCTGCCACGAATGAGCGGAAAGGAGCTATCGCTCAAGCTCAAAGAGATTTGTCCGAATGTCAGAATACTCTATGTCTCGGGGTACACCGCGAATGTCATTTCGCATCACGGAATTCTTGACGCGGGCGTGGATTTTCTGCAGAAGCCTTTCAGTTCTCTTGAGTTCCTGAGCAAGGTACGAGAGATATTAGATAGGCAATAGGATGCGATTCCAGAGTCTTTTGACGCGTTTTCATTTTCAAAAATGGTGTTCTTCCCCTATAAGGAGTTAGAACGCGCCGATCTTTCTTTGGCACTACGTTTCTAGTTCCCCTGGTGTCGTTTCCCCTACGCGCTTTCGATCATCCGGTGAAACAGCCAGCCCCGGCCACCTTTGGCACGCACTATAGGCGCCGCGAAGATCGGTGGTGGGGATTCCCATCTTTGAGTTGGGCATATCCTTTATCAAGTCAATGACGAGCGCTATGTGAATATTAGTACTGCTTCCCGTTGTGTTAAAGCGGACAACTCCGATTTCTTTGTAGCTGCAGAATGTAGCGAACCAGAAATCCACCAGGCGACGCTTGGCCAGCAGCCCTTTGTTAGGAATGTCGGTCACTTACAAGATCCATTGCCTGCACCATCTTGTCAAGAAGTTTTGCAACGGTGCGCAGAGGTTTTCTCGAATGGTAAGTACGGCTCAAAATGATGCCTCCGTCGATGCAAGCGGCAATGCCAACCGCTAGCACTTCAGCTTGCGCAGCCGGAAAGCCAAAAGCAGACAACTGGTCTTTGAAGGTTTCCAGGATGAGGTCGTAGGCTTGGCGACAGCTTTGGTTTAATAGCTTGTCGGTAGTTGCAGTCTCTGAGGCGACGAGCATCAAAGGGCCGCCGGAACGAAATCCGGATGCCTGCATGAGAAGAGCCAGTCCATCCACGTACGAGTGCACGGCCTCGGCCGCGGTGTGTTTCTTGACAAAGTTAGCGCGGATGACTTCGGCAAGAGTTCGTGCGGTAAGGAGAATCGCTTCTGCGGCGATCTGCCTCTTGCCCCTGGGGAAGTGGTAGTAGATCGAACCCTTGGGTGCCTTACCCTTGCGGACGATCTCATTCAAGCCGGTACCGTGATAACCGTTGCTTTTTAGCAGATCACTTGTGGCTCGGATGATTCTTTCTCGCGACGACAGAGTCCTCAAGGAATCCACTGTAGCCTTGCGACTGGCTGCTCTTTGGCTGGAGATTGCTGTGCTGCGCATGGTCTAGAAGATAACACACTATTTAGACTAATAATTTCTAATGGAGTTATTGAATGTATTGAGTGCTGGATACACACTCAATGGCGACAAAACGGGTGTTTTGCAGCCAAAACAGTAAGGTCAAAGGGTGGTGAAACTCCGGTTACCGCTCAGTTTTACTACCTTTTTACTGGAAGCGACTTCGTCAACGAGAGTCATCGTGCTGGAGGTGGAGAGCTCGGCCGTCGGGATAGTTGTGGATTCGATCAGCCAGCTTATGCGCTGCAACGCCGGTCATCACATCATTCTGCTACTCGTCGGTATTCTCTTGCTCCAAAAGAGCCGAAAAGATGGTTGAGGGCAAGAATGGATAAGACCGGAACCGCGGTCTGGGACAAGATGGAAATCTCCGTGAAGCAGTGCGTGGCGTGGCGGTTCCCCGCGCGAAGTATCTGGGTGGAGAGGGTCGACAACGAGTGGCACGTGCTCTCACTCTCCCCGGAGGGCTGGCGCGGCAGCACGCGACGGGAGCCGGTGGCGAGATCCCAGAAGCCTGAGTCCTCCCTCTGGAGACACTACCTCCACAAAGAAGTTGGACCGGTGCAACCGATTCCTGTCCTCCCGGACAAACCGATCGTCGTCCGTCCCGACAGATCTCTGACGCTTCTTCCCGGGCAAGCAGCGCTTTTCTTTCTTGAGATCCCGGTGTGGTTTCGCCTATGCACTACCGTGCCGCGGCGGCTTACGATCTTCGAAGAGTCAATCGTGGTCCTCACCAAGACATGGTTCGGAGATCCGATCACCGGCGAGCTGTGCTACGGCCTCGCGACGCGACTTCATCAAGGGATCGATTCCGTGCACCCCTCCGCCTACCTTGCCGTGTGCCCGCTTTCCATCACCAACGATTCAGACGTCGATCTTGCCTTCGAGAAGATCTGCCTTCACGTGGAGAACTTGAGCATTTTTCGCAGCCTGCGGAGGCTGTGGACCAATCGATTGAACGTCGAGTTCCGCGGCCCCGATCAAGGCACACAGATCGAGATCGATCGAGAGGCACCCGGCTTCGAGAAAGGGCTGACCCTGTTCGCCGAGGCGCGCCAACCGGCGGCGGGATGGAACATCAGAAAGACATTCGGCATCCTGAAGTCTTTCGCCGATTTCTGAGGAGCGAAGAGCATGGTCATCTTCCACCAGTTCAGTACGTGGCTCTCCTCTCTCTCCCCTGACATCCTCGCCCGAGGGCTGCGCATCGCGCTGACCCTCATCCTGGGACTCTTGCTCGTACGTGTTCTTGCCGTGGTGACCCAGCGTTACATCATGCGCAAATCCACGGCGCAGCGCCAAATGATTGCGCGCAAGGTCATCAGCTACACGGGATTCGTGCTTGTGGCGCTCGCGGTGCTCGGAGAGCTCGGCGTGAAGCTCACCGCGCTCCTGGGGGCCGCGGGAATCGTCGGAATTGCGGTGGGATTCGCTTCCCAAACGAGCGTATCTAACATAATCAGCGGTCTTTTCCTCATTTCGGAAAAGCCTTTCACAGTGGGGGACGTGATCCGCATTGGCACCACAACCGGGATCATCCAGTCCATCGACCTTCTTTCGATCAAGATCCGCACCTTCGACAACTTGTTCGTCCGCATCCCTAACGAAAAGATCCTTAGCTCCGAGGTCACTAATGTTACGCGCTTTCCCATCCGGCGGATGGACATCCTTTTCCAAGTGGCTTACGGACAGGACCTTGGCCATATCCACGAGGTGCTGGCAGAGACTGCGCGGGCAAATCCATGGAGCCTCGACGAGCCGCAGCCCGTCATCGTTTTCAACGATCTCAAGGAATCGGGGGTCGAGGTGCTGTTCGGACTGTGGTTCAGCCAGTCGGATTTCCTCGCCCTGAAGAACTCCATCATGAAAGGCATCACGACCCAGTTCAGCGTCGAAGGCATCCACTTCGCCTCCCCCAACAGGGTGATCAAGGTGGTGGAGGGAAGCCTCACCGCCTGATGATCTGCTC
>Ga0326728_10013144_pt1 | contig 18095 bp, 13 predicted proteins | sample MB3enrmetagenome_FD_207602 | JGI IMG/M metagenome (GOLD analysis project Ga0326728, IMG submission 207602) | Lab enriched peat soil microbial communities from McLean, Ithaca, NY, United States - MB31MN | ecosystem: Environmental > Terrestrial > Soil > Wetlands > Peat | place: USA: New York... | reverse complement strand
CGAAAATCTGGGCACGCGCGCAAGTATGGTGGGACAGTTCAAGATCGATGAAAAGACGCCTCCCGGTGAGCGCAAGGAGTACGGTCCGTTCGGCGTCGACAAGGGCCGCACGACCGTTATGCGGTCATCTTCCACCTTCCAGCCCACGCAAGCCACGCAGGTGATTCGATCCTCGGAGTTGTGCGCCACCTGCCACACCCTCTACACCCAGGCAATGAATTCCCAGGGGCAGGTGATCGGTGAACTGCCCGAGCAGGTTCCCTATCAGGAATGGCTGCACAGCGACTACAAAGATGCTATGAGCTGCCAGGCCTGCCATATGCCGGTGGTGCAAGAGGACGTGCCGATTACCTCCGTGCTCGGTGAATCCCACCCGGGCTTCTCGCGGCACGTTTTCGTCGGCGGCAACTTCTTCATGCAGCGGCTGACGAACCTCCAACGGAACGACCTGATGATGATGGCGCTGCCCGAGGACATGGACAGCGCGGCCAACCGCACGATCGCGCATCTCGAATCGGCAGCTGCCAATCTTGCGATCAAGAACCTGGAGGTTCGCAACGGCCGCGTGGAAGCCGTAATTTCGGTTGAGAATCTGACGGGCCACAAGCTGCCGACGGCCTATCCTTCCCGCCGGATGTGGCTCCATGTGACGGTGCGCGATCGCGATGGCAAAGCGCTCTTCGAGTCCGGTGCGCTCAATCCCAATGGCTCCATTGTGGGTAACGCCAACGACGACGACGCCACCCGCTTTGAGCACCATTACACTGAGATCACCCGCCCGGACCAAGTCGAGATCTATGAGGCGATTTTGGGAGATGTGGCGGGCAAGCCGACCACCGGACTATTGACGGCCATAGGGTTCCTTAAGGATAACCGCCTGCTTCCGCCGGGTTTTGACAAGCGAACCGCAGGCAAGGACGTGGCCGTGCACGGAGAAGCGGAGAAGGACCCGGGTTTTACGGCGGGCGGCGATACCCTCCGGTATTCGGTGGCGATCAGTGGCCGGCAGGGTCCGTTCCAGGTGGAAGCGGAGCTTTGGTATCAGCCGATCTCGTATCGCTGGGCTATGAATTTCCTGCCGTACGATGCCACGGAGCCGAAGCGCTTCATCGGCTACTACCAAGCGATGGCGCCTGGCTCGCGTTTGATGCTGGCGCACTCGACGGCGGCGACGAAGTCAGAATGATGCCGCCGATCGGCCGCCGGCCGGCGAAGTCCAGCGGTTGCAATGCTATTTTCTTGTTTGCTGCCGATGATCCCTCAGCGTATGATGGAATCACGGCAGGCCTTTTGTCGTTTTTAATTCTTACAGCCGAAGGGAGCAAGGATGGAACGTAAGTACAGACAGCGCGGATATATGGATTCAGACCGCGATCGCGAAAGGACCGAGAAGGCCCCGCCGCCAAGGAGGGAGCATATTGGACCGAGGACCCCTAACATGCCGGGGAAGCGCGAAGTCGTGAGGTGCGCATCCTGCGCGACCTTGCTGCCGCACGGGATCGACATGCAGGGACTTTGTCCAAAGTGTAACGCTGAACTGCACAGTTGCAAGCAGTGCTCCTTCTTTGATACGGCCAGCCGGTTTGAATGTACCCAGCCAATCACCGCCCGCATCCCGAAGAAAGACGGCCGGAACCATTGCAACTTTTATTCAGCACGGAGAACCGTTGAGCGTGAGACCTCGTCGTCCAGACCTCTCGACGCACGCCAAGCCTTTGAGAACCTCTTTCGAAAGTAGCATGACTCGTTCTGGATCTCTTCCCGTTGGTGGCCTGAAGAAAGCGCGACACAACTTGGCCGGGGCAAGTTGACTCGGTGGCTTCGCTTGATCCAACCGCACCGTTGAGCTGCGCGATTGATTGCGACATTATGTCGCTTACTCTTTTCTTTTCAATTAACTAGCCGTTCCGTTCAACCCATATTATTTGCCATTCGCTGGTTAACTACTGCAATCCGCACTTAACGAATTGCTCTGCGCTCGGCAAGGATGGTCTAATCCACCCGGAATGGGAGGGTTTCTCTTACCGGACGATCAGTACTCCACAGGTTGGAACTCATACGGGCTCCACCGTCAGACGGAGTCCCTTTCATTGGATATCGCATAACTGCATTGAGCTCAGATTCGAAGGAGGCGTTGTGGCGACGGTTACTATTGATCCTCAAACACGAACACCGAAACAGAAGGGGTTCGAGATTATTCAACCGGGAACGACTTTTACTGGGGCGCCCATCGAGCCCTTGCAAAAGGGTTTGCCGAAGACCACGCAATCGATTTGTCCGGAGTGCCTGAAAGTGATTGAGGCTCGTCTGTTTGAAGAGAATGGCGCGGTCTACATGGAAAAGACCTGCGCGGAGCACGGCGAGTTTCGGGACAAGATCTATTCCGACGTGAAGCTCTATCTGAAGATGGAGCAGTTTGAGTTCGGTGACAACCGCGGCCTGGAGAACCCGCAAGTCCCGGACGCCACCCGTTGTCCGGACGATTGTGGTTTGTGCTCGCTCCACACGTCGCACACCGTGCTTTCCAATCTCGACCTTACCAACCGCTGCAATCTGACCTGCCCTGTGTGCTTCGCTAACGCGAACGCGGCGGGCTACGTCTATGAACCCTCCTTCGAGCAGGTGCGCGGGATGCTCAAGACGCTTCGCGATCAGCGTCCGGTGCCGAACCGCGTTATTCAGTTCTCAGGCGGCGAGCCCACCATCTATCCGCGTTTCCACGATGTCCTGCGGATGGCCGTGGAGATGGGGTTCACCCACATCCAGTGCGCAACCAACGGTATTGAGTTCTCGGACCTGGAGTTTGCCCAGAAATGCAAGGAAGCCGGCCTGCACACCCTCTATCTTCAGTTCGACGGCGTCACCGATGAAGTTTACCTTCACACGCGCGGGCAGCGACTGATGGATAAGAAGCTGGCGTGCATCGAGAACTGCCGGAAGGCAGGGCTCAAGATCGTCTTCGTCCCCACCATTGTCAAGGGGGTGAACGACCATCAGATCGGGGATATGATTCGCCTGGCGATCGACAATATCGACTGCGTCAGCGGGTTCAGTTTCCAGCCGGTCTGTTTCACAGGGCGCATCAACCGCAGAGAACTCGAGAGCAAACGCTACACGCAATCCGACCTGGCTCACGCCGTGGCTGACCAGACGGGCTTGACTGACAAATACAACGACTGGTTCCCGCTTTCCTGCACATCGACGTTCTCAAAGTTGCTGACCAATCTGCAGGATTACGAGCGCCCCAACCTCACTTCCCACCCGCATTGCGCCATGGGAACCTATCTCTACGTTGATCCGCAAACGAAGAAGGCCATTCCCATCACGCGGTTCTTCGACATGCCCGCGATGCTGCGGGATATCGAGCTGCTGGCCCGCCAGGCCAAGGGGGCGCGAATCAAGATGTTCACGAAGATCAACGCCTGGCAGAAACTCCGTAAGCATTTCAAGCCGCAATTTGCGCCGCCGGGTTTGACCTTCGAGCGGTTTCTGCAGACGCTCCAAGGCATGACCGACCATGAGTACGGACGGGGCAAGGGCGACGGCACGTTTACGTACAAGACGCTGCTGGTGGCGGGAATGCACTTCATGGATTCCTACAATTACGATCTCGCCCGCGTCAAGCGATGTGTGATTCACTACACAGCGCCCAATGGATTGGTCTATCCCTTCTGCGTTTACAACTCCGGGCCCTGCTTCCGCGAGAAAATTGAGCGGAAATTCTCCGTGCCCTTGGAAAAGCAGCCGGAAGCGGCCGGAAAAGACAACGGCCTCGTGAATCTACAGAGTTAGCTTGCGTCATTTGGGAGGGGCGGCTTCCCGGCCGCCTCTTTCCTCGCCTTTGCTCCTATCGAATCCACTGTGCTGTAAGATGAGCGTTGAATCAGTTCCGCACTCCTGATACCTTCTACGGGCGGTGCAATTGGCCCCAAGAAATCTATACGATCGAATCTGGAGAGGTATTCCAATGAAGAAATCATCCCTGGTTCTTGCTTTCCTGACCTTCTTTGTGTCGGTGGCGGCATGGGCTGCGCAAAGTCAGTCGCCGGCGCCCGCCGCGAAAACTCCGTCTTCTTCTCAGAAAGGCGCGACGACCCCGAAGGCCGGGGTAACACATCCGAAACCCGCGGTCCAGATGACCACAACGCCTTCGGGATTGCAGTACCGTGACCTGCTCGTCGGCAAGGGACCCCAGCCGAAGGCGGGGGATACCGTGGTGGTCAACTATACGGGCCGGTTCTTGAGTGGAAAGATCTTCGACACGTCGGTGGGCAAGCAACCCTTCAAGTTCCGGCTGGGGCGCGGCGAGGTGATCAAGGGTTGGGATGAGGGCGTTGCTTCGATGCACGTGGGTGGAAAGCGCAAGCTGGTCATCCCTGCGGGGTTAGCTTACGGGTCCACGGGCTATCCGGGAGTGATTCCGCCGAATTCGAAGCTGGTTTTTGTCGTCGAACTCCTGGGCGTCAAATGACGATTCCGCCCATTGCCCATCAGGTTCAAGGGTGGCAGGGGTTTTCAACCGGGGTCCGGAAGGGGCCATCATCCGATTGGTCCCGTAATGGAAGGATGGCCACGAGTCCGGGAGTTATGCTACTCTACGAAGTCCATCCTATGATGAGGATTGTCCCTGTGGGACTTTGTGTATGGTATTGATTGCTCCGTCACTGCTCGCGGCAGACTTCGCGCGGCTTGGAGAGGCGCTCCGCGTTATCGAGGCGGCAGGCGCGCCGATGATCCACGTGGATGTGATGGACGGGCATTTTGTGGAAGAGATCACCGTTGGGCCGCCGGTCATCCAGAGCCTCCGCAAGGCCACGAAGTTGCCTCTGGATTTGCACCTGATGATCGAAGCTCCGGAGCGCTATGCCGCGGATTTCATCGAGGCCGGAGGGGACCGTATTTCGGTTCACGCGGAGAGCGCGACTCATCTGCACCGTGTTCTGGAGCAGATCCGAAAGCTCGGGGCCAAAGCAGGGGTTGCCTTGAACCCCGAGACACCCGTCCAAGTGCTTGTGGACATGGTGGGGAAGTTTGATTTTCTTTCTTTGATGTCCTCCGACCCCGGGCTGACCGAGCAACACTTCATCCCGCGATCGGTCGAGAAGGTGCGGGCGGCGGCATTCCTGCGGGAGGAAACCCGCATAGATTTTGCGATTCAGGTGGAAGGTGGAATCCGCCTTGAGCATGTCGGGCAACTTGATCGGGCGGGAGCAGACATCCTGGTGGCCGGTTCCGCCATCTTTTATAGCGATGACCCAAAAGCACGCCTGCGCGAGATGATGCGTCTTGCGTCCAAGGCGTGAAGAACGCGATACAGGAGTCAATACACTGTCGAAGGAAACGAGCAAGTTCGGATGGAAGCAGATCCTGGTCTTTGTGCTGATGGCAGTCACGGGAACGGCGTTCCTGCCTGGATGTTCACTGCACTCTCGCCGGCATGCAGACTTGGCCGCCTCAGTTAACGCCGGTGATCAGCCGGATAAGATGCTCTTCGAGAAGGCGACCAATGAAATCACGCATGGCCGTTATGACATCGGCCGTCTTACTCTCCAGACCCTTATCAATACGTATCCGGACAGCGAATTCCTCGCAAAAGCCAAGCTTGCCATCGCGAATTCGTACTTTACCCAGGGAGGCACCTCGGGACTTACCCAGGCGGAGGCTGAGTACAAAGACTTTATCACCTTCTTCCCGACGGCTCCGGAGGCTCCGGAGGCGCAGTTCCGCATCGGCATGTCGCATTTTCACCTGATGGCCAAGGCCGACAGGGACCCCACGGAAGCTCGCCTTGCGGAAGTCGAACTCAAGGAATTTCTGGTGAGATACCCTTCCAGCCCATTGACGATCCGGGTGAAGGCGCGCCTTCGAGAGACACAAGAAGTTCTGGCGATGGGCGAGTACGAAACTGCGAGCTTTTACCTGGCGAGAGGGGCGTATCGCGCCGCGCGTGGACGCTTCCGGGACGTGGTGGAGAAATACCCGAATTTCAGCGGCGGGGATGACGCGCTTTACGGCCTGGGCCAATCCTTGGAGCACTTGAGAATTCCCAAGGAAGCTGTTCCCTATTATTCGCGGTTGATCAGTGATTTTCCTTTAAGCGAGCATGTGCCCGAGGCCACGGCACGGCTTGTGTCTATGAAACAGCCTGTTCCGGTACCCACAAAGGCGACCCTGGCGCGAGCCCGGGCGGATACCGTGAGACTCCGTGAGAAATCGGGCATTCAGAAGATGATGGCGCTCATGTCCAGCACGCCGGATACGAGCACAACTCTGCGCGGCCCGGTTCACCTGCAACCGAATCTTGTCGAAGCGGCGAAGGCTGAACTTCCTCCTCCGCCTCCCCCGGCCAACGCAATTGTTGCCGAGCCGGAGAGCGACACCTCCGTGGATTCCGAAACGCCGGCTGAAACCGCGGCTGGCGAAGAAGCGGCCGGAAGCGAGAGCGGCTCCAAGACGCAAGAGGCCAGCGGGAAGACGACTGCCAAAGGCGGGGGGTCTGGCAATGACTCCTCAATCTTCAAGGTATCGGATAAGCAAGGCCGGTTGGGCGCCGCCCTGACGAAGGTCGTCCGGAAGGATAAGGGCGCCAAGTCGGGTGAGCAACCCGGGATGTCATCAACCGAGGAGAAGGAAAGCCGGCTCGGAAATCTGAAGAAGAAGATCATCACGAAGGATGATAACTACGGGGGAGAGACGAAGAAAGCAAGTCCCGCCGGTGAGAAAAAGGAAGCGAAAGCCAAGGGGGCTCGCGCCGGCACCGGCAAGCAATCCGCAGTGTCCGCGCCTGAGAAGAAGAAAGGCCGGCTCCATATCGTGAAGAAGATGGTCGGGAAGGGCAAGGACTCCAAGGCGCAGAAGAACGACCAAAGCTCCACCGGCAAAGAAACCGACGCGAAGCCCAAGGAGACTGATAAAGGCTCCGGCAACCCATAGGCAACGCCTTGTTTTGAGGAAGGTTTTCAAACCCATCCGATATGCCCCGCAGTGGTTTTTCGAAGTGGGGCGGTGTTTGTGCGCGGCCGCATCAGCCCGCGCCGCCGGAAAGTTTCACGGACATTGCACGCAAGCGCAAGACTTCAGAATCTCTCGCAACTTGACTTCAACTCTTGGGCGTGATATTCGTTGGCCAACTTGGGTCGCGAGGCAAGCTTGAAGGGAGGCCATGTGGCTCGGTTGATTCTGGTTGCAGACGATAGCCCGACCATTCAAAAAATAGCGCTGGGAATTTTGAGGAACGAGGGTTTCGAGGTTGAAACCGTCTCGAACGGTGTTGCTGCACTCAAGAAACTGCTCCTGTTGCAGCCTGACCTCGTGCTGGCGGATGTGTCCATGCCGGGTAAAGACGGCTATGAAGTTTGTGAATATATAAAAAGCTCCGTGGATTTTCATCACGTGCCTGTGGTGCTGGTTGCCAGCGACCTGGAGCCCTTCGACGAGCGGAAGGGAGCTCAGGTCGGGGCGGACGGGATTATCAAGAAGCCCTTTAGCAGCCATGAGTTGATCGCTCTGGTTGGGAAATTCGTTGCCCAGGAGGAACCCGCGGCTCAGCCGGACGCGGTCTTGCCGGCGGCCGTTGAAACTCCTCTCGACGCTGCTTTCTCGGAGGCTGCGCCTGAGGCGGTGACGCGAGGCCAGGATCGGGATTGGACTGCGCTTTCGAGTGGTATGGCCTTTGCGGAGCCGCAGCCCGACCAAATGCCGGCGGTCGAGCCTGCCCCCGGGCCTTTGGAAATCCCCCTCCAGCCATCGTCCGAACCAGTCCTTGAGGCTCCGCTGGAAAGTGTGCTGGGAGGTCCCTCAGAGTCGGCGCTCGAGAGGCCGCCTGAAGCGCTTCCTGCGCCCGCACTTGATCTGACGCCTGAGCCGGCTCCAGCCGCTCCTGAATCGGCCGCGGGAACTGGCCTGGAGGTTGCGCCTGAGCCCGCCGCCGAAGCGACAGGCAAATCAATGCCAGAGGAGGCTCGCGAGCTTGTTCCGGAAGCAGGGTCCGAACTGGCCTCAGCCACGCCGGAACCGGTTGGCGAAGAAGTTCGCTTGCCTGCCGAGACCGTCCCCGAAGCGCCCCGGGATTTGAAGGTTGATGAGTCGTCGCTTCCAACCGGGCCGATCCTGGTGGAAGAACTTATGGAGGCGGTCCCTGGCCGGGGCCTTGCTCATGAACATGCGGAGCCAGCAGCCAATACGACCATGATGTTTCACACCCCGGCCGAGATTCTGGAGCCGGTGCTGAAGGATGATCTCGCGCCTGCTCCCCCGCCTTCAACTGAAGAACACCCTGGACACGCCGCCTCGACCAGCCTGGATAGTTTTTCTCTTGCCGAAGCCTGGGCGGATCAGGTCTGTCTTGCTCCAGTAGAAGCCGGCCCGGCAGCGCCGGAGCAAACGCCCGAGGTTGCCCAGCCGGCCGAGGCTCCCGAGACTGCTCCGTCGGCGATCGACGCGCAGTGGGTTCACGCCATCGTTTGCAAGGCGGTCACGAAAATGGCTCCTCCCGTGCTTTCCCCGGAAGTTGTTGAGGAACTCATTCGCAGACTCACCGAAGAGATCACTGCGGAACTCAACGCGGAATCATCTCAATCCCAGTAAGAACTCGACCCACTCAACCTGAATCCCTGGGGCCACCACACCCTAATCCCCTCCTCAGTCGAGGAAGGGGGTGAAAGAAGGCAGCGTTGGCCGGAAAGCCAGAGGCGTTCCGCAAAGCAGGCGGCAGATCTGCGCTGAACGCTCGAGTCGTCGGCCAATTTGGACAGCCCTGGGTAATAGATTCCCCTCCTTGATAAGGAGGTGGCCAGCGGGGGTGATTCTCGCGCCCTCTTTGGACCCACCCATGAGGGAATGAGGGTTTAGTGACGCAAACAAAAAGGGCGGCTCACCGAGCCGCCCTTAGGGAACAAGGCTTGAAGCGCAGGCCGCCTCTGCTACCGGGCAGGGCCGCCTTTGAGTCGCTTGGGTCCAGCCTCGAGGATGTGTTCCGGGCACCCCGCCATCATCAGCTTGAAGTTCTCAATGAATCGCGCGGCCAAGGCATCATACTTCTTGAAGTACTCGTCGCGGCTCGGCCAGGTGTTGGCCGGGTCGAGGATGTCCGCCGGCACGCCTTCGCAGGTTGTCGGGACATCGAATCCGAAGATCGGGTCCTTCTTGAACTTCACCTTGTCGAGTCTTCCGCTCAAGGCGGCGTTGAGCAAGGCCCGCGTGTGATGAATGCTGATGCGCTTGCCGACGCCGAAAGGCCCGCCGGTCCAGCCGGTGTTCACCAGCCAGACGTTCGCGCCGTGCTTCAGGACCTTTTTCTTCAGGAGTTCCGCGTAGGCATACGGATGATGCACCATGAAGGGCCCGCCAAAGCAGGTGCTGAACGTGATTTGTGGTTCGATGCCGAGCCCGATTTCAGTGCCGGCAATCTTGCTGGTGTACCCCGAGATGAAGTGGTAGATGGCCTGGTCGGGGCTGAGCCGGGAGATCGGCGGCATCACGCCCGAGGCGTCGCACGTAAGAAAGATGACATTTTTGGGGTGGCCGGCCCGCTTCTCCGGCAGGGAGTTTTCGATGTATTCGAGAGGATAGGCGGCGCGGGTGTTTTCCGTGACGGAGTAATCGTCCAAGTCAAGCCGCCGGCTGACGGGATCGAAGGTGACGTTCTCGAGGACGGTCCCGAACCGCCGTGTACAGGCATAGATTTGCGGCTCGGCTTCGGGTGACAGCCGGATGACCTTGGCGTAGCAGCCCCCTTCGAAGTTGAAAACGCCGCTATCGCTCCAGCCGTGCTCGTCGTCGCCGATCAGATGGCGTGCAGGATCCGCGGAAAGGGTGGTCTTGCCGGTGCCGGAAAGGCCGAAGAAAATGGCCGCGTCGCCATCCTGGCCCACGTTGGCCGAGCAGTGCATGGAGAGCACGCCCTGCATCGGCAACAGATAATTGAGCACGGTGAAGATTGTTTTCTTGATTTCACCGGCGTAGTCTGTGCCCCCGATGATCGCGAGCCGCTCGCGGAAATTGAGAACGATGAACGTCTCCGAGCGTGTGCCGTCAATGATCGGCGATGCTTGAAAGCCCGGAGCGGCAATGATGGTGAACTCCGGGATGTGCTTTTTCATCGCATCCTGGCTGTCGAGCTTCAGAAACAGGGTCCGCGCGAACAGGCTGTGCCAGGCTTTTTGCGTGATGATGCGGACGGGCAGGCTGTACTCCGGATCGGCGCCCGCATAACAGTCTTGGACGAAAACGTCCCTTCCCTGCAGGTAACCCTGCAAGCGGGACAGCAGCACGCTGAAATTGTCAGCGGTGAAGGGACGGTTGTACTGTCCCCACCAGATACTCTCCTCGGTGCTTTGTTCGCGGACCACAAACTTATCCGCAGCCGCCCGTGCGGTGTGCTTTCCGGTGCTGACCGCCAAAGGGCCGAAATGCGTGAGCCGGGCTTCCGACCGGAAGACGCTCTCTTCATAAAGCGAAGGGGTCGGCAGGTTCCAATAGACACGGCGGAGGTTCGTCAGGCCGTGATTCTGCAGGCCGTAATCGCTGGCGAGCTTGCCAGCTTCTTTGACAGCAGGGGATTGAACGTCAAGGTAGATATTCATAGCCAGTCCCTCACAAGCTTGCGGTCCCCAAGGTAGAGTTCGTTGGGGGAATTCGGGTCGAGCGCCCATTGAATGCGCTCCAGCCCTTCGGTGATGTCCCGGATCGTCCCGCAGTAGCTGAGCCTCAAATAGCCCTCAAAGCCAAATTCTTTTCCGGGAACGGTGACCACCCGCACTTTTTCCAGCAGGAAATTCGACAGTTTCTGGGAGTCTTTCATATAGGCGCTGAAGTCGGGGAAGCAATAGAACGTCCCGTCCGGATTGCTCACCTTCACGCCCGGGATGGCCCGCAACCGGTCGATCATGATGTTGCGGTTGTTTTCGAGCGTCATGCGCAAGTTCTCGATGGAAGACTGCACCCCGTTCAGGGCTCCCACCGCAGCCCATTGTGAGGGCGACGAGGGGCCGGAGGTCTGTTGCGACTGGATCGTCGCCATCGCTTCCACGATTTCCCGGCTGGCAATCGCCCAGCCGATGCGGAAGCCGGTCATGGCGTACATCTTCGATACTCCGTTGATGACCACGATCTTGGATTGCTCGATCGGCGCCTTCGCGTAGTCGTAACAGATGGGAGCGCTCTTGCCATTGAAGACGAGCCGATTGTAGATGTCGTCCATGATCAGGTAGAGGCCCTTCTTCTCGCTGAACTCCACGATCTCGCCAATGAAATCTTTCGAGAACATTGCCCCGGAGGGATTGTTCGGGCTGTTGATCACGATCGCCTTCGTGTAGGACCCCACGGCATCGGCGATCTCTTTGACCGTCGGGCAGAAGCCGCCGTCCTCCGGCGTGACGATCACCGGAACGCCGCCCGCGAGTTTCACCATTTCGGGGTAACTCACCCAATAGGGCGCCGCGAAAACGACTTCGTCCTTCGGATCGAGGAGCGCATGGAGCAGCACCATGATGGCTTGCTTCGCTCCGCCCGAGGCGATGACGTTATCCGCGCAGACTATTCGCTTGTAGTGTTCCTCGGTATAACGAATAATGGCCTTTTTGAGCGCCGGAATGCCATCCGGCGGCGTGTAGCGGATTTCGCCTGTATGCAGTACAGATGTACAATTGATGACGGCGTCGATGGGTGCTCTACTCTTAGGTTCGCCGCCGCCCAGGTGAATGACGGGCTCGCCCTTTTCCCGGAGCAGGGCAGCGGTCTCATTAAGTTTCAACGTCGCCGATTCCTTGATTGTTCTGGCAAGTTGACTGAGGCTCATAGAATTCAGTTCCTTTTCTTAAATTTCACGAGCAAACAAATATACACGTTTGCCGGAATTTCTGCTAGAAAGTGTATTTATATGACATATAAGCATATATCGCATTGACATAATGTCTCAATATGCTACTGTTTTGTTTCAAACCTTTGCGCTCATACTGTTCTGATATGACATCTTGCACCCCTAATCTTCGGTATTTCCTCTTTCGATGGATGCTTTATTCATTACATGAATCAATGAGTTTCACTTGGAGTTACCCATTCCAATATTCTTGCTGTGGACGAAGCATCGACGCGCTCGATGGGAAAAGCGTCCAAAGCGGTGAGGCCGTATGCGGTTGAAGTTGATCAGTTGCGAAATCTTCTTCAGGGAGTTCTGTTCGATTGCGGCTCGTTCGCGAAACACTGTAGATGTCGAGTTCCTTCCGAAGGGTTTGCACGACATCGGCACGGAGGGGATGCGAAGTCGTCTCCAGGCTGCGGTGGACCGGGTGGATGATCCCCGGTACGAGGCCGTGTTGTTGGGGTACGGGCTCTGCAATAATGGCATAGTCGGGTTGACGGCTCGCAAGTACCCGCTGGTGATCCCGCGCGCCCACGATTGCATTACGCTGTTTCTGGGCAGCGCGGAACGTTATCTGGAGTACTTCAACAGCCACCCGGGCGTTTACTTCAAGACCTCGGGATGGATCGAGCGCGGAGAGGCGGATGGCGAACTGAGCCAGCTTGCCCTGGGGAAGACGCTGGGCGTCGGGCAGAGTTACGAAGATCTTGTGGCCCGGTACGGCGAGGACAACGCGAAGTACCTCTGGGCTGAACTGGGCGACCTGACGAAGAATTATGACCAGTTCACCTACATTGAGATGGGCGTGGAGCCGGACGGGACCTTCGAGCAGCGGGCGCGCGAGGATGCGGCCAAGCGCGGATGGAAATTCCAAAAGCTCGCCGGGGACATCGGGATGATTGAGCGGCTGGTGAACGGAGTCTGGGACCCCAAGGAGTTCCTGGTTGTGCCACCCGGGCAACAGGTCGCGCCCGACTATAGCGGATCGATTATCACGATTCAAGGAGCGGAGTGATGAATTCCCTCGAACGTGTAAAGGCGGTTCTGGCTGGAAAGCTTCCGGACCGCGTTCCGGTGTGCCTGCACAATTTCATGCTGGCAGCGCGCGAGGCGGAGATCCCCATGGAGGAATATCGCTCCGATCCTGAGGCCATTGCGCGCGTTCACCTGAACGCTCTTGAACGGTACGGCCACGATTGCATCATGGTGGATACGGATACGACGATGCTGGCTGAGGCGATGGGGGCGACTTCCGAATGTGCTCCGAATGAGCCGGGACGCATCGTGGCCCCCGCAATCCGAAGCTTGCGCGACGTCGAGCGGCTCAGGGTGGTCAATCCGGAGACCGATGGGCGCATCCCGGCGATCCTGGAAGGAGTGAGGCTGATTGCGAAACAGGTGGGGAACGAGGTGGCGATCCGCGGCAACGCTGACCAAGCCGCGTTCGACCTGGCCTGTATGGTTCGCGGAATCGAAGAATTTCTGATGGAGCTGGCGAGCGACCCTGAAAATCCTGCCATACGGCGCCTGTTTGAAATTTGCTACCAGAGCCACGTGGCCGTGCACCGCGCGCTGGTCAAGGCGGGCGCACACTTCACCTCCCTGGGGGACAGTCTTGCGGGACCGGATGTTGTTTCCCCTCAAATGTTCGAGCGCTTCGCCCATCCTTATGAGGCGAGGCTGGTCAAGGACCTGGCGGCGGACGGCATCTTCACGGTCATTCACATTTGCGGTGACACGTCGCGGATTCTCGACTCTCTTTCCAGCTACGACTTTTGCGGTTTTGAGCTGGATTACAAGACGCACGCCGTCGAAGCCAAGTCGAAAGTGGGTGCGCACCACGTGCTCTTTGGAAACATCGACCCGAGCGGAGTGATCGCCCGCGGGACGCCCGCGATGGTCAGAGAGAAAACGAGCCAGTTAATCTCCCTGTGGAAGCCTGGCGGGCTGTTCGTGCTCAACGCGGGATGCGCCATACCCGCGAGTACGCCCGCGGATAATCTCCACGCGCTGATCGAGGTGGCCCATGAGCAGGGGGCGTATGAATAGCCGCGAGCGCGTCTTCGCGATGCTGGATGGCCGGCCGGTGGATTCTCTTCCCGCCCTGCCGATTACGATGATGTTCGCTGCGGATCAGATGGGGGTGAAGTACGCCGATTACGCAACCGACTATCGAGTTCTGGCCGATGCGCAAATCCGGGTCGCCGAGCAGTTCGATTTCGACTTCGTGAGCGTCATCTCTGATCCTGGGGTTGAGGCGGGGGATGTCGGCGCCACCCTCAAGTTCTTCCAGGATCAGCCTCCCGCCATCGACGAAGAAAACGCCTTGCTCAAGGACAAGCTCCGTCTTGCGGGCCTGAAGATTCCTGATCCGGGGAGCCCGGGAAGGATGCATAACCGCGCTCAAGCCGCCAAGCTGCTGAAGGAACGGGCCGGGACTGAGAAGGTGGTGGAAGGATGGATCGAGGGACCCTGCGCGGAGGCCGCCGACCTGCGAGGCATCAATAACCTCATGCTGGATTTCTATGACGATCCGGATTTTGTCCGTGATCTGTTCGAGTTTGTGGTCGAGATGGAATTGCGTTTCGCAAGGTTTCAGGTGGACATGGGGGCGGACCTGATCGGGATTGGAGACGCGGCGGCGTCCCTGGTCGGGCCGAGGTTCTACGAAGAGTTCGTCCGGGCTTACGAGAAGAGGATGGTTGATGCCTTGCATTCTCTCGGGGCGAGGACTCGCTTGCACATTTGTGGCAACACGCGCCGCATCCTGGAAGGAATCGGACGACTGGGCTGTTCCATTGTCGATCTGGACTCGCTCACGCCTGTCTCCGAGGGACGGGAGAAGATGGGACCTTCGCAGGTGCTGCTCGGCAACATCGATCCGGTGCGTGTTTTGAAGGATGGCACGCCGGAATCCGTCTATAATGCAGTGGCTGAATGCCACCGGCAGGCGGGGGACCGCTTCATCGTTGGGGCGGGCTGCGAGGTCCCGCGAGGGACGCCCGCTGCGAACGTCAGAGCCATGGTGCGGTACGCTCGCGAGCACACCGCAGGGCCCCGGCGCACTCAATTTGTTGAGAGGCGGTCAGAGAACTCTTGACTGCGGATGAAACCTATCGGATTATTTTGCAACCGACGCGCGTCGAGTTGCGCGCGACGCCGGGGGCGCCGTTGCGCGATCTGCTGTTCGACCAGGGAGTTGAATTTCCCTGTGGCGGGCAGGGGCGGTGCCGTGGCTGCCGCGTCCGCGTGTTGAGCGGAAAGGTGGAAGTCAATCGGGCGCAAGAGGAACGGCTTTCGCCGGAAGAGATTGCCGGCGGGTGGCGTCTTGCCTGCCAGTGCAAGGTGGAAGGCGATCTGGAGATTGAACTCCGCCAGTGGGACGCCGCGATCCTGGTTGATGATACCCCCTTTGAATTCCGGCCGCGTCCGGGTTTAGGCGTGGCGGTGGATCTGGGTACGACGACGCTTGTGGCCCAACTGCTGGACTTGGCCACGGGGAGGGTTCTGGCGGTCAGCACGGCGCTGAACGCGCAGGCGCGGTATGGCGCCGACGTGATGAGCCGGTTGCAGTTCGCCGTGCTGGACGGCGGGCGCCGCCAGCTTGAGACTCTGGTTCGGAAGCAGATAGGCTCGCTGGTCGAGCAGCTTCTGTTCGCGGCCGGAAAGCGTGACGCCGAAATTGCGGACATCGTGGTGGTTGGCAACACAGTGATGCACCACTTGTTCTGCGGAATCGGCGCGGAACCTCTCACGCACTATCCGTTTGAGCCTGCCGAGATGGACCTTAAGACGTTCCGGTCGAAGGCGCTCGGATGGAACATCGCCGGCGATCCCGTGGTGCGGTTCCTGCCCTGTCTGGGTGGGTTTGTGGGGAGCGACGTGCTGGCCGGCATACTGGCCTCAAGGCTGCTCGAAACCGATGATCTTGTGGGTCTGGTTGATTTGGGAACCAACGGGGAGATTGTGATCGGGAACAAAGAGGGCCTGCTTTGCGCCTCAACCGCTGCGGGTCCGGCTTTTGAGGGCGCGAAGATTTCCATGGGCATGAGGGCTTCCACCGGCGCGATTTCTGAAGTCAGGGTTGACTCCGATGGTGTACACTGCCGCATTCTGGGGAATGGCGCTCCCTGCGGCTTGTGCGGAAGCGGTTTGGTGGACGCAGTCGCAGCGGGTCTGGATCTTGGCGTGATTACGCCCTCCGGACGATTCAGCGGCGGCGAGAGCCGTTGGGCCCTTGCGCCGCCGGTCTCGCTCACCCAGAATGACATTCGCGAGCTTCAGCTCGCCAAGGGCGCGATCGCTGCCGGACTAAGGTTGCTGATGCAGAGGAGGGGAGCAAAGGAACTCAGCCGGCTCTATCTGGCGGGAGCTTTCGGCAACTACGTCAGCCACGCCAGCGCCCGGCGCATCGGTTTGATTGATCTTCCATCCGAGAAGGTCGAAGCGGCAGGGAATACGGCCCTTTTGGGGGCCAAGCTCGCCCTGTTTAATCTCGATATCGACGACGGGTCATACCCCGGTCTACGCCGCCGCGTCGAGCATGTGGCGCTTAACGCCGACCCGGCTTTTCAGGATATCTTCGTGGAAGAACTGGCATTTCCAGCGGCAAGAAATGCAAACCAATAAGGAGAGCATATGAGCATCTTTGAGGAACTGCAGCAAGCCATCATTGACGGGAAGGCTCCCGTCGCCAAAGAGGTGACCGATCGAGGGCTGAAAGAAGGGGTCAGGCCCAGTGAGTTCTTTCCCAATGCAATCATTCCGGCTATGGACGAAGTTGGTCGCCGCATGCGGGATTGTGAGTTCTTTATTCCAGAGGTGCTGATTGCCGCCCGGGCGGCAAGAGCGTCCACGGACATCCTCCGGCCGCTGCTGCAGGGTGAGGAATCGGTCAAGCCTGCGGGCACGGTGGTAATCGGAACGGTCAAGGGTGACCTGCACGACATCGGCAAGAACATCGTGGGCATGATGCTTGAAGCCGCGGGTTACCGGATCATCGATCTCGGTGTGGACGTCCCGCCGGAAAAGATCCTGGACGCCGTGAAGCAGCACGACGCCAACATTGTCGCCGTATCGGCCCTCCTTACGACGACGATGGTGAACATGAAGGCGATTATCGAAGCCCTCGTGGCTGCCGGTCTGCGGGATAAGGTGAAGGTCCTCGTGGGGGGAGCTCCCGTTACCGACGCCTGGGCGCTATCAATCGGCGCCGATGGGTACGGCAAAGACGCTCCTGCGGCCGTGGAGTTGGCCCGTAAGCTCGCTCCTTCGGCGTAAATTGCCTTTCTTGGAAACTGTGCCAGGCCGCGCCCTCTTCAGGATGACGCCGGTGGGAGGACCTCTCTATGACTACGTCCCGCGAACGTGTGACCGCTGCTCTCGAGCACAGGGAACCCGATCTCGTGCCGCTCGATCTCGGCGCAAGTCCGGTGACCGGCATGCAGGTGGATACGGTCTACGGCTTGCGCCAGAGGCTTGGCCTCGATGCGCCCGGCACGCCCGTCAAGGTCACGGAACCTTTCCAGATGCTCGGTGAGATTAAGCCGGACCTCATGCAGGCGCTGGGAGTGGACGTGATTGGGGTGGGCCGGCCCGGCACCATGTTCGGTTTCAGGAACGAGGGTTGGAAATCGTGGACCACTTTTGGGGACACGCCGGTCCTGGTTCCCGAAGGTTTCAATACCGCAGCCGAACCGAATGGCGACATTCTGATGTACCCGGAAGGCGATAAGTCCGTCCCGCCGAGCGGCCGAATGCCCAAGGGAGGATTCTACTTTGACTCGATCATCCGGCAGCCGCCTATTGACGATCGACGCCTGAACGTCGAAGAAAACCTGGAGGAATTCGGGCCAATCCCGGAGGATGATCTTCAGGACCTCAGCCGCGAGGTGGAGCGCCGTTACACGGAGACGGACAAAGCCATCCTGGCTAATTTCGGCGGCACGGGATTCGGGGACATTGCCCTGGTTCCCGCTCCCGGACTCAAACACCCTAAAGGAATACGAGACGTGGAGGAGTGGTACGTCAGCACCATCACACGCCGCGATTACATTTTCAAAATCTTTGAACGCCAGTGCGAAATCGGCTTGCGGAATCTTGAAAGGATTTACCAGGCTGTCGGGAACAAGATCGCCGTCGTGTTTGTAACCGGGACCGATTTTGGAGCCCAGAATGGTCCCTTTATTTCAGCCCGGGCTTACCGCGACCTCTACAAGCCCTTCCATCTACAGAT
>Ga0326728_10013143_pt1 | contig 18095 bp, 14 predicted proteins | sample MB3enrmetagenome_FD_207602 | JGI IMG/M metagenome (GOLD analysis project Ga0326728, IMG submission 207602) | Lab enriched peat soil microbial communities from McLean, Ithaca, NY, United States - MB31MN | ecosystem: Environmental > Terrestrial > Soil > Wetlands > Peat | place: USA: New York... | reverse complement strand
GTGTATGGTATTACAGAGTAATACATCTTTCAAGCACCTGGAAGGTGATTATAACGGCGAATCTGGTTAGCTCTATTTTTTATTAAGTATTCATGGATTACGGTTGTTTATTGAATCTTGATTATTATTTTTTCATTCTTTTCACGACGGCATCACGGTAGATTTTCGCCAGGCCCTTCCCTGATTCGGCAATGCGTTCCTTTTTCTTGCGTAATTTCTGCTCGCGGCGTTCCTGCCGGGTTTCGGGACCATTCTCGAATTCAGCGTTTGCCATATTTCTTCCTCGGGTTGATATCAACCGGGTCCAGGTTTTTTCGTAAATCGAAAATCCGGTCGCGGATAAGCGCGGCTTTTTCAAAATCGAGGGCTTTGGCAGCGATTTTCATCTGCGCCTCCAGCTCTTTCACTAAACGGACAACCCCTTCTTTGGTCCCAGGAGGTGTCTCACACTGTGCCGGGGTTTCCGCGACAACCGTGATTCTTTCCGTAATATCCCTGATGGCTTTGATAATACCTTTCGGAGTAATCCCGTGTTCAAGGTTATAATCTTCCTGAATTTTACGGCGCCGCTGGATTTCATCAATTGCAGCCTGCATTGATCTGGTGATAGTATCGGCATACATGATAACGTGCCCGTCCACATGGCGCGCCGCCCGGCCCATCGTCTGAATCAAAGCGCCTTCTGACCGCAGAAACCCTTCCTTGTCGGCGTCCAGAATCGCTACCAGGCTGACTTCCGGCAGGTCCAGCCCTTCCCGCAACAAATTAATGCCCACCACCACGTCATATACGCCCAGCCGCAAATCACGCAATATTTCCACCCGCTCGAAGGTATCCACTTCCGAATGCAGGTAATGTGTCTTGATATCCAACTCGGCCAGATAATCGGCCAGTTCTTCCGCCATCCGTTTGGTTAACGTGGTGACTAGGCAGCGCTCGCTTTTAGCCACCCGCGTCTTAATTTGTTCCAGTAAATCGTCAATTTGCCCCTTGGTCAGCTTGATTTCAATCGTCGGCTCCAACAGCCCCGTCGGGCGCACTAACTGTTCGGCCACCTGTTTACTCTGGCTGAATTCGTACGGGGAAGGCGTCGCCGAAACGTAAATTACCTGTTTCACCCGCTTTTCGAATTCATCGTAACTCAGAGGCCGGTTGTCTTTGGCCGAAGGCAGCCGGAAGCCGAAATCAATCAGCGTCTGCTTGCGGGCGACGTCGCCGTGGAACATGCCGCGGATTTGCGGAATGGTCATGTGAGATTCGTCAATCATCAATAAATAGTCTTCCGGAAAATAGTCCATCAGCGTCCAAGGGGCACTGCCGGGGGCCCGCTCCGAGAGGTGGCGGGAATAGTTTTCCACGCCGTTGCAGTAGCCTGATTCCCGCATCATTTCCAAATCGTAATTGGTGCGCTGCTCCAATCGCGCCGCTTCCAGCAGTTTACTCTGCGATTTCAATTCGGCCAGCCGTTCCTGCAATTCTACCTCGATGCTCTGGATAGCGCGCAGCAGCTTTTCGTGAGAAGTCACAAAATGCTTGGCAGGATAAATATCGATTACGCTCAATTCGTTCAGTATCTCGCCGGTGAGCGGGTCAATCTGCACGATGCGCTCCACTTCGTCGCCGAAAAACTCAATACGCAATCCGATTTCTTCGTAGGCTGGCAGGATTTCCAGCGTATCGCCGCGGATGCGGAATTTACCCCGGCTAAAATCAATGTCGTTGCGTTCGTACTGCATGTCCACAATCTGGTGCAGCACGCGCTGGCGGTTGTAAGTTTTACCTTTTTCCAGGTGCAGCACGAAACCTAGATATTCTTCCGGCGAACCCAGACCGTAAATGCAGGAGACCGAAGCCACAATGAGCGTATCCCTCCTTTCAAACAGCGAGCGGGTCGCGGCGTGGCGCAGTTTATCAATTTCGTCGTTGATGTCGGCGTCTTTTTCGATATATAAATCCTGCTGCGGCACATAGGCTTCCGGCTGGTAATAATCGTAATAAGAAACGAAATATTCCACGGCGTTGTTGGGGAAAAATTCCTTGAATTCAGCGTAAAGCTGGGCCGCCAGCGTTTTATTGTGGCACATCACCAGCGTCGGCCTTTGCACCCGCGCGACAATATTGGCCATCGTAAAAGTTTTACCGCTGCCGGTCACGCCGAGCAGGGTCTGCTTGGGATAACCATGCTGCAACCCGTCCACCAGCTTGTCCACTGCCTGCGGCTGGTCGCCAGTCATTTGAAAATCGGAAACTAATTGAAATTCCATGAGAAAAAATCCTAATTTTTAAACAATACATTTGTAACCGGCAACTTCAAACTAAAAAGTAAAACAATTGTTCGCAATTCTTGTAAGTAAGAGTATATAACATTATTTAGCTTTCGGCAATCAGCCGTCAGCTTTAATGTCAGGAGGTTTGGACCATCTGGTAAATGCCAATACCGCATAAGCCAGTCCGGTGCACATCATCAGGCAAGCGAAGGCCACATAGGTCCAATCCGGCAAGTAGCGGTCAGGCAGGCCGATGTAAGCCAGGATCCGGTTCGGCCAGAAGAAATCCGGCGACATATTGTGGAACCACCAGGGAACATCGTCGAGCCAGACCCAGATCGCAGGTAAAATCGCGATTACCAGGGCAAAAATCCTTTCGAACTTGAACTGCGTCCGAGAGGCCAGCAGCAAAGCCAGCGGGATGTAGACAATCAGGTACTGGTAATTGACCTGGTAGGAAAGGCTGATAAAGACCAGAAAACCGGCTAGCGCCCCCTGCAAAGGCGTGATGCGCCGGAAATAACACAAAATCGCGGTCGCGGCCAGGCAGACAATCATCAAAGGCAAGGTGAAAGAAATCCACGTGGTCGTATCCCAGCCGAAGACGTTGTGCAGGTAAGTCAGCATCGCACCAGGCCCGCTGAAACAGAAACACAACGGCGACTGGTAACCGGAACCCTGCCCCGGTAGGACAATCGCACGGAGATAGGCGTAAAAATTGCCGGTCGCCACAAACGGCAGGGAAATAGCGGCGACCACGCCGGCTGTAATCGCGCAGTTGGTCAGCAGCCGGCGCCAGGACATGGATTGCTTGCAGACAATCACCATCATGCCGACGGCAATCAGCGTGTGCTGCTTGGTCATGATCGCCAACCCTGCAAACAGAAAGGCCAGCCGGTCTTTCCCCTTTAACAGCAAAATTATACCGGTCAGCAGGAAAGCGGCGGCAATGGCGTCGAACTGGCCGAAAACACCGGATTCAAACCAGGCAGTGGGATGCAATAACCACAACGTAGCAAATAACAGTTTATGGTTTTTGGAACCGGGCACGCCCCAATATAAAAGTAAGCCGATGGCGAGGTCGGCGGCAATAATCGGGGTTTTCACCGCCAGACGCCATGCGGGGGACACTGTGACTATGCCGGCAATACTGAAAGCGGTGCTGGACGGCGCGAAAAATAAACATATCTTCGATAATAATAACCATATCGGAGGATAGACATAAGCCCAGCCTTTCATCGGGAAAATCTCCAGCTGTGCGTCCGCGTACCGGTAGAAATCCAGACCGTGCTGCTGGAAAACCTTGGCGAAAGCCCAGAACTGGGCGACATCCGGTCCGGCGGAAGTCGGCGCCGCCCACACCCGGATAAAAGCGGCAATGATTAAGACGATACCGAGAATAATGACATGCAGGTGCCGCTTCAGCCAGTTTCCACCGGATTGCAACTTGTTTTGCACCTTTGGAACGGACGGGGATGATGTTTCCGGTGAATCCTTTTCTTTCATATCAATATAACGAAAAATATTATCGGAAGATACATATTAAAACCGCAAGCTTTTCATAATTTCGCTTTTTTCTGCAGCTCATACAACTTGGTCAGAGCTTCCAGCGGCGTCAGCGAATCAATCTCCAGTTTTTCCAATTCTGCCAGCATCGGCGGTTTCTCGGCGAAAAGCGGCATTTGCGCCAGCGGCCGGGAAGGTAACTTCGCCGCCGGTTTAATTTGTTTGCCGTCGCCTTCCAGTTCGTCCAGGATTTCCTGGGCGCGGTGCACCACCGGTTTCGGCAGACCGGCCAGCTTGCCGACATGGATGCCATAGCTTTTATCTACACCGCCGGGCACAATTTTCCGCAGGAAGATGACCTCGCCTTTTTCTTCTTTGACCGCGACGTTGTAATTTTTCACCCTCGGCAAATAATCGGCCAGCGCGGTCATTTCATGATAATGGGTGGCAAAAAGGGTTTTTGCGCCCAGGTGCGGGCTATTATGAATATATTCCGCCACTGCCCGGGCTATAGACAAGCCGTCATAAGTACTGGTGCCGCGTCCGATTTCGTCCAGAATCAGTAGCGAACGCAGCGTGGCATTATTCAGGATGGCCGCGGTTTCCACCATTTCCACCATGAAAGTGGATTGTCCACTGGCTAAGTCTTCCCGCGCCCCGATGCGGGTAAAAATACGGTCCACCAGCCCGATAGTTGCTTCATCGGCGGGCACGAAACTGCCCATCTGCGCCAGCAGGACGATAATCGCCACCTGCTTCAGATAGGTTGATTTACCTGCCATATTAGGCCCGGTCAGGATTATCAATTGTGTATCTTTATTGGAGAGATAAGTATCGTTGGGCACAAAACTGCCCCCGGGCAAAGTCCTTTCCACCACCGGGTGCCGCCCCCCTTTGATGATAATTTCATCGCCGTTAGTTAAGGTGGGGCGTTTGTAATTGTAGCGGACGGCGGCTTCTGCCAGGGCGGCGTATAAATCAACGTGTTCGATGCATTCCGCCAGCTGCAAAACCGGGATGCGGCTAATGGCAATCTGTTTGCAGACCCGTGCGAATAATTCCCGCTCCAGTTCTTCAATCCGCTCGCGGGCGTTCAGAATCGTAGATTCATAATCTTTCAATTCGGGCGTAAAATAGCGCTCGCCGGTCGAAAGCGTCTGCTTGCGGATATAATTTTCCGGCGCCTGAGTTGCGTTCGCTTTAGAAATCTCGATGTAATAACCGAAAACCCGGTTGTAGCCGATTTTCAGGTTCTTGATGCCGGTTTTTTCCTGTTCGCTGCGCTCCAGGTTCGCCAGGAACTGCTTGGCATTTTTGGAGACCGAGCGTAAAGTGTCCAGTTCTTCGGAGAAGCCCGGTTTAATCACACCGCCCTCCCCGAGCGGCGTGGTCGGCTCGTCCAGAACCGATTTCTCAATCAGGTCGATGATTTCCGGCTGCGGTTTCAGTTCGTTTTTCAGCCAGGCGATACCTTCCGGGTTGGGCGCATTTTCCAGCGTTTCCCACATTTTAGGGATCAGCTGCAGGGTGCGTTTTAGAGCAACCAGTTCATGCGGACCGGCGTTATTGCCGGCTACCCGGTTAATCACACGCTCCAGGTCAACGACATTGCTCAAATAGGCAAAAGTCTGCGCCCGCACCAGCGTGTTATCCACAAACCAGGCGATGGCGTCCTGACGCTTGACCAGCGCTTTCAAATCCAGCGGCAATTGTGTCAGCCTCCGTTTTATCAAACGGCTTCCCAGCGTGGTCTTGGTCAAATCAATGACCGAAGCCAGAGAACCCTTGAAAGTTCCGGCGCTGCTGCGGAAAAGCTCCAGGTTGTTCTGCGTCTGCGGGTCGATGGCCATGAAAGACTCGGTGGAATAGGTGTTCATCCGATTCAACTGGCTAACAATGCCTTTCTGCGTCTCCTGGACGTAATGAATCAAGGCGCCGGCCGCGCTAATTGCCAGCGGTAGCCCGCTGCAGCCGTAGCCGTCCAACGTTGCCGTGCCGAAATGCTCCAGCAAGACCTGGCGGGCGACTTCGGTTTCGAAATGATAATTATCCAGTTTCGTGACCGGCATATTTAGTTGCAGAAATGCTAAATCCGCACCCTGCGGCACAATCAGTTCCGGCGGTTTGAGGCGTTCCAGTTCGTCCCGCACCCGGCGCAGCGGCAACTGCGTGGTGCCGAATTCGCTGGTGGTGATGTCAACATAGGCGATGCCGGCCAAATCGCCGTTCATTACCAGGCAGGTCAGATAGTTGTTGGCCTTGCTGTCCAGCAGCAGCGGCTCAATGACCGTACCCGGCGTGACCACGCGTATGACGTCGCGGTCGATGATGCCCTTGTTGGCACCGGGTTTGGTTAATTGTTCGCAAATCGCGACTTTGTAGCCGCGGTTAATCAGCTTGGCCAGGTAATTGTCTACAGCGTGGTAAGGGATGCCGGCCAGTGGGATTTTATTGTCCTTGCCCATTTCGCGGGAGGTTAAAACAATCTCCAGTTCGCGGGAGGCAATTCGGGCATCTTCGTCGAAAGTCTCGTAAAAATCCCCGAGGCGGAAAAAGACAATCGTCTCCGGGTATTTCTTCTTGATTCTGAGGTACTGCTGGCGGATGGGTGTAATATTTTCGTGCATAATATGGTTATTATACTAGAAAAGCGGGAAAAATGAGAAAGAAAGGCTTGGCTTCATCAAAATAAGCTTGATAAGTAAGAATATTAAACAAAATCAAACTTTATCCTCCTTCTCCCTTGAGGGGAGAAGCGTAGATGAGGGTGTTTTTATCATTGCCATAATCCCATGCCAGATTGGACTAAAACTGAGAGATGTTACCAAGTTGTTCCAGAATTCTCATTCCAACGCCCTCGATGTTAGTTAGAATATCGTTATTCCAAAAACGAATTACATGATTGCCTTCATTTTCCAACCAGTCTGTTCTTTGTTCATCTTTTTCCATATTACCCGGCTCATTGTGCTGCCAGCCATCTACCTCAACTACAAACTTTTTTTCTAGACTGACAAAATCAACAATGTATTTTCCGATAGGATGCTGTCTGCGAAATTCTAATTTCTCAAATTGTCTCGAACGCAATTTAGACCAAAGTTTTCTTTCGGCGTCTGATTCCTTCCGCCTAAGGTTTCTTGCTAAGCCGATTGGTTTAGGTTTTTTCACATAAAGGATACCCCCCACTTTTATTCTCTCCCTAAAGGGGCGAGAAAATAGTTATTTAAGTGCCAATCTAAACATTTAACAGTTCCGAAATTTGTATTAAAGCAAAGAAGTAATATAGACATTCCTTCTACCTGGAGGGGAGAAGCGCAGATGAGGGTGTCCTTTGTTGCGGGTTAAAATATAGTTGCTTCGCTATTTCCCGTCATATTTTCTTTCCTGAAATCTGTAATTCAGCTTCGGTGATACCGGACGTTTTAAACATTTCCCTGATTTCGTTCAAGGCCTCTGCAGCCATTGCTTTTTTGTTTTTCATCATTCATTCCTGTACAGATAATATATCATATTTGATACTTTTTATTCACAAATAGGGAGATTATCAAAATAATCAGAAATAATATTAATAGATTGAGATAAATATCTCTTTTTGCCCCATCCGTTCTTCCTGTGATATATTTATCTATTATGGAAAAGATAGATTTTATTGCTAATGGCACAGTCACAACACCCCACGGATTTATGGCCGGAGCCGCCGCCGCCGATATCCGGAAAAAGAAAGACAACCGGATGGACATGGGTATCCTCTGTTCCACCGAGATGTGCAATGTCGCCGGCTTATTTACCGATAACCAAATCAAATCGCCGTCGGTCATCCTGTGCCAGAAACGCGTGCTGGAAGGTAAAGCTAGGGCGATTATCGCCAGCAGCGGCTGCGCCAACGCCAGCACCGGCGAACAGGGTTTTGCCAGCGCCATCGAGATGACGGCCCTGGCCGCCCGGGTCATCGGCGCCAAACCGGATGAAGTGCTCATTGCCAATACCGGCGTCATCGGCATGCAATTGCCGATGGATTCAATCCGGGCCGGCATGAATAAAATAACGGTAAAAACCGACGGCGGACATGACTTCGAACACGCCATCATGACCACCGATACCCAACCGAAAGAGGTTGCCGTCACTGTAAAAAGCGGCGGCAACACATTTACCATCGGCGGGGTGGCCAAGGGTTCCGGCATGATTCACCCCAACATGGCCACGCTGCTTTCTTTTATCACCACGGATGCCAACGTCACTCCGGCCTATTTGAAGAAATCCCTTCAGGACGCAGCGGCCGTTTCGTTTAATATGGTTTCCGTGGACGGCGATACCAGTCCAAGCGATACGCTCTTAATCATGGCCAACGGTCTGGCGAAAAATGAGTTGATTACCGGCAAAAGCGGTATGGCCGATATTTTCCAGAAGGCGATGAATGAAGTCTGCATTTACCTGGCGAAAGAGATTGCGCGCGACGGCGAAGGCGCCACCAAACTGATTGAAGTCAACGTTAAAAACGCCGCCACACTCAAGGAAGCCCGGCAGGCCGCCCGCACGATTGTCAGTTCCAATCTGCTGAAAGCCGCCATTTACGGCAACGACCCCAATTGGGGCCGCGTGACCGCTGCCCTCGGCAGAAGCGGCACGCAGGTGGAAGAATCCAAATTGGACATTTACGTGGGAAAGATACAGATAATCAAACAGGGCACCCACGTTCCTTTAGACAAAGTGAAAGCTACCTCAATGCTGAAACAGAAAGAAGTGTCGATTACTGTGGTTTTGAACATGGGCGCGGCCCGCGCCACGGCCTGGGGCTGCGACCTGACCGAGCAATATGTGAAAATAAATGCAGAATATACAACCTGAACGTTTAAACACTAAATTCGTAATGCGAAAATCTAAACAATCCTAAAATTGGAAATTATAATTTGGATATTCTAATTTATTTCGAATTTAGTGTTTAAACATTAGAATTTCTCGTTCCCGATGGTATAATAAAAGAGTTATGGAAAAACCAATTGTCATCAAAATAGGCGGCGCAACCTTCGGGAAGCGCGACCCGATTCTGGAAGATATTGTTGCCCTCCAAAAAAAGGGTAAATCGCTGGTGGTGATTCACGGCGGCGGCAGCATGGTCACGGAGTGGCTCAAAAAACAGGGCATCGAGACCAAATTTGTCCGCGGCGAACGGATTACCGATAAACCGGCGTTGGAAATCGTGGCGGCCGTGCTAGGCGGACTGGCCAACAAGCAAATTGTGGCCACCATCAACCACCTCGGCGGACGGGCGGTCGGCATCAGCGGCGTGGATGGCGGGTTAATTCAGGGCCGCATCGCCAACCCGGAACTGGGTTATGTCGCGGGGGCAGTGAAAGTGGACCCGTCCGTTCTGGAGGCGCTGCTCAAAGCCGGTTTCATCCCCGTCATTTCCCCGATTACCGATTTTACATTCGACCGTCCGGCAGACGCACCTTTGATGTTGAACATTAACGGCGACCCGCTGGCCGGCGAAATTGCGACCGCGCTCGGTGCCGAAAAACTGATATTTTTAAGCGATGTCACCGGTGTGCTCGATAAAGAAGGTAAACTCCTGGACGTCATCACGTTGCGCCAGGCTAAAGAACTGATTGAGACCGGCACGGCTTCCGGCGGCATGATTCCCAAGCTGAATGCCTGCCTGCAGGCCACCGCCAATAAAACCACCACATGCATTGTTGACGGGCGCCAGCCCCACGCTTTAATAACAGCGATTGAAAGCAACCATGCCGGCACAGTTATCCGCGCCAGATGACGCTGTGCCGCGGCAATTTCTTTCTTTTTCATCTTCGTTCGTTTTTTATTTGTATTTTATTGGTTGTTTCAAAGCTGGTAAATAATGAATTATATGGCTGGAGAAACCGTATTAAGCGGGGCTTTGAGTTAGAGGGGTGCAGCCCCTCTAAGTAAACTCCTCCCTCTCCTCGCATGGAGAGGGAGCCAGAGGGTGAGGTCCTAAAAAAATACTTAAATGCCCTTCAAGCAAAATTACTAAAATGGATGGTGTTACAAATGGTTCCGCATTTATATAGACAAATCAAAGTTACAAATCCGGGTTTGTCTCTCATTCCCATATTATGTTAATATTTAAAATCTAACAATAACGAGGTTGATTATTATGTCTAACTGGCAGGAAATGGAGAAAAAATACCTGTTTACCAATACCGTCCGTTGGTCAATCCTCCCCGTCAAAGGGAAAGGTTCCTATCTCTGGGATGAAAACGGCACGAAATACCTGGATTTGGTCGGCGGCTGGGCGGTCTGCTGCCTGGGGCACAGCCATCCGGTGATGACCAAAGCCCTCAGCGAACAATCGAAAATCCTGGTGCAGTGCGGGCCGCAATCCTGCAACATCCCCCAATTACATTTAGCCGAACTGCTGGTGAAAATCAGCTGCTGCAACCGCGTGTTTTTCGCCAATAGCGGCGCCGAAGCCAACGAAGGCGCGGTGAAACTGGCCCGCCGCTACGGTAAACTCAAACTTAACGGCGCTTTTACCACGATTACCGCCTATAATTCATTCCACGGCCGGACGCTGGCGATGACCGCCGCTACGGGGCAGGCACATTATCAGGATGCCTACCAGCCTTTACCGGCCGGCTTTATCAACGTGCCTTTTAACGACATCGAGGCAATTAAAAACGCCACCACCAAAGACACCTGCGCAGTGATGGTGGAACCGGTACAGGGCGAAGGAGGCGTCAATATCCCCGATGAAAGCTACCTGAAAGCCGTCCGCCAGTGGTGCGACGAGAAAGGCATCCTGTTAATCCTGGATGAGGTACAGACCGGCGTCGGACGCATCGGCACGATGTTCGGATATCAACAGTTCGGAATTGAACCTGATATAATGACATTAGCCAAAGGGCTGGGCGGAGGCATTCCTATCGGGGCTTTTCTGGCCAAAGAAAAATGCGCGGTTTTTGTGCCGGGCGACCACGGTTCCACCTACGGCAGCAACCCCCTGATGTGCGCGACCTCTTTAGCGGTGATGGAATACGTCATCAAGAACGATATCCCCGCCAAAGCACAGAAAACAGGCTTGTACTTGATTGACGGCCTGGTTAAATTGAAGAATAAATATCCATTCATCACGGACGTCCGTGGCCGCGGTTTGCTGGCGGCGATTGAATTCAACAAAGACATTTCTCAATCCGTGATGGCGGCCTGCGTGGAAAACGGCATGATGGTGAATAACGTCAAACCCAACGCCGTGCGCATCATGCCGCCGCTGACTATCAGTACGAAGGAAATTGACGAAGCCCTGGCCGTCTTCGATAAAGTCTTCGCGGGAGTAAAAGTATAACGCATTGTCATTCCCGCGAAGGCGGGAATCCAGATTAAAAAATAAATTTCCGTCTCAGCAACGGCACAATTAAAAGGAGAAAATCATAAAATGGCAGAAAAAGTAATACTGGCTTACAGCGGCGGACTGGACACCTCCGTCGCTATACAATGGATAAAAGAGAAATACGGCCTGGACGTGATTACCCTGACAATCGACGTTGGCAACTCTAAAGATTTTGAAGCCGCCCGCGTCAAAGCGCTGAAAGTCGGCGCGATAAAGGCTATCGTGATTGACGCCAAAGACATGTTCGTCAAATACTTCATCTGGCCGGCTCTGCAGGCCAACGCCCTCTATGAAGGGCAATACCCGCTGGCCACCGCGCTGTCCCGGCCGTTAATGGCTAAATTGCTGGTGGACACGGCCCTGGCCGAAGGCGCCACCACCGTCGCCCACGGCTGCACCGGTAAAGGCAACGACCAGGTCCGGTTCGATGTCGGCGTGCACGCCTTGGCGCCCCAGCTTAAAGTGATTGCCCCTGCCCGAGAATGGGGCATGACCCGTGAAGAAACACTAGCCTATGCCGCAAAACATCATATCCCGGTGCCGATTACCAAGAAAAGCCCCTACTCCATTGACGACTGCCTCTGGGGCAAGAGTGCCGAGTGCGGCATTCTGGAAAACCCCTGGGTGGAACCGCCGGAGGACGTCTGGACATGGACGAAAAATGCCGATGAGGCGCCGAACAAACCGGCTTACGTCGAAATCGGTTTTGAAAAAGGCATCCCCATCACCCTAAACGGCAAAGCAATGGACGGCGTCAGCCTGATTCAGACGATGAACCAACTGGCCGGACTGCACGGCATCGGGCGCATCGACCACATTGAAAACCGTCTGGTGGGCATCAAATCCCGCGAGACCTATGAAGCGCCGGCGGCGGTCGTTTTACTGCAGGCGCACAAGGCATTGGAAGCAATGACTCTATCCAAAGACCAGTTGCGCTTCAAGGAAAAAACCTCGATTGAAATCGCCGATATTATTTACAACGGTTTATGGTTCGGCGGCCTGAACCGCGACCTTTCCGCTTACATTCAAAGTTCCCAGCGGTTCGTTACCGGCACCGTCCGCGTGAAATTGTTCAAGGGCAGTTCGATGGTCGTCGGCCGCGAATCGCCGAAATCGCTTTACAACCTCAGCCTGGCGACTTATGATAAGGGCGACAAATTCGACGCCTCCGCCGCCGTCGGTTTCATTCATCTCTGGGGCCTACCCGTGACCACCCAGGCGCAGATTCAGCTGCTGGCGGATAAAGAAGACCCAATGAAGCTCATCGGCACGAAACAACCAGCCAAGAAAACGGTAAAGAAACAAAACAGGAAGAAATAAATGAAGAATCAGATCCGCGGCCGGTTTCAAAAAGGAGCCGCTAAAACGGCGTTGAACTATAGCGCTTCCATTCATTTTGACTGGCGGCTGTATCCTTACGACATCGCCGGCAGCATCGCGCACGCCAAAATGCTGGCGAAGCAGGGCATTATCACCGCGGCCGAAAGTAAAGACATAGTCGAGGGGCTAAATCAAATCGGGGAAGAAATCGCTACCGGCAAGTTCAATTTTAAACCGGAGTTGGAAGACATCCATATTAATATCGAAGCCCGCCTGATCGAAAAAATCGGCGAGGCCGGGAAAAAACTGCACACCGCCCGCTCCCGCAACGACCAGGTAGCGCTGGATACCCGGCTTTTCGCGCGGGACGCCGTGATTCACACTATCGGCGAAATTATCGAGTTGCAACACACGCTGGTGGAACTCGCCGCCGCGCACAAAACTACCATTGTCCCCGGCTACACGCACATGCAGAAAGCGCAGCCGATACTGCTGGCGCACTATTTCCTGGCATATTTCGAAATGCTGGGGCGCGATGTCGAACGTCTGGGAAACTGCCTCTCGCGGGTGGATGTGATGCCGCTGGGCAGCGGGGCGCTGGCTGGCGTCGCCTATAATATCGACCGCCAGTTTGTGGCTGACGAACTCGGCTTTGCCGGTATCAGCCGCAATAGCCTGGACGCCGTCGCCGACCGCGATTATATCATCGAATTTGAAGTCGCTGCCAGTATCTGTATGATGCACCTCTCGCGGCTGGCGGAAGAACTCGTCCTGTGGTCTACCGGCGAATTTGATTTCATCGAAATTGATGACACTTACACCACCGGCTCCAGCATCATGCCGCAAAAGAAGAACCCGGACATGGCGGAACTGGCCCGCGGCAAGACCGGCCGTGTCTACGGTAAATTACTGGCATTATTGACCACGATGAAAGGCCTACCCCTCGCCTACAATAGCGACATGCAGGAGGACAAAGAAGGCTTTTTCGATACCGTAGACACTTTGCTTGCCACGCTGGAAGTCTTCAACGTGATGCTGCAATCAATTAAGATTAAAACCGATAAAATGGCCGCTGGCGCGCAGCTCGGCTATTTACTCGCCACCGACGTCGCGGATTACCTGGTACGGAAAGGCTTGTCTTTCCGCGCCGCCCATGAAGCCACCGGCAAGCTGGTCGCCTGGGCAGTAACACAAGGCAAGCCGCTCAAAGACCTGACGCTCACCGAGTACCGTCAGTTTTCCCCCAAATTCGGTAAAGATGTCTTTGAAATTACGGTAGAATCTTCCGTCACTGCCCGCGATAATATCGGCGGTACGGCTTACAAACAGGTGGCTAAGCAGATAGCCGCCGCCCGTAAAAAACTGAAAGAAAGCGTGTGTGACTGCGATGACGAATACGAACATTAAAATTGCCCCGTCCATCTTGGCGGCTGATTTTGCCCGCCTCGGCGAACAGGTGGCAGAAGCGACCAAAGCCGGCGCGGATATGATCCACGTGGATGTAATGGACGGGCATTTTGTCCCCCAGATTAGCTTCGGGGAACCGGTTGTGTCGGCAATCCGGAAATATACCAACCTGCCTTTAGACGTCCACCTGATGATTGAATCCCCGGAAGAACAGATTCCGCTGTTTGCCAGGGCCGGGGCCGATATTATCACGGTGCACATCGAGCCCTGCCCGCACATTCACCGCGTGATTCAAATGATTAAGAGCGCCGGCGTCAAAGCCGGCATTTCGATTAATCCGGCCACATCCCTGAGCATGATTGAAGAAATCCTGCCTGAAGTTGACCTGGTGCTGGTGATGTCCGTCAATCCCGGTTTCGGCGGCCAGACTTTTATTGAAAGCACGCTGGATAAAATCGCACGGCTGCGCGTGGAACTGGATAAACGGAAATTGAATATCGAACTGGAAGTTGACGGCGGGATTAATATAAAAACAGCCCCGCGTGTTGTTAGATGCGGGGCTACGGCGCTGGTTGCAGGAGCAGCGATTTTTAATTCGGGGGATAGTATTGACCAGGCAATTAAGAAACTGCGGCAGAGCCTCGTTTAACTACGGGCTTCCTCGCTTCTTTATGCTGGTTGCGGATGCAGCGGGTGCAGAGCTGCAGACGTTTCTTCTTCCCGTCCACCATCACGATTGCCGAATGGACATTCGGTTCCCACATCCGGTTGGTATGACGCTTGGAGTGACTGATGGTATTACCAAAAGCAGGGGTTTTCCCACAAATATCGCACTTCAAAACAGGTACTCCTTGACTAATTGTTGGATTTACAGTATTTTATATTATCATACTCCGGCAAACTTCACAAGATTAGCATCCCGGTAGGCAAAATTAGACAAAACCGGCTGTACCGAATAAAATACATGTGTATCTGTACCTCAATAATCTCAGGATAAACAATTGAGAGGTAACAAATGACGAAAAAAGTTAGTTCAATCACCGGTCAGGAACTGCGCGAAATGTTCGCAGCCGCCACGGCGTGGCTGGAGAAAAATGCCCCCGATATTGACGAACTGAACGTCTTCCCCGTCCCGGACGGCGACACCGGCACTAATATGCTGCTGACGATGCGCTCCAGTGTCGAAGAAGCCTACCGCGCCCCGGACCACAGCGCTTCCGGCGTCGCCCAGGCGTTAGCCAAAGGGGCTTTACTCGGCGCCCGCGGCAACAGCGGCGTCATCCTTTCCCAGATTTTCCGCGGTATGGCCGAAGATATGACGGACAAAGAAGAAATCACCGGCGCCGACCTCGCCCGTGCATTCGGCAGAGCTTCTAAAACCGCTTATAAAGGTCTCAGCAACCCCACCGAAGGCACCATTCTCACCGTGATTAAAGACGCCTCCAATGCCGCCATGAAAAAATCGGCTGGCAACGGCAAGGACATCATTACCGTCATGGAAACGACAGTTAGCACTGCCAAAGAATCCGTTGCCAACACCCCCACACTGCTCCCCGTCCTGAAAGAAGCCGGCGTCGTCGATGCCGGAGGACAGGGCTTATATACAATCCTAGAAGGCGCCCTGCAGTATCTCAAGGGCGAGACCGAACAGATGCAGTTCAAGAAACCCCAGGTTATCACCAGCAGCATTCCGTTAACCCTCCGCCTGCCGGAAATGATTGCCGCGGATGAAGTCCCTTACGGCTACTGCACGGAGTTAATGCTGAAAGGTGAAGAGCTGGACCCGGAAAAGCTGAAATCCCGCCTGGTGAAAAAGGGCGAATCGCTGATTGTGGTCGGAGACGAGACCACTGTCCGGGTTCATATCCATACCCTGGACCCCGGTAATATCATCCATTTGGCCACCGGTCTGGGCACAATTCATCAGGTATCTATCCGCAACATGGACGAGCAGCACCGCGATTTCGTGGCCGCCCAGAAAGAAAGAACAGCCTCCACCGACGTGGCTACTATTGCTGTGGTTGCCGGAGAAGGTCTGGAAGAAGTTTTCACCAGCCTGGGTGTGACTGCTATCGTGCATGGCGGGCAAACCATGAACCCCAGCACTAAAGACATTCTCCAGGCGGTCGAGCAGGCCCCTTCCGATAAAGTTATCATCCTGCCGAACAATAAAAACATCATCCTCACCGCCAAGCAGGTAAAGCCGCTGACCAAAAAATCGGTAGAAATCATCCCCACCGAAACCATCCCCCAGGGCATCGCCGCTTTGCTGGCTTTCGATTATGATGCCAATCTGGAGACGAATACCAACCTAATGAAAAACGCATTGGAAAATGTGAAAACCATCGAAGTTACACGCGCCGTCCGCTCTACGCTAATCGGCGGCCTGAAAATCAAGAAAAAACAGATTATCAGTCTGCTGGATAACGAACTGATTACCGTCGGCAACAACGCCATCGAAGTCGTGATGGATACGTTGAACAAGATTAATCTGGCCGAAAATGAAATCCTTACCCTTTACTACGGCGCGGATACTACCCTTGCCGAAGCGGAAAAAGCGGCCGCCGCCATCCGTGAAAAGTATAAAAAATTACAGGTGGAAATTATCCGCGGCAGTCAGCCCCATTACAACTACATTATTTCCATCGAATAACCAGGGAGGAACGGACAAGTGACAGTAAGAATCGTGACCGACAGCCTTTCTGATCTCGCCAGCGACCTGGTTGGCAAGCTTGATATCACCGTTGTACCGTTAACCGTGTTATTCGGACACGAAACTTTTCTTGACCGTATTACCATCACTACTGACGAATTCTATCACCGGCTAGTGCACGGCGATGTCTGGCCGGCTTCCACCCAGCCCTCTCCGCAGGATTTCGCCAATACCTATGATAAACTCGCCGAAATGAGCAGTGAAATCTTGGTAATTATCCTTTCTTCCAAACTCAGCGGTACCGTGCAGTCCGCCACGGCCGGCAAGCGTCTGATGAAAACAAAAAAATGTCGTGTCGAAGTGATTGATTCTCAAACCGTCGCCGGCGGTTTAGGCCTGGTAGTGCTGGCCGCCGCCAAAAAAGCACAGGAAGGCCTTTCCATGGACGAATTGATTGATTTCACCGGCAAAGCCCTAAAGCGGTCGCATTTCCTGGTTTATTTCGACACGCTGAAATATCTGACCAAAGGCGGGCGCATCGGCAAAGCGCAGGGTTTCCTTGGTTCCGTGCTTTCCATCAAACCCATCCTGAACATTAAGGACGGTGAGATGTCGCCGGTTACCCGTGTCCGGTCTAATTCGGCGGGCATTGCCTATCTGAATAATTATGTCAACAGTTTCAAAAATATTGAGAGCATCCTGATTGAACATACCACTTCCGTGGAGAGCGCAGATGAACTGGCTAAAATCATCGCCGCCGCTCACTCCAAAGTGCCGATTTTACGTTCCACCGTGGCCCCGGTACTGGGCACTTACGGCGGCCCTGATGCTTTTGCCGTCAGTGTCCTCGAAGCCGAAGGTAAATAATTAGTGCCGGTACGGATTGTTACCGACAGCGCTGCCGATATTCCATTGTCCATTGTCCAAGAACTCGGAATTACCGTTGTGCCCGCTTCTGTGAATTTCGGCATTAAAAGCGATAGCGACGGTGTTGATATCAGCTGCGACGAGTTTTATGACAGACTTGTCAACGGTCCGATTTACCCCTCCACCGCACAGGCGACGCCGGCAGACTTCGCCCGGGTCTACCAGTTGCTGGCGAAAGAAACCGATGAAATAATTTCGATTCACCTGTCCGGTAAATTCAGCGGCACTTTCAGTTCTGCGCAACAGGGGAAAGCTCAGGCAGCAATTAAGGGGAATATCACCCTGATCGATTCCGGGACAATCACTATGGCATTGGGTATAATTGTAATATCGGCGACGAGATTGGCCAATTCAGGGAAGACCCGGGCTGAAATCATGGACGATGTGCAAAAAGGGATGGAAAACACCCGCTTGCTGGGCACCTTCGACACGCTGAAATATCTGGTCCGCGGCGGCCGAATCGGTAAAGGGAAGGCGCTGCTCGGCAGTGTGCTTAATGTGAAGCCGGTCGTCACCGTCCGCGAAGGCATGATTGCGCCGGTCGGTAATTTCCGTACCCGTGCGAAAGCGATAGACAAATTGTGCGAAATGGTACGGAGATCCGCCGGTGTTCAGGAACTTGCGGTCGTTCACAGTACCACTCCGGACGAAG
>Ga0326728_10013142_pt1 | contig 18097 bp, 13 predicted proteins | sample MB3enrmetagenome_FD_207602 | JGI IMG/M metagenome (GOLD analysis project Ga0326728, IMG submission 207602) | Lab enriched peat soil microbial communities from McLean, Ithaca, NY, United States - MB31MN | ecosystem: Environmental > Terrestrial > Soil > Wetlands > Peat | place: USA: New York... | reverse complement strand
TAGTCAATTCCAGAGTAAGTAGAGGCCGTCCCATCGACATACTCTACCTTACCGCAAATCTATTATTTATGCAAGTTATTTATGGGACATAACACTAGACAGATCTGCTCGCCTACGCCGTCTGCAACACCTTCTTGCCGCCCTTCTTCGCCGCTTTCTTTGCCGCTGGCTTCTCTGCCGCCTTCGCACTAGTCTTGACGGATTCTTTCTCCAACACCGGCCCGTGCGTCTCGACCGTAGGCAACGGCGGCGCGTCCCCAATCCGCTTCGAATAACTGCAAGCCATGGTGTTTTCCACTGGCACGGCGCCCTTGGCACTCCGCTTCTTCGGCGCAATCTCTTCCTCGGCTGCCTTCTTCTTGTTCGGGCATTCCAGGTAAATCCCCGACCGCAGCGTCTTTTCCACCAGGTACGGACTGCCGCACTCCGGGCACTTCTCCGCCACCGGCTTCGAATTCGAGGTAAAGTCGCACTTTGGATAGTTCGTGCAGCCCCAGAAGATGTTCCCCCTTCGCGCCTTGCGCTCGGCCAGGTCGCCTGTGCCGCACTTGGGGCACTTCAGCCCTTCGATGATGTTCTGCTTCACGTACTTGCACTTGGGATATCCGGAGCAGGAGACAAACTCCCCATAACTTCCCTGGCGCAGCACCAGTGGCTTGCCGCATTGCGGGCAGTTTTCGCCCGTGGGTTTGGGCGCGGCTACCTTCTGTTGCTGCTTGCTGCTCAACTTGCGGAAGGTCTTGCAGGGCGGGTCCTCGTTGAACCCCGGGCATGACATGAACATCCCGAACGGGCCGCGCCTCAACACCATCACCCGCCCGCAGTTATCGCAGTACTCCTCCTGCTCGCCCGCCTCCTGCGCCTCGGGCGTGTTCATCTCCGGCTTGCCCGCAGTGTTCTCCTTGGTAAATGTGCAGCTCGACTTATCTTTCTTGTTGTAGGCGGAACAAGCGTAGAAGCTGCCAAACTTGCCCCACTTCAACACCAAAGGCGACCCGCACAGATCGCACTTTTCGTCCGTCTTATGCTCCATGCGCTTGATGTCTTCCATGTTCGCGCCGGCATCCTTCAGCTCCTCCACAAAGTAGCCGTAGAAGCCGTTCAGCAGGTCAGTCCACTTCTCGTGACCCTCTTCAATCTCGTCCAGCTCCTCTTCCAGTTTGGCCGTGTACGCCACGTCGAAGATATACGGAAAGTTCTTCACCAGCAGGTCGCAGACCACCATCCCGATCTCGGTGGGATAAAACCGTCCGCTTTGTTTGGTCACATACTCGCGATCTTGGATGGTGTTGATGATCGACGCATACGTTGAAGGCCGCCCGATGCCCCGCTCTTCCAGTTCCTTCACCAGCGAGGCTTCGTTGTAGCGAGGAGGCGGCGAGGTAAAGTGCTGCTCAGGTTCCAACTCATCAAGTTCCAGCAACTTCACGTTATCCAGGTTGGGCAACTTGTTGGCCGCCTCATCCTCGTCGTCCTTCTCGGCAATCTCATAGACCTTCAGGAATCCGTCAAAGCGCACCACCGAGCCGCTCAGCCGGAAATCGTAAGTCTTACCGGTCTTTGAGCTGACTGCGGCAATCTTCGCCGTGGTCACGTCAAAGACGGCCGGCGTCATCTGCGAGGCCACAAACCGCTGCCAGATCAGCCGATAGAGCTTCAGTTGCTCTTCGGTCAGATAGCGCGCAATCGAGTCCGGGGTTCGCGAAGCGTCCGTGGGCCGGATTGCTTCGTGAGCATCCTGCGCGGCCTTCTTGCCCTTGTACACATTCGGCGTCGCGGGCAGATACTGCGCCCCCAACTGCCTGCCGATCCACTCCCGCGCCCCATCAATAGCTTCCGGCGCCACGCGCGGCGAGTCGGTTCTCATATAGGTAATCAGGCCAACAGGACCCTCATCGCCAATTGCCACGCCCTCATAGAGCCTCTGCGCCACTCCCATCGTACGCCGTACGTTGAACCCCAGTTTGCTGGCCGCGTCGCGCTGCAACTGGCTGGTGATGAATGGAGCCAGCGGCCGTCTCTGCTTCTCTGTGGACTGCACCGAAACCAGCGACCATTGCGCCTTTTCAAGCGCGGTCATCACCGCCTTCATCGACCTCTCATCCGGCAGCGCATTGGCGATGAACTGATCTTTCCCATCCTTATCCTGGCCGTTCGAGACTCGCGCAGGCTCTCCATCGATGCCGACAAAACGCGCCTTGAGTTTGGTCTCCGCCTGTTTTTCCGGGTGAAGCTCGGCGTCCAGCGTCCAATACTCTACCGGACCGAACGCGCCGATCTCCCGTTCCCGCTCCACGATCAGCCGCACCGCTACGGTCTGTACGCGCCCCGCCGACAAGCCCCGCCGGACTTTGTCCCACAGTAGCGGCGAAATCTGGTAGCCGACTAATCGATCTAATATGCGCCGCGTCTGCTGCGAGTCCACCAGGTTTTGATCCAGGTCCCGCGCGTGCTGGAAGGCATCCTGCACGGCCTTCTTCGTAATCTCGTTGAAGGTCACGCGGCGAATCTTCTTCCGCTCCTTGGCCGAAGTTCCCAGTTGCAGCGCCAGGTGGTAGGCAATCGCCTCGCCCTCGCGGTCCGGGTCAGGCGCCAGATAGATCTCGTCCGCCTTGGCCGCCGCCTTTTTCAACTGCGCCACAACCTTTTCCTTGCCCGGAGAGACAATCAGCGTCGGCTCAAACGTCCGATTCTCAAGCTCCACGCCAAGATCGTTCTTCGGCAGGTCCATGATGTGACCTACCGACGCCAGAACCTCGAAGCTCGCGCCCAGATATTTCTCGATAGTCTTCGCCTTGGCGGGAGACTCGACGATCACCAGTGATTTGCTCATTGCCATCCTTGATACCAACTACACTCTACCCTGTCCGGCCACTTGCCCTCTGCCCGGCTCCGCTCTGTTGCCTTCACGCAGAGTTCAAATCCTGCTCGCACCCCGGCCGCTTTCCCCCTCCGGGAAAAATCAACCGCGAAAGTTGGAAACTACCACGGAACACCTCCTCATTTCCACTCGCAAGAGAACTTTTCTCCCGTTTCCGGGGCGCACTGAAGACCCTCCACGGAAGAAAAAATCCCCGCTAAGCCCTTTTATTCCATAGTTTCCATAGGAATGAAATGCCGGGCGCCAAGCGTCCCAAATCTCGATTTCGAGACTGGGGAGCTGCGCATGGCGCACTCATCAGGCAGAGGTCAACTGGCTGAAGATATCGGGCAGATTGACATACAAAGGCGTTCCCTTAACCTCCAGGCGCGAGGCTTCAACCCAATTCGTTCCGGAACACATTCGCCCGGTGCGCGTTGTGGGATCGATGATCCAGACCGTCTCCACACCCATCGCGCGGTAGTCCTGAGCGCGTTCTTGGGTGTCTGAGTAGGTGTCGTCTGGAGAGAGAATTTCAATGACCAGCAGCGGCGGATCGGTCAACACGTCCGGCTGCGCTCCCGCCGTGAGTACAACCAGGTCCGGCACGCGAACCCGGTTTTCCGCTACGCGAACCCGCTGTTCCGTACTGCCGGTAATCCCCCACTGCTTCTCGTGTGTGCCGAACCAAAGCGCCAGCAGCCACTGCACTCTTGCGTGCTCCCACTTGCCCACATTGCGCTCCCTGATCTCTCCATCCACGTACTCACGGTCCGGTCTGTAGCTGCTGCCGAGATATTCATCGAGCGGGATTTGTGAAATCGTAGCCATAATATTAACGGTAGCACGATTTAGATTCAGACATTATCCATAAATCCAGACCGCCTCACATCACCCGCACGTAATTCTTCCCCGGCATGCACCGCACCCGTCCCGTGATTTCCAGTTCGAAGAGCGCCGTAAACACCTCGGACGAAGTCAGTTGCGTCTCCAGCAGCTCCAGAATCTCGTCAATTTGCAGGCTCTCGTCGACGCGCAGAACCTCCAGCACGATGGCCTCCTCGGGCCGCAGAACCTGCTCTGGCAATAGAGATGCAGTCTCCGGGGATTTCGATTCAGCCGGCATCTCGGCCTCCAACTCCAGCCGCACCTGCGAGGGCAGATCCTCCCACACATCCTCCCACGTGGCTACCAGCTTGGCCCCTTGCTTGATCAGCGTGTTGGGAGTCCACGATCCCTTGTTGGTCACGTTGCCCGGCACCGCGTACAGGTCGCGGTTCTGTTCGGCGGCGCAGCGCGCGGTCACACGCGTGCCGGAGTTCTCCGCCGCCTCCACCACCAGCACGGCCACGCTCAGCCCGCTCAAAATGCGGTTGCGGCGGGGAAAATTCTGCGGCGCCGGAAACGTTCCCATCGGCAGCTCGCTCACGATGGCCCCGCCAGTAGCCAGAATCTCCTCGGCCAGCTTTTTATTCTCCTTGGGATAAACCACGTCAATGCCCGTGCCCCAGATGGCCACGGTGGGCATGCGCGCCGCCAGAGCACCGCGGTGCGCGCAGGAATCAATGCCCCGCGCCATGCCGCTGATAATCAGCAGCCGCCGCACCGCCAGGTCCCGCGCCAGCATCTCCGCCACGCCCGTGCCATACGGAGACGGGTGCCGCGTGCCCACAATCGCAATCCCCGGCCGGCTCAGCAAGCCGGCCTCGCCGCGCACCCACAGCACCGGCGGTGGATCGTAAATCTCCTTCAGCCGCTCCGGGTACGACGCGCAGCTATACGTCACTAGCGTTGCCCCTTGCGCCGCCACCCGCGCCCACTCTTCTTCGGCCGCGTGGCGTGCTTTGCCGTCGAAGATGAACTGTGCCGCCACAGCCGGAAACCGCAACCCTTCCAGAGCAGTGAGCGGCAGCGTGAAGATTTGGCTCGCCGACTCCAACTGCTTCACCGCGTCCAGAATCCGCTTTGGACCCAGTCCCGGCGCCAGCACCAGCCCGAGCCACGCCAGCCGCTCCTCGTCCAACGGCGTTGCTGCCGCCGCAATCGTTTCCTGGGCGAGTGTGCTCATCACTTCGCTTCCCCCTCCATCCGGCAGCCCTCCCAAGCGCGCCTCCCGCAGCGGCTCAGGACATAGGCATCCCAGGCCGGCTGAAGGACCACACTAAGGCCTTCGCCGTGCCATCGACTGAAAACAGCAACCTGGTCTTTCGGATCTGAGGAAGGGCCAGCTACCGCAGCGGCGCTGTCGGAAATTGCTGGCCAGAGGCTTTGCAACTGCTGGTTCAATGTCCTGAAAATGGACAGTTATTTTCTTTACAAGAAACCATTCCGCCGTTCTCGGCGGTTTTGCCCACCTTATTCTTGTAAAACTCTAATGTCAAGCGCCGCCCCTGCGCCGACGTTGATCAGCCGGGTACGCCGCACCCATTCCCCGCTCTCGAGCGGTATTCTAAAAGGCGTGATTGCAACTCCCCGTCTGCGCATTGCCGCCATCGGCTTTCTCAATCCCGCGCCACTGATGTGGGACTTCGAGCACCCGCCCCTCGAAGCCCCTCTCGCCCTCCGCTATCTAATTGACCGAATGTCGCCCTCCGAATGCGCCGCCCAGTTGGTCTCGGGCGCGGCGGACATCGGCCTTATTCCCATTGCCGCTCTGGCCACCACTCCCGGCCTGCGCATTCTTCCCGGTTGCACCATCGCCTCCAAGGGCCGTGTGCGTTCTCTGCTGCTGGTTCGCCGCGCCTCCCAGCGCCTTTATGAGCTGCGCTCCGTGGCCGCCGACATGGCCAGCCGCACCACCCTGGCCCACGCACGCATTCTTTTTCGTCAATGGGGAAACCCCGATGTGCCCTTCCTGCCTGCCGTCGCCGACCTCGACTCCATGCTCCAACGAGCCGACGCCGCCATCCTCATCGGCGACCCCGCCCTGCTGGCTCTCGAAGAGCGCGCCAACCGCTTCGAGCGCTCGGGCGTTGAGCTCGTCTACCACGACCTTGCCCAGGAGTGGCACACCCTCACCGGCCTGCCCTTTGTATCCGCCGTCTGGGGTGCTGCGCACGGCAGCCCTTTGGATGAGCGTGTCGTGGAGGACTTCAACCAATCCCGCATCCACGGCCTGCAGAACATCGACGCCCTGGTCGCCGAGTGGTCCAGAAAAATCGCCATCTCCGAACAGACCATCCGCGCCTACCTGACCACCAACATCCATTACGTCCTCGACGAGGAATGCCTCGAAGCCATGAAAGTCTTCTTCCGCATGGCCGCCCAGGCTGGCGCTCTGCCGGAATATGAGTTCTCGTTCTAGCGTTCAAGCACTTCGGGCGGCGCTGCAAGCAACGCCCAGAATCGCTTTATCTCACTAAATATAAACCACTTAGTTTGCAGAATGAGGCCCGTCACATTTTCTTGTCTTATCGTATTTTTTATGTCTTATTATGTTGGACGGCAGTGTTTTTGTATGCAATCTTCCTTCTACGGAAAAACGATACTTGCACTGCATCAATCGTTATCGCGCATTGAATGCATTTCAACAAACTCGCAATACGGACCTATGGCGGCAAGCCAGGTCCTGGGAGACATCATGAAAATTGAAAGGTTCATTGGAAGACACATTTTCGACCTCTGCTTTGTTGCCTTGGTTGTTGCGCCCGCGTTGATGTATGGGACAGCAGTCCTTGCCGCTCAGAATAAGGGTACGGCAAGCGCGACGAATACGAGCGCGACAAGTGCTACCGAAGTGGTTCAGGGCAAGGATATTCCCATTGTCAAAACTTCCCCTGTCATCAAGAAATACAAGACGACTCCGACCTACGCGAAGCGTCAGAAAACCTATGCCAAGACGTGGACCAACCCGGAAACAAAACTGAACTATGATCACGGCCACTCATTGACGATCAAAATGGTCAAGAATCCGTCGGACACGGAAGGGACTTCGCACATCACCAAAAAGTCCAAAACCATCAAGAAGACCCCCGACAAGTCCCATCCAGACTGGACTTGCACTACACAGAATGTCAGTCTGAACGCCAACAGCAGTTCATTTCTGAACAACGATTACTCCGATGCCAACAGCCACATTTATCCTGGAGCGATCTTCACCTTCGAGAACTTCTACCATGGCCAGTACAAGGAGCAGACGGGAGCGCGCAACCCCATGGAGTTGGATACCGACAACCCCAATATCAAGGGATCCTCCGGTGTCCTGGTCAAGGACCCGAGCATCGTCACCACGCGCGATGCTATCGCCACCCTCTATCATCGGATGACCGGCCCTGCGGCGAACGAATCCACCGCGTTTCAAGTCTACAAGTCCTACACCTCCTCTGACCTGAATATACAGATCAGCGGAGGCGCAAGCGGCTTTGGCATCAGCTTCAGTGACGCTTTCAGCAGCAACTCCAGCAGCAGTTCCCTTTCGCTGACCATCGATGCCCGCAAGTCGGTCTACTCCATCAGCGCCCTGCCGCCGGACAACGGCTTCTTCACCGATGCATCCATCGAGAACACTCCGGATTTGATGGTGGTCAGCAATGTCGTGTACGGCGTGCGTGTGCTGGCCAACCTCACCGTCGACTTCAATTCCAGCCAGCAAGCCGACGAGTTCAAAGCCTCCTATAGCGGCTTTGACATCAGCGCCAACGGGGCCTTCGATTATCTGAGCAAGAACAGCTCCTCCTCCAGCCAGGCCAATGTATACGTGGTCGGCGGCTCCGGCAGCTCGGCGATTACCCTCAACCCCAAGACGTTGCTCAGCGATATCAACAAGATTCTCAGCACCGTGACCTACGAAAACGCGCGCCCCATCAGCTATCAGTTTATGAACATGGCGGGCGACATCGTCGGCGCGCAAAGCGCCACCGACGAGTTCAACACCGAAGCCTGCGCCCCTTCAACCGACAATCCCAAGGTCACCAGTGTCCAGGTTGCGTTTCGTTCCGGCAGCGACGGCAAGGATAACGACACCAACCTGAACGTGTACCTCTACCCTCACGACTTTATCAACCAGCCGAACGTTGACGATATGGTGGGCGCCCTCTACGGCTATCAATCACGCGGTCACTCGTCTGCCTTCGGCGGCGGCCAGACCAACTACGTGTGGCTGACCGCGGGCAACGGAGCGAACATGGGGCCGATGTACACCAGAAACGACTTCATCAACAAATTGAAAGGAGGACACGTTCGCCTCCACATCTACCCCAACGGAAACGACACCTGGGATATCCAACAAATGACCTTGACCTTCAATTTTGAGGATGGCACCACCAAAGACGTCTCATTCCCGCCCTTTGTCGTGAGTCAGGATGTCACCACATATGACGTCTACTTCACCGGCGACAAGTTGGCGCTGTAGAAAGCTCATGCAGAGCAGTCCAAGCAGGGGCCGCTTCCAGAACAATACGGCAAAAATAGCGGGCCGGTTCGCATGCGAACCGGCCCGTTACCTTGCTTTTCGCCAGAGCGTTTAAGTTTTTGCTATAGACTTCCGTGCCCCATCCATTCCGCGTTTTTCTGCGGAATGGATGGGAAGTCAATGGAATTTTGGACTACACTATTTCCGAAAAATGCTCTAACTCCGCTAACCCCGCTGTCTTTCGCTAACTCCGCTGCCTTTCAAATCTCCCACCGCAACAGTGCCGCTCCCGTCGTAAACCCCGCGCCGGCCGCGGCCAGCATCACCAGGTCGCCCTTCTTCAACTTGCCCTCTTCAAATGCCGTCCCCAAGGCCAGCGGAATACTTCCTCCCGAGGTGTTGCCATACTTATCAATGTTGATAATGACCCGCGACGGATCCATGCCCAGCCGGTCCGCCGTGGCCGTGATAATTCGCATATTCGCCTGGTGCGGAATGAAGCAGCCCAGATCCGCTCCAGTCACGCCGTTGCGCTCCAGAACCTTGCTTGTCGCCTCCAGCATCTTGCGCACGGCAAACTTGTACACCGTCGGCCCGTCCTGGTGGATGTAGTGCATCTTCTTGTCCACCGTCTCGTGGGTCGCGGGATTCAGGCTGCCGCCGCCCGGCATATTCAGCGCCACGCCGCCCGATCCGTCGATCTCGTGCCAATAGTCGATGAAGCCGATCTCGCCCTCCGCACAAGGCTCCAGCAGCACCGCGCCGCCGCCGTCGCCAAAGAGCACACAAGTCGTCCGGTCGGTGTAATCCGTCATCCGCGTGTTGGCATCCGCGCCGCACACCAAAACTTTTTTGTGCGCCCCGCTCTCCACCATCTTCACGCCCGCTTGCAAGGCAAACACAAACCCCGAGCAACCCGCCGAAACGTCAAATCCCCACGCCCCCTTTGCCCCAATCTTGTCCTGCACCAGGCAAGCCGTCGAAGGATACATCATGTCCGGCGTCACCGTGCCCACGATGATAACCTCAACCTCGCTGGCGTCAATCCCCCGCATCGCCAGGCACTTTTTGGCCGCCTCCGTGCAAATATCGCTCACGCCCAACCCCTTGGCCAGAACGTGCCGCTCACGGATTCCGGTGCGCTCCATAATCCACTGGTCGCTGGTATCCACCATCTTTTCGAAGTCCTGGTTGGTCAGAATCTGTGGCGGGACGTAGGTTCCCAGCGCCGTAATCTTCGCGCGGCAACCTACGATAGGACGAACTCGAAGCGTCAAAGCATTTCTCCTTGCGGCTATTTACGATTGTCATCCTGAGCGGAGCGCAGCGAAGTCGAAGGACCTGCTTTTGTTTTCACCGCTTCAAATTCAATCGAATCAGGCAAATAAAAGCGCCGGGTTACCCACTGCGCCCGTACGAGCCCGTTACCGTTGCTTCCTTCCGGACCTGGCGGGGTTGGCGGGATTACGTCGCGTAGGACCCGGCACTTGTCGATTTTATCACTCTTGAACCGAGGGATTAGTGACCGGCAGCCGCGTTGGTGACCATCAAGAAAGAAGAAACTCTATTGCTTGAGCGCCGCAGGCTGGAACTCTTTCTCGCCAAACTGCCACAGGAAGAAGGTGAAGATGTCTGTCCAGTCGGAGACCTGCTGCGAAACGGTGTCGGTGATTCCATGCCCGGCGTCATAGTTTACGCGCAGCAGGATAGGCTTGTCGCTGGCGTTCGCTGCCTGCAGACGCGCCGCCATCTTCGCACCCTCCCACGGATCGACCCTGGGGTCGTTCGCCCCCGCGGTCACCAGAATCGCCGGATACTTCGTTCCCGCCTTGACGTGATCGTACGCGCTCATCTCATAGAGACCCTTGAAGCCATCCTCCGTCTTCACCGTCCCGAACTCGGGAATATTGGGTGGTCCGTTTGCGCCCGTTTCCATCCGCAACATGTCGGAACAGGGCACGCCGTCCACTGCAGCGGCAAACAGATCGGGGCGTTCGGTGACCGATCTCCCGATCAGAATCCCACCGGCGCTTTGGCTCCAGATTCCCAGCTTGGGCGTGGAGGTGTACTTGTGGTCGATAAGATACTGCGCCGAAGCGATGAAGTCGCGCCAGGTATTCGGCTTGGTCAGCTTCTGCCCGGCAAGGTGCCAGGCCTCACCGAACTCGCCGCCGCCACGCACGTGCGCCACGGCCAGGATGCCGCCGCGCTCGATCCACTCAGAAAAGCGCCGCCCGAAGTTTGGCTTCCAGACGTCGCCATAGGCGCCGTAGCCGATCAACGCCGTAGGATTGTTGCCGTCCAGCCTGATTCCTTTCTTATAAACGATCGATAGTGGAATCAGCGCGCCGTCGGGCGCCGTCGCCCGCCGTTCTTCGGAAACAAAGTCCTTCGGATCAATGGCATTCTCGGGTTCCAGGCCCATGGCGGCGGAAGCGGCCGTCACCGGATCGAAGCGATAATAATCTCCCATCCTGGTCCAGGCGGTTACGTCGATCAACGCCCCCGTTTCGGTGGGATCGGTGACCACGTCATTGACGCTGCCGTCAAACGGGAGCGCAATCGCTTGCGGCTTCGCTCCCGGCTGATAGGAAAGACGGAGAACTTTTCCGGTTCCGGCTTCGGCCTGCCGGATGTAGAGCGCGTCCTTGGCCGGTCTCAGAACATTCGTTCCGACGTTGAAATCGCCAACCAGCACCGTGGAACTAGCGGCAAGCACGACCTCGGCTTTGGATAGGTCCGGATCGGCGGCGCTCAAGCGCAGAATCTTGCCGTTGAGAGCGTCCTTCAATGTCACCATGTAGAGATCGCTGCCGATCAGAGTCTGGTCTGTAATCTTGTCGTCGTAGCTGGCCACTTTCTTCCAGCTTGTCCTGCTCCCGATGGCGCTCAGGGGCGCGATGTAAACCTCCTGCTCTGGACTGGCGCCGTTATTCACAACTCCAATCGCGTAAGACGAGTTCGGCATTGGGAATGCGAAGGCGAATTCATCTTCGGCAACCCTCACACCGGGGCAGACATCGTAGCCAAAGATAGCTTGATCGGTACTGACATCGGTTCCAAGCCTATGCGAGTAGAATTTGCTCTTCTTGTATTTGTCGGTGGGAGGCGCGCCCGGCGCGAGCTTCTGGCGCTGCAAGTAATAGACCGTTTCTCCATCGAGCGAAAAGATTCCACCCTCGAAGCGTTCCAGGCTCTCCGGCAGCTCCCGCCCGGTTGCGGTTTCGAGGATGCGCGCGGTCTGCTCCTCGGAACCTCCCGGTGACGTTCCTATAACGACATACTTGCCTTCCCAGGAAGGGGTGTATTGATCGAGCGAGATATGGCTATCGCCGGTAACGAATTTGTTGGGATCGAAGAGAAGCCGCTCGGTCTTATCGGTTCCCTCGCGCACATAGAGCGCGGCCAGATTTTCGCCCTGCTTGCGCTTGCGATAGAAGGTATACTTTCCGCCCAGCTGCACGTCGGAGATGGTGAACTCGGCGGCGTTCATGTAGGTCTCCATCTTCGCGGCAAAGGCCTTGCGCCCCGGCATAGAGTCCAGCACCGCGCGCGTGTAATCGGCCTGCGCTTTCATCCAGGCAACGACTGCGGAATCCTTCTGGTTCTCCATGTACCGGTAAGGATCTTCGACTTTCTGGCCGAAGTAAGTATCAACAACAGTTTGGGCGGACGCTACGGGAGGCTTGGCCAGTTGTGCTTCGAGCAGGCTGACCGCACTCAGGCAACCGGTCAGGCAGATCGCGGGGATAAGCCGGTTAACTCGCATAAAGAAACTCTCCTTTGTTTGCGGGAATTCGCTGAGTTAAAGTGCTTTAACAGTCTAGCGCATATTTGATAGACTCTTGCCCCCAAAAAACAGATTGAGCGGCCAATTTACAATTGCCTGGCTTGGCACAACCCTATGCGGCAAGTCACTCGTATCCCGATGTTGCTCATTTATGTTTGGGCTTGCCGATCCGCATATTGAATCCGACCATCGGACCGTAAACATTGATTCCATTGTCGTCATATGTTGGGAGGGATAAGTAGAGATTGGATACATGCATGTAACTGCAGCCGATGGCCATGCTATAGCGGGGATTGAAGTTGTACCGGAAGCCGCTGCCTAGCATGAGTGTAAAGGTGAAATCCTGTCCCTGCGCGTATAGTACGCCATGTGGACCTTGCGCGTTAATGAATCCGGCTCCGATGCGCGTCTCAAAGTAGGGCGCAGTCCTCCAGTTACGATGGACGAAATTGCGCCGAAAACCTAAATCAAAAGCCTCATAGTGTGTCTCCGGGCCTCTCGGAATCGCCGTGATGGACAGGGTCATTGTTAGATCGGTATTACCGCGCATGATTCCGGGGCCATTTAATTTTCCCATCTGCCATCTGAGCGAAGGGAATATGGGCACAAGAGTGTAATGAAGAGGCTTTTGCGAGTATTCATCGCCTACTAAAATGTCGAAAACAAAAGGAATATTGATGGAAAGCACTCCCAATTCCTGGGAGTATTCGAGCTTGTTCCGGTAATAGATATCATCGTTAAAATCAGCCGGTTTGGAAGGCGGCGAGGTTTCGACCTGAGGCTGCGCGTTTGAATCTTGTCCCATAGCCAAGACAGGTTGTGTGAGACAAGCCAAAGCCAGAATGACTAACTTCAGATTTCGCTGTGTCATTTTGCAGTAAGAACACTTGCGGATGTGGGCCGCTGTCCGGGCAAGTCCGAAATGAACGGATCCCAGGGAGACTGTCCGGTTCGGGCGATTCGTTTTGCCGGTCTGACCCGCATCCGCACAGCCCGGCAAAGCAGGGTGAGGCTTGTCGTTCGTGCCTAGTCTATCCCACATTCCCTCCTTATATCACTTCATATACATTAAACAAAAAGTTTTTAGCCAGAGTCGTCCGATGGGCGGTACTTTTTGCTCCAGGTCAGAGGGCAACGGTTGCGAACTCGTCATTTGTAAAACCACACGTTGATTGAGTCGTAGCAGAGGCCGTCCCCCAGATTCAATTGCTGAAGTGGGCGCGAGATCAACGGCAAACCCCATACCCCGGTACAATAGATAAGTGACCAAAAACTCCCCACCCACGGCCCCCACCGTGGGCTTTATTTCCTTAGGCTGCCCCAAAAACCTTGTTGACTCCGAGGTGATGATGGGCCTGCTGGACCGCGCCGGCGCTCACCTGACCTCTCATCCCGAGGAAGCCGAAATTCTCATCGTCAACACCTGCTCCTTCATCGACACGGCAAAGCAGGAGTCCATCGACACCATTCTCGAAATGGCCCGCCACAAAACCACGGGCGCGGCAAAAAAACTCATCGTCGCCGGTTGCCTGGTGGAGCGCTACCGCGACGAAATCCGCAAGAGCATCCCCGAAGTCGACGCCGTGGTCGGCACCGGAGAGCTGGAAGCGATTTTGGAGGCGGCGGGTTTGCAAGCTCCCATCGCGGTGTCGCCCTTCAACATTCTCAGCGGCAAGGCGGCCGAGAATCGACCCGGTCAGGAATCTCTGGCCGGGACCCACAAAGCCCACGAGGGAAGGCCTGAAGGCACGCACCGCGAGCGCCAAGGCCGCTTCCGCCGCGACGACTGGCAAGGCGCAACCCACCTGCTGCCCACCTACCTTTACGACGAAACCACCCCTCGCTTTCTGACAACGCCAAAATCTTCCGCCTACATTAAGATCGCCGAGGGCTGCGACCATCCCTGCTCTTTCTGCGTCATCCCCAACCTGCGCGGCAAATTCCGCTCGCGCCACTTCGAATCCGTCGTCGTCGAAGCCCGACAACTCGTCGCCCGCGGAGTCCAGGAAATCACCCTCATCGGCCAGGACACCACCTGCTACGGCGAAGACCTCGGCCTCACCGACGGCCTGTCCACTCTCCTCGATGCGCTCGCCCAAATCCCCAACCTCCGCTGGCTCCGCTTTCTCTACGCCTATCCCAACCGCATCACTACCAAACTTCTGGAAACCATTGCCCGCCACGACAACATTTGCAAATACCTTGACTTGCCCCTCCAGCACGCGTCGCCCGCCGTCCTCAAGCGCATGAAGCGCGGCGGCAGTGCTGACATCTTCCTCAAGACTCTGGAAAAGGTCCGTGCCACCATCCCCGGCGTCGCCCTCCGCACCACTTTCATCGCCGGCTTTCCCGGCGAGTCGCTCCGCGACTTTGAACTTTTGGAGGAGTTTATCGGCGAGGCAAAATTCGACTGGCTAGGAGTATTCAATTACTCCGATGAAGAAGGCTCGGTAGCATTCTTGCTCGACGGCAAACTCCCCAAACGCACCATCGAAGCCCGCAAAAACAAACTCATAAAGCTCCAACAATCCATCAGCAAGCGCGCCAAGCAGAACTGGGTAGGCCGCGAGCTGGTCGTGCTCGCCGAGGGCGTGAGCGAGGAGACCACGCTCCTGTGGGAGGGTCGCACCCAGTTCCACGCCCCGGAGATTGACGGCAAACTCTACATTAACGACTTCGGATCGCTGCCCGCCCTCGAGCCCAGCCGCTTCTACCGAGCCCAAATCACCGAAGCCCACGACTACGACGTTATCGCCCGCATCCTCGGCGGACCGCTATAGATGGTATTTCGCTATCATCAGGAATATGTCCAATCCATGGCTCGATATACCCCTGGCAGATTACGAGGGGCATATGAATTCGCCGGAAGTCCAACAGCTGGAAGTTCTCTCTGACCTCTTCTATGAAGCAATCACGCTTCGCCGTCCGTCATCAATCGCGGTACTCGGAGTCGCCGGAGGGAACGGACTCGACCACATCGACGGCAAGATTACCAGCCGCGTGGTCGGGCTGGATGTGAACCCGCAATATCTGGATGTCGTCCGCCGCCGTTACTCCCAACTGCCCGGATTGACGCTTCATTGCGTCGATCTGGCGGAGCAAGCGATCAACATCGAGCCTGTGCAACTGGTCCACGCCGCATTGATCTTCGAACACACGGGAGTTAGCCGCGCTCTGGAAAATGCAATTTCTCTGGTCGCTGATGCCGGAGCGCTCTCTGTGGTACTGCAACTTCCCAGCAAGGTTAGTCAGGAGGTAGGCAGAAGCGGCTTCCCTTCCCTGCAGAAGTTAGCCTCTCACTTCTCGCTGATTGATCCCGCTGTCCTCCGCGCTTCGCTGGAAGAACGCAGTTTCTTGCTCATCCACGAAACCCGCCGCGAGCTTCCCGCATCCAAAGCATTCTGGATGGGAATCTTTATTCACCAATAGTAGGCCGCAACGAGGTTCGGAGCCGCACTGTACCATAATATTTGACTACTGCTCACCGGCAGGAACATTCCCATGTCTGCCAGAAAAAAATCCGTCAAGCTTCTCCGCTGCCCCACCTGCGGAATGCTCGTCCGCCGCGCAGACGAGGACTTCCCCTTCTGCAGTGATCGCTGCCGCAAGATCGACCTCGGAAGATGGGCCATGGGCGTCTACAAGATCAGTTCGCCCGTCCTTGACCCCGAAGTTCTGGAAGACCTGGGGCGCGGCCAGAAGGATGACTCCTATGAAAACTAGACCCACGCCCAATGCCTCCACCCTCTTCCCCAACTCGGCTCCGGCCTCAACCGCCTCTACCCGTAAAACTCTTTGGGCCTGGACCATAGCTACCTTCTTCGGCGCTGGCTTCGGCAAGCCAGGACCCGGCACCTGGGGTTCGGTGGCCGCAATGCTCCTCTGGGCCATTTATGCCGCCGCCTTCCATCCATCTCCGCAAGCTCTGCTTCTAGCCCTGCTTATCGGTATCGCCCTCACGCTGACTCTTGGCATTCCCGCCTCGACCATCGTCGCCCGCGAATCCGGCCGCCATGACCCGCAATTCGTCGTCATCGACGAGGTAGCCGGCCAGTGGATCGCCCTGCTGTTCAGCCCCTTCGACCTGCGCCACGCCCTGATCGCCCTCATTCTCTTCCGCCTCTTCGACATCACTAAGCCCTTCCCCGTCCGCCAACTCGAAAAGCTCCCTGCAGGCTGGGGCATTGTCCTCGATGATGTGGGCGCTGGGTTGTATGCTTTGGGTGTAGCATCTTTGTTACGCATTTGGATCTAGCCATGCCCCCAGTCACTCCCCAATCCGCCGCTGAATTCTCCCCACGCATCGACGATGTGGTGCCAGCCGCCGCGCTCCCAGGTGGAGACGTCGAGTTGACCGGCGCAAATCTTGGCCCCGTTGGCGATGCCCTGCCCACGATCCAGGTCGATGGCCACACCGCCCACATTCTGATGAGCCGTCCCGGCGCAATGGCTTTCCGTGTTCCTGACCAGGCCACCACCGGCCTCATCGAAGTTCGCAACCACGCAGGCGCCAGCAACACCGCTCCTCTGCGCGTGGCCCGTCAACTCCTCGAAGGCCTGCACCCGGTCACCAATCCGGCCGTCAGCCGCTCCGGCATGATCTACGCCACCATCTCCGGCCAACGCGGCAAGCAGACCCCGGTTTCTGTCGTACGCGTCAGCCCCGACGGCCGCGGAACCCCTTTCGTCTCCGGCATCCTCAACGCCACCGGCCTGGCATTCTCGCCCGGCGGTGATCTCTTTGTGACCTCTCGCGCCGAGGGCAACGTCTACCGCATCGACGACGGTGGCGAGCCATCGATCTACGCCGAGGGAATGGGCGTGGCCACTGGCGCAGCCTTCGATGCCGAGGGCAACCTCTTCGTCGGCGACCGCAGCGGCACCATCTTCAAAATCAATCCCGAGCGCCAGATCTTCGTCTACGCCACCCTGGAACCCAGCCCCGCCGCTTATCACATGGCCGTCGACGCCGCCGGCACGCTCTTTGTCACCGGCCCCACGCTCTCGTCCAACGACGCCATCTGGGCCATCGACACCCACGGCGACGCACGCCCCTGGTATCGCGGACTGGGCCGTCCCCAGGGCCTCGCGCTCTCCAAAGAGGGCGACATCTACTTGGCCGCCTGCCTCCATGGCCGCCGTGGTATCGTGCGCGTCACTCCGCAAGGCGAGGCTACCCTGGTGCTCTCCGGCCCAAACCTCGTCGGACTGGCCTTCTCTCCCCTCGGAACCGCCATCCTCGCCACCAGCGAAGCCGTTTATGATGTGGACTTGGGAGTAGAAGGACTGAATCTTTTCTAAGCTGCCAGCTTCTAGCCTCTAGCTACTAGCCTGTTCATTAGCGGACACGGCATTTGTGGCTCAAGGTCCAAGACTTTCGGTAACGTATTACCCGAGCTAAAAGCTAGAAGCTAAAAGCTAGAGGCTGTATTTATGAAATCCGAAATCATCGCCGTCGGCTCCGAGATGCTCACCCCCTTCCGCCAGGACACCAACTCCCTCTACCTGACGGAAAAACTCAACGAACTGGGCGTCACCGTAGCCTTCAAGACCATCGTCGGCGATCGCCAGAAGGACCTGATCAACGCCATCACCGCCGCTCTCAGCCGCGTGGACATCCTAGTCATCATGGGCGGCCTCGGCCCCACGGAAGACGACCTCACCCGCGAAGCCGTCGCCGAAACTCTCTCCCTGCCCATGCACCGCAATGCCACCCAGGTAGCTGCTTTGGCCGCCCGCGCCGCCACATGGCGTGTTCCCATGCCGACCAACAACCTCAAGCAGGCCGACCTCCTCGAAGGCGCAACCCTGCTGCCCAACCCCAACGGCAGCGCCCCCGGCCAGTGGCTCGACATTACCTGGCAGGAGTATCGCAAGCTGCTCATGCTGGTTCCCGGACCGCCCAACGAGTGCCGCCCGCTCTTTGACGCCGAGTGCATGCCCCGCCTGCGCGAAATCCTACCGGAGCGCCACATCGCTAAGCGCGTCTTGAGAGCCGCCATGATCCCCGAGTCGCAGGCCGACAAGCTGCTCGCCCCCATCTACACCGAATACAAGGACGTGGAAACCACCATCCTGGCCAAGGCCGGTGACATCC
>Ga0326728_10013141_pt1 | contig 18098 bp, 18 predicted proteins | sample MB3enrmetagenome_FD_207602 | JGI IMG/M metagenome (GOLD analysis project Ga0326728, IMG submission 207602) | Lab enriched peat soil microbial communities from McLean, Ithaca, NY, United States - MB31MN | ecosystem: Environmental > Terrestrial > Soil > Wetlands > Peat | place: USA: New York... | reverse complement strand
CGTCCCGCCAAGGCGGGATTGAGCTTGGAGTTCTGCTTGGCGGCAGGGCTGCGCGGTCCGGTGGAATGCTGGGCATTCGAGCGCGCGGCGGCGAGCAACTGAGGGGTAAGTTGAGGTGATTTACGTAAAGACAATAGTTCCTCCTGATCAGTGCCCTGCGTGTCCTCTGTGGTGAACCGTTCTAAGGGGGCCGGGATTGATTCGCAAAGAATGTGAGCGGCTGGCGGAGGTGGACTTCCCGATGGCCGAGGGGGACCGGCGCTCGTCCGGGGAGAGGTCTATTCGCCATGGGCGTCCCTCGACGCTGTAGCTTGGGTGGGCGAGACGGCCGCTGGCGGTGCGCCTCAGGGCTTCGGATTCACCGTTGCGATCTCTAGCAGGCGCATGAGGAGGCTGGCCAGGGCCAGGTATTCGTGTGCGCGGCTTGGGTCGTCGAAAAGAGTGTTACTGTGAGCCTTTGAGTTCCTCAGGCCAACGATTCCTTCGAAGAGGAACATGATGCCCCTCTGTTCGTCGCGCTCGGCGTCGCTCTGGAGGCTGTTAGACTGGATGACCGGAATTTGCTTGTCGCATCCGAACGCCTGGTTCATTAACGGGTCGCCGTCTATTCCCAGCCTGGACTTCGCCTTTACTTCGTCTATAACTCGGATATACGCTTCCACAGCGGCTTGCTTGTAGTGGCCGTCGAGGAAGAGTTCTGCGCTGACGCGCTCAATTTCGGAGTGGAAGCAATACAGTTCCGGCGGCGTTTGAGCGGGATAATTGCGTTTCACGACTGCGGAATCAGGATGCCTTTTTCCCAGATCGCTGAGGTATTTGCGCCCTTGGTGGGTTAGCCGAAGATTGAATGTGCCCCTGCCGAAGTAACTCTCTCTATAGACGTTTTCCTGAGACTTGGCTCGGTCGTAGGGAACATAAATGGGGGGAGCTCCCTGGTACTTTCCAAGGGAGATCAGATCCTGTGATGCCAGGAAAATTACCGCCTCAATGAGACTGGTGGTAGAGGTACCCACCGAGCTGCGGTCCAGCTCGGCTATCCGGTTTACAAGATTGGCAACCGACATCGGCACCCATTCATCGCTGCTGACTATGTCAATAGCCTGTATAATGAGCTCTTCTAAGCGATTCGCGTTAAGCATGTCATCTCTCTGAGGTTTCGTCTGCGGTAAGCCAACAGCCATAATCGTAGTCGCGAATCGTGCTCGCGCCAATTGAGCGTGGGTACCGCGCCAGGTTTAGTTGTAAGGGCGGTTCGCGAACCGCCCCTACAGATTGTCCGGGTCGGACGCCCAGCGCAACGGGTTCGTCCGAATGTATTTCCGGATTTTATTCAATTCATCTTCGTTGCGGACGATATGATCGTAAAAATCTCGCTGCCATAATGGGCGGGCTGGCGTGCCCCGTAGTTGGTTAATGTCGTCGGTGGACACGGTTTTGAAGGCGCCGACCAACCGGCCCAACGGTTTGCGCTTCGTAGGGGCGGTTCGCGAACCGCCCCTACAGTAATTGTTTGATTTCCGCCATCAACTCGGCGATGCGTTGTTCTTTCTTCAAAATGTCATCCGCTAACTGCTGGGGCGGCAGATGCTCGAGATCTTGTTTGGCGCTCGGGTTCTTGACGTCCAAGTTGACGGAAACCAGGCTCCCGTTCTCGTCGTATTTCAGCACATCGCTTGCCTGAAGCTTCCAGGCTCGCTCGTTGGCTTCCCGCTTCTTCCACCATTCCAGGCACGGCGCGAACTCTTCGAATTGCAGGGGCTGCGTCTTGGTGTAATTCTTTCGCCCCTCAGGGAGCGGCTGCTCGTAATACCAAATCTCTCTCGTCGGCCCGGAGCGGTCGAAGAAAAGCAAGTTCGTTGGGATGCTGGTGTAAGGTGCGAACACCCCATTTGGCAATCTCACAATGGTGTGCAGGTTGAACTCTTCCAACAATTCCTTTTTTATGCGGGCGCAGACTCCATCGCCGAATAGCACACCATTCGGGACAACCATGCCGCATCGCCCGGCTTTGAAACCGCCCACGGGCCGCCGCAGCTTGCGCATGATGAGTTGGAGGAAGAGCAGCACCGTCTCCGCCGTCTGCTTGTCCTCGGGGAAATTCCCCAAGATGCCGCGTTCTTCTTCGCCCCCAAAGGGCGGATTGGTCATGATCACGTCCACCCGGTCTTTGTCCCCGATTTCGCGCAGGGGCTTATCGAGGGCATTGTGCGAGGCCACCTGCGGGTACTCGAGGCCGTGGAGCAGGAGGTTCATCTGGCAGAGGAGGTAGGGCAGCGACTTGGGCTCGATGCCGTGGAGCGTCTCACGCTGGAGCTGCTCAAATTGCTCGGCCTTTTTGCACTGTGGCTTTAAGTGCTCGAAGGACTCGACAAGGAAGCCACCCGTACCGGTGGCGGGGTCGAGGACGGTCTCGCCCAAGCGCGGGTCAGCCACGCTGACGATGAACTTCACCAAGGCGCGAGGCGTGTAGAATTCGCCGGAATCCCCTGCCGCGTCGCGCATTTCCTTCAGCATGGACTTTTAGAGCAGGCCTAGAGTGTAGATTTCATCTTTGGAGGTAAAGTGAATTTCGTTGACTTTGTTCAGAACTTCACGCAGGAGATAGCCGCTCGCCATGCGGTTTGTAACGCCTTGAAAGACAGTGGCAATCACGTCGCGACGGTCGCCGTTGGCGCTTTCCAAGCCTCGGAGATAAGCGAACAAGCCTGCCGCGCGCTTCCCGTCCGGGCGCACGGCCTCATCGTGATTGATAAAGGCGGTTAACGCATCGCCCGTGACGCCCTGGGCGTTCGAGGCCCAATCGCGCCAGCGGTAGGGCGGCTCGATAGCGCGACGGAATTTCTTGCCCGCCAGCTTCGCTTCTTCCTCGCGCACGCGCTCCATGTCATCAAGGAATTTCAGAAACATGACCCAGGTGAGCATGGGCAGGCGGTCAAGATCGCCGTTCAGGCCTTTGTCCTTTCGCATAATGTCACGGCAGGACTTGACGAGGCTGGCGAGTTGCTGCGCGGTGGATTGGGGAGTTGCGGATTTGGTGTTCTTAGTTCGTGCCATATGCGTTAGGAACTCTGAATCGATGGACAAGCTTAATCTAGAGACGTTAAAAGGCGGTAGCTGCTGCTACCGCACTCCAAGATGAATTCGTCACGCGGCATCGGATGACCAATCCACTTCGAAGTCGTCCGGGATTTTCAGGCCCTCAATGCCGAATTTCATGATTGTTTTGTAGAACGAGGCCGATGCCCCCCGCTGAAACCAGCCCGCCGAGCACCAGGGGTAGAGTGACGGCTCGCGTACCAATCCATGATGAACCGCGTTACGATGCACGTAGCTCAATCGCGCGTAGTATGACCGTTGGTAGGTGAGCTTTGTTTCCCAGTATTGGTACCAGACCTGACGGCCCTGAACTCCATCCCATTGATTTGCCGCAAAAGCGGTGTCTGAGTGGAGCGTCTTGATGAGGCTTAGCAACGGTCTCGATTGTGGCGAAGCCAGCGCCACAAAATGGTAGTGATTGGGGAAGACCGCCCAAGCTTGAATGTCCCACTGGAAGTCGACGGCGAGGCGTAACAGGTATTCGCAAAGATACCGCAATCGTTCCGTGCCGTGGAAATGGTGCAATTTTAAATAGGTCCCGCACGTAACCATATACGCCCCAGCTCCCGTAAACCGGTGCATCGGGCTGTGAGGCCAATCACCCATAAAAAACCCCTTTGGAGTGCGGTAGCAGCAGCTACCGCCTTTCGAATGCGGTCGGCACCGCAAAGTATACAACAGCAATCACGACGACTTCCGCACTCCCAGGGTCGAGAACATCAAAAGGCGGTAGCTGCTGCTACCGCACTCCAAAGGCAGCGCTTCCCCGCGTTCTAAGGCGAGTACAGTAACGATTGCATTTCGTTTACGGCGGTGCGCAGCTTCTCTGTACCGCCGAACATCGCTGCGATTTCCATTACCGTGCCGCGCTCTGAGATGGGCGGAACTTTGAGTATTCCAGGAATTTGAAACTGCGCCATGCCATAGCCGGTGTATTTCTCCAGAATATCGTCGAGCACCTCGTGCGCCTTGGGGCCATAGCCGTCGAAAAACCCTTTTTGCTCGCGTCGCAAGGCCTCCGCCCTCTCGCGTCGAGTCCGCAGCGGAGCATTAAATGCCACATGGCAAAGCAAGTCAAAAGGATCGGCGTCCGGCTGCTTGGCAGCGGCCATTAGTTCTTCGAGCGAAATGCCCTTCTCTTCGAGCGTCTCCAGAATTGCGGCTCGCTCCTCCGCGCTGGACCATTTGGAGCGTAGCGCAGCAGCCGAAGGGCACATGCTGCGTACCTTTTCGGCGGTGTAATCCGTGAATCTCACCACGCGAAGTTGCTTGCCCTCGGCGTCAAGCTCGTAGACCAGGTGGGCAGCTATCTCGACATAACCGTGGTCAACGTAATACTTGCGGGGAGGTGTTTCAGAGGTTTCGTCTCCCAGCCCAGGAAATTCCGCGTCAAGGGGCGGTTCGCGAACCGCCCCTACGTCTTCTTCGCTCAGCACTTCGGGCTCGCCTACGCGTTCCCCGGCGTCGTTCATCTCCTCCTGTGTAATCAGTGCAGGCTCGCCGTCAAAATCAGGGTTAGCGAAAAGGCGCGTGGCGCTGCCCGTATAATCAAGGATGTTGAAGTAGTATTTGCCGTAATCGTCGCGGACGCGCGTCCCTCGCCCGATGATCTGCTTGAAGTCGGTCATGGAATTTATGGCCCGTGCGAGGACAACATTCTTACAGGTGGGAACATCCACGCCCGTGGTGAGCATCTGGGAAGTAGTGACGAGCGTCGGGACGATGGTTTCGAGTTCCATGAAACGGTCAAGGTACCCGCGACCGATCTTGCCCTCATCGGAAACCACGCGGATGACGTAGTCGGGATGTTGCTGAGCGAGGTCGGCGTTCAGATTGTTCAAGGCCTCTCGCATGGCTTCGGCGTGTTCTTGATCTACGCAGAAGATAATGGTCTTAGCAAACCGGTCGTTGGCCTTTTTGAGAAAGTCGGTCAGGTTGCGGGCTATGGCCTCGGTGCGCGCCCGCAGAGCCACGACGCGCTCGAAATCCTCAGTCCCATACTCGACATCGGGAATTTCCCGGCCATAGCGGTCGAGCTCTCCCTTGGACGGCCGCCACCCCGCGGCGTCGGCGGAAGGCGTCTGGCAGGCGCATACGTGCCGTTGTTTGGCATGTGTGCGATCAATGAGCGGGAGCCGGAGCCGGGGAAATCCAAACGGGCGGCGCAGGACGACGAGCATTGATGTAGCGCAGGGTCCGCATTCCGACCCGCCAATCTTAATGGCGGGCGGCTTTTCCAGGCGGCGAGGGTCTGAACCCGCGGCCATAGAAAACTTCGATTTGTCTGATGTGCGCGAGGTTGCAAAGCACCGGGCGCTTGAAAGGCCGCAACGTTAGAGAGCGAACGTTGCGCTACGATAGGCAGTAAGCCGTGGGCTCGATCGCTCGACGAACCGGTTCTCATTTGGGCGACGTGGCTTGGGTGGAGGGGACGGGCAGCAGTCGCTTCAGGACTTCAGCCATCTCCCCAGGCTTAAAGCCGTAAGGCCCGGGTTTGCTCTTGTAAGCGATGCGTCCGTCGCGGTCCAAGACATAGAGGCGGTCAGGCCAGGCGGTGTAAGCGATTTCGGTGGTGTTCGCCAAGTCGTCGATCAAAGGCGGGATATTGACTGCGAGCTTGGTCAGGCACGTCTCCGCGAGCGCGCAGCGTTCCTCAAGGCTCTTGGGGCTGGCCACACGGATCTTGTCTTTGAGGTTATCGTCGTCCTGCCAGGCGTCAATGGGGTGGGCTTCCATGATGTAAACCACAAAGAAAGCCGCATGATCCTTGTAGTGTTCATAAAGTTGGTTGAGCGCGGGAACCTCCCGGCGGAAAGGAGGTCAGGTGTAGCTGCCGAAAATCAGCACCACCGGTTTCTGCCGGCGAAATGAGGAGAGTTGAACCTGCGCCTTCTTATCGGGGGTGGGAAGGTTGAAGTCCGGCGCAGGGTCACCGACCTTCAAGTGCCCGGCACGGGCGATAAACCAAAGCTGCTTGAAGGGAATGACCATCAATAGTGGCCCCGGCGCCTTCGACATCACTTTCCCGAAGACTACGGGTTGGCGCATAACCTCCAGCAACCCTCCCAGCAGCGCCACATAGAGCACAAAAACGACCAATGCGATCTTTCGAAGCGTCTGCACTTTAGGACCTCGCGGGGCAGTAGGCAGTGGGCAGTAGGCAGTCGGGAGAAGAACCAATTTGAAATTTAAAATTCAGAATTCAAAATTGCCCGAGCCACCAGCCCTGCTGTTTCAGCTGACGACTGACCCGCCGCGGTGGGACCTGCCTGCTGGCCGGAATTGCCACGCAAGCTGAGATCGCCGCGAGCAAGCTCGCGGGGATAAAGCGGCAGCAAGCTGTAGCACTCCAAAGCCTGCGGCGGGCAGAGGAAATGTCGGATTCCCTGCTCTACCAACTGACAACTGACGACTGACAACTGACGACTTCCCCGAACACACTACGCCAAATCCAGCGCCTCAAGCAATTCCTCCACGTTTGTTTCGTCCACCACAAGATTGAGGCTCTCTTCGCGAAGGTTCTCAAGTTCATCAAAGGCGCGGAAAAGCCTCATCTTTGCCGCGGCGTATTGCTCGCTGGAGTCGAGTTCCCTGTGGTGGGCCGCGCGCCAGGCAGCGATGGCCCTTTGTGAAACGAAGACGCGCAAGGCGAAGGGCGGGGCTTGGTCCGCTGTCAGCACAAAGATGTAGTCGCTGCCCGGCCCGAGTCCGGCGGGGCGGACGATGCTTCGTCGCGACTCGAAGAAATACCGGTAGACGATCCCCGTTTCAGCCGCATACGATTTGGTGCGACGAGACATGTGTGAAGAAGGAGTCAGAAGTCAGAAGTCAGGAGTCAGAAGTCAGGATTCAGAAGTCAGGAGTCAGGAGTCAGTGGTCCGTTGTCCGTTGTCCGTTGCTGCGGGTCCGCGGCGCGCTCTGCCCTGACACCTGACACCTGGCACCTGAAGCCTGCTTTTCGGCTCGTCACTCGTCACTTGTCACTCGTCACTGTTCTTTGGCGCGTGAAAGCTCAGTATGAGAAACTGGCGCCAGCTTGTCCAGCGACCCGGAAAAGTCAAGCTCTCCAGGTGATGCCTCGGTGTCAACGTCACCTGCCCGGGTTAGCCAGCGGCGGCGAAGATGTTGCAGGTCGGCGACGACGTGCAAATTCACCGGCGCATCGAATGCCTGGGCGCCGGACAGGCTCAATCGGGCGCCCGAGAATTCCAATGTGGTTTTCTTCAGGACCACGCGGCGGTCGTGAATCTGAAGATTCAGCGTTACTGAAGGGAACCCCACCGGCCCTCGAAGCGGCTCCAGGGCGCCCTCGCCGGCAAGGCGCACAAATGCTGCGACAGGGTCAAAACCAGCCAAGGAGAGAGAACTGGCTGCGACCGCCACCCGTCCCTCCAGATTCTCGCGCATTTCTTCCTGACTCAGCCCCGTCGTCTCGAAGTGCCCCTTTATGGACATTGACCCATGGGCTCCGCGAAGCACGGAAGGCAGATGCGTCACGATGGATTGCACTCCAACCCCGGACAATGAAAGATCCGCAGCCCAGTGAGCCGGCTTACCCGTAAGGTCCACCCGTCCGATTAAACGGCCCTGCCCGCCCCCAGCTCGGAAGGCCGCGTTTGGGAGTCGAATCACCCGGCCAACGACCTCCACATTGGTCTGGAAGTTGTCCAGCCTGATTGTCCGGAAGGTGACCTTGGAAGCCGAGAATCGCCCGCGGGCGTTCAAGGCAGAGAATAAGTTGGAGGCTACTTCAGGCCCAGCGGCAGATCGACCCAGGCCGGGCAATCGCTGGAATAGCGGTATCGGTTTGCGGTGTCCGAGCGCAACGAACCACAAGGCCCCCTGCTCGAGGTCAAGATTGTCGCCGTGCAGGTCGAAGGTCCAGGGGCTATGCCGGTCGCCTTGGTGTTCAAGCCGCCCGGAAAACACGCTGGTCCCGAGGACGGCCAGCAGGTGGTCAACGACGATTTCATCGCCATTAACCTCGAGGCTCGCCCGAGGGACATTAATTGGCTCAGTGAAACCAGGAATCACCAAGCGGGCAGCTCGAAGCTCCGCTCGGCCCTTCAGGTCGGGCTGATAGGGGGAGCGGAGCGGACCCGTGAGACGAAACGATGCGGTGCCTGAACCCAGGGCGTCCCATCCCTGGAGCGCACGCATCCCGAGCGCCCGGCCGAAGTTCAGGACATCTCGAAGCGGCACCGCCTTGCTGGAAAGAGTCAACTCGTAACGGAGTGGGTTCGTGCCTCGATCGAGCGAACCTTCGGCTTCCAGGGCCACACGTGGCGCAAGCGTAATACGAACAGGAGCGAGCCGCGCGCCGCGGTTATCGATCCGCACCGCGACTTCGGAAACCGGGAAAGTTGCGGAGCGTGTGCTGAGTACGACATCGCGCGCCCCCACAAACCCTCCATAGCGTCGTTCTGCCCACGGTCCTTGGATGGCCAGCATTCCGTCGACTCGTCCTCTGATTCCAAAGCCTCCCTTCAGCGTCCAAAACCTCCCCGCCAGAGCCGTCAGGTCCTCCAAGCGGGAACGTTCGAGTGCAAGGACCAAATCCAGCTCCGGCGAGCTCGAGAGGTGCTCGATGGTTCCGGAAATGTGAATATGAGAGTCTGCGAACGAGGCCTCCGTGGTTTCCAGCACAAGGCGGCCCCGATCCCGATCCAGTTGGCCGCGGAAGGTTATCGCGCAGGGCATGGGATCGGAAGGTGGAGTCTGTTCCCACCGCTGTAGCTCACTGAGCCGGCCACTGCCTTCCATATTCAGGGTTCGAATCGACCCGGTGACACGCGCCTCGGCATCCACGACGCCGTACAATCCCGCATTGCGGCCCGTCACCAAGGGCGCCCAGTCATACACCAGTGCGTCACGCACGCGAACCACAGCATTCAGTGGTCCACGGAAATCTCTCCCGGGAGTCCACTCTCCATTCACTTCCACGGCCCCGGGGGTGGGCAAAGAACGGTCCGTGCGGATAGGGGAGCCCACCAGCCGGAACCGTAAATAACTACGGGCCGGATCAAAACTCAGTTGAGCCCGCAAATCGGTAATGGCGAGGGGCTTCTTGTTTTCTCCTAACTTGAAATTGACGCGACCGTCTTCCACTTCCAAATCCAGCGGACCGGTGGTTACATGTGAGGAAGATGGTCCCGCCCCCGGCGCGCCGGCAGGCGTTGAGCTTGGGAGGAGAAGCCGTTCAACGTTCCAACCACCTCCAACCTCACGCACCAGGTTGATATTGGGATGTTGAAGCCGAAAATGAGAGAAATCCAGCCGCCCGCCCACCACAGTCTGCCAGCGGATGTCGCACTCGATACGATCAACGCGGACGAAGGGCTCGGACCCGAAAGCGGGGTCCTCCTGAATAGCGGCGTTTTCAATGACGAAGCCCGGCCGCGGCAGCAGCCGAACAGATACCTCGCCGAAAGTGACCTGGCGGTGCAGTGTACGCTCCAGCCCCGCCTCGAGACGGCGGCGGTACCGTTCCGCGCTGAAATAAGAGGGAATGAGCCAGGCTGCGACCCCGCTCAGGAGAAGAGCCAGCAAGACGATTCGACCGCGTCGGTGGACCCGAAGGCTCATCAGCGTGCAATCATCAAGGTGCGTCGCCAGCGCGTCCTGGTGGGGAAGTAAATGAGCAAGCTAAGGCTTTGAGAGAGCCTGTCGCTCCATGAAGTGCGCATGTACTCGTCACGAGGTGTCTCGTACGACCAGTAAATCAGCAGGGGGCGACCCGAGACCAATTCCTTGGGGACGAACCCCCAGAACCGGCTGTCCCAACTCTGCTCGCGATTATCTCCCATGACGAAGTACTTCCCCGCAGGAACCACGATCTCTCCGTCCTTGACATGACTTGGCATTTCGACGCTCCAGAGCGCCGTCGCGCCGGGAAGATACTCCGAGTCAGGAGGCGGGAAATCATCTCCCGAGCGCAGCATCTCCGGCAAGGCGTGGTAAGTGTAGGGCTCGGAGAGGGGTTGTCCGTTCACATAGACTTGCCGATGGAAAACGCGAACCCGATCACCGGGCAAACCGATGACCCGTTTCACGAAGTGTTCGCCGGGCTCGGATTGCTCTTCCGATGATCCCGGGAACTTGAAGACAAGAATGTCGTCACGGTGAACGTCCCGATAGGGCAGAAAGCGAGCCAGCACCCCGGAATGGTAAGCAAAGGCAAACTTGTTGACCAGCAGGTGGTCACCTATCAACAGGGTGTTCTCCATCGAGCCGGTGGGGATCTTGAAAGCTTGAATAACGAAGGTGGTTCCGAAGACGGCCAGGATGACCGTCACCACCAGAGATTCAAAGGTGTCCCGAATCCAGGATTTCTTGTAAGGTTCAGCCATTTGCTACAGTCTTCTCGCGCAAGCGTTCGAGTACGATTCGTGCAGCTTCCTGTTCGGCGGCCTTCTTGCTCGTCCCTCGCCCCCGCGCCACAACATTCTCATTCGCCAGCACCTCCACGGTGAAAGTCTTTTGGTGCTCGGGCCCCGCCTCCTCCACAACCTGGTACTCTGCCGGCGACTTGCGAACCGCCTGAAGATATTCCTGAAGCGCAGACTTATAATCGACTGAAAACAACTCATCTCCGGACGCGGACAAATCCGCCGGAAGAATAAAGCGCGCGACGAACCCCTCTGCGGCCTCCACTCCACCATCTCGGAAGAGGGCGGCCAGCAGCGCTTCCAAAGCGTTCACAAAGAGCGCAGACTTGTTCCGCCCGCCAGTCTTCTCTTCTCCCCGCCCAAGCCTCAGATAGGTTCCGAGTTCCAGACGCATCCCGACTCTACTGAGATGCGCCGCCGCCACCAGATGCGACCGCGCCCGAGTCAGTTTTCCCTCCTCCCACTCAGGAAAAGCATTTACCAGTGCAACACTCACCAGGAAATTCAAGACCGCATCACCCAGGAATTCAAGTTGTTCGTTGTCCCGACAGCGCCCGGGAGTTTCCTGCGCGTAGGAAGAGTGCGTGAGTGCTTCCAAGAGAAGCTGGGAATTCTGGAACCGGTAGCCGATTAAGTCTTGCAAGCGATGAAAAGGATTCTCAGTCATGCCTTCAAGGCGCTACACGATCGTGAGGGCATGGGCGAGTCCATGATCTGCCGGCAACTCCCCCACCCTGCGGATCCGGTAGGCCATTCAGGGCTCCTGGAGACTGAAGCGGCCTACCTGGGTTTCGGGGCCGCCCTGGGCACCCACGAGGGGCGCCCCTACGATGCGGATCCCGCAGGCCATTCAGGGTTCCGGGAGGCTGCAACGACCTACTTGGGATTTGGGGCGGTCGTAACCTGAGCCTTCCTCTTATTCATTTCCGCGATCTGCTGATCGGCGTAAGTCTTAATCATCGTGCCCTGCCCAAGCTCGCCAGCCTTCGTGAAAGCTTGAATGGCATCGTCCAACTTGCCATCCATTCTATAAGTCTCGCCCAAACGAAAGTAATCGCGGGGATCGGGATGGATGGCCGTGGTCACAGCGGTGTTGAATTCCTGCTCAGCCTTCACCAGCTCGGCTTTATCCGGGCCAGCCAGGGAGCCGGTCGCCAGTTCAAGGTGGACCATGCCGAGAGATCCGTGAACTTGGCTAGCAACGTCTGCCAGGCGCTTCTCACGATCCGCATCAGCCTCATTGGTTAGCTTGGGAAGCTTCGAGATAAGCTGCAGGGCATGATTGCCCTCGCTCGTTGCTTCCTGAAGGACCTTGTCTCGGTCAGCCTCGTGGTCGTTAAGGTATTGTGGCTGGGGCAATATGTTAACCCTCATAACCAAGGTCATGATGTTATCAGGGTCCAACTTTAAACTCTTGTCGCTGTACTCGCCCAGTTTCTCCAGATCGCCCTTTTGTTGATATGCATTTGCTCCGAAAGCATAAACATAGCTGAGTACGACACTGTTGGGATACTTTTTGGCGAAGTCATCGACAAGCGCGATAGCCTTATCAGGGTCCAACTCCCCCTTGATGGCGCCAAATGCCTGGGCTTGCTCTGGAGGGACTCCCTGAACCCCGGCCTGCCCTTGTGCTGGGGCCAGCTTCGCCTGCTCGCGGGCTTTCGGCCCCGCCTGCTTGACCGCATCGATCACCGCGTCGGTAGCCTTTGCTTTGCGGAGCTTTTTCTCGGTGTCCTGATCCATGTTAAAGTCCACTCCGCGCTCCTTCACGTCCTTGATCACCGTTTCCGGAGGGGAACTCTTGATTTCCTTCGTCAATTCCTTCTCGCTCATCTCGCCAGACCCCTGCGCCTTCTTTCCCTTCTGCTCGGTCTGCGCTTGGCTCTGGACCGATATCTGCTGCTGGGACTGCTGGGATGTCGGCGACACGGGTTGGGATGGTACCGGCACGCCCTGCATCCCCCCCCTTTGCGCGTAAAGAACGCCGGTAAAAACGAATGCTGCCAATACCCAAAAAATTTGCTTGATTCTCATAATGGCTCTCGATTCTCTAAATTCACCTTGTCCGATTCCACATCGGATTCGATGCGCTGAGCGTACAAGAACGACGCCCTTGTGTCAATCCACGAAGCACAACTCTTCTCACTTATGAGTTTCTTCCTTGGAGCCGAACTGTTGCGCCACGCCGGCCTGCACGGCCAGCAAGGCCATAGGATAGGCGGCGGCGGTCAACGAGGCGGCGCGGTATTGGGCCAGCGCGTCATTACGCTTCCCCCGCAGGTCGTACAGCCGGCCTAAATAAATGTGCGACCACGACACGAGACGAAGATCGCGGGCCGTTTCCAGGGTCTTCTGGAAATACTCTTCGGCGAGATCGGGCTTACGCATGTTGCTCGCTACGATGGCCATGCCGAAGAGGGCACGCTCGCTTTTGGGATCGACCTTCTCAAGCACCTCCTGGTAAGCCAGCTTCGCCTCGCTGTATCGCCCTCGGTAAAAAAGGTTGTCGCCTTGATCGAGCAACCGTTCTTCCTCTGTCTTTGCCGCGGGCACGGCTGCCTGGGCGGGAGGAGTCGGCGCGGGGGCAAACGTAACCTTAGCAATCCTCCGCTCCTCTTCAACCGGGTCAATCTTCTGGATCATTTGCTTGTAAAAGACGGTCATTGACGCCTCTTGCTTCTCAAAGACCGCCAGAGACTCGTAGAAATAACGGACCAGGATCAGACCAGACGCCGTCATCTCCTGGAGGCTTTTCTCGGCATCCGCCTGTGGGCGCTTGTCCAGGCGCAACTCCGCAGCATGGATCAGGCATTCGCTGACCAGCAGTGGAAAATCCTCCTTGAAAGAAGGGGCTAGAGCGGGCGCGCGGTAGGCAATTCCGCGCAGCCGGGCCTTTTCATTGATTTCCAGGGCGTATCTGGCGGCGAGCGGATCCAGGAGAAAGTGCAGGTACTGGTGACGGATTTCGTCAATCTTAAGCTGCCTGGAAGCCGTAACCACGAGATAGTAATTCATCCCGTAAATCCGCGCCTGCGCCTGGTCCGGCGCCCCTAACAGGTCCAGGTCGATCCGGCAGGTCCGCCCCAGATACCCACCCACGGGAAGGCGGAAGTAGACATCCGTCATGAAAATGGTCTGGCGCACCGCAGTGGAGTAGCGAAGCTCCGCTGCCTGGTAGCGTCCCTGCAATCTGGACCAGAGCTCATGAAGTTTTGCTTGTTCGTAAAATATCTTTAGGAGTGGAACCAGTTCGGACACTGCCTTGGCATCCGGAGGAAGATCCGTCTGAGGAACCGCCAATTTGAAGTCCGGAGGCGAGCCCATCAGAAGGGCCAAGGAAACGTACTGGCCGAGGTCTGCTCCAGGGTCACCCTCCACGCGATGCTCCGAGTAAAAGTTCCCCAGCTTTTTTGCCACCGGCGCATGCAATTGGTCCAGATACTTCCTGGCCTCCTCGCGAGTATCGTCTGCCGTGGGAAGGCCAAGACCGGCATCATATCCGCCGGCATTGAGGGCCGCCATGACGCAAAAAACCTGCTCGCTCGGCTCCAGAATGACGTTGCCCTCCTGCTGCTGAGCGTGGGCCGATAGTCCGGCCAGCAGCACGGCGAGCACACCTATCCCCAGGCAGGCACACGCCTGCGGCCACCGCCTGAGCGGGGCAAGAAAGAACCCCTCACGCCGGGCGGCGAGATGCGGGGAATTTGAAGGGACAGCCTCCAATGTAATCGCAACCAAACAGACTAGCCTCGGACTGTGATTCGCCGCAAGGAGAGGACTACCTGGCCGTCCGTCGGCCTGCCAAACCAAGTCGCGGGCTGGAAATTACTGAAGTAAATAACCCGGTCCAGTTGGTAGATGAGCTCCGGGGAACTCTCGCCGGATAATACGCGATATCCCATGGCGCGGCCACCCGCGTCGACCCGGGTGACCACCACCACGGGCGCGTCGCCGGTGTTGAAATCAAATGGCGCCAGCTCGCGAACGCGGGGCGGGGTCACAAAAGCCAGGGGCACATCCGGAGTATTCGTAACCGGGACAACCAGCGAACCCATAAGCAGGCAAAAGAAAACGATGGCCGCCAGGACTCCGCCCGAGGCTGGCAAGAGCATGGGCTGAAGGACGTTATCCTTCCACACTCGCAGCCGCTCGAGCAAGTTCTTGTGCAGGCCCTGCGAGACCTCAACCCGCAAGCGTAAGGCCAGTTCGGGAGGAACCTGATAACGGGACAGGCCACGCAGGTCCGTCCGCATGGTCTCCCACACCTCAAGCTCCCGCCGGCAGGCCCCGCAGTAGTTTAGATGGAAGCGGATCGATTTTCGTACCTGGGGATCACAGAGATCATCCAGGTAATCCGAATAGTGATTCCGAATTTCAACGCATCCTTCAAACATCGGCTTTGCCCAAACAACTCACAAGTTTCCTGCGAAGCAATTCCCGGCCCCGCATCAGACGGGATTTCACGGTTCCTTCCGCCATCCCCGTCACTTGCGCAATCTCCTCGTAGGCCAACCCCTCAATTTCCCGCAAGACCAATACAGTACGATAAGGCTGAGCCAGGCTGGCGAGCGCACGCCTCAACAGTTCCTGCCGCTCCGCCTGCTCGAGGAGCCGATAGGGAGTTTCAGAGCTGGCCCGCGCTTCTGCCGCCAACAAAGCAACATCGGCGCCCGTGTCGTCGATGGAAAGGGGTTCGTGCCAATGACGCCGCATCCAACCGCGCCGGTGGTTTGAAGCCTCATGGACGGCTATCCTGTAAATCCAGGTCTTCAGACTGCTGTCACCGTGAAACTGCCGAATTCCTTTGAAGACCTTGATGAACACATCCTGCAAAACGTCCGGCGCCTCAGCTTGGTTCTCGAGAATGCGCGAGACGAGGTTGAAGACCGGATTCTGGTAAACTCCCAGCAGGTAAGTGAAGGCCTCTTCGGAGCCTGCTTGCAGCTCCGCGACCAAGGGCGCCTCTTCATTGATTGCGGGAAGCGCCCGATCAAGCGCCATCCCCACGGTTCGCACGGTGTCCATTACGCCCATACGATACCACTTTCCGGCCCCAACTGCAAGACCGCGCTTGCCTTCCTGGTCATTGCTATTGACACCAAGGGGCGGAGGTTTGTTCCAAAAATACTTGGCTGGTTCTATCCTTGCATTGACAGCCGCTTCCCGCCATGATACAGATTGTATGTCAGACTGAAGGGCCTGTGGCGCAGTTGGGAGCGCGCATGACTGGCAGTCATGAGGTCGGGAGTTCGAACCTCCCCAGGTCCACCAACTAAACCCTTTATATTCAATCCGATCCTATTTTCCAATGCCATCGAAACTACCGATTGTGTTCCAAAAATGTTCCAAAATGCGTTCAGTTCGGCCTTGCTGTTCCAGAAATCACCTCATGCTCATTAGCTTTTCGGTCCATCTTGGCCAGCGCTTCCCGCATCATGGTGAGCTTCGCTTGGCTGTATCGCTTGAAGACCTGGGCATCACCTTGTCGAAGCATCTGGGATACGAAATGATCCGCTACGCCCCCCGCGCTAAGCCTCGTTGCGAAAGTGTGCCGCAGGTGGTACAGAGGAAAGTACGGGACACCAGCTCGCACCAAGGTCTTTTCCCAGATTCTCCGGAGGGAAGTAATGTAGGGTCTCTTCGCCCTTTTGCTTGGCGACGGAAAGAGGTACTCCGATTGAGGAGCCTGCTCCATCTGCGCTTTGAAGGCTCCCCGAGCCAACTCCGTCATTGGCATGTCTCCAATCCCAGAGGGGGTCTTCGAATCTGGGATATGGATTAACGAGTTCTCAAGGTCAACCTGAGTTTTCTTCATTGGCATTAATTCCTTGAACGGGCGAAGGCCCATCTCGACAAGGATTACAATCACATTCTTGAGGTAGGGTGGAGCGACAAACTCGATCCGCGCTTGTTCACTGGACGTCATGTAGTGGGGTTTGCGGATTGAGTTGCTGAGAGAGGCTGGGAACTCCACAGCGTTGCAGGGGTTGATCGCCAGCCTCTTTTGGCGAACCGCGACGTTGAGGATTCTGGTCAATACGCGGAGTTCTTGGTGGACGGTCGTGGGCTTGAGCTTGCCCAGTACCCGGAATCCCTTCTTTGTTCGAACTCGTCTATCTGATTCCAGTCTCCCAGAGAGATAGACTTCGATCGCCTCTGGTGTTATATCCGACAGAAGCAAAGCGCCGAAGGCAGGACGAAGGTGTTTAAGTGCGTTCAAGTTCTGCATGTGGGTGTTCTGCGATCTGAATGGAGGCTTCGAACGCCTCTCCAAGAACCAGTCCGCCCACTCACTAAAGGTGAGGTTCTTGCTCGAAAGAATGGTCGGCAGGGTTCCATCGTACTTTGCCTCCAGACGCTCCCGAAGAAAACGTTCCGCCTCCTCTCGATCTGTTGTTCGGGTGGATTCCTTAACTATCTGACCTTCTCTGCTCCGATAGCGTGCCCACCAGAACACAGAATTCTTCCGTAAATACAAGGTTCCGTCAGTCTTGCGTCTCCTTCCTTTTCTACTCATCGATTCCTCCATTCACGAAGTACTGGCGCCGCCACTTTTCGAGTTCGGAAATGCTGAACCGAATTGCGCGGCCCATCATTCGGAAATGGGGAATCTGCTTTCGCTCGACGTAAGCATACACCAGCGAAGGACTGACACCAAGAAACCGCGCGGCGGTTTTCACATCCACTGGTACTTCGAAGCCTTGAATCTCCGGTTGATTAACTGGCCCCACGACGGGGGCACTTTCTTCGACGACATTCATGCCAAAAACTCCTCAGAAACTTAAATTTCCTCCTCCGTCGAAGCCCTGCCCTGGGCAGAGCGATCACGCAAAAAGCCGTGGATTGACACGCAACGATCGCGAGTCGGGGTATCAACGGATTTCGATGGGCCCCCGTGCACCAGAGGAGTGACGACAGGCCAAGATGTCCTGAGGTTGTAACTCTGGTGATCGCGGTGCAGGGCGAAACAGGTATGTCTTGCGGAATCCCCACACTCTACATAAAGGTAATTTTCATTCCGTGTCAAATGGACAGGACCGGGCAACAACCGTGTCGTGGAAATGCCTGAGGAATCAAGAGCTGAGGAGCGCAAGACCGAGACCATAGGTTCCCCTAACGAAATCGGGACTGACATTCCTGGCCAGACCTCCACTATAGAAGCTTGCCATCCTCAGGATGGCAGGCTGCCGCGATCTCGCTGATATTGCTATGGCTTCGGGATTGCTCCGTTTTGAACGCCCGCTGGTATACTTGCCGTCAGCTTTTCGGAGGCTTCATACCCGACTCCGTGCCCCGTTCGTTTACACTCGGTTCTCACAAACGTCGACCGGCGAAAAAAAGTTGGAAGGCGGCGTGTCCCCGTTTGGTCAGGGACAGCGTGGAGCATGCACGAAGGCTCCGCCAACTCACACTCTGTATCGTTGGGCTTCACTAACGAACTTGCGTTAGGCCTCGGTGCCTGCAGAGATCGGCAGACTGCGGGCTTCTGAGGGTTCTGTTTGGCGGGGGCGTAGCAGGGTATCCACGTGCGCCTTCAATCGGTCCAAGGCCACCGCATGAAGTTGCGAAACTCGGGATTCATCAACTCTCATAAGCTCGGCAATCTGTCTCATC
>Ga0326728_10013137_pt1 | contig 18102 bp, 8 predicted proteins | sample MB3enrmetagenome_FD_207602 | JGI IMG/M metagenome (GOLD analysis project Ga0326728, IMG submission 207602) | Lab enriched peat soil microbial communities from McLean, Ithaca, NY, United States - MB31MN | ecosystem: Environmental > Terrestrial > Soil > Wetlands > Peat | place: USA: New York... | reverse complement strand
AGCGGCGTCAAGGGTCTGCGATGAACGCCCCGCTGCGCGGGGCGCCCTTGACCCCGCTCCCAGCTCGCGGGGGAGAAGTGTCGCCCAAAAGGTCTTGACAACGCCGATGCCGTTATAGACGCGCTATGCTTGCTTCCCGGTCAGCCCGCCGTGTTATAATTTTGTTATACTGAGGGAGGCGACGATGATTACGGCGATTCGACGTTTGGGAAACTCGCGGGGAATCATTATTCCCAAGCCGATGCTGAAGGAGGCCGGGTTGGACGAGGAGGCCGAGATCGCGCTCGAACGAGGCGCCATCGTTCTCCGCAAGCCGCGCCGCAACCCCCGCCAAGGCTGGGCGGAAGCCAGCCGCAAATTGGCGGAAGCAGGGGATGACAAGCTCGTCTGGCCGGAGTTCGGGAACCGGGATGACGGAGACCTTCAATGGTAGCTCGTGGAGAGGTGTGGCTGGTCGCGCTCGATCCCTCGGTCGGCAGCGAAATCCGCAAGACCCGGCCCTGCTTGATTGTCTCACCGCCGGAAATGCACGACTACTTGCGCACGGTGATTGTGGCTCCTATGACGACCGGAGCCAGGCCCGCCCCTTATCGCATCGCACTTACTTTTCAAGGGAAGCGCGGGCTGATTCTTCTGGACCAAGTCAGGACGCTGGACAAGATCCGGCTTGTCAAACGACTGGGAAATACTAGCCCGGCAGTTTTGGCCTCGACGCTGAAAACGCTGCAACAAGTGTTTGCCTGAGGTCGGCTGGCGCAGCCCCTCCGAGCCTGCGATCCGGCGGGCCGCGGACAGGACCTTTCTGTCCGTGGGCTTTTCGATGCAAGACGAACCCAAGGTCAATCAAAGGCAGATTGACAGCGGCGATCTTAGCGCCCTGAGCGCATCTCGCCGCCGTGACACCTCGCTCTGCGTGGAAAAGTCGTACTCCGGTCGCATCGTGTCGCGGTCGTTTTTCGGTGGTGACGGTTAACCTTTTTCTTCATAACATCTCCTCTCGGCGGGCATCGTGCACCTCGCCGAAATCAGGCGGGTGCGCGGTGGCCGCTCGGCAAACGCCACGACCAGCAGCCTGTGCCGATTGGCAATCCCGAGCACAAGATACCGCCAAAGAGTGATCAGGGTGTGGCATGAGGAGCGCGAGCGGATCTCCGAACGCCGTCGAAGCCTCGTCGAACGTCACGCTATGCTTTTGGACGTTGGACATCGCCTTCTTCGGATCCCACTCGAATACATGGCCCAATACAAAGCCTCGCAAGAACCCATCTGCCAGTCAAAGGCGACGCTCAGAAGGACAGCGAAGGACTCAGGATGACAGCGGGGGGTTCAGGATGACAGCGAAGCGGGCTATGTCGGGGTGGCGCTAAAACGAGCGGCGCGACGGCCAAACCCCAGCGTGACACTCCCCCACCTCGGTTATGGACGCTGTCCGGTGAGAAGATGAATCAATTTGCAGGCTTCGAAAATCGCAAGTCCCCAATCGCAAACCTCAAATCAACCCCTCACTCAATCACCCGATCATTCGATCGCCTGGCGGCCCCCGGGCGAGGGATTCGGGTTTCGGGATTCAGGGTCAGGGGCCGCTGCGCCCCGCGCGGACGAGGTGCCGACGGATTCCGAATCCCTAACCCCGAGCCCGGCTCCGCCGAGCCCTTGCAAATTCCCCGGCGAGAGAATATCCTGCGTCCCACTTCCGAAGTGGAGGGTGCAATGGGTAAACCCAAGGTGATGGTGGCAATAAGTAGCGAGGCTTCGATCGAGAGCTTGGTGACCCTGGCGTGCCAGTTATCCCGAGGTACGGATGCTGACCTCACGGCTTTGCACGTGGTTGAGGTGCCTCTCGCTACTCCCCTCGATGCGCAGGAGGAAACCCTCGACCACTTTGGCAAAGATCTGCTTGTCCAAGCCCAGCGCGTGGCCGAGAAGTTTTCCCAGCCTCTTTCCACCGAGCTCCTGCGTGCTCGGGAAGCGGGTGAAGCCATTGTGGGCGTGGCCAAGGAGCAGGGTGTGGACTTGTTGGTGATGGGACACCACAAGCCCCATACCCACACCCTGAGCGAAACGCTGCTGGGAGGGATCGTTCGCTACGTGGCCCACCACGCGCCCTGCCGCGTCATCGTGCAGATTCCTGCGCCGGAGCACCGGTAACTCGGCGCAAGCACGTGTAGCGCGACCTGTTTTGTAGGTCCGCGGCTTTTCCTTGCCAGTGGGGGACTGATCGCGGGCGAAGCCCGCCTTGGACTGCGGTAGCAGCACCTACCGCCTTCTGAGTTCGGTGCATACGGCCCAGGCGCAAGGGGGGCGGAGGAAGAAAAGCGGTAGCTGCTGCTACCGCAGTGCAAGGCGCTTCGCACAAGGGCATTTGAAAACATGCGCCAAGTGAACAGTATTGGGGTTGGGACGAACATGGCCGATCCCGTTTACGTATTGCCCGGCAACCGGTGCGCAATCCGATTCTTCCGCACCATTTCATTTTTCAAGGAAAATGTCCACGCATGAGTGATTCCCCCGGCCCCACTCCCCAAGCCGAACTCCGCAAAGGCCCGAAGACCCGCCATATTCTTGCCGGGTTAATCCTGGGAGCGGGGGGCGGAGTGGTGGCGAATCTGGCGTGGGGGAAAACGGCGGCCCTCGCCAACATCGTCCGTTATGGCACCGAACCCGCCGGCCAGATGTGGTTGCGCGCTCTGATCATGGTGGTGATCCCGCTGGTCTTTTCGCGTTTGAGCTTGGGGGTCGCGGGGTTGGGCGACCTCCACAAGTTGGGCCGCGTGGGGCTCAAGACCATGCTCTTCTTCCTCATGGTCACCACCCTCGCCGCAGTGCTGGGGCTGAGCATGGTGAATCTGGTGCGGCCTGGCGTGGGACTATCCCCCGAGGCCCGCAAACAGTTATTGGCGACTTATCACCTGGTCGAAAACCCCAGGGAAGCTCTCCCACGCGGCCAATTTGGAATCCAGACCCTGATCAACGTGGTGCCGCGTAATCCTTTGGCGGCCGCTGCCCAGGGCGATATGCTGGGCGTGATTTTCTTCTCCCTGGCATTTGGAGTGGCGCTGGCGATGCTGCCGTCAGACCGCACTAAGACCTTGGTGGATGTCCTGCGGGGGCTGGGCGACGTGATGATGGTCATCATCGATTTGGTGATGAAGCTGGCGCCTTACGGGGTCTTCGCTTTGCTCTTTACGGTAACGGCGAGGTTCGGACTGGATTTGTTGGAGCGTCTCGGCTGGTACATCCTGACGGTGGTCGCGGGGCTGGCCATTTTCGAATTCGGTGTTTATCCGGTGCTGATCAAGGTGTTCACGGGCTGGTCGCCGTGGAATTTCTTCCGCCGTGCCTGGCCGGCGATTTTGACGGCCTTCTCTACCAGTTCCTCCAATGCCACGCTCCCCACCACGCTGGAAGTTTGTGAAGATTCGCTGGGATTGCCGCGGGAAGTCTGCGGTTTTGTCGTGCCCCTGGGGGCGACCATGTGCATGAACGGTACGGCGCTGTTCGAAGGCGTCACCGTTCTTTTCATTGCCCAGGTGTTTGGAATCAATCTCAGCCTCTCCGCGCAGATCGTGGTGATGGTGACCGCCATTCTGATGGCCATGGGAGCCGCGGGCGTCCCCAGCGGGGCCATTCAAGTCCTGATCCTGGTGCTGGAAGCCGTGGGGGTGCCGGGGGAGGGAATCGCCATGGTGGTGGGCGTCGATCGCGTGCTCGACATGTGCCGCACCGTGGTCAACGTCACCGGAGACATGGTGGCCGCCACCTTCGTGGCGCGCTCGGAAGGGAAGCCCGGGCGGCCCGCTTAGGAGCCAGCGCCGTTCCCCGCGTAACGGCGCGGGCAACTCTCGGCAGCCGCACGGCCCCCGCAGCATCGACGGCAGCAAGAGATATTCAAATGTTTAAGTATTATTCGCGCCCGCCCGCGTTTGCCGCCGCACTGCTGGCGCTCACTTTTTTCTGCGCCGGAATTATTGCGCCGGAGGCTGCTCCTCCGGCCAAGACTTATGAGCCCGCGTTCGCGCTGGTGGCGCAATATCCTTCGCCGGTCATCGCCAGAACCTCTCCGGGTGCGGAGACCATCGAATATGGATTCGAAGGTGGACGGGTTATCAAAATCGAAGCAACTTATCACCTTGTTACGACGGAAATGTGGCCGGCCCGCAGGCGGTAAAGACGCGGATCGGGTATTGGACCAGTTCCGGCCGGATCCACTGGAAGCGTGTTTCCACCTTGTATGAGTCGAGCGGTGATTTCACCGGCCAGCTTACCTCCGTTAGTTCGGACTTTCAGTTTTCCTTGGAATGTAAGCCTACCAGGGGGCGGCGCAGGCGGCTGCGATCTGCGTAGCCAATTCGGACCAACTCGAAGGTCAATTCCTGCGGCCGGGCTTCCCGGACCAGGACGCAGGCGTGGATGCGATGCAGTCCCGACTGGAACTCCAAGGGGACCGTGTTGCCAGGTTTGATGTGGCACTGGCTCCGGGCCACGCCGCCGCCCAGGCTGAGTTGTTGAACGGCTACTTTGTGATTGCCTTCGCCCGGGTGGACCACTCCTCTCAGGGGACTGGGCAGGTTCACGCGCAGATAGCGCCGCTGGCGCAACCAAGGGGTATCGGGGTCGGGATCGAGAGCGGTCAGATCCAACTCCGCATCACTCAGCCCGCATCGGGGCCGAAAGTGTTCGGCCCACTCGGGATCGATTTTCTCCAGTGCTTGCACGGCCGTGATGCGCACTTCGCGGGGATGCTTCCAGCGCCAAAACCGCTTGGCCTCGGCCAGAGGGCGAAGCAGGGTTTCCGCATTGGTTTCACGGAGGCGGCCCAGAGCTTCAATGGCTTTGATCTGCAAGTAGGGTTGAGCCGGTTCGGAAGTCTCCTTTTCCACGATGCCCATCAGCCGGGGGGTGGTATCGCGGTCGCCCGACATTCCCAATTCGTCCACCACCTCCGGCAAGACAGCGGAATCGAGGAGGTCATAGACCTTGTCCAGCAGCTTGCCGCGCTGCGGCGCCAAACTATTGGCAAGTTGCCGGACCACCAGATCGTGCGCCATCGGGTCCCACTCGCGGAGGCGTGTGGGGAGCAGCTCTTCCAAAACCTTGGGCTCCAGCCGGCTGAGCAGCGCAACCTTGGAAGCGGCTTCGGGCGCCGGGCGGGTCTGCAAAATTTTGGCGAGATGTGCAACCGCCTCCGGACCTACCGCCTCCACTATTTCCAGCATCCGTTCCCACTCATCCCGGCGGGCGCAACGTTGGATACGGGTGGCGACCTGGTCGACCGTAGCGTGAGGCATCCGTCGCAGCACTTCCACCAAGCCATCCGGAAGGCGCGGTGCGTGCAGAGCTTCCTCGATGAATTCCGGCAGGGGATTGCCCACTTTGACGCGAGGCCAGAGGAGCCGCGCCAGTCCGGGCTGCCGCTGCTCCAGAATCTCCATGGCTTGAAGCGCTTCATGGACGGCGGGATACTGCCGGCGAGCCGCGGCTTCGTGGCTGAAGCGCACAAAGGAGGCCCCCAGCAGAGATTGCAGGTCAGTGTTTCCTTCCCGGCCTAACGCTTCGCCCATGTGATGCAGGGTCGATTTCAGCAGCGAGTGATTGACGCGGGAGAAAAGATCAGCCATTTCCGTCAAGCCCGTCGAGGCTTTTCGTCGGGCATCCACATCCGAGGTGTACACGCACTGAGCGTAGTTATCTAATATGGCGCGCGCTGAGCCCGCATCGCCCCGCCCGAGCAAATCTTCTACAAATTGGCGTATGTTTCGTGGCGGGACAGCCCAAGCCTCCGGGGAAAGGAGCATCTTGCGCTTGGCGCGCTCCGGCACCTGAGCCCAGAATTGCCGGTCCAGGATGTCGGCATGAGATTCCACATCCATGCCGGCCTGCCCCATTTTTTCTTCATGCGCTTGCAAGATACGCCGCAGCGAGCCGATTTCGCGCTTGAGCCGGTCAAGGAGTTCGACGACGGCGTTGGTTTTAACGTCGCCGTGTTCGTAGCGTTCCAGCGCAAAGCGCACCGCTACCCGTTCCGCAAGTTGTACCAGCAGCGGGTCGTCTGGCCTGGGGGGATCGCTTTGCGAGCTCAGACTCATCAGCGCTTGGGCCAGCGCCGCCTGTCCGGGCGGGGGCAATTGATGAAGGTCCTTTTCGACGGCGCTGATTTGCTCGGGTGAATCCGGTTGGTTCGCTGTCCTGCCAAGCTGCGATAGCCAGCGCAAAACCTGGAAGACATCGTCCTCTTGCGGAGGCTGTCCCGCCACTCCCGGCGCGCCCGGGCTGGCGGCAGGACCGACGTGTTGGCTCCGGGCGCCTTCTGCCGCCGCCATGAGTTGCAGCAGCCGCTGAGGATCTTGGAGCCACGCTTGCAACTTATGCGCATCCGCTCCCAGAGAGCGGGCGGCGAGTTGCGCTGCCAGGCCCGCATCGCCCAGGGAAGAATCCTGAGCCACAAACCGCACTTCATTCACCCGGATCGTCCCTTTGTCTCCTCCCAGGGCGGCCCTTAATTCCGTTGCCAGCGGCCCGGCCTTGGTCGAGCGCGAGGAAAAGGCGCGCACAAAACGCCAAAAATCGTCGACCGTGACCCGATGAGAAAAGTTGATGCTGGCAAGGCCGGCGGAGGTGAGCAACTGGGCAAAGCTGCGGTCCGTGGGCCGCCTCTCCAGAGGTATGCCATCCAGCAGAACCTGGCTGCCGGAAACTCCCAAGAGCAGGCCTGCTTCCCCCGAGAATTTTAAAGCGGCACGAAGATCATCCCAGGCGATCTCCAACAAGGCGGTGGTTCGCTCGTGCTCCGCTCCGTAAAGGCGCACGGTTTTCAGCAGGATGTTGAGACTGCGGGCGAAACTTCGAGCCGAAACGAGATTGGATGCGTCTTCCATGGTCCTATCGCCCATTGCTGCTCACCGCATGTCGTCTGAGCCCTATTATTGCTCAGTAGTGCTTAAGTACCATGACTGGCGGTGTATTCCTAGAGTACAAAGGTACTACAGACTTATCCCGCGTGCCACTAGCTAAGTGGCCGACTCAGAAGTTTTCTAACGAAGCCGTGGTTTAATGCCGGGGGTTAGCCACCCGGCACTTCATGTTTCGCACGGGAAAGCAAACATCCGTAGCTGGGGTGCAGTCCGCGACCAGTGCACTCCGCCCTGTTCCTGAATTCTCTCCCGATATCCGACAGATTTACCGAATAATAACAACTACCGCATTATTCGCTTGACAAACCTTACAGGTTCATGACCTCATGACCCGGCTGCTCGCTGTTCGGCAGCCAATGATTTGAGGGGGGTACGTTTCTAATCAATGGTGAAAGGAAATCTTTGTAGAGGTGACCATGAGGGTGGGCCATGAAAATTAATTTGCGAAATCATTTGGTTAACCTATTCACTTTCATATCCTTATTTGGTGTGGCGGCGGTGACATTTGCGCAGCCTATTCCCCCTGCATCTTTCCTTGCCGCGAGGACTTTCGCTGCAAGTGGGAATGCCATGGCGGTCGCGGTGGGCGATTTCAATGGCGACGGCAAGCCGGATTTGGCGGTGGCAGGCACCGGTGGTTACGTGAGCGTCCTGTTGGGCAATGGGGACGGTACCTTCCAGCCGGCGGTGAACTACGCCAGCGGTGGCGCCAATCCCTGGGCGATCGTCGTGGGTGACTTCAAAGGTAACGGCAAGCTGGATCTTGCGGTGGTGAATTATAACGGCGCGAGCGTGAGCGTGCTCTTGGGGAACGGTGATGGCACGTTCCAGCCAGCGGTGAACTATGGCGTTGGTATATACCCCATCTCCGTCGCAGTGGGGGACTTCAAAGGCGACGGCAAGTTGGACTTGGTCGTGGCGGACTCCTGCACTCCCCCCGCCAGCGGCGGTTGTGCGACGGTACTGCTGGGTAACGGCGATGGCACGTTCCAGGCGGGGGTGAACTACCCCGCCGGCTCAAATCCCAGCTCGGTTGCGGTGGGCGACTTCAATGGTGACGGCAAGCTGGACGTGGTGGTGCTGCAATCGACCTATCCGGGTAGTGTGAGCGTGCTGTTGGGCAATGGCGACGGTACCTTTCAGGCGGCGGCGAACGTGCCGCTGGGCAGCAGCGACGCCTATCCCGCCTCCATCGCGGTGGGCGACTTTAATGGCGACGGCAAGCTGGACTTGGTGACGTCGGAGGGTGGCACGGTCAGCGTGCTGTTGGGCAATGGGGACGGCACTTTCCAGGCGGCAGTGGATTACTCCGTAGGCCCAAATTTCGGAGGCATTTATCCTTGGGGTGCCCTCTCCGTCACGGTGGGTGACTTCAATGGCGACGGCAAGCTGGACTTGGCCGTGGCGGACAGCTTTAACGGGGACGCGAGCGTGCTCTTAGGCAACGGCGATGGCACTTTCCAAACAGCGCTCAACTACGCCGCTGGCGGGTCGCCCAACTCGATTGCCGTAGGGGACTTCAATCTTGACGGGAAGGCGGACTTGGTGGTGGCGGATGCCTTGGGCATCATGGTCAGTGTGCTGTTGGGCAACGGCAACGGCACTTTCCAGGCGGCAGCGAACTACTACGATGCCGGCGCCGTGAATGCGGTCGCCGTGGGCGACTTCACTGGCAACGGTGTGCTGGATTTGGCGATCGCTGACTCTGGGGCCGGCACTGCCAGCGTGATGTTGGGTAATGGTGACGGCACCTTCCAGGCGCCCGTGACCTGCGGCGCCATTAGCAATTACGTCACATCCGCCGCGGTGGGCGACTTCAACCGCGACGGCAATTTGGATCTGGTGGTGGCGAATTACGGAACCAACACGGTGAGCGTGCTGTTGGGCAACGGTGACGGTACCTGCCAGGCGGCGGTGAGCTATGCCGTTGGCGCCCAGCCCGCCTTCGTTGCGGTGGGGGACTTCATTGGCAACGGCAAGCTGGATTTGGCCGTGACCAATGAGGGCGCCAACACGGTGAGCGTGCTTTTGGGCAATGGCGACGGTACCTTCCAGGCGGCGGTGAGCTACCCCGTCGGCACGAGTCCCGCCATGCTGGTCGTAGGCGACATCAATGGCGACGGCAAGCCGGACTTGGCGGTGGTGAATTACGGAAGCAACAATGTCAGCGTGCTTTTGGGGAACGGGAACGGTACCTTCCAGACGGCGACGAACTTCGCGGTAGGCAACGGTCCCCGGTCAATCACCGCGGGCGATTTCAGGGGGGACGGCAAGCTGGACCTGGCGGTGTCATGTTACAACTGGAACACCGTGAGTGTGCTGTTGGGCAACGGCGACGGCACCTTCCAGTCGGCGGTGAGCTACCCCGTGCCCACCGCCGCCGCGAATCTCGGCGTAGGATCGGCCCAGGCCCCGATGTCGATTACCGTGGGCGACTTCAATGGCGACGGCAAGTTGGACTTGGCGAAGGGGAATGATGGCGACGTCAGCGTGTTGTTGGGCAACGGCGACGGCACTTTCCAGCCCGCGGTGGGCTACGCTTCTGCCGAGGGCAGTGTCTCCGTGGTCGTGGGCGACTTCAATGGCGACGGCAAGCCGGACTTGCTGGCGCTGAATTCCCCTAGCCGCGACTTCACTGTGCTACTGAACACGACGAAGCCGATCCCCTCTATTTCCCTGGTTTCATCACTTAACCCCGCTGCGGTGGGCGAGTCTGTGACCTTCACGGCGACGGCTACTTCTGCGCAGGGAACACCGACCGGGACCGTGAGTTTCCTGGACGGGACCACCCTCCTGGGGAGCGAGACCTTGAGCAGCGGCACGGCGAGTTTTACCACCTCTACACTCGCTGCGGGTTCCCACTCGATTACGGCTGCATACAGCGGCGACAGCACCTTTAACATTTGCACCTCGGCGATTCTGGTGCAGGATGTCCTGGTTCCCGCGGTCAGCCTCAGCTCGAACACTCTTAATTTCGGCAACGAACTCGTGGGCAGTACCAGCGCCTCTCAGCCGGTCATGCTCAGCAACACGGGGACGGGAACGCTGGCCATTGCCAGCATTACGACTAGCGGGGATTTCTCCCAGACGAGCAACTGCAACGGCGGCGTCGCGGCCGGGGGCTCCTGCACGATCAATGTGACCTTCGCACCCACGGCGGCCGGCGCGCTCAGCGGCACGCTGACCATCACCGACAACAACAACGGTGTGGCGGGCAGCATGCAGACGGTGACTTTGAGCGGAACCGGAATAGAGCGCGTTGTGCACTGGCCGGGTCCTATCGTTCTTCCACCTCGGCCACCGTCGCACCCGGTCCCGCTGCGACCTATACGGGGGCTCCCTCCGACGCCACCGGTAACCGAGCCGATCTCCGTGCCCGCGCCCCTGCCCGCCCCGGCGGTAAGCTTGGCGCCCTCTTCACTCACCTTCTCAGCTCAAATCGTAGCAACGCGCAGCAGCGCCCAGACCGTCACGCTGACCAATACGGGCAACGGCACGCTCACCCTCACCGCCATCGCCACGAGCGCCAACTTCGGCCAGACCAACAACTGCGGGGGCAGTGTCGCGGCCGGGGGCTCCTGCATGATCCACGTGACCTTCTCACCCACGGCGACCGGCTCGCTCGCCGGCACCCTGACCATCACCGACAACAGCAAGGGGGTGGCAGGCAGCAAACGGACGGTGACTTTGAGCGGAACGGGGACGAACTCCTTTGTGCGCTAGCCGGCTCCTATCGTTCTTCCACCTCGGCCACTGTCGCGCCCGGTCACGGGGGCAACCTAAACCTTAAGTCTGGGCGGTCAAGGAGGGCGGGACTAGACGGTGACCTTCACCTGTACGGGGGCTCCTTCCGAGGTCGCCTGCACGGTCTGGTCTCGCCAAGCGCCTTGACCCCAGGCAGTTCTGCGACGAATATCACGGCCAGCGTTACTACAACCGCCGCTTTGGTCAACGCGCCATGCTCCCAACCCCTTCCCCCGTGCCAGCACTATCGCCGGGCCGGAGAGGTCTGTTGACGCTCGCCTTGGTTCTTGCGGCGAGTTTACCTCGCCAAGTGGCGGCGTAAAGCTGCCCTTACGTCAGATTGACTCGGCGCCGAACCGCCGTCGCAGGATCTTACTACCAAGGCCGTCCGAGTCTCGCCAAGCGCGACATATTTTTTCGTCATCAAGTTATCCTCAACGCGGCTGAACGTCCGCCGATCTTGAGGGCGGGCGCCTTCTTCCAGCACACGATGCCTTTGCCATTAAAGGAAGAGGCCACGGTAAGAACTGGTCACTGCGGCGACAACGTGGCCACCGCCTTAGGGCCAATTCATCGCCAAGGCGTAGATTTCCTGCGCGCCGATATAGCGTGCGATTAGAGGCGAGTCATCGGGGGTGAGGCCAAGCCAATCCCGTTCTGTCCTTCCTTTGAGGCTGGCGAGCCGCTCGAGTTGACCGCTCGGAACTTTCATTCGAAACACGGCGCGGTCTCCCGCAGTGATTTCGCCGTTGAAATAGAGGGCTTCTTCGTGCCGGGACCACACGAGGTCGGGAATTTGGGCCAGGGTGGCAAGTTTCGCCCACCGCGTGGTGCGAAAGTCGAACAGCATCAAATTGCGGGAGTCTTCCGTCAAGGCGGCAATATACCGGCCGTCCGGCGACCACCGCGCCGTCCACAGGCCTTCCGACCCCGGTACGTTCGACAATTGATGTGTCTTCAGATTAAGGATGTGGATGACGAGCCGGCCCGTTGTCCTTTCCAGAGGTTGAGTCATCCCTCCAAAGGCGACTTGGTTGCTGTCGGGTGACCAAGTGGGTGCTCCCTCCTCGTCGTTGACGGGCGTCGCCGGCGCATAGGACCCACCCTCCACGGAAACAACCCGCACCCTCCACGCCTTCCCCGGATCCTTGCCCATGAACGCGATCCACCTCCCGTCCGGAGACCAGCGAGGCAACTGGACCAAAACAGGGGGATTGGTGATCTGCACTTTGTGGCTGCCATCAATTTGGCTTATCCACAGGTTTTCCCCGCCCGTGGTTGCCTCGTAGCCTGTAACGTATGCAATGCGTTGCCCATCTCTCGAAAAGTCTGCGTATTCGGCAGAAACATTGGGGAGAAACGGCTTAAACTCTCGAGCGTGGGCGTCGTACTCTTCCATTTGCGGATGTATCGCTGCATTCCCGAAACCGAACAGCCGCGCACTATCCGGACTTATGGCCGAAACATCCAAGTCCAGCGGTCCGAACCCCAGGCAGGCAGGTTGCCCCGCATGACGGGCCAAAGGTCCGGAAGAAAGCCGCACCGCGGAAGGCATACGGTGGCCGGCACATAATGACTGGGCAATCAGGTATTCCCCGTTGGGTGTCCAAAGGCCATAGCTGCCCCCGAACCCGGACAGAATTCCTGGGTACATGCACCTGAGACCGTTTCCGTCGCGGTCCACTTCCCAAAGCGAGTCTCCGGCAGGTTCAGACTGGGTGAAGCATAGCATGCTGCCGCTGGGTGACCAATGCAGGTGATCGAGTTGGCCGGACATAGTCACGATCCGGCGCGAGCTTGACCCGTCGGGATCACACAGGTAGACGCCGCCCTCGGCGGTGTAAGCTAAAGTCCTGGCATCTGGTGACCACGAGGCAGAATACACCCGCAGATTCCCCAGTCGCCGAGGCTCGCCTGCCAGCAAGGGCATAACTTCCAGCGTTCCTGGTGCGAACTCCTGGCCCTCAACCACCAGCAAGTCGCGATGGTCCGGACTGATGTCGGTGATTCGGGAATCCTTGGGGGTGCTGGCGATGGGAACCGGCTCACCCCCGGAAGCCGAGACCTGGGCGATGATCCAACCCGTCGAGGCCTGCTCGATAAAGTAGACGCGCGCTCCGTCCGTGACCAAGTGCCCGCTCTTCTCGCGACCATCAGTGGTGATCTGATCGTATTTCAGAATCCTCGGTTCCGGCTGTGGCCTTGCGAGCCATACCGCGGTCGCTACCACAATCAGCAGCGCCAATCCCAGCCCCGCCCGCTTCACCCGGCGGCGCGCACTGCGCCCTTCGTATCCGACTGGGCCGAGCGCAGCCTCTGACACCTGATACCCGACACCAGAATCCTGGGTTCTGGCTCCTGGCTCCTGTACTGTCACCGGCGCAACGAAGCGATATCCCAGCTTAGGTTCGGTCTGAATAAACTGCTGCCCGGCGCCATAATGTCCCAAGACCTTTCTGAGATTGCTAATATTGAAGGTAAGGCTGTCTTCCTGAACAATCGTATCGGGCCAGACACGCTTGAAAAGCATATCCTTTTGAACGACATGGCCCGCATTTTCGACAAGAATGAGAAGGGTTTCGAAGACTTTGGGAGTTAGCGGCACCCGCTGCCCCTGGAACAGCAAGACGCGCTCCGCTGCGTTCAGCAGAAACGGGCCAAACTCGTAAGAGCGGTCGCCAGGGGGCGTCATCGCCGGCTCTCAGTTTTTTCTCAGAAAAATTTAAGGCTACTCTAAGGACTTCCGTCCTCCCTCAGGCAAGATTTGGGCCGTCATGAATCGCGAGTCCCGAGGGTCTTACTCGACGGCGACTATACCAAAGGCCTTCGAAGGATTCAAGCGCTGCGCGAGTTCGAAGTTGCACGGATGGACGTTTCACCTGTATCAAGGATGTTATTGGTCGCCACGCATTATCCCAAGGGTCGTTGACCGGAAGCGTTTATGAGCCCCCCGGGCTTGCTCACTCGGAATACCTATATTCTTGCCCCGTCGTCCTGCTCTGTCCCGACGTGGAGCGGTCATAACAAATCCCACAGTGCGGCAAGCCACCGTGTCAAATGGGACACAAGCCGTGCTCTCCCAAACGCCTGTGACTCTTCGCGTGGTCACGTCCATTCTGGCACCGCTACGCTTGGCCACATTCGCGTCGTGCGGCGGCGGCTCCAGTTCACGCGGCACTACCTTTCCGCCCATTCGTCTGCTTCAATTAATGGAGGATGGCCACAATGACGAGGAAGCATAAGTTCTCATCCATCACTCGATTGATCGCTTTCGCCATCGTGCTCATTGGCTGGCCGCGAGCCGGCGTCGCACAGAGGGCTCCGGCCCCAAGTCTAGCGTACAACGCGGTGCCTGTAGACAGTAGTCCGACAGATACAGATATCATCATGACCCGCGTCCAGGTGGCAATCACCGCCCCCGCCACTTACTACGCAACCATGGAGTGGAATATGAGCCTCAATGGCGCTGGGTACTGCGGCATTCAAGATTCCGGTAGCCTCGGGAGGAACTACATCATTGCGCTGTGGGACCCCGCTTCCGGCGGAGGGACGTCTACTGCGGTGTATTGGGATCCCAGCGGTACAATCGTCCGGTCTTGCGGAGAGGGTTGCGGCATCACGTACAAAAATTACAACATTCCCTGGCAAGTTAATCAATGGTATCGTCTGGTTGCAAGGGCCTGGGATTATCAAGGCCAAACGTATTTCGCGCTCTGGTCATATGATGAAACAGGGCAAGTATGGACCCACCACGCGACCTTTGCATTCCCTATTCCAGGCACCAGGTTCGACGCGGGAGGCGGGGCCATCGGATCGTTTCTTGAGAACTTTTCAACTGATGATGCTCAAGACGTCCGTCGGGACAACTTAAATGACGGGTGGGGACGGTCAGCCTCTAGCGGCTGGATTCCGTTTTCAAGTGCGGTTTTCAATTATGGGACCACAACCGGGCCGTACGCCAATGCGTATGATGCGGGTGTGCAGAATGGCGCCTACTACCTGCAGAGCGGCGGCGACACGACTCCTACGCTTAGCCCGGGAGCAACCCTCACGCTCCCCTTCACCGTGACTGCTCCGTCGTTTCCGGTCGGCCTCATTGATTCCGTCACCGCCTCTTATAACCTGACTGCGAACCAGATCACCGTCTCCTGGGTTGTTGATGAGACCGCCAGCCCTCAGTTCACCTACGAAGTTGACATTTTTAACAATCCTGAATTCACCGGCAGTCCGATTGTGTCGTATTCTGACACTGCCCCCGACGTCCGCTCCATTGTGCTGACCCCGCCGGCCCTGGGCACAACTCTCTACTACGCTCGTGTTTCGATTACGGACATCTTCGACCAAGCGGCAGTGCCCGTGTCATTTCCCGTATTCGGCACGGGCGTTACTGCCTACGTCTGGCCGCCGAGTGTCACTTTCGGCCCCGCCCCTGTGGGTGCAACCACAAGCTCTCAAACCGTGACCGTCACCAACATCGGGACGGCTAACCTCACTATCTCCACGGTCACGATGGGCGGCACGAATGCCAGCGACTTTGCCAAGAGCGGGGACATCTGCACAGGAGCCACGGTCACGCCCAACGGCACCTGCACGGTCAGTGTGACGTTCACGCCGTCCACGACGGGGAGCCGTACCGCCTCACTGAATTTCACCGACAACAGCAATGGGGTGGCAGGCAGCACGCAGAGTGTCAGTTTGGTCGGTACGGGCAGCGATCCCGTGCCTTTCATCGACCAACCACTCGTGCCAACAAGCGCCGCGCCCGGCGGGCCAGGATTCACTCTCACCGTCAAGGGCACGGGCTTTACCTCGGGCGCGAAGGTCAATTGGAATGGCGCCGCACTCGCGACGACCTTCATAGATACTGAAGAGCTGAAGGCAACGGTGCCTGCGGCAAATATCGCCTCGCCGGGGACGGCTTCGGTCACCGTGGTCAATCCCGGTTCGGCCTTGATTTCGAATATGGGCTCGTTCTCGGTAACACCGTCCACGCCGACGGTTACTTTCAGCAACGCGAGCGGCTCGCCCATAGCGGTGGGAACTAATCCAAACGCAATTGCGGTGGGGGATTTCAATGGCGACGGCAAGTTGGACTTAGCAGTTTCGAATCTAAACGGCGCCAACGTGACTATCTTACTGGGAAACGGTGATGGCACGTTCACGCCCGCTGCCGCATCCCCGGCCACGGGGGTCTGGCCATGTTCAGTTGCGGCAGGGGACTTCAACGGGGATGGGAAATTGGACTTAGCGGTGGCGAATCAAAACAGCGGTAACGTGACGATCTTGCTGGGAAACGGTGATGGCACGTTCACGCCTGCCGCCGCATCCCCGTGGGCCGGATCCGCGCCAATCTCGGTTGCGGTAGGTGACTTCAATGCGGATGGAAAGTTGGACTTGGCGGTGGCAAATTATGGAAGCAACAACGTTACGATTCTGCTGGGGAATGGGGATGGTTCGTTTACACCCGCCTTTCCGACTCCGGCCACTGGAGCCGAGCCATATTCAGTTGCGGTGGGGGACTTCAACGGGGATGGGATACTGGACTTGGCGGTGGCGAATTCTGACAGCAATAACGTGACGATCTTACTTGGAAAGGGCGATGGCACTTTCACGCCCGCCGCCTCATCTCCGGCCACTGGAGCCGAGCCATCTTCAGTTGCGGTGGGGGACTTTAACAGGGATGGGAAACTGGACTTGGCAGTAACAAATCGAAATGACAACAACGCTACGGTCTTGCTCGGAAACGGCGATGGCACTTTTACGCCCGCTGCCTCATCTCCGCCCGCTGGAGGCGACCCATTTGAAGTTGCGGTGGGGGACTTCAATGCGGATGGAAAGTTGGACCTCGCGGTCTTAAATTACGAATCTGGCGTGACAATCTTGCTGGGTAACGGCGATGGCACATTTACGCCTGCGGCAAGCTATCAGTATGCGGCTTCGGGCCCGTTTGCGCTCGCCATAGGAGACTTCAATGGTGATGGCGGGCTCGATCTGGCGACTGCCAACATAGAGGCGAGCAGCGTCTCAATCTTACTCCAGTTGCTCCCAGCTCCAGTGGTTGGAGTCTCCCCGTCCAGTCTGACGTTTAGCAGTCAATCGGTGGGGACCACGAGCGCATCGCAGTCGGTTACTCTCAGCAACACGGGCACCGCCACGCTCACCATCATTAGCATCGCCGCGAGCGCCAACTTCGGCGAGGCCAACAACTGCGGGGGCAGTGTCGCGGCCAGCGGTTCCTGCACCATTAACGTCGCTTTCACCCCCACTACCACCGGCACGCGCACGGGTACCCTGACCATTACCGACAACAACAATGGGGTGGCGGGCAGCACGCAGACGGTGACCTTGAGCGGAACCGGGTTCGAGCGCGTTGTGCACTGGCCGGGTCCTATCGTTCTTCCACCTAGGCCACCATCGCACCCGGTCCCGGGGCAACCTATACGGGGGCTCCCTCCGAGCCCGCCTGTAACTGAGCCGATCTCCGCGCCCGTGCCCGCAGTGAGCTTGGCGCCCTCTTCACTCACCTTCTCAGCTCAAATCGTAGGAACCCGCAGCAGCGCCCAGACCGTCACGCTGGCCAATACGGGCAACGGCACGCTCACCCTCACTGCGATCGCCACGAGCGCCGACTTCGGCCAGACCAACAACTGCGGGGGCAGTGTCGCGGCTAGGGGCTCCTGCATGATCCACGTGACCTTCTCACCCACGGCGACCGGCTCGCTCGCCGGCACCCTGACCATCACCGACAACAGCAAGGGGGTGGCAGGCAGCAAACGGACGGTGACTTTGAGCGGAACGGGGACGAACTCCTTTGTGCGCTAGCCGGCTCCTATCGTTCTTCCACCTCGGCCACCGTCGCGCCCCGGTCCCGGGGGCAACCTAAACCCTAAGTGTGGGCGGTCAAGGAGGGTGGAACATAGCAGTATCGAGTTATGAACTATGGCTGGTGAATTGCTAGGCTATTAGGTGGTTAACGGTGCGGGGTGAAATCGCGGACCCAGGGACGCGAGCAGCGCTGCGGCAAGGGGCGGCGGCTAGGAGCGAGGAGCCAGGGTCCGGGATTTTGGATTTTGGATTTAGGGGGGCGTTCCAGGAGGAATCGAAGCCAGATTCCCGAGTCCCTGGTCATCGACGCCAGGATGTTATTCAAAATAAAGGCTTTCAGGCGTGATTTGAGGAAACTCTCCGGCCGCACCCAATTTCTCATCCTGTTGAATTTAAAGAAGTTGTTAGGTTGTGGCGGCAAGCGGGCTCGGGCATGAAAAGAACTGCTACGTTCAAAGCCGTAATGTTATTGAAAACGAATGAAGCGTGAAACGGCGGGTTCCTCAGCAGAATTTGTGGGTCGACTCCGGTTCAGGTAGAGCTCCAAGAGTGTGATAGAGAGCGACTTCGGCGGCGCGGAAGGTACGAAAGCCATAGGCTTTTCGCAGCGTCAATTGCAGAC
>Ga0326728_10013135_pt1 | contig 18103 bp, 8 predicted proteins | sample MB3enrmetagenome_FD_207602 | JGI IMG/M metagenome (GOLD analysis project Ga0326728, IMG submission 207602) | Lab enriched peat soil microbial communities from McLean, Ithaca, NY, United States - MB31MN | ecosystem: Environmental > Terrestrial > Soil > Wetlands > Peat | place: USA: New York... | reverse complement strand
GATTTACGCCCTCGCACAAACGCGTCTGATCCCCAAGCTTCCATCGAACCGCCAACAGAGGAGGGTTACATTTTAGACGGCGCAACATCTTGGCCTCGGGTTACATTCTTAAATGACTTGACACGTGCGCAACCACAATACGCAACTACGGCTGGAAGTTCATGCGGCGCAGAAGGTCCGGGAAGCGAGGGCCGGAGCGCGGGGATTATTTCAACTTTGCGTATTCCGCCTTGGCTTCCCTGAGGATGGGGATATCGGGGTCGGCGTCTTTCCAGAGGGTGAGGAAGTCCTGGTAGGCGGCGCGGGCTTTGGCGAGGGCGTCAGGCTGTAGCGGCGGCTTTACGCCGCCATTTTCGCCGTGGCGGGATAAACCCGCCTCTACAGCGTAAGCGCGTGCCAGTCCGAGGCGAGCCAGCGCACCCCATGGGAAGTTCATTACCACCCCTCGGTGATCGATGAATTTCTGAAATTCTGCTGCCGCTCGGTTCCCGTCGTGGAGCATGAGATACGCTTCCCCACGCACATAAGCGGGGCACAGGGATACCGTGAATTGCGTTGTTTCGCCAAGCTCCACCGTGCTCGCCACCTTCAAAAGCTCGATTGCCCGGTTCGGCTCTTTGCGTTCCAGGGCGACCGCCGCCCGGATGGTGGGCAGCCAATAGCTCCGCACCAGCGTGTCCAGCGGGAAGGCCTTGTCGAGTTCGGCGGCCAGCTTTTCCGCCCCCGCCGTGTCGCCTGCCCGCGCCAGGGCCAGCGCCGCCACGGCCCGCACATCGCGGTTCGGGGCCAGCTTCACCGCCGCATTGGCCTCGGCACGCGCCTGCTGCCGGTTTCCCGCTTCCACCTCGCGCAGCGCTGCCAATGCCTCATATCCTGCGGCCGTCTCTTTGGCGTCGTTCTGTTGGGCTGATTCCATCGCCCGCCCGGTCAGCTCGTGCGCGTTCTTCAGCTTGCCGTACCAGCCTTCTGTGTCCGCTTGCGTGGCCAAGAACCAGTCGCCTTCCGTGCCCGGCTTGTCCATAGTGGCCGAGAGCAACTGCGCCATCTGCGCCGCATCGCCCTTCACAAACGCCAACCGGTAGCGGTACATGCGCAGGCCCTCGTGCTCCAGCTTGCGCTCCTCCGCCTGCTTGTACACCGCCTCCGCCTCGTCCAGCCGGTTGAGGGCCGTGTAGGCGGCGCCGAGGTTGACATAGTTGGGCCCAGTATTTGGCCCCAGGCGTAGCGCCTCTCGATATTGCTCCAATGCCCTTTCCCAATTTCCCAGGTTGTGGGAAACGAATCCCAACCGTCTGTAAGACCTGTCTTCTCTTGGGTAGGTCTGCCGCCACAATTCGTAGGTCTGCTCCGCCTTCTCCAGCTGTCCCGTCACATCCTGGTAGTAGCTCCCCTCGATGATGAACCGCTCCGGTTCGCTCACCTTCTCCCGCAGGTCGTAAGCCTTGCGTGCATACGCGGCCGCCCGCCCCACTTCGCCGCGGTTGATGTCGAACACCGAAATCCAGGAGTAGGCCATGGCAAAATTCGGGTCAAGCTCCACCGCTCGCTTGAAGAAGGGCAGCGCGGGTGTGTCCCCTCCGGCATAGGCCGTCTTTACTCCCAGGCTGTAGGCTTTGAGCGCCTCCAGCGAAGGTGTGGTCGCCTCCTCCACCGGCGTGGCGTATTTCTGCACCGAGCTGAGCGACTCGCCCAGCTTGCCGCGCAAACTGACCGCCGCGGCCTCCAGAGCTTTGAGCACCGCTTCCTTGCCCGCCGCCTGCTCCTGCGCTTCCGCCAGCACGTCCCCCGTGTTGCAGTTCACGGCCTTCAGGCCAATCACGTACTGGCTGCCCAGCCCCGCAATCGACCCCGTCAGCATGGCCTTGCTGCCCGTGCGCTGGCAGACCTCGTGTGTGACCTCCGGCGTCAGCCGGTCACCGGCGGGACGGCCCATCAGTTTCAATGTCTCGTTCACCTTGCGGTCGGAAACCAGGGCGAGGAAGGGCGATTGCTCAAGCTGCACCGACAGTCCCTGCTTCAGCGTGTCGTCAAACACGCTGTCACCAGTCTTGTTGTCGAAATCGCAGAGGACAATGGTGTCCTTGTCGGTCAGGCGGGCCATGGCTTGGCGCGAGCGGAAGTAGAGCGTCCCCCCGATGGCAGCAGCGACAAGTATCAGAACAGCGGGAACGAGCACCTTCCAGCGCTTTCGTAGGGGCGGTTCGCCCTGCGGCCCAAAGCCTTCGGGCGACGGGGCGCGAACCGCGCCTGCGGCGGGCGAGACCCCGATGGATCGGGGCAGGCTGCCCGCGCTCCGCCCGGAGTCCGTGTCGCGCTTCAGGCGCTGTAAGTCGGCCCGCAGGTCGGAGGCAGTTTGATATCGCAGCTTGCGGTCTTTCTCCAACGCCTTGTTGATGATTTCTTCCAGCTTGGGCGAAACTTCAGGATTCAGCCGCACCGGTGGGGTCGGGGCCTGGGTGAGGATGGCCGTGAAAATCATCGCGGAAGTGTTCCCCGTGAAGGGCTGCCTGCCTGTCGCCATCTCGTAGAGCACGGCGCCGAAGCTGAAGAGGTCTGTCCGTGCGTCGAGTTCTTCGCCTTGCGCCTGCTCCGGCGACATGTAGGCGACCGTTCCCATCACCTCGCCCGGGCTGGTTAGTTGCTCCTCTGCGGTTCCGTAGGTCGCGGTCGGCGCCTCTTGCAGGGCTTCTTTCCCCAGCCCCCAGCTCCTAGTACCCAGCCCCCGTCTTTCCCGCGCCAGCTTGGCCAAGCCAAAGTCCAGGACCTTCGCCTGGACCATCCCGCCTCGCGGGATGACGAAGATGTTCGCTGGCTTGATGTCGCGATGGATGATGCCCTTCGAGTGCGCACTGTCCAGCGCATCGGCAATTTGGATGGCGAGGTCGAGCAGGGTATCGATTGGTAGAGGCGAATGGCGTTCGCCCTGCCCCGTTGGGCGCGCGCCGCGCGGCCCTACATCCACCAAATGCTCCAGGGTCTGCCCCTCCAGATATTCCATGTCAATGAAGGGCTGGCCCTCGTGCTCCTCAATAGCGTGAATAGTGCAGATGTTGGGATGGTTGAGGGCGGAGGCAGCCTGGGCTTCGCGCCGGAATCGTTCCAGGGCTTCGCGGTCTTGGGAGAGTTCTTCAGGCAGGAATTTCAAGGCCACGGTGCGCTTGAGCTTGGTGTCTTGGGCCTTATAGACGACACCCATGCCTCCGCCGCCCAGCTTCTCCAGAACGCGATAGTGGGAAATGCTCCTGCCAATCATGAGACGATCGCCTCACAGCAACACGCAGGCGAACTTCCAGTGGCGTCAGCATACGCCGCGTGTGCCGGCAAGTCAACGCGCGTCGGGGTGTGGGTTGCGCTGCGCTCCTGTCGGAATACTCGTTCACGCCGGACCATCGCCGGCTGGCGCAGAGCGAAGCTCTGCGAGCGCGCGACCAGCAGAAAGGCCGTCCTGCCGAGATTGCCCGGCATCTTGCCTCGGACCGCAGTGGGCGACGCAGATTCTCTACACATGTAGCCTACTACGAAGGGTGCGGGCCGCCGAATGTGTCAAAATCACACACATATGCGTAATTTGATATATACCTTCGAATCCTTCTAATCCATTGAAAATAAAGCGTGCAATTTGCTGCGGAGAAAGGCTACTGCAAGAAAAATGGCACTAATGGCGCAACTGAAAATCCGTCCTTTATCGTCGATTTCGCCGTGCAGACTAGCCTCCTCTTTGAGCATCTCCACAACGCTCAGACTTGTGGCGCAAAAAAGGGAAGCTCGCCAATCCTGATTTCCGATCTCTGCCTTTCTTCTACTCCCGTTCACTTTCCTTCCAGCAGTTCGGCGCGAACGTTTTTGAGCACAAAGGCTGCGCGCTCGACCCCAACCTCGCCTGGCAGTATGGGGTCCTCGCTTTCGATGCTCATGATGCCCTGGAAGCCGATGTCCATGTAAGCTTTCACGACATCCTTCCAGAGTTGCGCGCCATGGCCGTACCCAACCGCGCGGAAGATGACCGAACCTTGCACGAACTTGGCCGGGTCGGCGGAGAAATCGAGGACGCCGGTCTTGTCGGCATTGTCTTTGAAGACCACCGTATCCTTCATGTGGGCGTGGTAGATGGCGTTTTGTTTGCCGAGAAAGTGGATGACCTCGACCGGGTCGCAGCCCTGCCAGAAGAGGTGGCTAAGATCGCAGTTCGCTCCGATTTCCTCTCCCACCGCCTCGCGCAGCTTCAGCAGCGTGATCGGGTTGTAAACCACAAAGCCCGGATGCATTTCGAGCGCGATTCGCTCTGCGCCGTGCTGGCGCGCAAATTTCACCGCTTCCCGCCAGTAAGGGATGACCATCTTCTCCCACTGCCAGTTGACGACTTCCTCATAGTCGGGCGGCCACCGGTAGGTGACCCAGTTGGGATGTTTCGCTGTCGGTGAATCGCCAGGGCAGCCCGAAAAGCCGACGATTACTGGAACCTCCAATCGTTCCGCCAGCAGGACGGTGCGGCGGAAGGAGTCGTCGTACTGCTTGGCGATCTCGGGGTTGGGATGAACAGGATTTCCGTGACAACTCAGCGTAGCCACGAGGATGTTGCGGTCCTCGAATTTCTTCTTCCAGGCTTTGGCCTTGGCAGGATCAGCCAGGAGATCGGCGACAGGGCAATGCTTGGCGCCCGGATATCCGCCCGTGCCGATCTCGACGGCTTCAATCCCCAGGGCGCTGATCTTCTCGAGCATCTCGTCGAGTGATAGGTTGTCGTAAACGGAATCGAAGACGCCGATGGGAATTTTGCGAACTGCCTTTTCGGCGGCGGGAGTGGCCGGAAAAGCCTCCGACGCTTCCACTGCCTTTGAGGCCCGGGCGCCAACGAGCGGGGTCGCCGCGAGCACGCTGCCCGTGGTGGCAAGAAAACTTCTACGACTCACCGAGCCAGAACCAGTACTCTCAGCCATGAATGAATCCTCCTTGATGAAGTGGGGAAAGTATACGCCAATTCTTGACGCCTGCGACACTACGCGCATGGAAGCGCGACTGCGGGCGAGACGCCCGCGCTACAAGTGCTAGAATACAAAACGGCGAACGCATCACCAGAGAAGGGCCGCGGACCTCGAAACCGGAGGTCCGCGCTACGTTGGAGGCACGTTCATGGCGCGAAATTTCAAAGACCTCTCCGAACAGGAAATCCTCGCCCTGGCCATTGGGCTGGAGGAGGAGGATGGGCGCATCTATGGCGACTTCGTCGACGGCCTGCGCGAGAGTTACCCTGCCACGGCGCAGATGTTTGAGGAGATGCAGGCGGAGGAATCCGGGCATCGCCGGAGCCTGATTGAGACTTACCGGCAGCGCTTCGGCGAGCATATTCCCCTGATCCGCCGCCAGGATGTGAAAGGGTTCGTGGATCGCCGCCCCGTCTGGCTTACTCGGCCGCTGCGCATTGATGTGGTGAGGAAGCAAGCGGAGATCATGGAACTGGAGACCCGACGATTTTACGAGCGTGCCATGCAGAGATTGACGGACGCCTCCACCCGGAAGCTGCTGGGCGACCTGGCGGAGGCCGAGCGCAAACACTATGCCCTTGCTGAATCACTCGAGATGAAGCACCTCACGCCGGAGACCCGCGCGCAGGAGGAAGCTGCGCAACGCCGCCTGTTCATGCTCCAGATTGTCCAGCCGGGTCTTGCGGGTTTGATGGACGGCTCAGTTTCCACTCTGGCGCCACTGTTCGCCGCCGCCTTCGCCACGCACAAGAGCTGGGACGCTTTTCTGGTCGGCCTCGCCGCCTCCGTTGGGGCAGGGATTTCCATGGGTTTCGCCGAGGCGCTCTCTGACGATGGCTCCCTTACTGGGCGTGGCCGCCCTTGGGTGCGGGGACTCATCTGCGGGCTGATGACCACCGCCGGAGGGATCGGACACACGCTGCCTTTTCTTATTTCTGATTTCAGGGTCGCCACTAGCGTAGCTGTTGCCATCGTGGCCGCTGAGCTGGCGGCCATCAGCTTCGTGCGTCACCGCTACATGGATACCCCTTTCCTTGCCGCTGCGTTCCAAGTTGTTGTGGGTGGAGTGCTGGTGTTCCTTGCCGGAATCCTGATCGGCAGTTCGTAAGGGCTTCCCTGGTAGTCGCGCCAAGCGCAGAATCTGACTTTTCCATGGTGCGCAGTCTCCGATCCCGCTGACTAAGGGCCTTCTGCAAGAGCCAGATTCTCTTTGGGTTCCACCTATGCCTAATGAAGCCGCAAGGCACTCGTGGCGCCTACGGTAGCAGACTGGACACCACATCTTAAGCATGAATAACATAATAGTCGTGGTATATTAAGACCTGGCAGGTATTACACGTGGAACTCCGGCATTTGCGCTATTTTGTTGCGGTTGCAGAGGAGCTACATTTTGGCCGAGCGGCTCAGAGGCTGGGTATGGCCCAGCCGCCCTTGAGCCAGCAAATCCGCCGACTGGAGGGAGAGTTGGGCGTTCAGCTCTTACACCGCACTAAACGGCGCGTCCAGCTTACCGAACCCGGCCGGGCCTTCCTTGACGAAGCTCGCGTGACCCTCACTCAACTGAACCACGCTGTCGAGGTGGCCCAACGGGCGAGCCGCGGAGAGTTCGGAAGGCTGGTCATCGGATTTCTGGGCGCTGCGACCTATAGCTTGTTGCCTGCCTTCCTGAAAGTCTTTCGCGAGCGTTTTCCAGGCGTGGAAATTGAGCTCCACGAGATGAAAACTTCCGAACTCATCCAAAACCTGCGGCAAAGGCGAGTCCATGCAGGCCTGTTGCGGTTGCCGGTCCGTGACGACATGCTCTCCTTTGAGCCGATCCTGGAAGAAAGACTAGTTGTAGCGATTCCGGAGCACCATCCTCTCGCCGGGAAACATCAGATTACCTTTGGCGATCTGTCTGGGGAGGCCTTTCTGTTGCCCCCACGTCAGCTCGCCCCGGGCTTTTACGATCAAGTGGCTGGGCTGTGCAGGCGGGCCGGATTCAGCCTCCGCGTAGGTGCGGAAGCGAGCCAGCTCCAGACGATTCTCAACTTGGTGGCGGCCGGAATGGGTGTCAGCCTGGTTGCGGAGTCCGTCACCCAAATGGACGGCCGTGGTGTAGTTTTCAAGCGGCTACCCGAGCCTGCGCCCACGATTGAAATTGCCATTGCTTGGTGTCGGGATGATCAATCCGAGGTTTTGCAAGCGTTCCTTCAGGTGGTTCGCGAAACGACACATCAAAGTTCCTTGGTAAAATAAGTTCGGCTGAGTTTCAGTAGCGAGACAGATCAGTTGGGAGCAGTTTTCGCGTTATGTGGATTGTCCGATTAGCATTACGACGGCCGTACACTTTCATAGTGATGGCTATAGTCATCATGATTTTGGGCGACCTGTCGATCGTCCGCACCCCCAAAGACATTTTCCCCAATATCAACATCCCGGTTGTAACCGTCATATGGGGCTACACGGGCCTCTCTGCTGACCAGATGGCGAACCGAATCGCGGTTGTCAACCAACGTGCTCTCACCTTGACGGTGAATGACATTGAGCACATCGAGTCCGAATCGCTGAATGGCATCGCCGTGATCAAAATTTTCTTCCAGCCGGGCGCCAACATTGCCATGGCGATGAGCCAGGTGACGGCAATGTCGCAGACCCAGCTTCGGCAATTCCCGCCCGGCAGCACTCCTCCGTTTATTATGCAGTACAGCGCATCCACGGTGCCCATTCTGCAATTGGGACTTTCCGGGCAAGGGCTTTCTGAGCAGCGGTTGTTTGACTTGGGCGCGAACTTCATCCGCGTCCAACTCGCCGACGTGGAAGGCGCCGCCATACCATGGCCCTACGGGGGAAAGCAACGCCAAGTGCAGGTGGACCTTAACACTGCCGCCTTGCAGGCCAAGGGACTCTCTCCGGCGGACGTCGTCAACGCCATCAGCACTCAAAATCTGATTCTTCCTTCCGGGACTTCCAAGATCGGCCCGTATGAGTACGATGTGGAGACCAACGGCAGCCCGCTAACCACGGCAGAACTGAACGATTTGCCGGTAAAAACCTCCGGTAGCACCGTCATTTATATTCGCGACGTCGCCTATGTGCGCGATGGTTTCCCGCCCCAGACCAACATCGTGCGCGTCAACGGCCAAAGGGCGGCATTGATGACGGCGATGAAAACCGGGAATGCCTCGACTTTGGATATCATCTCCCGAATCAAAGCGGAGCTGCCGGCAATTCAGAAGGGTTTGCCGCCGCAATTGCAAATTCACTATTTAAATGACCAGTCCATTTTCGTGCGGGCCGCCATTAAAGGTGTAGTGAGGGAAGCTCTTATTGCCGCTCTCCTTACCGCGGCGATGATTCTCCTGTTCTTAGGGAGCTGGCGGAGCACCTTCATTATTGCGGTCTCCATCCCGCTTTCCATCCTAACCTCCCTGGTGGTGCTCAGTGCTCTCGGGGAAACCATCAACATCATGACGTTAGGGGGATTTGCTTTAGCGGTGGGGATTCTGGTGGACGACGCCACGGTTGAAGTCGAAAACATCAACCGCAACATCGCCATGAATAAAGAAATCCTGGTGGCGATTTTGGACGGCGCGTCGCAGATTGCCGTTCCGGCCTTTGTCTCGACCCTTGCCATCTGCATTGTCTTCGTGCCCATGTTTTTCCTGACCGGGGTCGCCCGACACCTCTTTATCCCCCTGGCGGAGGCGGTAAGTTTCGCCATGTTGGCGTCTTACCTGCTGTCCCGGACTTTGGTGCCGACCATGGCGCGGTACTTGCTCCGCGGCCACGAGCATGATGCGGATGCGGCGAGTCTGGCGGCGCAGGCCCAGCGCCACTTTTTGGCACGCCTGCAAATCAGATTTGAACACGCCTTCGAGCGCTGGCGCGGAAATTACAAGCGTGGGCTGAGGTCTTGCCTGCACCATCGCGCCTGGCTGGCGGTAGGGGTTTTAGGCGCCGCCGCGGCTTCCTTTTTGCTTGTTCCCTGGATTGGCCAGGACTTTTTCCCCAAGGTTGACAGTGGTCAGTTCACCCTGCACCTGCGGGCTCCCACCGGCACGCGCATCGAGGAGACGGCGCGGCTTTGCGATCACGTGGAGAGTTCCATTCGTCAGGAGATTCCTCCCCAGGAAGTCACCAGCATTATCGATAACATCGGGTTGCCGTACAGTGGCGTGAATCTTGTTTACAGCAACTCGGCTCCCATCGGCACCAGCGATGCTGACATCATGGTCGCGCTATCTGAAAACCATCACCCCACGGCGGAGTACGTCCGTAGGCTGCGGCTCAAGTTGGCCCAGGAATACCCTGGCGTGACGTTTTACGTCCTGCCCTCCGACATGGTCAGCCAGATTCTGAATTTCGGCCTCCCGGCGCCCATTAATGTTCAGGTAGTGGGCCAAAACCTGACCGCCAATCGGCGATTCGCCGAGGGGTTGATGCGTAAACTCAAATACATTCCCGGCGCGGTTGACTTGCGCATTCAAGAACCTTTCAACCTGCCCCGGCTCCAGGTTGACATTGACCGTACCCGGACGGCGCAGGTAGGCTTTACGACCAGCAACGTCGCCAGCGACCTTCTGGTTTCCCTAAGTGGGAGCTTCCAGACTGCTCCCACCTTCTGGTTGGACCCGCGGACCGGCGTGAGCTACAGCATTACAACTCAAACCCCGCAATACCGCGTGAACTCGCTCCAGGATATCCAAAACATTCCCATCTCGAATTCCAGCGGTGTCCCCCCCCAGATCCTGGGTAATCTGGCCACCATCACCCGCGGCGCTTCGTTGGCCGCAGTCTCGCATTACAACGTTCAACCTGTGGTCAACATTTACGGGGCGGTGCAGGGGAGGGACTTGGGGGGGGTGGCACGCGACCTCGACCGCATGGTGGATGAGAGTCAGAAAGATCTGCCGCGCGGCTCGCGGACCATTGTGCGCGGGCAGATTGAGACCATGCGCTCGTCCTTCTCGGGACTGCTCGCCGGGGTGGTCTTCTCAATAGTGCTGGTTTATCTCCTGATCGTGGTGAACTTCCAATCCTGGCTGGACCCGCTGATCATTATTTCTGCTTTGCCGACGGGGCTGGCGGGGATCCTCTGGTTCCTGTTCGCAACTCACACTACCTTCAGCGTGCCCGCAATGATCGGCGCCATCATGTGCGTGGGAGTCGCCACGTCCAACAGCATTCTGGTGGTGAGTTTTGCCAAGGAACTATTGCACGAGGGCGTCAATGCCACGGTGGCGGCACTGGAGGCCGGGTTCACGCGTTTTCGCCCTGTCATCATGACGGCGCTGGCCATGATTATCGGAATGGTGCCCATGGCTCTGGGTATGGGTGAGGGGGGCGAGCAAAACGCCCCACTGGGCCGGGCGGTGATTGGAGGCCTGCTGTTTGCCACGGTGGCAACGCTGTTCTTTGTTCCCACCGTATTCAGCGTGGTGCACGGCGGACGAAAGGATCGAGCCATTGAGCCATCGGGTCATTGATTCATCGGGTCATCTAGCCATCGGGTCATCGGGCCATTGAGGAGAAGATCGGATCATCGAAAAGGCGGCAAGACCACCAAGAAGGAAAGCTTGCATGGCCACACAACCTGAGCAGTTGAGAGTGAGGACGAAGGAGTTTGCTATTCGAATCGTCCGGCTCTTCCAGAGCCTACCGAAGACTGATGAAGCGCGGATCATCGGGAAGCAGGTGGTGCGCTCCGGCACCTCAGTTGCAGCGAATCATCGGGCGGTTGGGCGCGCCCGCTCCCGAGCTGAATTTGTTTCCAGGATGGGCGTGGTAGTTGAAGAGGCCGATGAAACTGCATTCTGGCTCGAACTCTTAATCGAGACGAGTATCATTCCCGAGGTCCGGCTTCGAGACTTGCTCACCGAAGCCAATGAACTGCTGGCAATCTTCGCCGCATCCCTCTGGACAGCGAGGCAAAAAAGGAAACGTCAATCGGTCAGTGTTTCGATGGCCCAATGATCCGATGACCCAATGGCCCAATGATCCGATGACGCAATGAATCAATGGCTAAATGACCCGATGACTAAGTGGCCCGATGACCCAATGATTCGATGGCCCAATTTTGGGAGGACCTAATGAGCGTTGAGGAAAGTTTCGACATTGAGAGCCGCGACGGGCAGAACGCGGGTCCTGGCCTGCCGGGGCAAAGGCCCCCTTCGTCCGGGGTGGGCAAAGTCCTCTTCGGGCTGGTGGTTCTCTTAATTGTCGCGGGCGCCATCGTTTACAGGGGCATTACCACTCGTGCCCGTGCCGCTGCCGACGTGAAAACCGACACACAGAATCTCGCCGTGCCCGCGGTTTCGGTGGCTCAACCCAAGCAAGGCGCGCCGCAGGAAGAAATCGTGCTGCCAGGGAACATCCAGGCGTTCATCGACGCGCCCATTTACGCGCGCACGAACGGTTACCTGAAGCGCTGGTTCGTGGACATCGGCGGCAGGGTAAAGGAAGGCCAGCTTCTGGCGGAAATTGAGACTCCCGAGCTGGATCAGCAACTCCAGCAGGCGCGGGCAGATCTGGCGACGGCAAAGGCCAACTACGACTTGGCGCAGATCACCGCGGCGCGCTACGAGGACCTGCTGAAAACGGACTCTGTGGCCAAACAGGATGTCGATAACGCGGTTGGCGACGCCCACGCGAAAAAGGCCATGGTGGAGTCCGCCACGGACAACGTGAAGCGCCTCGAGCAGTTGCAATCTTTTGAAAAGGTCTACGCCCCTTTCGACGGGGTGCTCACAGCGCGCGAGACTGATATCGGCCAGCTCATTGGCTCCGGAAGCGGCAGCGGCGCCAAAGAATTGTTTCATGTGGCGGCCATTAACACCCTGCGCGTCTACATCAGTGTGCCCCAAACTTACTCCCCTGCGGCAGTCCCGGGCGTCCAGGCTTACTTGACGATGCCGCAGTTTCCCGGACGTCGCTTTCCCGGCAAGCTGGTGCGGACCGCCGAGGCCATTGACCAAGCGTCCCGCACTTTGCTTGTGGAAGTAGATGTTGCTAATCCCACGGGCGAAATCCTCCCCGGGGCTTACGCCGAAGTTCATTTGAAGATTTCCTCTGCCACTTCGACAGTCGTCATCCCGGTCACCTGCCTGATTTTCCGCTCGGAAGGCTTGCGCGTCGGAGTGGTCCGCAACGGTCACGCCGCCCTGATTCCCATAACCCTGGGCAGGGATTTCGGAACGGAAGTTGAAGTGGTGTCGGGCCTCGATGCAAGCGAGAAGGTGATTACGAATCCGCCGGATTCTTTGGTGGAAGGTCAGGAAGTTCGCAGCGCTACCCCAGGCGCGGGTTCTTGGGGCGGGGAGTGAGATGGGTCGAGGCAGGAATTGAATTCGATGAACCGTACATGTTGTGAAGAGGGCCGATGCCCGGCCCCTCGAGAGCCGGATTCATCTTGGAGGTTGCGTTCCCGTAGGTTTCATCCCGCGACTGCGGGACTACTCACGGTTTCCCGCTTCGCGGGAGCCGTCCTCCTCACTGCCGCCCTTTTCGTGTTCGGCGCCTGCACCCCCGGGCCCAGGTACGCCAAGCCCACGGTTCCGACGCCAGCTGCCTATAAGGAGCTTGCACCCAGTGCGGTCGGGCCGCAAAGTGAATGGAAAGCGTCCCAACCGCAGGACCAAGTGATACGCGGAAAGTGGTGGGAAATCTTCAACGATCCGCAGTTGAATGCCCTTGAGGAGCGCGTCGATGTCTCGAATCAAAACCTGAAGATCGCCGAGGCGCAGTTTCGCCAGGCGCGCGACCTGATTCGTATCAATCGGTCGGGCTTATATCCGACGGTCAGCGCCGGTCCCTCCATTACCGGGGAACAATATTCCAAGAACGCTCCCAACGCCGGCCCCCTATATGGCAAGACGCAGGGGGATTTCGTATTGCCCTTCGACCTTTCCTATGAGGTGGATGCCTGGGGGCGAATCCATCTCACGGTTCAAGCCGCCACGGCCAGCGCCCAGGCCAGCGCGGCGGATTTGGAAACCGCCCGGCTGAGTATTCACGCGGAGCTGGCTGCCGACTACTTTGCGCTGCGTGGGCTGGATGCGCAGAAGCAGTTGCTTGACTCCACCGTGGTCGCCTATCAGAAAGCTCTGGACCTGACCACCAACCGTTATAATGGCGGGTTGGCCGCCAAAGTGGAAGTGGCGCAAGCGGCGACGCAGCTTGAAACCACCCAGGCACAGGCCATCGACGTGGGAGTGCAGCGTGCTCAATTTGAACATGCCATTGCCGCGCTGGTGGGCCAGCCGGCATCGACCTTCTCGATCCCCGTCTCGCCGCTGGATACACCCCCGCCCAAGATTCCGGTGGGAGTGCCTTCCAATTTGTTGGAGCGCCGGCCGGACATCGCTGCGGCGGAACGACGCATGGCCGCCGCCAACGCCGAAATCGGTGTTGCCAAAACGGCCTTTTACCCCACGCTCAGTCTCAGCGCCGCCGCTGGCCTCGAGGGGTCCTCGATCGTCAACTGGTTTGCCTGGCCCAGCCGCTTTTTTGCGGTGGGCCCGACGTTGCTGGAAACGCTTTACGATGCCGGTCGCCGCCACGCCTTCACGGACCAAGCCTGGGCCGCGTACGATGCGAATGTGGCAGCTTATCGCCAGAACGTCCTCACCGCCTTCCAGGAGGTGGAGGACAACCTGGCGGGGCTGCGCATTCTCGATGAGGAAAGCAAGAAGCAGAGTCAAGCTGTTCAGTCAGCCGAACTCTCGCTCGGGCTTTCGACGAACCGTTACAAGGGCGGGTTGGTGACTTATCTCGAGGTCATCACCGCGCAAAGCGCCGCCCTGAGCAACGAACGAACTGCTGTCGATCTCCTGACGCGCCGGATGAACTCAACCGTCCTTTTGATCAAAGCCCTGGGTGGCGGATGGGACGTCTCCAAGCTTCCGCAGGTTAGCGGGCACGAAGATCACCCTCCTGTGCATGCCAGCGGATCTTAGGAGACATTGCTTTTCCGTAACAGAAGTGCGTTGAACCCGAATCCCGATGTTCAAGATGCGGCGGATCTTCTAGTCGCCCCGCCTTCAAGATAATTCCTTCCACTTGCCCCCGATACCTGTCACCCGACTCCTGAATCGTGCCTCCTGACTTCTCTGCTCCCAATGACATGCCAATACTTTTTTCAGCACCCAGTTAACCCAAATCCGTAAGTTGGACGCGAGTCTAACCTCACTCGAAGACAAGGAACCCCTCACCCGGCTCGCTACGCTTGCCACCCTCTCCCCAAGGGAGAGACCCGCTATCTGATGTGTTCTTGGTGCCAGCCCTCTCCCGAGGGGAGAGGGTGGCCCGCTGCCGGCGCTTTCACCAGCCGGAGCGGGCCGGGTGAGGGGTTACTTGGGAGAGGCTCGAACACCAGAGCGAAGCAATCGTCAAACGCACTGTAGTGTTCCTGCGCAGGCTTGATGGAAGCGACTTCAATCTAAGGGTTGGAACGGACCAGGGCCCCTCAATCTGCGAATTCGGGGTTAAGAAACTCCTCATCCGCCAATGCTCCGCTGCCGATAAGCAGAGGACAGCAAGATACACCGGTTCAGTTTGACCCCGGTTCCGGTGGCATCGGAAGTTGAGGGAACAGGGAGTAAGTGAAGGTGAGATTCAGTTTTGCTCCGGGTTCCCCTGCCATGGGAGGAGAAACCAATGTCCCTCTTTGCGACCGTCACTCTCCGCCGAGCCTCGGTATTCGCGTCCAGCTTAATCCTTCTCTTTGTCGCTCGCGTTAAGGATGACCCCAACCGCGTCCTCGTCGCTGCCGAACCAGTTGGCCACGCCCGGATTGCCCATGCCAAACTCCCGCTGAGTTTTGAGCCCAACCTAGGTCAAGCCGACCCGCGCGTGAAGTTCCTCTCGCGAGGACCGGGGTACACGCTCTTCCTTGCGAAGGATGAAGCGGTGGTAGCATTGCGGAAGTCAGGAGCCAGAAGGCAGGATTCAGGATTTAGGAGTCAGGAGTCAGGAGTCAGGAGTCAGAAATCAGAACCGGAAAAACTTCCTTGGTTCGTGGTTCGTGGTCAATTGCAAAAAACACGGGGGGAGGTTCGCAGCGCGTCCCTTATCACGCCGCACTCGTCACTGCAATTTCCAGCGCCCAATCCCCAGCCCCCAGCCCCTTTAATACTCCGCCTCAAGCTGCTTCGCGCGAACCCTGCTGCCAAGGTCATCGGCGTAAATGAATTGCCCGGCAAGAGCAACTACCTGACCGGCAATGATCCTAAGAAGTGGCGCACTAACGTGCCAACTTATGGCAGGGTGCGGTACGAGAACATCTATCCAGGCGTAGATCTGGTTTATTACGGCAAGAAGGGTGGACAGTTGGAGTATGACTTTGTCGTGGCCCCTGCGGCCGACCCCGGCGCGATCGCACTGGCAATCGACGCCGGTGGGCAAGTAAGCAGTAAGCAGAAAGCAGCAGGCAGCAGTCAAACGTCCGAGGTCGGTGGTTCCCGCAAGGTGGGATCTGTGGCAGCGGACTATGCACCACGAACAACGGACAGCACCCAATCCAAAATCCAAAATCGAAAATCCAAAATCTCTTCGTCCCTGCGCATCGCGGCGAATGGCGATCTCATTGTGACCACAACCGGCGGCGATGTACGGTTTCACAAGCCAGTGGTGTATCAAACAGTGTCAACAGTTGACAGTCGACAGTCGACAGCAGAAAGCAGATCCGCGAGGGGAGAAAGCTCTCAGAGGCCTGCCAATCCAAAATCCGAAATCCAAAACCCAAACTCGAGTCAACGGACAACGGACGACGGACAGCGGACGTCCGCCAATCCAAAATCCGAAATCCAAAATCGGAAATTGATTGACGGGCGCTACATCCTCAAGTCGGACGGCGAAGTAACCTTTGAAATCGCCCCTTACGACAGGACTCGGCCCCTGATCATCGATCCTGTTCTCAGCTACTCCACCTATCTTGGCGGGAGCGATATGGATTATGCCAACGCCATTGCAGTGGACCCTTCCGGAAATGCCTACGTGACAGGTTACACGGCTTCCATCGACTTTCCCCTTGCCAACCCGCTCCAGAGCTCCCCCGGTTTCGGCGTTTGCACAGATGGTATGGCCAATTTCCCTTGTTTTAACGTCTTCGTGACAAAACTGAATCCCGCCGGGACTGCGCTGGTCTACTCCACTTACCTCGGCGGCAATAGTGAGGATTATGCGACGGGGATTGCGCTCGATGCGAGCGGCGATGCCTATGTGACCGGGTACACAAATTCCACGGATTTTCCGGTGCAGAACGCGCTCCAAGCCGAGAACGCTGGAGGGTGGGACGTTTTTGTTACGGAACTGAGCGCGAACGGCGCCTCCCTGATCTACTCGACCTACTGGGGCGGAAGTAGCGATGATATAGGGACTGGCATCGCCGTCGATTCTTCCGGCAACGCCTACATATCCGGCTATACCGACTCGCCTGACTTCCCGGTCACCCCCGGCGCCCTCCAGGCCAACTACGGCGGTGGCGCCCACAATGGCGTCGTGCTCAAATTCAACTCGGGAGGCGCCAAGCTCGGCTACTCCACATTCCTTGGTGGCAACTCGGACGATTACGGTTACGGAGTCGCTGTGGACTCTGCCGGCGATGCCTACGTCACCGGGGCCACAAACTCTACGAATTTCCCGACCGTGAACGCCTTCCAACCGAATTACGCCGGCGGACTTTGCGCTGTAGCTCCGAACACCTTCCCGTGCTACGACGCCTTCGTGGCTAAGCTTAACCCCGCCGGATCGGCGCTCATTTACTCTACGTACTTGGGAGGAACCGGTAGCGATTACGGCTATGCTATCGCGCTTGACGGTCCGTCCAATGCCTATGTGACCGGGTACACGACCTCCACAAACTTCCCCACAACGGCGGGAGCTTTCCAACGAGTCTTCGGCGGTTCTTACGACACCTTCGTTGCCAAGCTCAATGGCGCTGGTTCCGCACTTGTCTATTCGACCTACTTGGGCGATCCCGGAACACAGGTTGGATATGGCATTGCGGTAGATTCATCCGGGCATGCTTGTGTGACGGGATACAATTACGGGGGCGGTTTTCCAACCGTGAACCCCACCCAAGCGCAGAACGCCGGATTCTACGACGCCTTCGTCTGTGTGCTAAATGCATCGGGAAGCTCTCCCGATTTTTCCACCTACCTCGGTGGAAGCTTAGACGAAGTGGGACGCGGAATCTCCGTGGACCCTTCAGGGAACGTTTACGTTGCCGGCGGGACTTTCTCGTTGGATTTCCCCATAACATCGGGCAGCTTCCAGCCGGCATATGGGGGCGGACCCTACGATGCCTTTGTGACCAAGTTCTATCTTGGGCTGGCTCCTGTCGTGAACCTGTCGCCAACATCGTACAACTTCGGTAGCCAGCTTATCGGGACGACGAGCTCCGCCGCGTCCATAACGCTCACCAACCCCGGTAACGCCAAGCTCAACATCACAAGCGTGAGCATCGCCGGGACGAACAGCGGCGACTTCGCGGAAACCAACACCTGCGGCGCGAGCGTGGCGGAAGGGGCGAGCTGCACCCTCAGCGTGACCTTCACACCCACAGTGGCGGGCTCAGAGACCGCTACTTTGACGATCACCGATAACGCCAGCCCTGCCACGCAGACCGTCAACCTCACGGGAACCGGCACTGGGCCCCTGGTGAGCCTTTCCCCCACCTCCTTGACTTTCCCCGGGCAACAGGTGGGCACCAGCAGCAGCGCTCAAAGCGTCACACTCAAGAACACGGGGAGCGCCACCCTCAGCATTACCAGCATCACGGTGAGCGGCGACTTCTCTCAAACCAACACCTGCGGCGCAAGCCTCGCGACCAGCGCCAGTTGTACCCTCAGCGTCACCTTCACTCCCACGGCGAGCGGCTCGCGGAGCGGCTCTTTAACCATCACCGACAACGCCAGCCCTGCCACGCAGTCCGTCAGCCTGACAGGCACCGGCGTGGCCACGCCGTTGGTCAGCCTCTCCCCTACTTCCTTGACTTTCCCCGCACAACTGGTAGGTACCAGCAGCAGTGCTCAAAGCGTCACCCTCAGCAATACGGGGAGCGCGACCCTCAGCATTACCAGCATCACGGTGAGCGGCGACTTCTTCCAAACCAACAACTGCGGCGCAAGCCTCGCGACCAG
>Ga0326728_10013133_pt1 | contig 18104 bp, 20 predicted proteins | sample MB3enrmetagenome_FD_207602 | JGI IMG/M metagenome (GOLD analysis project Ga0326728, IMG submission 207602) | Lab enriched peat soil microbial communities from McLean, Ithaca, NY, United States - MB31MN | ecosystem: Environmental > Terrestrial > Soil > Wetlands > Peat | place: USA: New York... | reverse complement strand
GCGGGATTGTCCGGTCGGGAGCCAAAGGACTTGTCTTCGGGCGCAACATCTTCCAGGCGGAGAACGTGGTCGAGTTTATCCGCCGGGCCCAAGCGGTGCTGGCGGAGGCATCAGACTCCCTGGCGGCCTGCGTTCCGGTCTGCGTCCCCACTTCTGGTATGGGGCCGGAAACTAACTTTGCATGCGGATCAAAAAAACGGGCCTGACCATGCGTTCACCGAGAGCGGGAAGCAACCATGTTGGCTGAGTTCGCGGGCCAAGCTCGACGGAGACTCGGCACTGCCCAGGGCTGCGGAGGCGCCGTCTGGGTGCCATGTGGGACAGAGAAGCCAGCGGCCCTACCATCCGCCCAAGGACGTGCCCTTCACTCAGCAGTTCCTGCGTATGGGATTGCCGTTGTTGGGTCGTCCTCGCTAAACGCGGCCTGCGCATGCCTGCGGTCGTGCGCTTCACGGAGAGCCGGATGCGAGAAGTCTGCGCGTCCGGTTCCAAGTGGGGAGAGTGGATCGCCCCACTCGCGGGGTCGTTCTCTCTCCTACTCTACCGGTCCGGTCGAAGTGCTTTAGGGCAAAGTGCGCACTAGCCAAGGCGAAAAGGGCGAGTTGTGGAAGCGATTGGGGCTGGAGGGTGCTTGGGCTAGTTGAGACAATCCCCACGAAAACGCATTATGGCACGACGCGCTGGACCCTTCCTTGCTAGGTGACTAACGGCGTTTATCAAGTTGTGGCGAATCCCACGAATTTAGTGCGATATTACCTCGCCAAGACTCAGAGGCTTCGCGCCATCAACCCGCAGGTGAAAGTCGCGTATCATTCCGACGGGATGATTGCTCCCATAATTCCCGAACTGATCGAGATCGGAGTCGATGTTTTGAATCCAATTCAACCGGCCTCCATGGATCCGGCGGAGATCAAATGCGAATTCGGAGACAAGCTGTGCTTTTGGGGATCCATCGACGAGCAATACACTCTTCCGTTCGGAAGTCCGGACGAGATTCGGCGGGAGGTCAAGAAAAGGCTCAAAACGATTGGCAAGAAGGGCGGGCTGATTCTGGCCCCGACACGTCACGTCCAACTCGATACGCCCATGGAGAACTTCCTGGCCATGCAGCGGACCATCACGGAAACGTCCTATTCAGATATCAACATGTAGCTCAAAGTGTCAAAGCACCTTGTTAACAGATTTGTTGCTCAAACAACACGCATGTGTGATTGCGTGCTCCTGAAGATTGATGCCACTGACTCTCCCAGGGGGAAGGAACATCATGAGGTCACTGCTGTTTGTTATTATCCTGTTCTGCGTGGGAATGGCTTCTGCGCAGACGCCCGCGAATGATTTCCTTGATTCTCTCGGCATCGCGCGCTTGAAGAAATTCTCGGCGGCGCGCGTCTCGAGCGACAACCGTTACGTCTTCAGCAACGATGACAGCAAACATATCATGCCCGGCCAGACGCTGGTGATGGCCGACCTTGCCGGCCCCGGCGCCGTTACGCATATCTGGCTGACGGTGGCGGACAACGAATTTGGCTGGCCGCGCCTGCTTCGCCTGCGAGCTTACTACGACGGGAAAAAGACACCCAGCGTGGACGCGCCCCTGGGTGATTTTTTTGGTGTTGGGCACGGCATGGAGAGGGATCTCAATTCCATCATGGTTGAGGACACTTCGTTGGGTCGGGCGAGAAACAGCTTCTGGCCGATGCCCTATCAAAAATCCTGCATAATCACGGTGACCAACGAGGGGAATCGGCCGGTTCGTTCGTTCTACTACCACGTCGACTTTCAAAAGTGGCCGGCCTGGCGGAATGACCTCGCGTACTTCCACGCCTACTACCGGCAGGAGCGCCCTGCAACCCCGGGCCGGAATTATGAATTCCTCAATATCCGGGGAACCGGACATTACATCGGCACCGTACTCAACGTGATCGAGACTGGCGTGGGGTGGTTTGGCGAAGGCGATGACTTGTTTTATGTTGATGGGGCGAAGCACCCGCAGATTTACGGGACCGGCGCCGAGGATTATTTCAGCGAAGGCTGGGGCTTGCGCGACTTCACAGGTCCCTGGAGCGGCAGTCCGATTTCGGGAGGGGAGCTCCCCGGGCAAAGGCTTGGCGCTTACCGATGGCATGTTCCTGACCCCATACCATTCACCAAGTCGATCTGGGCGGGCATCGAGCACGCCGGGTGGACCTACAAGGCAGACGGGACGGTTCGCTCCGGATTCGAAGAACGCGCTGACTATTATTCGAGCGTCGCCTTCTGGTACCAGAAGGGCGTAAACGAAGATCTGCCGGAGCCCCCCTATGGTGAGGAGCGCCTGCCGCTCGGCAACGCCACGCAGCTCGCGGTGGAGGACTCAATACAGGACGTGACTACGGATAATGGGAAAGCGACCGTACAGCGCGAGGTCGATTGGTCGAAGGACTTGCTCTTTTTCCAGGCCCAAGGCAAGGGGGCCAGAATCAACGTGCCCATCGACATCGCAGAGGCGGGCCGCTACGAGCTTGTAGCCCTGCTTGCAAAGGGACCTGATTATGGAGATTACACGGCCTTGTTGGACGACGAGCCGGCTAATCTGGACAAACGCCAGCCCGCAGCCTCCGAGGTTCCGGCGCCGGGTCCGGAGGTCTTCCACAACTTTCTCTCGGAGGTTTACGTCGCGCAGGACAGGCCGCTCGGCTGGTTTTCTTTAACCAGAGGACGACACGCGCTCAGTTTCGTTTGCACGGGAAAGGACGAACGGTCCGCCGGATACAACTTGGGAATTAATGATGTGGTATTGGAGAAGGTCCCGGAATCTGCGGGCGAACCGGAGGCGGAGACGATACCACGTTTGACTCCGGAACCGCCATCCGTGGCTCCCTCGGCCCCTGCGGGAGTGGCCGTTTACCGCGGGCGCCCGCTTGCGGGTTATCGCGACAAGCTCAAGCAGGCAGACCCGGACGGCCGGGCCGCCGCGATTCGCTCCATCGGCGCTTTTGGTGAGGACGCAGCGCCAGCCGCCGGAGAGCTTTCAGCAGCCCTCGGTGATCCCGAGGTTCAGGTTCGTGCAGCGGCGGCCTGGGCGCTCTCGCAGATCGGGCGGAAGGGCGCCGCCGCAGCAGTTCCTGCCTTAGGCAAAGCCCTGGCGGACTCGGACCCCCGGGTGCGCGACCTGGCTGCCCTTGCATTGAAGGCCATGGGACCTGCGGCTGCTCCTGCAGTGCCCGAGCTAATCGCGGCTCTGAGGGACCCCGTGGCTTACGTGCGATCCCCGGTCGCCGACGCGCTGGGCGCCATCGGCCCGGCCGCGCGGTCGGCGGTAGTCCCCATGGCAGAGAGGCTGCTGGCCAAGGACGAGCAAGGGCTCGTGTTGAGCAGCATCGCCACCGCTCTGGGAGACATCGGACCCGAGGCGAAAGACGCAATCCCCGCGCTCCAGCAGGCGATCGCGATGCACCGCATCAGCGCGGCAGGGCAGGAGGCCATATTAAGAATCGAAGGGAAGCCCGTCCCCACGTGGTGGTGAGGCGAGCGGAAGGAAAACTCACCACAGAGCGCGCAGATATCAGAGAGGAGGACGACCTGCTTTCTTGCTTCGTTCCGTCGTCGAAAGCCACTAGCTTCCCACGCAAGCAGGAATCCCATGGCTCCTGACCGACCATCAACTGCTATCCGTCACTTCGATGACTTTACAGCAGAATGCGGCAGGGGCTTCTTCCGCCCGCCGCCCCACGTGCCAAACGGGCTGTAAACGTTGTGAAGGCGGGCGATGTGTGTCTCCACTCCTCGCTTGCCCCACCGGCGACCGGCCGTTTTCCAATTGCGAGGAATTGCCGAGAGCCTGCCGGTGCCGTGAGGTGCCGCCCGGCCTTTCTCGCGCCCCACCGCGGTTCAAGGTTTGTTGGGGGCGGCCGATTCCACTGCCCCAACGGCCCGCTCGAGGCGGCGCTGCTGGTCTTCACGGTCCCGGGAGCGTAGCTTTTCAGATTCTTCCAGTGCCTTGCGCGCCAGTTCCACCTCGCCTTCCTTTCTGTATAGAGTACTGAGCTGGAAGTGGAGTTCGCCGGAACGGTCCGTGGGCGATGCGATGAGCAGTTCAGCAATTGCCTCTTTGTTCCGTCCCAGCGCTGCGTAGGCTTTGCCGAGGTCCCCGTGCGCTTCCAGGAAACCGGGCGGGCGAGCAAGATGTTTCTCCAGATAGGGAATCGCATCGTCGAAACGGCGCTCTCGGATATAAATGTCTCCTAGTATGAAATTCGCCATATGGTTATCCGGATCTACTTCCAAGGCTCGCTTGAGAGCCGCTTCACCCTGTGGATTCCGCCCCGTTTGCCAGTAGATGATGGCAAGGCCCAGCGGAGGCCCGGGGCTATCGGGTTTTAGATGAGCAGCTTCGTGATAATAGGAAATAGCCGCGTCCCATTTCTTGCGTTGGCGGAAAAGGTCTCCGAGCAGGACCTGTCCTTGCCACGAGTCCGGGTTCAGGATCACAGCCCGCTGGAACGAAGCCTGGGCAAGTTTTCGCGCCGCCTGTGCCTGCCAATAAAGACCCTCCAGATTCTGCGGGTCGACCTTGACCACGGATCGTGCGGCCTCAAGAGCCTTGAAGAACAGCCCGGAGAGAGTGCTGCATCGGGCGCCCAGCAAGACTTCCTTAGGCGTCTCGACCTGGAACGGTTCCAGCAGCAGCGCGCAATCAGAGTAGCGCCCGGCCTGCTCGGCCCGCTGCGCCTCCTCGACGCTGCGCGCAAGAGGACGCCCCGGGCGACTACGTTCTATCGCTTCGAAAGCTCTATCGGCCGGGCCCTGAGACTGTGGAGACGTCAGACTTCCAAGAAGCAAATCCATCGCCGCGCCGCAATTCGCCGGCTTGGCCATTCCCGGCAGGGCTTCTGCCGCTGCCGCAGCCGTCGAATCCTTGAGCGAGGCGAAAAGGAAATCGAGTCGGGTTTGAAAATAGCCCATGTCGCGGGCGGCCACCGCACACAGCGACTGCGCGGCACTCGGCCAATCCTGCCGCTCAAGTGCGACTGCTGCCATTCCCAATTTCCCATCCAAACTCCCCGGGTGATGGCGGAGCTCGGCCGCAAACTGTTCAGCCGCGCCGCCCATCTCGCCGAGCCGCAAGCGTGCGAATCCCACACCCGCTTCGAGCCCCTCCGACTCCGTCGCCGGGGTCGAGGCGATAGCGCGCAAAAAGGCTTCCTCAGCGTCGATTCCCGCTTCCTGCTCGAGCAGCATTTCACCGAGCAACCTTTGATTGTAGGGCGAAGCAGCGCCGGTCTCATTCAACCTTCGTGACGTGTCTTCGGCCAGTTGCTCGAAGGAAAGCCCGATTCCATACCAAGCGTCGGCGTCGCCGGGCCGAGCAGCGACCTCGCGACGATAGGCTTGGACGGCTTGATCGTATTCCTGCATACCCAAATGCGCGCTGGCCAGAGCAAAAAGAGCGTCGCGATTCTGGGGATCCTTCTCGAGGACGCTGTGAAGCGGGCCGATGGCCTTGCTCGGCTCCCCAAGCTTGACGTAGTCGTACCCCAAGATCAAATTGGCAGGCGCCATATCCGGCTTCAACTTCAGGGCCACGGTGAGAGTGGTAACGGCATCTCGCGGGCGCCCCGCAAAGTGGTAGGCCACACCCAGATTGCTCAACACTTCCGCCCAGCTTGGCCGGAGAGCGACGACCTGTTCGTAGTTTCGGATCGCCCCGTTGTAGTCTCCCCGATTGAAAGCGTTCTGGGCGTCGCGAAGCAGCACCTCCGCGTCAGGCTGCTCCGAGCCCGCCGGGACGCCTGCCGTCCCAGCGGGAGTACTCTGCTGACCCCCGAAGAGGCAAGACACCGCGAGGAATGTCAAAAGCAGAAGCGAAGCTGTGAACTTAGATTTCTTCGGCATGGCGGCAGCGCCGATTTGTGGCAGCGCGGTTATTATAGGTCCAAACGGGTTCAGATAGGAGCTTCGAATGCGATACGCGATGATCCTTCTTTTTCTCCTTCCACTCCAAGGCTGGGCGCGGCGGCCGACGACTCCAAGTTTCGCTTAGGTTCTCGCTCGAGTACGGAGCTCGTGCCGTTCTATGCGATCGGCAAAGGCTAGCCCTACACGATTTATTTCGATTCGGAAACCTGAATTCGAACGTTTAGGCCGCAAGCCTGGCTACCCGTTTCGCTAGGGGAGCGACCTTCGGGCAAGCCGAGCGCTTCCAGCTAGCTGAAAGTGACTTTTGGCTAGCAACGCAAGGGTTATGAACGAAGTCCGAAGGCGGTACTAAGCAATCGCCTCCGAAAGGCGAATGAATTGATCCTTCAAGTCGGGGTAAAGGTCCCGAAAGATGGCATAGAGCCGCAGATAGTGGGCGTGGGTCTCGGGACTCGGGACCGACTTGGGCCCCAATTTTACCCATTGTCTTACGATGTCGTAGTCTTCGTAGACCCCCACGCCCACGCCCGCAGCAACGGCGTTTCCGACCCGTCCCCGCCGCCAGCCCGATCATCCCCGTAAGGCCTCCAGCACCACCCGCAGAACCTCCGGATCGACATGCCCGGTCAGTCGTAACTTCCCCTTGGGAAGTTCCACCTGGATCATGCCGGAAAGGGCTCGCCGTGACGGTGTCTCGTGCGGCTGCACTGCTTCCTCGGCAACCCGGACTGCCAACAGACTAGGCCTCAGCCTCTTCGCCGCTTTCAGCAGCCCTTGTTGATACTGGCGCCGCCAAGCGAAAACTTGATTGGCATTCACACCGTGCGCTCGCGCCACACGGGCCACCGAGGCGCGTGGTGCCAGTGTCTCTTCCACAATCTGGCGGTTCAACTCCGGACTACGATGCTGCCTCTTTACTGGGGGAAGTGCCTTCCGCGAGGAGACCACATCAACGGCTGCGGCATTAGAGAACTATCCATCTGACCTGAATGTCCCTTAAGAATACATCCGCCCAGCCGGCCAAAACCGTACGCTTACCATGTAGCGGTGGCTTGGTATCACTTCCGCTCGACGCCCGCCTCCACACGTGTCCACAATACTCCGCAAGAGGCTCTCACACTGTTTTTGGGCACAAGATTGATTTCGCGCTGCCTGTAAGTTATTGCGGGGGCTGGATTTGAACCAGCGACCTTTGGGTTATGAGTTGCTTGGTCATTCCTAAGTCCCGTTGATTCTGTGACCCATCCGGCTTGCAACCCCCCACAAATGGACTTCCTATCCTGCCACTTGCGCCCAAACTTGCGCCCAAGCGTGGGGAATGGTGTATGCCAAAAAGGATTATTCATGGTTATGCCCGCATGGGTCAGCGTACGCCTGAATATGCGGCCTACTGTATGGCTAAGCAACGGTGCGAAAATGGGCGCAACGCGGCCTACGGCAATTACGGTGGGCGCGGAATTGAGTTTCGCTTTGGGAGCTTTCAGGAATTTTTGGCCGAAGTGGGGCCACGTCCGCCCGGTTTGACGCTTGATCGGCTCAATAACGATGGGCATTATGAGAAAGGGAACATCGCTTGGCGGACGCGCAAAGAGCAGTCGGCTAATCGACGGCTACTATTGAAATGTAGACGCGGGCATGATTTTACCGCAGAGAACACCTACGTTTTTCGTGGACACCGGACCTGTAGAGAATGCCGTAGGCAACGGCGCAGAAAGCACGGGCGGCGCAGTGGCGCATTCGCGGCCCGTTCGTAGCTACAAACGTACCGGTACTAAAGTAGGGTTGTGCGGTCCGGGCAGACGTGTCAGATTGGACGCGCAATGTAAGACGCGCCGGGATGGTGGTTGCACACCATCCCGGCGCTAACCTCCGAATCAGATGAGGTGATTCAGTGGCTGAACCCTACTTTAGAGCTTCAATCAAAAACTTGCAATCCCTGATCCGGCAGTTATGCGGATGGGCGTACTCGGACAACCGCCCGTTACCCTGGCGTCTGGAACTTACGGACGGCGAGGGTTGCGCGGTGGCCAGTGCGACCATTAAGCAATTCAGTTCGGGCGCGTTGGAATTTGAAACCGCGTCCGTTGAGGAGAGGGAATATAGCTGGCCCGTCATGGTGGTTTTGACGGACGCGAACAACCGTCAGATACAAATGAGCGTGGCGTAATGAACTACCTCGCCCTGCTCTTTATCGGTGCATACGTGGCGCTCTTCGTGTCACTGGCTCTGGCGGCCCGTGCCGTTCGGCGGCATTTCTAGCGGCTGGCGAGATATGGCCGTCTTGGAACATGTAATGAGGGGGCTGGGCCGGGAATCGGCGCGATTGGCACGTTTATTGCCAAACCGGCGGACCAAAAATAAATCTGAGTGGACGCACTACCAACGCACTACTTTGGGATGCTCTTCTATGGAGGGAAATTCGAGGCGGAAAGTCGGCGGACGGATGCGAATTTCGACCACCAACCTATCTTATACGACTATTAGTGAGGGAGAGGGACCCGAGGCGGGCGGGCGGCGGACGGATGCGAATTTCGTCCATTAACGTAACCGATACGACTATTAGTGAGGGAGATTGACCCGAAGCGGGCGGGCGGTCGGCGGGCGGATGCGAATTTCGTCCATTAACGTAAGCGATACGACTATTAGTGAGGGAGAAGAACCCGAGGCGGGCGGACGGTCGGCGGGTGCATGAGAATTTCGTCCATTAACGACAGTCATACGACTATTAGTGAGGGAGAAGAACCCGAGGCGGGCGGACGGTCGGCGGGTGCATGAGAATTTCGTCCATTAACGACAGTCATACGGCTATTAGTGAGGGAGATTGACCCGAAGCGGGCGGGCGGTCGGCGGGCGGATGCGAATTTCGGCCACCAACCTATCTCATACGACTATTAGTGAGGGAGATTGACCCGAAGCGGGCAGCGGGCGGATGCGAATTTCGGCCATTAAACATGACCATACGACTATTAGTGGGGGAGAAGAACCCGAGTCGGAACGAGCCGTTTTTTTTAGGTCTGGCGGTTTAAAAATTTGGTCGGCGAGGTGAAATCGTGGCAATGTACTTTTCGGCCTTAAAAGAGGCGATGGTGACTCATGGCGTGAAGGCGTATCAACTGGCGGAGGTAATACGGATATCCTCTCCGGAGTTTTCCATGCGGATGTACGGTCGGCTACCGTTCTCGCCAATCGAACGCAAGCGGATTTCGGAGTATTTCGGCCTTAGCGAGGAAGTTCTTTTCGAGGCGGCATATTTCAGACACGCGGCCTGGATAGGCGGCCTAGGGCCTCGCCCTTCCGAGCAAGCATCTAAGGCCGAGAATGCAATGGCAAAGCGGCCCGACTTGGAAACCCGGTAGGAGATCCCATCGACATTTGATTTTTGGTTTTGCGTCTCGCTGATGCGAGGTGCCTGCACTGAACTGTATCCCGAGGGCGAGCGGGTCATGCCCGCTAGGAGGTATTTATGTTTGGATTATCAAAGTCTGTTCCAACTGCGGATGCGGGCGCGACAGCCACGGCGATTTCTGAGGAAACGCTGCGGAGAATCAGATCATGGCAGCACCCGGAAGTGTTCGATGGGAACCCGGTGAGCATCTTGACGCAGACATTGGCAAGTTGCGGACGGGCCGCATACCTGGAGGCTTGCCGGGAACTGCTATCGGCGCTTCGGCTCCGATGGAAAACCCGGCCCGGCTTCAATATTCTGACCACGGTCTATTCCGACCCGAAACACGGCTGGCTAATGAGTATTGAACCGAGTCCGCGCAAGGGTGAGGATTGCGTGCGGCAAGGCGGGTTGCCTGCGGTCCACCCGATTAAATTTTCGGAGGTAGCAAAAAAATGAAAACTGAACGGCGTTTTTTCAAGGCAGCCGAGCTGCGAGCTTCGCCATCGGGCGGCCTTAAAGGTATTGCGGCACCTTACAACGAGCTAAGTGAAGATCTGGGTGGCTTCAGAGAGCGAATTATCCCAGGCGCCTTCTCCCGTTGCTTAAACGAGGGCGCGGACGTGCGGTGCCTCTTCAATCATGATGCGGACATGATACTCGGACGCACAAAATCCGGCACGTTGCGGCTATCTGAACACGCGCAAGGGCTCTACTTCGATTGTGACTTGCCGGATACTCAGGCTGGCCGCGATGTGCGCGAGTCAGTTAAGCGCGGTGATATTTCCCAATGTTCTTTTGGCTTCACGGTGAGAGGCCAAAATTGGCTCGAAAGCGGCACTATCCGGGAACTGGTGGACGTTGATCTGTACGATGTTTCACCGGTCACTTTCGCAGCTTATCCGCAAACGTCTGTTTCGGCCCGGCAACAGATCGAGCCATCAGCGCTCTGGCCTGATGGCATTCCGGCTGAGGTTCGTAATCGTGAGTCTACCGGGCGCAAGGCTGTGCTTCCAGTGCTTTCGGCACGTGCGGCTTCCCCTGCGTTACCTGTAAAAGGTCCCCTGGAAGCGGCTATGGACGGCAAGACGGACACTGAGAAAGCGGCAATAATTGCTGCCCATCTCGGCGAGCCGATTTCTGTAAGGAGAACATCTATGAGGGCAATCCCCTATACTGACGCAGAGAGGCGAGAACTGCGGAATTATTTACTCAAAGGCAGCTATCAGCGGCGCGATCTCACCACGGGCGGCGCGGCTGGTGGATTTATTCCAGAGACGTTTAATTCGCACGTTTTCGAGGCTATTAAAGTATACGATCAGCTGTTCGACGAGGAGGTCACCACGCACATCGAAACCGACACCGGCGCGGCCCTTGACCTCTTTGGTATTGACGATACGCTGAGTGCAGCAACTATCCCTGGTGAGGGTGTGGCATCCAGCTCGCAGGATCCGGCATCGCTCCAAAAATTGCAACTGGCGGACGCCCCGACATGGGATAGCGGCGTGGTTGCGTGCTCCCTTGCTTTCCTACAAGACCAGAAGGCGGACGTTCCCGGCCTCTTGGCTCGCTCATTCGGAATCCGCCTGGCGCGTGGGATCGGTAAGTCTCTGGTGAGCACATTGCAGTCCGCCGCTATTCTCGGCGCGACGGCGCAGGGCGACGTTAACAATTCGGACGCAACCGGCGCGGACTCTATCGGCTATGGCGACCTGATAGCGCTCAAGGGCAGCGTGAATCCGGCTTACCGGGCATCTTCCAAGGTGTATTGGTTGATGAATGACAATACTTTGACCGCGCTCGATGGCTTGGTTGATCAAGCAGGACGTCCGATTATTCACCCTGTTTACGTGAACGGTCGGAGAATCCTGCTCGGCTTTCCGGTGGCGATATCTCCGAGCCTTCCAGACATCGGGTCCGGCGCAATCCCGATTTATTTCGGTGCCTTTGACCGCTTCGTAGTGAGAACCGTGGAAACAGGCGGCAACGATGTTACCAATGCCGATAATGGGCGATTGGTGCGGCTGTGGGAAGTTCCGGGCTATGCAGAAAAACTTTTGGTCGGCTTCAAGAGCTTTTTGCGGGCCAATGGCGGATTGCTGGATGTTACGGACAACGGCAGCCCGGCCTCGCCCGATTCGCCAATTAAATACCTGCAAAATGCAGCTTAAGCGGTCTTGCCCAGGTGCGCGACTGGGCTAGCGTACAACTGGGCAAAAGGTTTGCCTCACGGCTCACCTCTGCCGTGTCAGGCAGCCGAGGGGCTTGACCCAGGATGAACCCCAAGCCTTCTCGGCTTTTTTCTCGAGCTTGCGGGCGTGGTCGCCCCTGCGTCCGCATACTGCCCAGCGCCGCTTTTCTCCTTTCACGGCGCTGGGCAGCCCCAAGGCAGGAGGGATTATGACGGAGAAAGACGTGGCCTTGTGCGACGTGTGGATATCTAAGTGCCAAATTTTTGTGGCGTTGAAACACTTCTCAACGGACGCCGAAACCTTGGAGCAACTACACTACGCCGTCTCTAGATGCTGGTGGGAGCAAGCTTGGTTGTCCGCCTATCTTCGTTGGCTTAAAGGCTGGGGCGTAGGTGCGGAGTTTCTGGAGTTCTTGAAAGGTACCTTTTTGGGCGGCGAAGAATCAAACGCGCCACAAGGCGGCGAGATTGTGCAAGCAGGCTATTAGGGTACAGGGGGAGTCGGAAGGCCGTTATAGGGCATCCTGGCATCAAGAAAGGCCATTCTACAATAGCTTCCGATGACCTTGCGGCGTCCATTGATTGGAGGATACTCATGCAAATTGCAATTACGGATATTCCCGTCAGTCGCGGACGGGGGAAACACGCCGCTATTTGGAAAAAACTGTTATCCCTACCACAGGGTAAGGCGCTGAAAGTGATTGATCTGCCCCGTGGCATGGTGAATGCCTTGCGAATGCGGACGAAGTACGCCTGGCCCGATGGCTCTGTTCGGCTCTATCAAACCACTTGGCATGGTGAGCAAAGCTCGACTGACATCTGGCTTGGTCCGGCCAACAAGAGGAGCATCCCGGCTTAAGGGGTAGGGAATTTTTTTCGGAGTCTGTGCCGATGGAGAAAAATAGAACGGTAGGCTGGCAGGAGCGGAATGATTTCATCGTTCGGTATCCGCTTGACCTTGGAATACCGATCATACAGGAGGTGGGCCGTGCGTTCGAGCTTTTCTGGTGGTACCTCGCGAGGGTCACAGCCGGATTTATTACAGAGTCAGGAATTAAGTGCGGAGCAGTGCTTGGCCTTTTGCCGATCACTGATCTCGATATCGCAGACAACATCTCCCGAATGGGCCGAGCGCGCAGCCAGAACCAAATTCGGAAGTGGCGACACAAGCTCGCAAACTGGGGATATATCGCATGGAAGCGAACCCCAGCGGGGCAGCAGACGTTCATAATTGAGCCGTACTATCCTGCCGGGGAATGTATGCCTCCGCCGAGCTGGACAAACCCATACATTGCCGAACTAATTGACAAGCGGCTGGAACATTCTAGTACTGGTGTGACAAAAGTGTCTATCTCAACGGCCACTATGGCCGACCATTCGGCCACTATGGCCGTTTCAGATCAGAGAAGCAGTGAGTGTGTCAGTGAAAAGCAGTTAGTAAGACAAGAAACCGCCGACGAGACGTTTACACACGTATTTCGGAAAGAGCCAGAAAAGGCGAACAGCATAACAGAGAAAGAATCATGGCTGGAGCGGTGGAAAGCTGAGGGTAGGTGTTGGCATTGCGGAGCCAATAACCCAAGGCCAGCGATGACACCGGGCATGGCCTACTGTGGCAAGTGTGACGGGTTGTATCCGCTACTACAGCCAAGCCAGTGTTCTGTCGGTGGTGACTCGGGCGTGTGCGCGGCATGACGGTGGGGCGACCCGGCCTTACGGAGAGGTAGAGGGCGGTAAGGGGGTTAAATAGTTCTGCCGGAGCTTCCGGTTGACCGTTGCGCAATACATCGCACGCGAGCGGGAAATCGCCAAAGTGGGCTTGGACACGGGTTTGTATTCCAGTAAGTATCTTTGGAATCAGCATTATACAGACTATTGTACAATGTACATGGACATTGTACAGTTTGGAGGAACAATGCGAGGTATTCAAGGCAAGATCAATGAGCTACAGGAGGAAATGGGCGGCTGCGCATCAAAGCGCGATGCTGAAAAGTTGGCGGAGGTCCTGGCGAGGCATGGCGTGAGGGACATGAATGAGGTGCGCCAACTCAGCAATGACACCCTGGACGATCTTATGGATGAAGCGGAGGAGGAGTAGCGATGCGAGGCAGACCACCTAAACCCCTGGCTCTGAGAATTGCGGAGGGCGAGAGGCTTAGTCAGACCACCACTATCAACCGCGACGCGCCGGAACCCCCTCGCGGGCCGCTTGATCCGCCGGCTGATTTGAGCGAGGAGGAGGCGGTAGTATGGAGGCACGTCATCGCCAATCAAGCCTCCGGCGTTTTCCGTCCGATTGACACCGGGACGTTGCGGCAACACTGCTGGTTTTACTCTCAGCTTTTGGGCGCACAGGCTGAGCTTCGCCAATGGAGCGAGGGCAAGAAAAAACCCGGCGAAACCCCCTTCCTGCGGCGTGCGAGAAATGGCGCGCTTGTGACCCATCAGCTTTACGCCCTAGTGAAAGACCTTGCGGCGCATGTTCTCCGGCTCGAATGCTTACTCGGCCTTAATCCCGTTTCGCGAGAGCGCATCCACGCGGGCGTGCAGGGTGAGCTATTCAGCGACAAGGACAATCCCCACGATCCTTGGGCGGCACTTGAACTTCCGGGCGAGACCCGGCAGTAATCGTGAGTTGACAATGATCCAGGTCTCAATTAATCTTCCGGTGGGTTACGGAATCAACGGGCCATTCGGAGGATGCATGGCCCGTACCCGCTATCAGAGGGGAAGATTATTCAGTCGTGGCAAGAGGATCAAAATATGGGTCGGTCGTTACCGGGAGGATGTGCGCGAGCCTTCCGGCGAAGTGCGGCGCGTGGAGCGCTCAGAAGTATTGGGTACCCTGGCGGACTATCCGACAAAGAAACTGGCCCGGCGTGCCCTGGATGCCATCGTTGACAGGCTGAATGCCCCGAACTACCGGGCCAAACCGCTTATCACGATGGAGCAATTCACGGTGAAGTGGAAGGCTCTTGTACTCGTGAATCACAAGCCCTCAACTCAACTCGGCGTGGGATCGGTTCTCAGGAAGCACATCATTCCGGCCCTCGGCGGTACTCAACTCAAAGACTTTGACGCGGAAACGTGCCAGCGTTTTGTTTCGAGCATGGCTCTTTCCGCGAAGTCGGTGCGCAACGCTTATCTCACGCTGCGCATGATCTGGAAATCGGCGAAAGCCTGGGGCTACGCTTCACACGATCCATTCGAGGGCATCGTACTGCCCAAGCGCGGACCTCGGCGGGCCGTCTCATTCTCGCTTGAGGATGTCCAACGGATTCTGGCTGCGGCCCCTGAGCCTCAAAAAACCTTCTACTGGCTTGCGGCTGAAACCGGAATGCGGGCGGGCGAGTTGGCAGGCATCACGGTTGATGATTTTGACCTGACCGGCGAAACGGTGCAAGTAAAACAATCGGTTTGGCGCGGAAAAATTCAGACTCCTAAATCGGAATGCGCGGTTCGTTCGCTGGCGCTATCGTCTGAGTTGGCGGAGCACGTTCGAGGGTTTCTCTTGACGTGGAAACCCAACCCGGCGCGGCTGCTTTTTGCGAGCCGTAACGGTACGCCTTGGGATACCGGCCTTTTGGTAAAGCGGAAATTTCACAAGCTGCTCGATAGCCTGGAGATTCCGTGCTGCGGCCTTCACGCCTTCCGGCACGCTGCGGCATCCATGATGGACCGGTTGGACACACCGCTCAAGACGCGGCAATCGCGTCTTGGGCACGCGGACGCGATGCTCACTCTGCAAACCTACACTCACGCGGCGGCCGAGGATGACCGGCGCATCGCGGCGCAACTCGGAAAAGTACTTTGTACGTCCGAACCGTTGACGGGTCTTGTGAATTGAGGCAAGGCACGAATTTGGGCGCAAAAGTTGGTGGGAAGTTGCGCCCAAGTTGGAAGCGCAAGATTTGAGCAGGAAGGTAAGTCCTACGAAATCAGTGGGGTGGTTGGTTGCGGGGGCTGGATTTGAACCAGCGACCTTTGGGTTATGAGCCCAACGAGCTACCAGACTGCTCCACCCCGCCCATATATCATAGCTAAAGCTGAACCATTTGACAATGGCGTTTTTGCGTGAAGTTTTTGACACGAATTTTTGCCGCGAAAGAGTAATGTCTCAGCTTGAAGTTGTAGCGTCGAGTTCACCTCGCCACGTGGCGGCGTAAGGCCGCCTCTACGCCAAACTGAGACACTACCCGGGAAAAGGCCTGCTGTGCGCGGACGCTTCCCATGTGCTAAGATTTTTCCTTCAGAGATACGACGGAATTTGCACTGGAGGGTGTAGTGGGCAAGACGGCGGACCCCGCCCCAAGAAACTTCGCGGTTAATCGTCAGGCGCAGCATCTCTATCATTTATTGGAGAAGTTCGAGAGCGGCGTTGAACTGACCGGAACCGAGGTGAAGGCGATTCGTGAGGGCAAGGTAAATCTTAAAGACAGTTACGCGGTGGTCAAGAATCAAGAGGTTTGGTTGATTGACTGCCATATCAGCCCGTACGCAGCAGGCAGCCGCTTCAACCATGACCCGTTGCGTGACCGGCGCCTGCTCTTGCACCGCCGTGAAATCGACAAGCTTGCCGGACGCACGCTGGAAAAGGGCTTCACGCTCATCCCCACCCGCGTTTACCTGAAGAACAATCTGATCAAGTGTGAGATTGCGTTGGCCAAAGGCAAGAACGTTTTCGACCATCGGGAAACGTCTCGACGGCGGACCATCGAGAGGGAAGTTCAGCAGGATATCCGCGAACACCGGAGGCGGCACACGTAGAGTGATGAGTGACAAGTGACCAGCGACGAGTGGGGGCTAGGGGCTGGGGACTTGGGACTGGGGTTGGAAGAAAAGTCCAGCCCTTAGTCCCTAACCCCTAGCCCCCAGCCCCCAGCAGGAGGTGTTGTGAAGATCGAATTTCGGCATGAACCTATCGCGCAACTTACTGCCTCTGCCATCGTCGCCTACTCTTTTGAAGGGTCGCCCGCATCTAGCGGCAGTGTGAAGCGGTTGCCCGCGGAATCTGGTAGCCTTTTGCAGGAGCTGCATTCCGCCGGTGAGCTCACGGGGAAGGCCTATGAGTGCACCCTGATTCACCACCCGCCGGGATTAGCTGCGGCGAAGCTATTGATTGTTGGGGCAGGGAAGGAGGAAAAGTTCAATGGCGCGCAGGCGCGACGCCTGGCAGGCACTGCGGTGCGCTACCTGAGGAGCCGAGGGGTTCACGACCTGGCCTGGGTGATACCGGGACCGGGATTGCAGCCGGACTGCATTGAGAGCGTCGTGGAAGGCGGGATACTTGGCGACTACGACGCCGATCGGTATAAAACTGAACGCAACGGCCAACGTGGAATCGATCGGCTGGACTTGGCGCTCTCCAGCACGCCGGATCAGGCGGCCGAGGCTGCCCGCGAGCGCGCCCGGATTGTTGCTGAAGCGCAGAACTTCACACGCTATCTGGTGAACGAACCTGCCAACCAAATGACCCCGACCATGCTCGCCCAACATGCCCAGGAAATGGCCACGCGTTTCGGCCTCGAGTGCCAGGTCTTGGGCCCGGATGAGATTCGGGCATTGAAGATGGCAGCGTTTTGGGCGGTGGCCCAGGGGAGTGAAGAACCACCGCGACTAATCGTGGTGCGCTACGCCCCGTTTGGCGCTCCCGAAACGCCCCATATCGGCCTGATAGGTAAGGGCATCACTTTTGACACCGGCGGCATCTCTATCAAGCCCAGCGAGAGCATGCACGAGCAGAAAACCGACATGGCGGGCGCCGCCACGATGCTCGGCGTCCTGCAGGCCACGGCGCAACTGAAGCCCCAGGTCCGTGTCACGGCTGTCATTCCGGCCACGGAGAACATGCCGAGCGGCAAGGCTTACAAGCCCGGCGACGTTATTACCTCGATGTCCGGCGAGACCATCGAAATCCTGAATACCGATGCGGAGGGACGCTTGGTTCTTGCCGACGCGCTCACCTACGCAAAGCAGCTTGGCTGCACCGTATTGATTGATGCTGCCACGCTGACCGGCGCCATCAGAATTGCTCTCGGGGAGATCACCACGGGAGTTTTCGGCTGGAACAAAGTATGGGTGGAGCGCGTGCTGGCCGCAGCAACCACAGCGGGGGAGAAAATGTGGGCGCTACCGGTGGATGAGGATTACCGGGACCTTTACAAGAGCTCCATCGCGGACCTCGCCAACACCGGGGGAAGATACGGCGGCGCTATCACCGGAGCAATGTTCATCGGAGAGTTTGCTGGTGAGACGCCCTGGGTGCACCTGGATATCGCCGGAACCCGGTGGTCGAACGAAGAGAAGCCTTTTATGGCGAAGGGGCCCACCGGCCATGGGGTACGAACCCTGGTGCAGTTGCTAACCACTATTTTGGTGTGATGTCCGTCGTCCGTAGTCAGTAGTCCGTCGTTAGTTGTCCATTGGCAGTGGTCGTCAGTCGCCGCATTCCTGTCATGCTGAGCGCAGCGAAGCATCTCCGCAGTTCCCTTTTGGGAGGAAAAGGTGTCAGGAACGTGTGAAAAAATGTATTTTGAGGAGCGCGGAGTGGGGACGATGGTCGGAGAGTACGTCACCTTCGTTGGGTGGTAAGCGCCCGGCGGCGGATCTTGTCTTCGACGACCGTCTCCC
>Ga0326728_10013130_pt1 | contig 18110 bp, 14 predicted proteins | sample MB3enrmetagenome_FD_207602 | JGI IMG/M metagenome (GOLD analysis project Ga0326728, IMG submission 207602) | Lab enriched peat soil microbial communities from McLean, Ithaca, NY, United States - MB31MN | ecosystem: Environmental > Terrestrial > Soil > Wetlands > Peat | place: USA: New York... | reverse complement strand
TCCGCCTGCGGCGCAGCCTGATCGTCATGGTTTTTCTGCTTTGCGTCGTGACCAGCACCCTGTTGACCTTCTGGCTGCCGAAGCAGTACGCCAGCACCGTTCGCATTGAGGTGCAAAAGGACACGCCCGAGATTCCCGTGACCGGGGGCGGGGGGCACATGACCGCGATGGGATCGGACCCTTACTTCCTGACCACCCAATTCAAGATTATTGAGTCCTATTCGATACTGACCAACGTCATAGCCACCCTCCATTTGGACGAGAAACTGGCCGCGCAAGTGGGTGATCCGCCTTGGACGCTGGACAGAACTTACGGGGCCTTGTTCGGCAAAATATCCGTCGAGCAGACGCGCATGACCAGTTTGATCGAAATCTCGGTCAAAAATTCCGACCCCAAAATGGCCGCCGACATCGCCAACGCCATTGTCGATGCCTACCGCGATTCGCGCCTGGAAAAGTGGAAGGGCGACCGCTTCAGCGGCATTGACGCATTAAAAGAGAAGCTCAGCAGCGAAGAAACGAAGCTGGGCAACATGGAAACCAATTTGAATGAGTTGCGGGCCGCGCTGGAAATTGCCGACCTGGATCAAGAGAGTCCGGTGGCCAGCGCAACCATTGAGACGGAACAACTCAGGGAATATCAGCACGAAGAAACGGCGGCCCTGACCGATTACCTCGAATACAGCAATATTCTGGCCGGAATCGCCACGATTCCGCCCAATGAACTGGGAGAGGCGCTGAACACCGCCTACGCCCATCAAACGGACGGGGAACTGACCGAACTCTCCATACGACTGGCCACAGCCAAGGACAGACTGTCCGCTGTGACAAACGACTACGGCCCAAAAAACACGGAATATCAGACCGCGCAAAAGCAGTTCGAACAGGCGCAGCATGATTATGAGAACAAAATCACCGGCATCATTACCGGGTTGAAGGAGCGGGTGGAAATAGACCGGCAGAACATGCAGGTGGTGCAGCGTCTGAAGGCGGATTTGGAAAGAAAAAGGAACGACCTTGCCCGCAAAAACCAGCCGTATTTCACCTTGAAGCGAAAGATCGAAGACCTCAGGCGCAACAACGAAGAGTTGGATCGAACGATACAAAAGGAAGTGGCCGAAGTGGGCCAGCCCCTCAAAAGCATCGTCATTGTGCGCGATCCCGCCAGGCCCGTGTTGAGTCCGGTCAGTCCCAAGACTTACGTCATTATTCCGTTCGGCATTTTGGTCGGCCTTATGGTCGGAGTCAGCCTGGCGTTCTTCATCGAATATCTGGATACCAGTGTCAAGACCATTGATGACGTGGAGCGCGCCCTGCAGGCGCCGGTTCTGGGAGTCATTCCGCAGAACATCGGCAACATAATGGACGACGGAGGGGAAACTCCGCATGCCGAGGCATATCGGGTGCTGCGCACCAACATTCTTTTTTCGCGCAAAAATGAAAGCTGGAACACCATTTCCGCGCTGAGCGGCGGCGCGGGCGAAGGCAAAACGACCACGCTGTTTAATTTGGCGGTCATCTTTGCCCAAAACGGCCAGCGGGTGCTGATCGTGGATTCCGACCTCCGCCGTCCCGGCATTCACAAGCTGCTGAAACTTTCCAACACGATTGGTTTGACCGATTTTCTCCTCAAGCAGCGCACGCTGGACGAAATCATTCAGAAAACCAAATTGCCCACGCTCGACTTTATTGCCAGCGGCAAGCTGCCCAGCAGTTCGATGAGCATTTTGGGATCGGCCCAGATGAAGGAAACCATCCAGGAGCTCAAGCGCCGTTACGAATTTATCTTTTTTGATTCTCCGCCGTTGCTCGGCGTCAGCGACGCTTCCATTCTGGCCAGTGAAATGGACATGATTTTGCAGGTCATTCAATACCGTCGGTATCCCCAGCCGATGACCCTCCGGGCCAAACAGATGATTCTCAAGGTCGGCGGCAACCTGGTCGGCATCGTGCTGAACAACATCAATATGAGCCAGGACGAGAGCTACTACTATTACAGCGGATATTACGATTATGGCGCTCAACAAAAGGACCGGACGGTTGTCCAATTGAGTGATGCGGCCGACGAAGCTAAAATTGATATTAACCAGAAATATTGACCCGGCTGGCCCGACCGCAACCGCATTATGAGATTGTCACGCAATAATATTCGGAAGGGTTCGTCTCTTTTTGCGCTTGCCATAATCGGCTCCCTGCTGGCCGGTTGTTCGAGTCATGGCCCAAAAAAGGACCGGCTCCCGGCAGCGGTTCCATCGACCAATGCCCCAAGCGACTTGCGGTTTGACCCGTTGCGCGTTGGGGACGGCATCAGGGTGGATTTCTCGGGCACCCCCATCCCAGTTCCCTCCATCCAAACCGAAATCAAAGGCGATGGCACCATTCGTCTTGATTTTATCGGGGACGTTCTGGCCGACGGAAAGACGCCCGGCGAACTGGAGAAGGCCATTCAAAGGAGTTATGTCCCTGCCTATTACACACACTTGACTGTGACCGTGACGCCGGTGGTGCGCTTTTTTTACGTGGACGGCGAGGTCAATGGAGCGGCCGGCGGGCGGATACCGTACACCGGCCAGATAACGGTGACCCGCGCCATTGCGGCGGCGGGCGGTTTCAATCCTTTCGCCAATCGCAGAAACGTCAGGCTTTACCGGGTCGATGGCACTTACAAGATCGTCAATTGTATCAAGGCGCTGGAGGATCCGAAATTGGATCTGCCCGTTTACCCCGGCGACAAAATTGTGGTCAAGCGCAGGCTCTGGTAAATGGTCCAACTCCAAATCCTTTCCGGCAGAAGGGCAGGCGCGAAATTTGACGGTTCCAGCCTGCCCATCACAGTCGGGCGTTCGGAGCAGTCAAATGTGTCTTTGGCGGAACCGGGGGTTTGGCCGTCTCACTGCAAAATCCATTGGCGGCAGGAGGGCCTGGTCCTCGAGGTCGAACCCGGCGCGCTGGCCAGCGTCAACGGAGTGCCGACGCCTCGCGCCCTCTTGCGCAATGGGGACATGATTACCCTGGGCGGTGTGACCCTGCGGTTCAGCTTAAGCCCCCTCCAACAGTCCAGCGCGGCGTTGAGAGAATGGCTGACCTGGATCGCGCTGGGCGCATTGTGCCTGGGCCAGGTGGCGGCAATCTACTGGCTCAATCGTTGATCAATGGCGAAAATGACGGGTGCCCGTGAAAACCATGGCCATGTTGCGCTCGTCGGCCGCCGCAATCACTTCGGCATCGCGCATCGAGCCTCCCGGTTGGATGGCTGCGGTTGCGCCGGCTTCGGCCGCGGCCACCAGCCCGTCGGCAAAAGGGAAGAAGGCATCGCTGCACACGGCGCTGCCGCGCAGTGAGAGCCTGGACTCCCGGGCTTTCCACACAGCGATTTTGCTGGCGTCCACCCGGCTCATTTGGCCGGCGCCCACTCCCAGCGTGCGGTCGGAGGCCGCATAGACGATGGCATTCGACTTGACATGTTTGACGACCGTCCAGCCGAAAAGCATGGCCTGCCGTTCCTCTTCCGTGGGGTGGCGTTGGGTCACCACCCGCCACTCCGCGGCGGAAACGATCTTTGTGTCGCGGTCCTGGACTAGGAACGACCCCGCCCCAACGTCGCGCAGTTCGGCCGAACCGTCGCCGCCCGGCCATTTGAGCACTTTCATCAGGCGCAGATTCTTCTTGCGCCGCAAAAGGTCGAGCGCCTCCGCCGCAAAATCGGGGGCGACAATGACCTCGCTGAAAATCTCCGTCAGGGCTTCGGCGCAGGGCAAATCAAGCGTCTGATTGACCACGATGATCCCGCCAAAGGGGGCTTGTGTGTCGGTCGCAAAAGCCTTTTCCCAGGCTTCACGGAGTGTTTTGCCCTGTCCCGCCCCGCAGGGATTGGAGTGTTTGAGGATGGCCAAAGTTGGGGCGGCTTCCGCGAACTCCGCGGCCAGAGCGGCGGCGGCGGTCAAGTCCAGGATATTGTTATAGGACAATTCCCGGCCATGCAATTGCCGGAAATAATCCCCGAAGCCGCCGTAGAGAGCGGCGCGTTGATGTGGATTCTCGCCGTAGCGCAACGTTTGCGCATGGCGCAAGTTCAACTGAAGGCTCGCGGGCCAGGGGTCGCCGGCCTTGAGCGGCGCCGCCGGTGAGCCGGCGCCGGGGAGGCCAAATGTCCTGGAGAGGTAGCCGGCAATCTGCGCGTCGTAAGCAGCGGTGCCGGCAAAGACCCCCGCCGCCAGCCGGCGGCGCAATTCCGGCGTCGTCTGGCCGGCGGCCGCAATCTGGCCGGCGACCTCGGCGTAATCCGCCGGGTCCATGACAACGGTCACACTTTCATGATTCTTGGCCGCGCTGCGCAGCATCGAAGGCCCGCCAATATCGATATTCTCGATGGCCTCGGCCAAAGTGACATCGGGCCGGGCGGTCGTCCGGGCGAAAGGATAGAGATTGACCACCACCAGGTCGATGGGCTTGATGTCATGTTTGCGGGCGGCCGCTTCATGTTCTTCGTTGCCGCGCAAATAGAGCAGGCCGCCGTGGATTTTTGGATGCAGCGTTTTGACCCGCCCATCCAGCATCTCGGGGAAGCCCGTGTAGGCGCTCAAGTCGCTGACGATAATGCCCTGTTCGCGCAGCGCCCTGGCCGTGCCGCCGGTCGAAATCATTTCAACTCCCGCGGCAGCCAGAGCTTGCGCAAAAGGGATGAGTCCGGTCTTGTCGTAAACGGAAAGCAAGGCACGTTGAATTTTCGCCATACAACTCGCCTCAATCTTCCAGAAGGCGCGGAGGAGTCAACCTGATTTGCGCATTCGCGCCACATACGCTCCATCCACGCCGTCGGCGAAGGGCAGCAGTTGGCGTTGGCCCTCCAGCTTGAAATCGGCGTGCCCCTCCAAAAAATCCCGCGTCACGGATTCATTTTCCTCGGGTTCAAGACTGCATGTGCTGTAAACCAGCGTTCCGCCCGCCTTCAGTTGCGGGGCCGCCTCTTCCAGCAGCGCCTGCTGCCTCTGGCGCAGCCTTTCCAGTTCCCCGGACTTGATCCTCCAGCGCAGATCAACCCGGCGCCGCATTACGCCCGTATTGGAACAGGGGGCATCAACCAAAATCCGGTCGAACGGCGGCGGCGGGCTGGAGTCCTGGAACTCCACGCACGTAACGCCGAGGCGGACGCAATTCTCCCGCGCCAATTTGAGCCGCTCCGGTTGGTTGTCCCGGGCCGCGATGCGTCCGCGATTCTGCATGCGCTGGGCGATATCAGCGGTCTTTCCTCCGGGCGCCGCGCAGAGGTCGAGAATGTTCTCGCCGGTCTGGGGGTCCAGTTCGTTCACCGCCAGAAGCGTGCCGGGGTCTTGCACGTAAAAAAAGCCGCGTTGGAAACTGCCGCACTGGGGCAGGGGAGGGTGCGATTTCAATTCGAACATCAGATTCCCGCCTGTCCAATCCCATTGCTGCTCCTTGAAGTCCACTCCTTCCTGCCGCCATGCCGCGGCCAGGGCGGCAAAATCTGTCTTCAAGAGATTGAGCCGGGCGCAAGTGGACGGAGGAGTGTTGTTCCACTGCAACAATTGGGCCGTCTTGGCAGCGCCCCAGCGCCCCTGCCATCGTTCGACCAGCCATGCGGGGTGGGAATATCCGAGCGCGGGGTCGGTTTGCTTCAAATTCTCCAGTTGCAGCTCCGTGGCCTCGCGTTCGCGGGTGTAAGCGCGCAAGACCGCATTGAGAAAACCGGCTTGCGCGCCAAAACCCAGCCGCTTGCCCAACTCGACCGTTTCATGAACCGCCGCGTGGTTGGGGATGCGTTGCAGCCAAAACAACTGGTAAAGCCCAAGATGAAGCAGAAGGCGCAATGCCGCATTCTGCGGCCGATCCCCGGTTTTGCGGGCGATCAGCCAATCCAGTGTCGTTTGCCAGCGCACAATCCCATAGACCAGTTCCTGGCACAAGGCCCGGTCCGGCGGCGTCAGCCCGCGCCCGGCCAGCTCATTTTCGAGCAGCCTCTCGACGTATTCGCCGCCCTCGCCGCGCCGCCTCAAAACGCGCATGGCAATTTCTCTTGGATTTTCACCGTTCACGATTTAATAATGAGCGAACCGTTATGGGACGCGAGAATATATCCATGAAAGAAGAGTTTGAAAAACTGGCCGCAACCGGAAAGCTCACCCGCCAAAACGTGGATGCCTTGGTGGCCCTGACAGAGAGCGGTTACTGTTATCATCGCAGTTGGGGTTTTGGAAAGATTACAACCGTGGACGCCGTTTTCTCCCGGTTCGTCATTGATTTTCAATCCAAGCCCGCTCACACCATGGACCTGGCCTTCGCCGCCGAATCCCTCAAGCCCATTTCCAGCGATCACATCTACGCCCGCAAAGTTTCGGACATCGAGAGCCTCCGCCAAATGGCCGCCTTGCACCATCTGGACTTGATCAAATTGGTGCTGCAAAGCTTCGGCGGCCGCGCCACAGTGGATCAAATCCAGCAGGCGCTCGTGCCGGAGGTCATCGAGGACGACTGGAAAAAATGGTGGGAAGCCGCCAAACGCGAACTGAAAAAAAACGGCCATTTCCAAGTGCCCCTCAAAAAGTCCGAGCCGATCGTTTACCAGGCCAAAGAAATCTCCTTGCAAGATCGTTTCCTGGCGGAATTCCGCGCCGCCAAAGGTTTGAAAGCCCGCTTGAACGTCGCCCATGAGATTTTGAAAAGCGTGTCCGACCTGGACGACAAAAGCGCTGCGGCCAAAGAAGTGATTCTGGCCCTCAACGCGGAAATTGCCACCCATCAACGCACGCAGCCCGCGGTGGCGCTGGAGGCCATCTTTGTGCGCGATGAGATGCGCCAGGCCGCCGCAGCCCCGCCGATTGAGGGCGAATTGTCCGCCCGCGCGCTCTGGCTCCAGGAAAGCGCAAAAGTGGGCGCCGTTCTGGAGCAGATCCCCGCGGCCAAACATCGCCGCGCTTTGCAATCTTTCAAGGACGCCAATCCGGAACGCTGGCCCGACGCCCTCCTGGCCTCCCTCAACCACGTCTCGGCCAAGCTGGCCGGCGAAGTGGCCCTCGCCCTCATTGCCGGGGGAAAACTCGACGGCTTGAAAGAACTTCTCGCCCGCCTCATCAGCCAGCACCAGGCCGGCAGTGATTTGTTGCTCTGGCTGGCCAAAGAGCGGTCCGACTCCTTCGCCGACATCCTCGGCCCCGAAGTCTTCCGCGCCATGCTCACCGCCATGGAGCGCGACCAGTTCAACGAAAGACGTTCCAACAAACTTCGCGATTTCATCCTGGCCGATCAAACCCTTCTCATCGAATTGATCGGCTCCGCCGACTTGGAAGTCATCAAGGACCTCACCCGCGCCCTGCAACTTTCCCCTTGTTTTGACGACATGGACAAACGCTCCCTGCTGGCCCGCATCGTCAAAAGCTATCCCGCCGTGCAAACCATGATTTCCGGCGACCAAACCAGGCAGGAAACCGCTTTCCTGGTTTCCTGGGAAAGCCTGGAGCGCCGCAAAAATGAATACGCCGAACTGGTGCAAAAAGCCATCCCGGCCAATTCCAAGGAAATTGCCCTGGCCCGCAGCTTTGGCGACTTGCGCGAAAACCACGAATACAAGGCCGCCAAGGAAATGCAAAAAATCCTCATGCGCCGCAAAAGCGAATTGGAGGCCCAATTGGTTCGCGCCCGCGGCAGCGATTTTGCCAATCCCCGCACCGATGTCGCCAGCGTCGGCACCATCGTGGCGGTGACCGATTTGGATCACCAGCATCCCGAACACTTTACCATTCTCGGAGCGTGGGACTCCGACCCGGAAAAGGGCGTCATCAGCTACCAGACGCCCGTCGGTCAATCCCTCCTCAACCACAAACCCGGCGACGAAGTGGACGTGCCCGTCGAGGGTGGGAAGAGACGCTACCGCATCGATGCCATCACGCCCTGCAAGACGCCCGCGCCCGAAGCGCCCCCGCCGCCAGCGGCCCAATGAAACCGCCGCGCTCCGTAGCGTAGCATCCTCGCCTGCGGGTTTTGACAGCGTCCCGCTGCCATTTTGGTGGCGGTGTCAAGATGTTCCCTGGCAGGGACGCCACGCCGCAGTGTCCCGTCAGCGCAGCGCGACGAATTCAGGCCGCCACGGGCGATGCCGTGGCAGGGGGCGGTGTTGGACCATAAGTGGCATCCCCGAATCCGAGGATTGGGTAAAAAATGAACGGCAAAAAAATCAAGCCGACCGCAAACGCGCCGCCCTTTCCGAAATTGCGCGAGACGCCGAGCGTGACAAGGATGGCGATGACGATATCCACCAATGGGATTAGATACAGCAGGAGCCACCACCACGGTTTTCCGGCGATTTTGACCAGGCAGTAAACATTATAGATGGGAATGATGCAACCCCATCCCGGCTGTCCGGCTTTGACAAAAACCTTCCACAGGCCGATAAGAACGACAAGCCCAAGGGCTATCATGACCAGCAATGGCAGGCCAAAAAGGAGCGATCCGGCGGTTGAAGACATTGGCTGAGTATTCATATAATGTCAATAATTGACTGGTTGAAGTGCTGCATACGGCGCGATTCTTGCGTTATGCCAGGCATCCTGTAAAGCTAAAATTGTCCGCCTGAATCGTCTATTTGATCAATCCTTTGTAAAGGAAAACTCCGTAGGCGGCGGTCAACAGCCAGCCGGCTGTTCGGGGCAGCCGCCCCCCTATTCCGATGAATATCAGATGCACCAGCGTGGCCCCGCCAAGGATCAGCACGCCGGTCTCAAAAAGCGCGGCACAACGATCGGTTTGTATAACGCAAATATTCCAATGCACAGCGGGATGCAGATGTGCGCATCCCCGGCCTCGCCAAAAATTATTGCACTCGGATGTTGGCATGGGGCCGGCAGGCATGGTAAGTTATCCATGCGTCAGGGAAGCATTGACTGACGACCGTTATGGAAACTGCTACCGTTATTCACGAAGGCGAGTGTCAAACCGTCCGCCTGCCGAAAGGGTTTCACCTTTCCACGCCGACCGTTGGCGTCCGCCACGACGGCGAGGCGATTGTGTTGGAGCCATTGAAACCAAAGGCTTGGCCCGAAGGCTTCTTTGATTCGGTTCACATTACCGACCCCGCCTTTGCCCGGCCCGACCAAGGCCATCTGCCGCCAGTGAAATCGTTGTAGCGTGGCAGTGACCTATTTGATCAATCCTTTGTAAAGGAAAACTCCGTAGGCGGCGGTCAACAGCCAGCCGGCTGTTCGGGGCAGCCGTCCCCATATTCCAATGAATATCAAATGCACAAGCGTGGCCCCGCCAAGGATTAGCACGCCGGTCTCAAAAAAGGGCGGCACAACGATCGGTTTGTATAACGCAAATATCCCAATGCACAGCGGGATGCAGATGTGCGCATCCCCGACTTGCGAGGTGTAAACGACTTCGGCCTGCCTCCTCCACCCGTAATAAAATGCCATCAGGCCGTTGGGCAGCACGTCCAGCCAGCCGCTCAACCAGCCCATGTAGCGGGCGCTGATAAAGCCGGTCTTGATGTTCGATACCCAGGAAACCAGCCAGTCCGTGCTCACATAAGTTCCATAGGTTCCGATGCCCAGCAAAATCAAATCAACGGCCAGCATCCGCCCGAATGCTTTGTTTTGCCGGCGATTGCTTTTCAACACTTCAAAAACGTGAAAGGATTGCCAGCATAGAAAAAGCCCAACCAAAATCAGTCCGTCCGCGAAGCCGATTTCCCGCCGCCGTCCCAGCGCCCAGGCCGTGCCGGTAAAGAACAACACCGCCAATAACGTCAACATCATGGAAAGCCGGTTCAGGTGATGGGAGTAATCCTGTTCCTTCTTTTTCGCGGCCTTGCCCGGCAGGACCGCCATCCCCCAAAGCGCGGCCGGCAAGCCCACCAGCAACGTCAGATTTGTCACGTTGTTGACCAGGCAATTGGTCAGCACTTCCGCGCCGGACCCGCCCTTCATTCCGAGCACGATGGCAAAGATCAAATTACCCATCCCGGTGCAATAGGGCATGATCAACGTGCCCAGCACCGTGCCTTCCATTCCGTCGGCCGCCATGGATTCCAGCCGCCAGATCATCAGGAACGAGGACGCGAGGAATAATCCCACAAAGAACCAGGGCGTGGCCAATCCGGCGCTTTCAATCCATGTCAGCATTTCCCGCTCCTAATCTTAATCGTAATCCTAATCCTCAGAGATTAAGATGAGAAGGCGCCTTTATCGGAACAGCAACGGCGCGAAGTCCGCCAGGTTGTGGCGCCAGACCCTCCAGCTATGCACGCCGGGAACTTCCGTCCAGGTGAGATGGATGTCCTTCGATTTCAGCCATTCGACAAACGCGCGGTTGGGCTTGGCCAGTCCGTCGTCCTTCCCGCAGGAAATCCACAAGAGCCGCAGGCGGTCATTCGCCCTGGCGTTGAGATTGGGAAACTGTTCCGCATAGTTGGTATTGAGTCCGCCGGAACTAAACGCCCCGATCCACGCGAACCGGTCCAGGGTGGTCAAACCGACCGTCAGCGATTCCGTTCCGCCCATGGAGAGGCCGGCAACCGCGCGGTTTTTGCGGTTCGTGGAGACGTGGTAGGCCTTTTCCACCTGGGGCAGCACCTCGTCCAGCAGCGTCGCGCGAAATTGGTCAATATTGCGCTGCCACAGGTTCCCCTCCCGCAGCCGTGACCACCCGCGCCGGACGACGTCCATGGTCCCGTAACCCAGCGGCATGACGACGACCATTGGCTTGGCCTGGCCGCGGGCGATCAGGTTATCCATAATAATATTGGCCTGTCCGACCGACCACCAGGCCGTGGCATCGTCGCTGTAGCCGTGCAGCAGATACAGCACCGGATAACGCTTCCGGCCCGACGCCTTGTAACCGGGCGGCGTATAGACAAAGTAAGCCCGCTCGTCGCCCGCCGCGGCGGATTTGTAACAATGGCGATGCACAACTCCGTGCGGCACGTCATTGACTTCCCACGGGAGCGACGCCGGGCCGGGGACATGCACCTCGCTCTCGGTGTTCAGCAGATTGTATTTCATCAACGGGTTGTTCAGGTCAATGGTGCGAACACCATCCACCACGAAGGAATATCCGTAATAATCCGGTTCGAGCGGGTCCGTCGTGAACGACCAGACACCCTGGTCGTCCTTTTCCATTTTGGCGGCTTTCAACGATTCGCACTGCACCTGGACGTTGGTCGCATTCGGCGCTTTCAGCCGAAATATCACTCGTCCGTCCTTCTGGACATCAGGGGACGCGGGCGATTGCGAAAACACCGGGGTGGCAAGAGACAAGGCGAAGAACACATAAAATGATTTCATGGCTGGACGATACCGTGGAACGCCGGCCCTTCTCAATGACAAACAAATCCCTGCCTGGCAGCCCGTTAAAAAAAGTAGGAGCCGACGTAAGGAGGCTCTATCTTTTCACTGTTTTCCCTGCAAAATCAGAGCCTCGTCACCTCGGCTTCTTCCATTGAACGGATTTTTAACGGGCTCTTAAAGCAAGCCGGTGAAGAACCGATGCCAGCGCGGTTCGAAATAATGCTGGCGATCCAGCGAGATGACCACCATCAACGCGCGCCCGACGATGCGGTTGCGGTCCACCGTGCCCCAAAAGCGCGAGTCGTTGCTGTTGTCCCGATTGTCGCCCATCACGAAATACTTCCCCGCCGGCACGGTGACCGGCCCGAAGGTGCGCAATGCCGGCCTTTGCGGCAATATCGTTACCGGGTGCGATGGCATCCCGCCCGCCTTTTCCTCCGCATACACGCGCAAGCCCTCTTTGTCCGGCGGGACGTCGCGGCCGGTGTCCGCCGGCAATGCTTCGTATTCCGACGGGCGACCATTGATCAGGAGACGTTCATTGGCCAGTTCGATCTTGTCCCCCGGCAGTCCGACGACCCGTTTCACCAGGCGCGTGCCGTCCACAGGCGAAAAGAACACCACAATATCGCCCCTTTTTGGATTGCTCCATTGCGCCAGATGCCAGGTGGTGAAAGGCACCTTCAAGTCATAAGCCAGTTTATTGACGAACAAACGGTCGCCCTGGACGATGGTCGGGTTCATCGAGCCGGTGGGGACATCGTTCCAATCGGCAATCGCCGAGCGCACCGCTGTCAAAATGATAACGAGGATGAGCAGCGATTTGTTCTCGCGCCAAACCCTCCTCCACCGTTCCCGGCCTTTGCATTCCTTCATGGCGAATTGGACAGTATGCCTCCGGTTTCGTTCGACGGGCTTTGTCCCGAAGGGACAGTGGAAATTAGCCGGGGACAAGACTGCGGCAGCGGTCGCTGTCCCCGGAATAAATGTCATAAAAGTTCGCGCCCTGAAAGGGCGCTGGAAACTAATGCTGAACGCGGAATTGACGCCGCCCAATTTCCTGCGCACACTCGCCCCATCATGCGTGGGGACAGACGACTCGCTTCCAACAAGGTCCCCAATGTCCTGTCGTGGCTCCGCACTCGCGGCTGTTGCGGGCTTCCGAATATGTGTTCCATTATATTCAACCCATGAGCATTCAGGAATTGAAGTCAGAAGTGACGCGGTTGTCGAAGCCGGACTTGGCTGCGTTTGCCCAATGGTTCGAGGATTTCATTGCGGACTCCTGGGATAAGCAGATGGAAGCCGACGTTGCCGCCGGCAAGCTCGATCACCTCGCCAAGCAGGCCGATGCGCAATTTGAGGCGGGCCGCTGCACCCCCCTTTGAAGCACTGACAGATTCTGACCAAATGCTGCTGTTCTCGCGCTCGCCTAAATCTTAAACCTCCATCGTTAAGTCTTTGCCGCGCAAGCCATTCAACGCTTTTTTGTTGGAAGGTGAACACGGCACACTCCTGTTGCGGGATTGCTTTCTTCTTCCAAATGCGGCAGGTTCGGCTGCGTTGAGCAGCAATGGATATGGCGGACACTTCCAAATCATCCAAAAAGCGATTTCGCGTGGCGTTTTCGTTCGCCGGTGAAAAACGAGACTTCGTTGCCTAAGTCGCAGGTATTCTCGCTGGCAAATTTGGCGAAGCTGCAATCCTCTACGACAAATACCATGAAGCGGAATTTGCCCGGGATGACCTTGGCCTTTATCTCCCCGACCTTTACCACGACCAATCTGACTTGGTCGTGGTCATTGTGTGTCCAAACTACGAACCGAAGGAGTGGTGCGGCTTGGAATGGAAAGCAATCTTCGACCTGCTCAAGCAGCGCAAGGACGAGGACGTCATGCTGTGCCGATTCAATCATGCAACGGTCAAAGGGCTGCATTCCATCGCCGGTTTCGTGGAACTCGACGGCAAGACAGCAGAGCAAGCCGCCACCCTCATCCTTGAGCGCCTCGCGTTGAACGAAGGCAAGCCGAAAAACCATTACCTCTCCAGCACGGCACCGGCGAGCCAAGCATCCGTAGCACCAAACGCTTTTGCTGCCGACATCTCCCGTATCATTAAATACGCCCCGGAGCAACTTATCGGGCGCGAGGACGAACTCAAGATCCTCTCTGATGCCTGGGAAAAGGCCGTGCTCGGTGAAAAAAAGCGGCCCCACGTCCTCACCTTTGTCGCCCTTGGCGGCGAGGGGAAGACCTCGCTCGTGGCGAAGTGGGCGGCGGAACTGGCATCCCAAAAGTGGCCGGGATGCGATGCGGCTTTTGCGTGGTCCTTCTACAGTCAGGGCACGAAGGAACAGTCTGTGGCTTCGTCCGACCTGTTCCTAAGGGAAGCGCTCACTTTTTTCGGCGACTCTGCGATGGCCAACAGTCCAAGCATGGTGGTGGACAAGGGCAAGCGGCTGGCGGAATTGGTCGGCGAACGACGGGCGCTGCTCATACTTGATGGTTTGGAACCGCTGCAATACCCGCCAACTTCGCCGCTGAAGGGCGAACTCAAGGATCAGGGGATCACCGCCCTGCTCAAGGGACTGGCTGCCAATAGCCACGGCCTCTGCGTGATCACCACCAGGTATTCCGTCCAGGACCTCACGAATTTTTGGCAGACTACAGCACCGGAAATCCCACTCCTGCGGCTTTCAAAGCAAGCCGGTGTGGCGCTGCTCCAAAAACTGGGCGTAAGGAAAGAAAGCGGTTCTCAAGCGGAGTTCGAAAAGCTGGTAGAAGACGTGAAAGGCCACGCGCTGACTTTGAACCTGCTCGGCACCTACCTGCACGACGCCCACGCCGGGGACATGCGAAAACGCGACCTCGTGAAGATCGAGGAGGCCAATGCCGAAGAACAGAGTGGTCACGCTTTCCACGTCATGGATGCCTACGTGAAGTGGTTCGAAAGCGAGGGGGAAAAGGGGAAACGCGCAATCGCTGTGCTGCGGCTGCTTGGGCTGTTTGATCGTCCGGCGTCTGCTGATTGCATCGCGGCGCTTAAACAACCACCCGTAATGCCCGAGTTGACGGAGGCGCTTGTCGGCATGAACGAAAGCCAGCGCAACATCGCATTCACACGGCTGGAGGAAGCGAAGCTGCTCACCGTGAATCGGGACGCGGCCGGAACGCTGCTGTCTCTCGACGCCCACCCGCTTATCCGCGAGTATTTTGCCACCCGCCTCCGTGACCAGCTCCCCGAGGCCTGGCGTGCCGCCCACCGACGGCTCTACGAACACCTCTGCGCGACCACACCGGACAAACCCCAGCCCACACTCGAAGATCTCCAACCGCTCTACCAAGCCGTGGCCCACGGCTGTCAGGCGGGGATGCAGATGAAGGCGTGTGACATGGTTTATTTGGCCCGCATTCAGCGTGGGGAAGAGGCTTATAGCACATTCAAACTCGGCGCGCTCGGTTCCGACTTGGGAGCAATCGCCTGCTTCTTTGAGCAAACTTGGAGCCTCGTTTCGCCCGCCCTCAAGGAAGACGCCCAATCTTGGCTTTTGAACGAAGCCGCTTTCAGCCTGCGCGCTTTGGGCCGGCTGACCGAAGCCCTAGAAGCAATGCGGGCTGGGTTAAAGAACTACCTCAGACAAAAGTGCGGGGAACATACCGCGCGTCTCCTCATTAACTTGAGCGAACTGAGGCTAATGTTGGGCGACGTGGCCGGGGCGGTGGAGGACGCGAAGCAGTCTGTGACCTACGCGGACGGAAGAGTCGACGCCTTTACCCAGATGGCTTCTCGCACGATTTATGCCGACGCCCTGCACTCGGCTGGTCGACGAAACGAGGCAGATGGGGGCTTCCGCAAAGCCGAGAAAATGCAGATTGAGAGGCAGCCCAACTACCCGTTGCTCTACTCGCTGTGGGGCTTCCGGTATTGCGAACTGCTCCTCGCCGCCCCTGAGCGTGGTGCGTGGCAAACGCTTCTCGGACTGAACACTGAACACTTGGAACCTGAAACTCTCACTGCCTTCTCCCAGCGTGCGGTGCGGACACTACAGTGGGCTGAACAGAACAACGTGGCGATCCTCGACATCGCCTGCGACCACCTCTCCTTGGGCCGTGTCGCGCTCTACAAGGCGATTCTGGAAAACTCATCATGCAAGCCTTGCCACGCGTACATCCAACACGCCGTGGACGGCCTCCGGCGTGCAGGGCAGCAGCAGGAACTCCCACGTGGCCTCCTCACCCGCGCTTGGTGCTCTTTCGCCGAGGCTTCGGAGCACAAGTTGCATGGGCGCGCACAAGAGGTTACCGAATGCTTGGCCCGTTCACAGACCGACTTGGACGAGGCTTGGGAAATCGCCGAGCGCGGTCCCATGAAACTCCACTTGGCCGACATCCACCTTCACCGTGCCCGCCTCTTCTTCCGCGAAGCGAAATATCCGTGGGAATCCCCCGCCGCCGACCTTGCCGCCGCCGAAAAACTCATCAACGAGTGCGGCTACCACCGCCGCGACCAGGAACTCGCTGACGCCAAGAAAGCCATTTTAGGAAAATACTGAGAGGGCCGCAGGATAGAATACAAAGAGGCAGCCGCGAAAAAGCAAGAGGCGCAAAAAAAATTGACAGGATGGGAAGTGCATTCCCTGTCCGCCAAAGCTTTAGCGAAGGCGGATGATTCTTCATCTGTAAATCCTGTTCATTGTGGCGTTTCATTTTGCGACTTCTGCTTTTTCGCGGCGATTCCGTCGGTTCCGAAAGTCAGTTGTGTTGGCTGTCCGCACATTGGCTGAAATGCCAGGCAAACGAAGGGTTCGGAAGAAAGACCTTGCAAATCTGGAGACAGCCTCCATATTTGCATGGATGTTGCCAAGACGCCTCAGCGCACGCCTCAATCACTTGCTCGGACATTCCCCGGCGGTTGTCCTGCTGGGACCGCGACAGGCTGGCAAGACGACGCTGGCCTTGGAGATCGCTGAAACACGGCCTTCGGTCTATTTGGACCTTGAGGACGAGGCCGACCGGGTCAAGCTGACCGATCCTGTCCGCTACTTTGCCGATCACGAACGCGAGTTGGTGATCTTGGACGAGGTTCACCGGCTGCCTGAATTGTTCCAGCGCCTGCGCGGGGTCATTGACCGGGACCGGCGGCACGGAAGAAAGAATGGACAGTTTCTGCTCCTTGGGTCAGCGGCCATGGACTTGCTCAGGCAATCCGGCGAAAGTCTGGCCGGTCGCATTTCCTATTTGGAGCTTGGCCCGTTCGACGCATTGGAAGTGGCGCCTGCCGCACTCGAAACCCTTTGGGTTCGCGGCGGCTTTCCGCGCAGCTTTCTCGCCGACAACGACGATCTCAGCATGGAATGGCGGCGGGACTTTATCCGCACCTATTTGGAACGGGATATTCCGCAATTCGGCTCGCGGATACCCGCCGAAACCCTGCGGCGCTTCTGGACGATGCTGGCGCACAATCAATCGCAGAGGTTCAACGCCGCCCATCTGGCGGGTGGATTGGGCGTCGATGGCAAGACAGTCGCCAGTTATCTCGACCTGCTGGTGGATCTTTTGCTCGTGCGCCGCTTGTCCGCGTGGCATCGCAACGTGGGAAAACGGCTGGTCAAGTCACCCAGGGTTTATGTGCGCGACAGCGGCATTGTCCATGCGCTGCTGGGCATCCGGGACAAAGAAGCTCTGCTCGGCCATCCCGTCGTCGGCCAGACATGGGAAAGTTTCGTCACCGAAACGCTCATTGTCGCCGCGCCGGACGGAACAGAGGCGCATTTTTATCGCACCTCGAATGGAACCGAGGTCGACCTTGTCCTCACGCTGCCTGGCGGCAAACTGTGGGCTGTTGAAATCAAGCAAAGTTCCGCACCGAGTGTGGAACGCGGCTTTCACCTGGCCTGCGCCGATCTCCAGCCGGACAAACGCTTCGTCGTCTATTCGGGTGACGAGCGTTTTCCCCTCAATGCCGACACGGATGCCATTGGACTATGTGAACTTGGACGGGCGTTACAGGCGGCAAAATAGCATTCTCGTCAACCCGCCCGCCGTTGCGCGCATTTGGCCCAATGGCGCCGTTTCCAAAAAAAATAATTAAAAAAGTCATTTGACTATTGAATAATGAACGGTTATATGTAGTCTAAGGAAAGGCTAAAGGCTAAAGGCTAAAGGCTAAAGGCTGAAGGCTGAAGGCTGAAGGCTGAAGTAATGAAAACGAGGCTCGGAACCAGACCCAACGTCAGGCCACCGTCAAATCGAGGCAGGCTTCCCCGCCGCAACGGCTGCGGGGGACTGGCGCAGTTCGCCCATCCGTCCAGCTTGCCCGCCATCTTGTCCGTCGTAGTCTCTGCGGCGAAGCCGGAAGCAGGCCCGGCAAAGGCGGGTCAAACCGGGATTAACTTAGTTAATTCCAGTCAAACCGGCGCAACCGGTCCAATTCCCGCGAAAATCTGTGCAAGTATTTTAAAATGAGTGGTTTACACAAAAATCAGCCTTCGGGCTGGTCAAAGTCAGTCAAAGTGAATCAAACCGATTTGACTGTCCTTGAACTTTGAACTTGGCGAAGGGCTTCGCCCAACATGACAATCCAGCCAATGGCAATGTATCGTTGGACGCCTTTAAGGGCCATCGCCCGTGGGTTGTGGGCGGCTGCCTGTCTGGCAGCCTTCCCGGCCTGGGGCGGCGGACGCTATTGCGTCGTTGATGGCTGGGGCGCCGGCGAAGGTTTGTTGCCGCAAAGCTCCATCATCTCGATGGCGCAGACGCGCGACGGCTATCTCTGGTTGGGAACTCTCAATGGGCTGGCCCGTTTTGATGGCGT
>Ga0326728_10013129_pt1 | contig 18111 bp, 12 predicted proteins | sample MB3enrmetagenome_FD_207602 | JGI IMG/M metagenome (GOLD analysis project Ga0326728, IMG submission 207602) | Lab enriched peat soil microbial communities from McLean, Ithaca, NY, United States - MB31MN | ecosystem: Environmental > Terrestrial > Soil > Wetlands > Peat | place: USA: New York... | reverse complement strand
TTCGATCCAGCTTCTACAAACTCCCGCCAAAACCCCCAAGGAGTGCAAATATATTCTCCGGGCATTTTTGCGCTCTCTGCGTCCTGGCGGCTCGCTTAGAGAGGCTAAATGGGGCCGGGCGGGAAACGCGTAAACCCGTAAACGCGCGAACCATGGTATTATGCACAGTTTCACGGAGAGCATTTGAATGACCAAAGACCTGACCATCATCATCGGAGCCGGCATGGCCGGTGTGGCCACCGCCTATTTTCTGACGCGCAAAGGGGAGCAGAACGTTCTGATCCTTGAAAGAGAGAAGGTAGCCGGCACCCAATCGACGGGCCGCAATGCCGCTATCCTGCGCACCATGATCCCGAACCCGCTTCTGAACCAGATCGCGAGGCAGTCGGCAGAGTTCTATCGCCATCCCCCGGAAGGCTTCTCGTCCGAACCTCTGGTCAACTGTGTGGGCGTGTACCTTGCCGCCCGTGAAGAGAATGTTCCCACGCTTCAACAATGGTGCGACGACAACCCTGAATCCGGCCTGGTGCTGGAAGACGCTTCCCGCGTTTACGAAAAGGTTCCGATCGTGGCGGCCGGCCTCAAAGCCGTGGCCCACAAGCCAAATGACGGCGTCCTCGACTTGCATTCCATACTGCAGGGATTCTTGCGTGGCGCGACCCAGGCGGGAGCGAAACTGTGCCTCGGCCAGGAATTCAGGAAACTTGCGGTCCGCAATGGCCGGGTTGTGGGCGTCGAAACCGGCAACGGCTTCATGGAAGCGGCGAAAGTTGTCGTTGCCAATGGGGGCTGGGCGTCGCTCTCGGATACTTTCAGCGGATATTCGCTCCCCTTCACACCCTATCGGCGTCATCTGCTGGTGACCGAACCTCTTGCGCAAGTAAGCCCGCAATGGCCTGTAATCTGGATCGTGGGCGAGGAATTTTATTTCCGGCCGGAGAGCGGCGGGTTGCTTATGAGCGGATGCGATACCGTGAAGGTGACACCGGAGCAGGGAGAAATAACGGATCAGGCCCAAGTTGAGCGTATCGCCGCAAAAGCTGCCCGTTGGCTCCCCGGCCTGGCAGATGCGCAAGTCGCCCGTGCCTGGGCCGGGATGCGCACATTTGCGCCGGACGAACTTTTCGTGGTCGGTCCGGACCCGCGCTTAACCGGTTTGTACTGGGTTGCGGGGATGGGCGGACACGGAATCACCTGCGCGCCCGTCGTCGGCAACCTCGCAGCCGATTGGATCGCAGAAGGGAAAAGCGGTCATCCCGCGGCGGCAATGCTCGCCCCGAACCGTCTCATCTGATGAATAAATTCTTTTGCGCGTTAAGCGTTGGTCACGAGCATCTTAACGCCTAAACGCGGCAAAACAGGAGGCTGTACCATGGCAACGACAGACACGAATCTGAAAGAAGCATTTGCAGGAGAAAGCCAGGCAAACCGGAAGTACCTGGCATTCGCAAAGAAAGCGGAACAGGAAGGATTCGCAAATGTGGCGCGTCTTTTCCGAACGGCCGCCGAGGCGGAAACGATTCACGCGCTGGGACACTTGAATTCGATGGATGCCGTGAAATCCACCGTGGAGAATCTGAAAGCGGCGGTCGCGGGCGAGACCTATGAATACAAAGAAATGTATCCGCCGATGCTGGCGCAAGCCCAGGCGGAGAATCACAAGGCCAAGCGGATGTTCGGCTATGCGCTGGAGGCCGAAGCCGTCCACGCCGAGCTTTACCGGCTGGCGCTGGAAGCGGTATCCAAGGGTAAAGACCTGGCGGAGGCGAAATTCTATCTATGCCCGGTTTGCGGCCACATCGAGATGGGAAATCCCCCGGAGGTCTGTCCCATTTGCGGCGTCAAGGGAGAGAAATACGTACAGGTCTAAATCGTTGACAATTTGTTATTTACGATTGACGGCACAACCCTAGAGTCGTCCGGCTTTTCAACCCAAAATCGTCAATCTCTATGACACTTCGCGCCCGGCTTCTCCTTTCATTGGCTGCGATCGCCGTGTTCACCGGCGTTGTCTGGGCATTCCTGGGAGCCCAGGTTTTTCGCGGTCCGGCACTGGCAATCCTTGTGCTTGCCCTGTCGGCCGCCACATCCTGCATTCTGCTGAAGTCCGTCCTCGGGCCGATCAAGGCTCTTGTGGAAGGGATTGAAGAGATCGCGACCGGCCCGGGATTGCGTGAAATTCACATCGATCACGCCCCCCCGGAAATCGAGGCTCTCGTGAATTCCTTCAACCGCATGCAGGCATCGATTCGCGAACGACGCCGCCGGAATCAGGAAAAGCTGATGCGCGCCGACCGCCTGGCTGTTTTGGGGCAACTTGCGGCCGGCGTGGCACACGAAATCAATAATCCCCTGGGAAGCATCCTGCTTTTCACCCGGCTCGTGATGCAGCAATCGGAGCAGAGCGGGCAGGTTCGCGACAATCTCGAGCGCATCGAGAAGGAGACCAAGCGCTGCCACTCGATTGTCCAGAGTCTGCTTGATTTTGCGCGGCAGCGCGAGCCCAAGGTGGAGCCGGTAAATGTCAATCAGCTGCTGGACGCGACGGTCAAATTTTTTGAGGCGCAAAACCTTTTTCAAGGCATCGAAACCGTCCGGCATTACGGTGAGGGCCTTCCTCAAATCCAGGCAGATCCACTCCAGCTTCAGCAGGTCCTGATGAATATCATTTTCAATGCCGCGGACGCCATGGACGGCAAGGGCGTTCTTACGCTTGAAACGGCCGGCAGCCAGGAAGGCGAATCGATCGACATACGGATTTCCGATACCGGCTGCGGGATCGCTCCGGAAAACCTCGACCGGATTTTTGACCCGTTCTTCACTACAAAAGAAGTCGGCCACGGCACGGGTCTGGGACTTTCGGTCAGCCACGGGATTATCCAGGCTCACCAAGGAGATATCAGCGTCTCCAGCACTCCGGGTGCCGGGAGCCGCTTTGTGGTCACCTTGCCCACCCAAAGGGGGAAGGCCTGATGCCAGCGCAAGGCAGAGTGCTCATTATCGACGATGATGAGTCCATGCGCATCGCATGCGGCCAATCGCTCGAATTGGCCGGCTACAGCATTGCGAATTCCGAAAACGGGGAGCAGGCGCTCGAGAAGGCCCGGCAGGAATCTTTTGACGTTGCCTTGCTGGATTTGAGGATGCCGGGATTGCCCGGGATGGAAGTCTTGAAACAGCTGAAACGGGAATCGCCAAACACAGCCGTCGTCGTCGTCACCGGCTACGCGACCATCGATTCGGCGGTGGAAGCGATCAAGTTGGGAGCCTACGATTACCTCCCAAAGCCGTTCACGCCCGAGGCCTTGGTCTCGATCGTCGAGCGTGCCGCCGGAGCCGCCAGGAGAGCCCTCGAGGATGCGTGCATCGGCCAGGGGCTCGACAGAAAGATGCTGTCCCAATCCCTTATCGGCCGGTCCGAAGCGATGAGCCAGGTGGTTCGGCTGATACAGAAAGCCGCACCGGCCGATTCCACCGTGCTGATTACCGGTGAAACCGGAGTAGGAAAGGAAGTGGTCGCCCGCGCCATCCATCGCCTGGGCAACCGGTCCGACAAACGTTTCGTGACGGTCGACTGCGGCACCCTGGTCGAGAGCCTCTTCGAGAGCGAGTTGTTCGGACATGTGAAAGGCGCGTTCTCAGGGGCGATCGAAAACACCATCGGCAAAATCGAACTCGCCGAAGGGGGAACCCTCTTCCTCGACGAAATCGCGAATATCAGCATCAACATGCAGGCCAGATTGCTCCGGGCGGTTCAGGAACGGGAGATCTCCCGCGTCGGAAGCACCAACAAGAAAAAAATAGATGTGCGTATCATTTCTGCTACGAACCGCGATTTGCAGCAGGACGTGCGCGAGGGAAAATTCCGTGAAGATCTCTACTACAGGCTGAACGTCGTGCGCATATCGGTCCCGCCTCTGCGCGAGCGGCTCGAGGACATACCGGCGCTCGTCGAGTATTACCTGAGGAAGCTCGCGTCGGAAAAACGTCGCCCGACTCTTTCGATATCGGAAGAGGCCATGCGCTCCCTGAAGAGGCGCGAATGGCCAGGCAACGTGCGCGAGCTCATCAACGCGCTTGAATCTGCGGTTGTAACCTGCGAAGGAACCACACTAGGGCTGAGAGATTTCCCTCAAAGCCCCGCGGATTCTTCCGGCCTGCGCGCGCTGAGCGGAGGGAGCCTTGCCCGGCTTGAACAAACCGAAATCCTCAATGCACTCGAGCAGTTCCAGGGGAACAAAACCAAGGCCGCGGAATATCTCGGGATCAATCGCAAGACTCTCCGGGAAAAGATGCAGAAGTACGGGCTCCTCGACCAAAAGCATTGAAGCTTCCAGCAATCAGCACACAAATTCACACGGGCTGATTGCTGACAACTGCAGCTCTTTCCCTTTGCGCTGCAACGTTAAAAAGTCCTGGAAATCTTTGGACCAGATTCCTTCTTTGCATGTGACCCTATACCGGGGGGCTCCGCCACGAAACGAATGTTGCGCCTGTCGATGACTGCCTTGTTCCTGGCCACCGTCTTAGCAGCTCCGGCCGGTGAGTTCTGGGAGAAAAAGGAATACAAGCAATGGTCGTGTGGGATGGCGCCAGTTCACCCTTGCCTCGACAGCTCTGATTCTGGGCAGAATCCCCAGGGGGATGGATAGACCTGCACAGACGGTTACGTGCGCTCTCGGGCCTTTCATCACGCGGAATTGGCTAAAACCCATTGAGCCGCGCATCCGATGGTTGAAATCTTTTTAGGCGCTTGGGGCAGGTTCTATCTGTGATTGATCAGGGGTCAAGCCAGAAACTGCCGGGATCGACAAAGAAACAGGCTAACAATTTTGTTTTTAGCCAGCGAGAGATGAGTTCTGACAGATTCGTGGGCCCCGTGCGAAAGCTTTTTACGGCTGGGACTTGCGGTAGTAATCCCCCTTGGAGAGCCATTTCTCGATGAAGCAGTAAAGGATGATGAACATGTAGCGTGATCCCATTTCCTTTATCTTCAGCTTGGAGACGCCCTGCCTTCGTTCGGTCCAATTGTTTGGAACGACAGAGTAGCTGTAACCGCGAACAATGGCTTTCAGAGGCAGTTCAACCGTGAGGTTATAGTGATGGCTCAAAAGCGGCTGTAAACCCTGGATCACATGGCGGCGATATAACTTGAAAGCATTCGTGACGTCATTATAGCGCAGCCCGAAGAGAAGCCGTATAAAGCCATTGGCACATCGGTTTAAGACCAGTTTCAGCCATGGGTACCCTATGACGCTGGACTCTTTTGAAAATCGGGTGCCGAAGACACAGTCGGCATTGTCGGATTGCATGGTCCGGAAGAATCGAACCAGGTCCTTGGGATCATCCGCTCCGTCCGCCATATACATAACGACCGCATCCCCGGAAAAGCACTCGAGGCCCCAGCGAACTGCTAAGCCTAACCCGTTTGCATTCGGATTGTTCAAGCAGCGGAGACTCGGAATGACGGCGGCCAAATCCTGAAGCACGGCTCCGGTCCGATCGGTCGAGTGATCGTCGATTACGAGGATCTCATGGTCAATGCCTTGCCCGTCCAGCTCGGCGAAAAGCGCGCTGACCGTCGAAGCAATAGATCCGGCCTCATTGTGGGCGGGTATGACGACGGAGAGTTTCACGCTCTTGCGCACCCGAATCTGAAGGTCGCGGCCTCAATGATTTCTTCCAGCACGTCATCCAGCGAGTGGGAATATTTCCAAGACGGATAGTGGCCCATGAATTTCCTGACATCCGATATCCACCAGATATGGTCCCCTGAGCGGGTTTGATCCGTGACGGAATGCCTGACGCGGAACCCGGAGATCGTCTCGATCCTTTGCATCGCTTCGAGGATAGAGCAGTTGCTGTGCCTCGATCCGCCGATATTGTAGACCTCGCCAGGACGCGGCTGCCGGAAGAATTGCCAGAAGGCGTTGACCAGATCCGCCGAGTGCATGTTATCGCGGACCTGCTTGCCCTTATACCCGTAGATCACATAAGGATGTCCCGTGACCGCACATTTGACCAGATAGGCCAAAAACCCGTGCAACTCCACCCCCGAGTGAGCAGGACCGGTCAGGCAACCTCCGCGAAATACTCCCGTTTTCATGCCGAAATAGCGGCCGTATTCCTGCGTCATGATGTCGGCGCCGACCTTGCTCGCACCGAATACGCTGTGCTTGGTCTGGTCGATCCCCATCGCTTCGTCAATGCCGTGTGCGGCGTACGGATGCCCCGGGTCCACCTCCCATCTGGTTTCGCGCTCAACGAGCGGAAGAGAGTTCGGCGCATCCCCATAAACCTTGTTGGTCGAGGCAAAGATGAAAACTGCCTCCGGCGCGAAGCGGCGGGTGGCTTCGAGCAATACGACGGTGCCGTAGGCATTAACCATGAAATCCGTGATCGGCTCACGTGCAGACCAGTCGTGGCTGGGCTGCGAGGCACAATGCACCAGAAGGGAGATGCCGCGCTCGCGCTGGAAAAGCGTGAATATCGACTCCTGATCGCGTATGTCCAAATCGAAATGCCGATAGCGGGCTAGCGATTTCGACAGGTCCGTCGCCTGCCCGCGCGTGGATCCGTCAGGCCCGAAAAAATATTCGCGAAGATTATTATCAATCCCGATCACATCCATTCCCTGATCGTGAAGAAAGCGGACGGTTTCGCTTCCGACCAGCCCCCCGGACCCTGTTACGATTGCGGTTGACATACCCCCCCGATTCTAAAACCTGTTAAAAGCACCACGGATTTCACGGATTGTCGCAGACTTGAAAGTCCAAACCGGTGAAATCCATCGTGTTTTTCATCACCTTCAGCTTGTTGTGCGGCAGAACAGCGGTTTCAACACCTGCTCGTTTGAGCGAATCCAAGATGCAGTGTCGGATACGATGGCCCCGACGCTCTTGCGCGGACTCCACCCATAAGATGCAGAGACACTGCCATGATCCGTCACATAGATCGGAATATCATAAGGTGCTGTTTCTTCCACCTTCTCGATCCGCACTTCTTTCCCAGTGATATTACGGCAGGTGTCGGTCATTTCACGCATGGAAACGGAACCGGCCTTTCCTCCTCCGACATTGAAAACCTGGCATTCCCAGCGCCGGCCGTCATTCATCTGTTTCTGAACCAGGCTCACGAGGTCCGCCGGATGGAGCAGATCGCGAACCTGCTTGCCCGTTCCCCCGAATCCGGTGTATTTCAGCGGAATGCCAAAGTGATGGCATGCAACCCACAAGGTAAAGACTCCCTGATCCGACCTGCCGAACTGGCCCGGCCCGGCAATAACCCCGCAGCGATCGATCAGAGCTTCCAGGCCATAACTCTCAACATATTCCTGGATCAACATTTCGGATGCCAGCTTGGTCGTTCCATAGAACGAGCGAGCGTGGCTGGTGGAAAATTCTTCCCGGATTCCGTCTGAAGAGACTCCCGGCAGGATTTGATCCCGCGCAATCTCAAAACGGCTTGGCGTCTCCTCCAGCTTGATCCCGCGCAGGGAGGATATGGAGTAGACGCGAGAAGTGGATAGAAAGAGAAAGCGGCCCGCTCGTTTGCGCGCAAACTCCAGGCAATGGACAGTGCCTCCCAAATTCGTGGCGATCACGTAGGCAGGCGAGCCGCTTTGCCCCGCAATGACGCTGGGCTCCGCCGAAGCCTCAATCATCAAATCGAAGTGCTCCGGCAGGGCATCGAGATCGTTGGCTATTCGAATATCCCCATGGATAAACTCGATTCCCGCCTTGCGTAGAGCCGAAAGGTTGAGCTCGGATCCACGGCGTTTGAGATTGTCGAGCACGGTTACGTGGACTCCGGCGGATTCCCCCAGCGCCAGCGCAATGCTGGATCCGACAAATCCCGCTCCCCCGGTTACCAAAACGCGCATATCCCTACTCCAAACAACCTCAAATCAGCGGGCACCTATGACGGTGACCTCATACTGCTCGTTCGGAACCGGCCCGAACACAAATGGCAACGGCCCCCACAGGTCTGCGTAGAAGCCCGCGCCGCACTCTGCCCGCATGGTCGTGAGCCAGCTGCAGACGGGCAGCTCAAACCCTTCATTCCTGCTTGCAACACGCGGCCGGGCCGGCAGGCGATTGCTCGCATTGGCCGGCGTGACCACGGTGTCTCCCAGACGGAAATCCAGGTGCTTCAGGTCGATGGGCTTCGCGCCGCGCTCTTGCATATAGTACTGGAATCCCCAATGCCCCGAAAACCAGGTGCGCCCGCTGCGCTTTTCGGGCGCAATCCGCGCCGCGGCATCCCGGGCGGAGTTGGCCAGCCTTATGTCAGCATGGGCGACACACAGGCACAGCACCAGCCCCGCCGCCATTGCCAGCCAAGCGGGCCGCGGCAGCGCTGGCGCAACGCTCTCGCTCTCCGCGCACAAGCGCCGCGCACAGAGCAGCGCCACGATCGGCAAAGCCGGCAGAACAACCCGGATGTTCACGAAGTGATACACAAACACTTCATAGAAAAGCGTTCCGCAGAGCCAGAGCCCGAGCAGCATGGCATCGCGATCGCGCCGGCTCCAGGCCTCCACGAGCGCGAGGGCGATGACGTGAAGTCCCGCCAGGAGCCACAATCCATACTGCGGCCAGAACCACCACGGGAAGGAGACCTGGGGCTCCCCCACCTGCCAGCCACTACGCGCGAGCACCACCGTGATTATCGCCATCGCTGCGCCCCCCAGGCAAAGTGCCATTCGCCCAGTACGCCGCCAGAGCCAGGGGGCGAAAAACAAAGCGGGCGCTCCGCCTGCGCCGAGGAACGTCAGCCCTGTCAGGAGTTTCCGCCCCACGTGAATCGTGACCGCCTCGTGGTACTGCACCGTTAATCTCAACAATCCCCGGATCAGCCCCATGCCATAGAGTCGCTGCGTGTACCAATCAAACAGCACAAGGAAAACCGCGGGAATGGTCAACCACACCGCGCGGACCCAGCGACGCCGACCGGAAAGAAACGTATATGCCAGCAGCAGCGGTACCAGGCTGAAGGCGAAGTATTTCGTCAGCACTGCAAGCCCGATCAGAAACGCCGACAAGATATTCGCGGCGGGCCGCTCGTCTTCCAACCCGCGCAACCAGAGCACAAGCGCCCACACCCACAGCGCCGTCATCAAGAGGTCCGTCATCACGGTCCCCATAGACACCAGGACGCCGGGCGAGACCAGCGCGACGCCCGCCGCCAGAAGCGGATTTCCACCCATCTGGCGCGCGAGCCGGTACACCCCCAGAACAAATGCGGCCGCAATCAGCGCCACTGCAACATGCAGTGCCGGCTCGCGCCAGCCGAATAGCGCGCCAAAGGCCGCCACGTAGTAGGCAGCCCCCGGCGGATTCATATCGATTTTTGCTACCGGCGCAGAGTAGCCGTACCAGTTCACATCGAAGCCGTAAAAATCTGCCGGGTGCGCGGCGATCCGCTGCGCCGTCCACACGACGAGCGGGTCATCCATGTTGTAGGCCTTCCAGAGGTAGATCCCGCATAGCAGCAGCGTGCATAATCCGAGCAAAATCATTTCGCGCCGCCGCAACGGCGGCACAGCACTCGTTGTCTTTCCAATGGATCGCTTTTTATTTTGCAAGCGCGCTTTCATCTGGAGCCCATCGCACCCGATTGCCGCGGGATCCGGTCTCGAGGGATTTATCGAACAATAGCCAATTCCACACTTTTGCCACGGTAGAGCAAGACTCCTACTTGCGGGCCACGAGGAGAAACTGCCGGCCAAACAATCGCCAAAGCAGGGGCCAGGCCAGGTAGAGTTTTACGAACACAAGAGGATACCGCCGGCCGGACGACATGCTGAAAGGGAGGAACCGATCCGTGCATTGATCAATCGAGAACCCACCGGCCTGCAAGGCCTCGGAAAATGAGTTTTCCGTGAAGGGGATCTGATGATCCCAGAAATCCCAGTAAAGCCCGTCCAGGTATTTCACATTCGGGCCCAGTGCGATGATCCGGCCGCCTGGCTTAAGGCAGCGGTAGGCTTCCTCGAGCGTCCTGGAAACCGCCGCCTTATCCGGCAAGTGCTCGAAAAAGTTGCTCGTGAAGACAATATCGAGCGAGTCACCTTTAATGCCATCCCATGGTTTCGAGCCGTCCTGAAGGAAAAACAGTATATCGACGGCAAGTTTGTCCTTGGCCGCTGGATTCAGGTCAATCGCGAAACGCGTTTTCGCATCCACGGCATTGATGAATTCCCCGTAGCCGCAGCCAAGATCGAGCACGACGGCATCCGGAGCAATGAAACGGGAGAAGAAGGCGGAAACGAGAATGCGCCACACATCGCGGCGGCGCTCCGCGTTCGGTTCGAAGCGGTTCCTATAGATTGATTCCACGTTCATAGGGCAATTCAGCGCCCGAAGGGCTCCCCTCAAGATCCGTCCTTCCTGAAGAAACGCACGAGGCCTGTCAAGGATTCCCGCAGAGACAGCGGGCATGGATAGATCCGGTAGCGATTGGTATAGCCATACCACAATTTATACAATATCGAGTAAATCGGGGTGACAGGCATTGCACACAGCACCCGGGCATACCTGGCCAAAGACGGCCATTCAACCATAATCCCGAACAGTCTATGGAGGTTTGTGAACATGCGGCGTTCCCGCCGGCCTGAAAAATTCATAACGGAGCGGCTGTGGAAGCTGTGATGAACCCTGTCCGAATTGCCCTCAAAATAGCCGTTCCGGATGGCGTATTCCGTCAATTCGTTCGAAGGATACGGCGTGAAAATCGAAGCCCAGGCGTAGGCTGGCTCCAATCGCTGGTTGAGTGCCAAAGTGGAAAGCGCCTGCCGGAAGGTCTCGCCGGGAAGTGCCAGTATATTTTGGGTGTAGAGGCGAATGCCGTTGGCGCGCAGCAAGCTGCCGGCGCCAAGGATGGCTTCATCCGACATTTGCCGCTTCAGAATATCGTTCCGCAAGCGTTCATCCCCTGATTCGACCCCGAAGAGCACCGAGACACACCCGGCCCGCTTCAGGTCTGACGCCACTTTCTCATCGACGAGATTGGCGCGCACGTTGCAAGTGAACGGCAGACCTATTTCTGCGCGATAGCGTTCCGCAAATTCGCCGACCCAGTCTTTGTCCAGAACAAAATTGTCGGAAAGGAAAAAGATGTATTTCAGCGGCCATTTTGTCCGGACATCCTTAATCTCGGCTAGCAGATGGTCCACCGATCGGTACCGGACAATCTCCCCCTTGCCGCGGTAAAGCCCGTTGTACTTATGGTTGAAGCAATAGGTGCACAGATAGGGGCAGCCTCTGTTTGCAAAAAATATCTTCATCGGCGCATCGCGCACGAAGCGATCCTGGCTGAAAAGAAGGTCGCGGTCGGGGAACGGGAGGCGGTCAAGGTTTTCGATAAGGGGGCGCACTTCATTCCTGATGATACCGCCGCCGTTCTTTACCCACAGGTTCCGGATGCGAGTGTAATCGCCGCCGTGCCCGAGCGCGTCGGCGAAATCTACGATCGCGTCTTCACCTTCACCCCGGCAGACTGCGTCGACCCCTTCGGATTCCAGCATTTCCGGGAAGAAGGTCGCGTGAGGACCTCCGATCAAGGTTAGGACCTTCCGGCCGTTTCGTCCGAGTTCGGCCTTAAGCCGGCGGTTGATATCCAGGTAGTAGTGATGGAAACCGGTTGTGACAGAGTAGGCGAGAACGTCAGGCTTGAAATCGCGCACTCGAGCGAGGAATCCCCTGCGCCCGGACAGCGCCAGCCCCGTCTCGTGGCCGGCCGCGCGCAAGGCCGCCGAGAGAGAAAGAATCCCGAACGGGCCGCCCAGGTTGATATCCTTATATATAAAAAGAATGCGCATGCTGGCGACAGTCGAAAGGCGTTAATGAACCGCAAATGCCCGCAAATCACGGACAGATCCGCGAGCGTCCGCGGTTTGCGTTTTTTCATGCAAACAATTTAGCAGCATGGGCATGCTGCCCGCAGCGATTAAAAGCGGCAGCAAGTTGCCGCACCCCCATAGGCGCCCTCAATTAAAAAGTGTGCTCAAGACCGCCAGTGCAGGCGCCGGAAAAATACCATCACGAGCTTAAACAGCTCCTGCTTATTCGGAAAATTCCTAACGAACATAAATACTCGAAATGGGTTGAGATAAAACCTGAGCAGCGCCTGCCGTCGTATGCGGTTCACTTCCTCGGAGGGCACAGTGGTCAAATTGACGAAATTCTCCGTATGATAGCTCATGGAAAAATCGCTCACCGGGACTTTGCCCATTTCCTTTGTGATCGCACCCAGTTCCGTCCCCTCAAACGGCATGACTACAAACAGAGCACTGCTGTGGAGCTTGGAAGAAAGCATAAACTCAACGGTCATTTTCATTTCTTCCAAGGTTTCCCCCGGGAAACCGATCATAAAGAACCCGTGTGGATGGATTCTGAGAGAGTGTGCGATTTCGATGTTCTTCTTTATTTTATCCAGCTGAATATTCTTTTTGATCAGCTTCTGCATACGCGGCGATCCGGTTTCGACCGCGAAGGCGATGAAGATGGTGCCCGCCTTTCGAAGCTTGGATAGTTGCTGCTCGTCCAACAGGTCGCCCCGCACCCCATTTGGAAAAGCGAGGGTGACCTTTATGCCGCTGCCGACGATGCGATCGCAGAACTCGATCAGCCGATCCCGGTCCAAGTTAAAGATGTCGTCCAGGATTTCAAAATCGCAGATGCCGTAGGTGTCATAAAGATGCTTGATTTCGTTAAAGAGATTTTCTGCACTGCGGAAGCGGAACTCCTTCCCAAAGATGTTGTGACAGTAGATGCACCGATAGGGACAGCCGCGCGAGGAAAAAAGGCTCATAAATTTCCCCGAGCCCGTACGGCTCATCCGATCAAATTTCCCGTAGGGTTCGATGGGAATCAGATCGTACGCGGGCATCGGCAATTGATTGAGATCCTGGATGAAATCCCCCCTCCCGGTTGCAACAGTCCGATGATCTCTTTGATAGACGATCCCTTTGATGTCGGAAACATCGCGCAGACCCAATAAGCGCTCTATCAGCTGGCCGGCAATGACTTCTCCTTCACCCAGCACTACATAATCAATCCCCGGAATCAGCACGGCCTTGTCCGGATAGGCGGTCGCGTGGGGCCCTCCCAACAGCACGGGCGTATTTGCATTCACTCGCTTGACGCTTTCGGCGATCCAGGGGATGGCGTCGGATTCAAAGGTCAGAGCGCTGATGCCCACGATGTCGGGAGCATAAAGCCGGATCGACGATTCCAGACCGATTCGGTCGTTTCTGCTTACCCGGATGTCCTCAATTCTTACCTCGTACTGATATTTTTCTCTCAGATAAGCCGCAATGCTCATCAGCCCTAGCGGATGATTGACTACATTCCAGGCAGGATCATTTGAACAGCTTTTTATCAACAAAACACGGCGGGGCTTCGTTGCCTTCTCTGCCAAAACTTCTTTCGATCTCATGCTCGTGCCACCTGGCTAATACGTCAGTCACAGGCTCCTTTTTAAGGCTGCCATAGACTCCGGCGGATCCGTCCGAATGCGGGTTGCTCTTCAGCACAGGGAAAGCAGCATTGCGCATAACGGCAGCCTCTGCCATAGAGCCTTGGCTCCATTTCTAATGAACTGGCATTGCTCGATTATTGCACATTTACAGCCCAAAAACGCAACGCATTTCACCGTTGAACGGGGAGCCAAACCTGTAATCACTTAAACTTATAGAACTTGCAACGCTTTGTCCTTCCCTGGGCAGATGAAACCAGCCGGCAGGCAAATCGCAAATTTCAACCATGTCCGCCGTATCCGTAATCGATTGGTCAAATCCTATAGAGAGCCTCGGTCTTTTGCAAATCCGTCAAGGCAACGGTTGGCAGGCGTTCCGTGTCTTGCCGCCGAGCAGGATCTCACGGCTGAAAATGTGGCCGCAGAACACTTCAAATCCATCGGCAGTCCTGCACAGCCCCGGCAGCCTTGAAAGCGCGAGCGTTTGAAGGGACCGCTTCGGCCCATTTCATTCAGGGCGGGAATGGAAGCGTGGCCGGCGCCTCCATGTTTGTCTCGGAAGGAGACAAACGGGCGGTGGTTTCAAAGTTCCAAGGCCTCCGCTATCCGATGAAATGCTTTGCCTCCCATGGAAAAGATCTATCGATCGGCGATATCAAACCCGGTCACAGACCTTTATTCGGAGACTTTCTCTCTCGTGACATGGTGTTGATGAAAGACGGACTCCCGGGGCACAGCCAGTGCAGGTTTTTTGCACCAGCAGAGCACCGCTGCCGGGTGAACCAAGCCCACACTCCCGTGGTTTCAGGGGGAGTTTGGGCTTGCAAAACTGAGGCCGAATCCGCCCTGGCAGCCGATTCGGCGTGGAAGCTAGAAGATGAACCGAATCTTGGCCTGGAACGTGCGGTGGCCACCCTTGGAACCGATGTTTCCAAAGGGTACCGCCTGGTTCAGATCGACATCCGGATTGTAGATCTGGGTAAATCGTGGGGTCCACGCAATTGGGGTGCCGCCCGACGGCGTCGGATGATTGAAGATATCCTGCGCATCGACGCGAACGTTGATGCTCTTGCCTTCCGTGACCTCGTAGTTCTTGCCCAGAGCCATGTCAAGGCTCCAGCGTCCGGGCCCTTGCAGCTGGTCGAGCTGGTAGTTGCCCGGCACACCCGGTTGGGCAGCCTGGAAGATAATCTCCGACGGATTGCTGGCAAGCGCCAGCGCGTGCAGGTTGCTGGCACAGGCCGATTGCAGCGACAAAGCAACGCTGGCACACGCCGGATCGGTCACATACGTGTAGCGGTTACCGTAGAAGTTGCCGGCCGTGGCGCCGTTCGCCCAGCTCACCTCCCCTTTACCGCTAAATGGCCCCACACGATCCGGCTGGCCGCCGGCCCACATGGAACTCACAGTGGCAATAGACATCGGCAGTCCGCTGGTCATCGTTGAAATCCAGCTCAACTGCCAGCCTTCCGCGATCTTCTTCCCAGTCTTCGAAGTGTCGCGGAACAGGAATCCGTTGGGTCCAAAAGGCAGCGTGTAACTGCCGTAGGTCGTAAGGCTTTGCCTGCGGTCCTGTGGCTCGATTCCGTAGTCGGCCGCTCGATTCAGCGGATCGGTACCGGTCCCCAAATCGCCCATGTTCTTGCTCCAGGTGTAGGTTCCCCGGATGCTGAGGCCCCGGAGTGGCCGCAAGGTCACCTGCGTCTGCATCGAGTGATAGTTGCTGTGATTGATGTTTCCGATTAGGCTCGCCGATGCAAACTGCGGGTTGGTGTAAATGAAGTTCTCCGGCGTGCCGCTGTTGCGGAGAAGCAGTCCGTTCACGCCGGACGGTCCCGCCACATTTCCATTCGCCGTCGCCAGGAAGCTCGCGAGCGCGGCGAAGTTTCCGTCCGCAAGGTCGGTGGACGTGTTCGTATTGGCGCGCAGTTGCGCCGCCCCGGAGGCGGCGCCAGCCTGCAGCGTGTTCGGCAGAATCAGCTGGTTCAGCAACGTTGATTCGCCGCCTGCCCGCGCAATGTTGAAGGCATCCAACAATCCGTTGGCAATCCAGTTCGGCTGGTTAAGGTTGACGCTCCCGATCTGCTTCCGGCTCAAGGTTCCGATGTACCGGACATCGACCGTCAGGTTGGATCCGATGTACCGAGTCACCGACATCGTCAGGCTCTCGATGTACGGTTGCCTGATGTTCTGGTCGTAAACCGAGAGCGCCTGGGTGCGATCCGTTACGGGTATGATCTGCAGCGGTATGATACTCTGATCCAGGAGTTGAGACGTCGGCACCAGTTTCGGCAGCATGGAAATATCCATGTACGGATAAAGGCTCGGGTCTCCTGGGTATTGATAAGAATAGGTGGTGCCGGGCGCGTTGGCAATGACGCCGGCCACATCCGTCATGCTTCCGATCGAATTGTAGTTCAGCTGATATCCGCCGCGGATGGTCGTCTTGCCCTTGCCTAACCACGGCAACTGGTAAGCGAACCCGACCGCAGGCCCGAAGTTGTTCAAATCTTTTTTATACAGCTGCTGGCCCGGGATCGGCGAATCCGGCCCGATAAAGGCCACGGTCGTCAACTGGTTGGGATTGAAGGCGGGAGCAGCCGTCAGCCATTGGCTGAAGTCCGCCGGCGATCCGCCCCAAATACCCGACGAGCCTCCCGCCAAGCCTGCCGTCATGCCATTGCCGACCCAAGGGACGCCGTAATATTCCCAACGCACTCCAAGGTTCAGGGTGAGGCCGGAGGTTATCTTCCAGTCGTCCTTGACAAAGGCGCTGAATTCCCGTTGATACAGGTCGGTGTGCTGCGTCAACTCGCCTTGGCCGGCGTCATTCCACGTCGTGGCGGTCGGTGAATCGGTAAAGTACCACTGGCGGATGTTGCTCAGAGACCCGGTCATATAATTCATCAGATTGTACGCGCTGCCGAAGGTGCCGGTCGAATTGGCGCCCGCATCGACGCCGGTCATCCCGCTCCAATTGGCAGCGGTCAATCCGGACGGCGGAGTGTAGGGGGTGGAGCCACCCTCCACCGAAGGAAACGTGTTCATTGAATGATAGAATACCGACTGGCTGTTATTGGAGCTGTTGGAATCCTGGTTGGAGCTTGCCAGCCGGACTTCAGCGCCACCCTTGAACGAATGCGCGCCCTTCGTCCAGGTGAGGGTATCACCGAAAGTCCAGCGCGGATCGGTGCCGCCCCAGGTGCCCGGCAGATACCCGTTGCTGCCGTAGGGGTTGCTCGTGCTGGCCGGACCGACCTCAGAGTAGGTGTCCGGCCAGAAGGCAAACAATCCGCTTCCAGGACCAATCACAATGGGCAGGTTGCTATAGTTCTTAAATCCACCTGTGGGCTCGAGCGAATTCAGCTGGTTGAGCATCTGAGCGCCCGTCTTCGGATTGTGGAGCGGATCATCGATGTGCGTCAGGGTTCGGGAGAATCCCATCCGGAATTCATTGAGGAGCGTCGGCTTCAATATCGATGTGAAGTCGGCCGTAAAGGTCTGCGGATGCCGGGCCACGGCGCCGCCGTAGCCGTTCGGCCAGGTCCTGTTGGCATCATCGCCGTAGTCCGTTTCCCACGAATACGTGCCGCTGATACGGTTGGCGGAGTTGATGCTGTGATCGATCCTCGTCGTGACCGATTTGCGCTCGTTGTCTTCGCCGGATCCATAGACGGTGTCGCTTCCTGAGTTGGTCCGGATCCACCTGACGTCCGCGAGGTTGAGACCGTCGCCGATCTCATAGTCGTTGGTTGCGGGCATCAAACTGGTGAATCGGGAAATATATCCGCTCGAATCATAGGCAGTTCGATACACATCAATGTTCGTCCCCGCAACGATCCCGTTGTCGCCGCCGACCAAAAGTCCATTCGGCATGTACTGGGAGCAATTGATCGGGTCGGCCAGGACCTGGTCCTCCGCGGCCGGTGTCAGCTGCCCCAGCACGCTCTGGAAATTAAGCCCCGGATAGGCTGCAACCGGCCCGGTGCCGGTGTATGGCGTCCCGTTCTGGTTCGTAGTCGGCACAAGCGGAGTTCCGTCCAGGTTGACAGAAGGCCGAGTCTGCGAGTTGAGGGTCGTAGTCGGAATCGTGTTGATGTTGCCCGGTATCCAGCCGCTGAAATACCGGTAGATCCCCTTCCGGGCACATGGCGTCAGCGTGCTGGATAGCACGGTCGTTCTTGACGCGGCGACCGTCTGGTCATAGGTTGCGAAGAAAAAGGTCTTGTTCTTCCTGATCGGACCGCCAAGGCTGCCCACATAGTCGTCCACGTTTCTCCAGTCCGGCTGCGTTCCGTTTTTGTTGTTCGCCCACTCGTTCGCATCCAGCGCTGAGTTCTGAATGTTCCAGACGCCGGATCCGTGATAGGCGTTCCCTCCGGATTTCGTTATTATCTGCACCTGTCCGGCGCCGCGCCCCATTTCCGCATCGATCGGCGAAAGAACCATCCTGAATTCGCCGACCATCTCCTGGTCGATGCGCGCGGGGGATACGATACCCGAATTATAACGGACTTCATTGATCGTAATCCCGTCGCGCTGGATGTTGACCTGCGCCCCTGGAACTCCGGCAAAGGTCTGCGTGTTGTTGAAGAAAATCGGGTTTTCCGCCCTCACCACGCCGCCCATGTC
>Ga0326728_10013127_pt1 | contig 18113 bp, 10 predicted proteins | sample MB3enrmetagenome_FD_207602 | JGI IMG/M metagenome (GOLD analysis project Ga0326728, IMG submission 207602) | Lab enriched peat soil microbial communities from McLean, Ithaca, NY, United States - MB31MN | ecosystem: Environmental > Terrestrial > Soil > Wetlands > Peat | place: USA: New York... | reverse complement strand
CGGCCAGCTTCAATTCCAGCGGTGTGGGCACTGGCATTACGGTCACGGCCACCGGCATTACCCTCAGCGGACCGGCGGCGGGCAATTACACGCTGGTCTCCACCACGGCCAAGAATACCGCTAATGTCATTGCCGCCGGGGTAACGGCCAACGTAACCGCGGCCAACAAGGTTTACGACGGCACCGCTTCCGCCACTATCACCAGTTGCACCTTAACCGGCGTAGTGCCCGGCGATACGGGCAATGTAACCTGCTCGCCGACGGCGGCCAGCTTCAACTCCAGCGCCGTGGGCACTGCCATTACAGTGACCGCCATCGGCATCAGCTTGAGCGGCCCGGCGGCGGGCAATTACACGCTGGCGTCCACCAGTGCCAGCACTACCGCGAGCATCCTGGCCCCGCCGGCAGCACTGCAACCGGTGATCAATCAGTTATCGCCGGCCCTGGTCACGGCAGGGGCTACGGACTTTACGCTTACGGTGAGCGGCGCGTACTTTCAGTCCAACGCTGTCGTGCAGTGGAATGGCTCGAACCTGACCACAACTTTCGTTGAGAGCACCCAACTGACCGCATCCGTCCCTGCAGCGAATGTGGCCACGGTGGCAACAGCCGTGATCACCGTAGTCAACCCGGGCACGGACGGCGGCGCGGCAGCCACTTCGCCGACCTTCACCTTCGCGGTGGACACGCCGGATGCGGCTGCCGGCAAAATTACCGTAACGGCGGCGAGTACGAGCTTAAATGTTGCTGCGGGGCAGACGGTATCCTTAAACGTAAACTTCAGCGGATCGAACGCCACCACGCAAATAACCGCGGCCTGTGCCAATCTGCCTCCGGGAACAGGCTGCAGTTACAATAACAATAGCCAGGTAGTAACCTTCAGCACTTCCTCCAGCACGCCTGTGGGAGCCTATTGCGTGATAGTGATCTTTACCACCAGCCAGCAATTGACCTCCGAAGCGTACCGCCGGTCATACTTTGCCGCCTGGAATGGATGGGCCGGACTGCCCCTAGGCCTGCTTTGGCTGGGCGGCGGGCGGCGGCTCAGGCGCCGCATCCTGCTGGCGCTAGCCGGTCTGGTGTTGCTGCTCTTCCTGATAAGTTGCGGCGGAAAGGTACAGCCGGCTGGTTCGTCGCCGGCCACTGGCCAAAGTTCACTGCCTGTGGTACTGAATGTCAACTAGTATTGCCGCCCGACCCACTCCTCGTATCACGCCGTCTGAATGCGCTCCAGCGTTCCTTCACTCGACGCGGCGGGATTCTTTGCTCCCGTACAACTCTTCATGCAGCTTGTCCCACATCTCCCGCACCCGCGCGTGCAGGGTTTGGGTTGCGGCTTCATAGGCTTGTTCGGGGTCATTGCCTAACCCGGGAGGCAGGATTGGGTCCCCAATCCTGATGCGCACCGGCGTAAACTTCCGGAACCTATGGTTACGGGGCCACGCTTCGTAGAGTCCGTCCAGCGCTACCGGAAAGATGGGAACCTGCAAGTGCGCCGAGAGAATGGCGGCGCCCTTCTTGAAGACTCGCGGAACGCCGTCCGCGCTGCGCTCGCCCTCGGGAAAGAGCACCAGCACTTTGCCGTGACGCAGCCCATAGGCCGCGGCTTGCATAGCCGGCACCAGGTTGGCGTCCGCGTCCATGGGGACCAGCTTCAGCCAGTGGGCCACCCGCCGCCACGCTCCGGCGCCGAAAATATCGCTGGTTCCCACATAGAAGATGTTGCCGAAGATGCTCCAGGGCAGAATACTCACCAGCAGCGGCGGGTCCAGAAAACTCTGATGATTGGGCGCGAGGATACAAGGGCCTCGAGCGGGCAGTTTCTCCACTCCCTCCACCTTCATATGGAAGAGGTCGCGGGCGAGAAGCTGGACCAGGCGAGCGGCGAGAAAATAGAGCGCGGTCCTGACCGGCGTAGAACGCGTTACGGCCAGCACCTCGGGATCGCAGGGTTCCTGTTGCAACACCGTTTCCCATGCGGGCGCGCGGGCGCCCTTGCTTCCGGCTCCTGCCCCTTTGCGCACCACATCCACCAGTTCCCGCACGGTGTACACCTGGGAGACTATGGAATCTTCAACCTGAGCGCCCAATTCGTGTTCCAGTGCCACCAGCAATTCCACTCGTTCCATGGAGTCCAGACCCAGGTCCAGTTCCAGATTGTCGTCAGGATGCAGGCTTCGTTTTAGCGTTTTGGAGGCGCGCCGGATGACGGCCAGGGCGCGCTCGACTTCCGGCTCTGTGAGCCACGAGCGATCTTCGCTGGACCACTTGCGCCCGGACGGTTGCTCGCCCAAGCTCCCTTCGCCTTTGCCGGCGGCGATGCGCTCGCGGACCTGCCGCTCCACCTCGAAACGCTTGATCTTGCGGGTAGTAGTGCGCGGCAGCTCTGTTTGCCGCAATTCGTAGCTCAACAGGCGCTTGGCGCTGGGCAGTTGCATAGAGAGGTTTTCGATGGCAAAGCGCAGCGCTTCCCGCGAATTGACGATTTTTTGCGCCTTCAAAGCCTCGAAATTGGGAACCACAACTCCGTGCAGGCGTTCGCCCCGCGGTTCTCCCGGCAGGCTCTCCAGCCCGAGGACGCAAATTTCCTTGATCAGCGGCGTCTTGAGATAGTGCGCTTCGATCTCTTCCGGATAAATATTCTTGCCGGAGCTGAGCACGATCATTTCCTTGGCCCGCCCGGTGAGCACCAGATTGCCGCGGCCGTCCAGGTATCCGAGGTCGCCGGTGTGCAACCAACCATCCTGCAGCGCAGCTTCCGTGGCTTCGGGACGGTTATAGTATCCCTTCATGACGATGCGGCCGCGCAGCAGGACCTCTCCCACGGCCGGGGCCGCATCTCCTTCGGCCGCCGGAGCAGCCTCGATCTTGATTTCCAGGTCCGGCAACGGACGGCCCACCGACGCGATGTCCACGGCGCCGGGCGGCGTATAAGTGGCGGCGCCGGTCGTCTCGGTGAGCCCATACCCCTGAAGCATAGTGAAACCCAGGGCTTCAAACTCGCGGCCTATCGCGGGATCGAAGCGCGAGCCGCCGCTAGCCAGGTAACGCATATGGGGCCCGAAGAGTGCGTGAATGTTGCGAAAGAACACCTTGCCGAGGTTCAGCCCCAACCGGCGGCCCAGCCGCGAAAGCGCCAGCAGGAAGCGGAAAGCCGCGGCCGCCCACCGGCCGCGCGCGTTCACCTGTTGCCAGATACGCTCGTGAATCAGATAAAAGAATTGAGGCACGCAAGCGAAGATATTCACCGAGGGCAACGCGCGCACCAGGTCGGCCGTGTTGAGCGACTCCAGAAAAACCACGCGGGCGCCGGCCGCCATCGGCAGGAGCACATTGACCATCAACGCGAAGGCGTGAAACAGCGGCAGAACGCCCAGGATCGAGTCTGCCGCCCCGATGGCAAAGATTTCGAAAATGCTTTCCGCCTCGGCGGCAAAATTATCGTGCGTGAGCATCACGCCCTTGGGATCTCCGGTGGTTCCCGAACTGTATAGGATGGCGGCGACATCATCGGCCTTGACCGCGTGCGGAGTAAAACCGCGCCCCGGTTTTTCCCCGGCGCCAGCCGCAGGAACCACGTCTTCGAGGGAAACCAACTCAACCGCCAATCCTGCGGCGGCTTGTTCGCCGAGGGCGCGGTGCTTGCCATCCACCAGGAGCAGGGAACTGTTGCTCGCCGCCAATAAAGTGCGTACCTGCCCGGCATTGAGGGCCGTGTCCAGGGGAACGGCAACATCTCCGGCGGCGAGGATTCCCAGAAAGGCCGCCACCCAATGCGGCCCATTGGCCGCTAGCAGCGCGCAATGCGCTCCCCGCGTTGGCTGCTGCGTCAGCCAGTGCGCCAGACCGCCGCTCATCTGCCGCATCGCCGTGAAGCTGTAACGCTCCGCCGGTTGCGCGTGGTCCTGGCTGCGCACCTCGATGGCTATGCCTTCCGGCCATCGCTCCACGGACGCAAGGAAGTGTTGGTAGAAGTTCGCCATGTACGAGCTGCTGTGCGTAGCCTCGGCCTCCACGCCAGCGGGCTCCAGTTGCGGCAGCAAAGATCTCGATGCCTGCCACTACAGCCGCCGGCCTCATTCCACTGCTAAGTTGTGAATATACAAAAGATTGCGATGGCATTACCAACAGCTTGCGTTGGGCGCCCAGGCGCCGCGCCGGCTGCGGCGGCAGCCTCATCCAACTATGTTAGGCTTGCTTTGGGAAACGTCCGGCCAGATGGTTCGGCCGGAAACGAGGGAAGACGGCCTTGGGCATTTTGGACAAGATTTTCGGGACCAAGAACGAGCGCGAAATCAAGCGGATGCAGCCCGTGGTGGAGCAAATTAGCGCGCTTGAGCCGCAGATGAAGGCGCTTACCGACGATCAATTGCGCGCCCAGACCGAGGAGTTTCGCCGGCGTATCAAGGATCGCACGGCCACGCTTGCCGGGGAGGCGGCGCCCCCCAAGAAGGAAGGCGCGGAGCCGGAAGAGGAAGATATCGACCGGACGAAGGCACTGGAAGATGAGATTCGCCGCGCCGAGAGCGAGGTTCTGAAAGAAATTCTCCCCGAAGCCTTTGGTGTGGTGCGCGAGGCGGGCCGCCGCGTTCTCAATATGCGTCATTTCGACGTGCAGTTAATCGGCGGCCTGGTGCTGCACGAAGGCAAGATTGCCGAAATGAAGACCGGCGAGGGCAAGACGCTGGTCGCCACGCTGCCTGTATATTTGAACGCCTTGCCGGGCCGCGGCGTTCATGTGGTTACGGTCAATGACTATTTGGCCAAGCGCGACGCGGAATGGATGGGCAAGCTCTACCGGTTCCTGGGGCTCACGGTGGGCGTGATCGTGCATGACCTGGACGACAAGGAGCGCCGCGAAGCCTACGCCGCCGACGTCACTTACGGCACCAACAACGAATTCGGCTTCGACTACCTGCGCGACAACATGAAGTTTGACCTGCGCGACTGCGTGCAGCGCGGACACAATTTTGCCATCGTCGATGAAGTGGATTCCATCCTGATCGACGAAGCGCGCACGCCCCTCATTATCAGCGGCGCCAGCGAAGAGTCCACCGACAAGTATTCCAAGGTCAACCGCATCATCCCGCGGCTGCAAGCGGGCGAGGAAATCAAGGGACCGCCGGGCGAGCCGCCGGAGCTGACCGGCGATTTCGTGGTCGATGAGAAACATAAGACCATCACGGTCACCGACGCCGGCTGGGAAAAAATCGAAGGCCTGCTGGGCATCGGCAACATCGCCGACCCGGAGAACTGGGACCTGAAGCATCATGTCGAAACCGCCATCAAGGCGCACGAACTCTACCGGCGCGACCGCGATTACATCGTCAAAGAGGGCGAAGTCGTCATCGTGGATGAATTCACCGGCCGCCAGATGCCCGGCCGCCGCTGGTCGGACGGACTGCATCAGGCGGTGGAAGCCAAGGAGAACGTCAAGGTCGAACGCGAAAACCAGACGCTGGCCACGATTACTTTCCAAAATTATTTCCGCATGTACAAGAAGCTGGCCGGCATGACCGGCACGGCGGAAACGGAAGCGGCCGAATTCGACAAGATTTACAAGCTCGAAGTAACAGTCATCCCCACCAATCGCCCCCTGCTGCGGGTGGAGAATTCCGACGTCGTGTACCGCACCGAGAAAGAGAAGTACCATGCCGCGGCCGATGAGATTGCCAAACTGGCGGAACAAGGACAGCCGGTGTTGGTGGGCACCACCTCGATCGAAAAGTCCGAGCGGCTCTCGGCCCTGCTCAAGAAGAAAGGCGTCAAGCACGACGTGCTCAATGCCAAACAGCACGAGCGGGAAGCGGAAATCGTGGCCCAGGCCGGCCGCAAGGGCGCAATTACCATTGCTACCAACATGGCCGGCCGCGGCACCGACATTCTGCTGGGCGGCAACGCCGAATTTGCCACCAAGCAGGAGTGCGTCAAGAAGGGTTTCGCGCAGCGCGTGCGCGAAGCCGGCGGCGAGGTGGAGGCCCGCCGCGACGACGAAACTTTGACTTACTTTTATTATGGCGGCGCCGAATACCAGGCTGCGACCGCGCAGTGGAACGAGATATTCCAGCGCCATCAGGCCGCCAGCGACGCCGAGCACGACGAGGTGGTGAAGCTGGGCGGCCTGTTCATCCTGGGCACGGAACGCCACGAGGCGCGCCGCATCGACAATCAGCTTCGCGGCCGCGCCGGCCGCCAGGGCGATCCCGGGGCCTCGCGCTTCTACCTGTCGCTGGAAGACGACCTGATGCGCATTTTTGCCAAGGAATGGGTCTCCAACCTTCTGCAACGGCTGGGCATGGAGGAGGGCGTTCCTATCGAGTCGCGGCTCATCAGCCGGCGCATCGAGGCGGCGCAAAAGGCGGTGGAGGCCCAGAACTTCGAGGCCCGCAAGCACCTGCTCGAGTATGACGACGTCATGAACAAGCAGCGCGAGGCGGTGTACAGCCTGCGCCATCAGCTCCTGTCCGGCATAGACCAGAAAGAGCTGATTCTGGAAGACTACGTTGCCGGCATTTTGAGCGATCTCATGGACCGTTATTGCGCCCGCGACGCTCATCCCCAGGACTGGGACGTTAAGGGCCTGAAGAACGAGATCTTCACGCGGTTTGGCGTGGACATTGTGCAGGAAGGAGTCCAGCCCGACGAACTGAACCGGCAGGAATTAGGCGACGCCGTTTTTGCCAAGCTCAAGGAACGCTATGAGGCCAAAGAGCGCCTGATCGGCGCCGAACAGATGCGCTACCACGAGCGCCTGATTATGTTGAGCGTGCTGGATTCGCAGTGGAAAGACCACCTGCTCAGCATGGACCACTTGAAGGAGGGCATCGGCCTGCGCGGGTACGGGCAGCATGATCCGCTGGTCGAGTATAAGCGCGAATCATTCGATATATTCGAAGCGATGATGCTGCGCTTCCAGGAAGAGACGGCGCGCTATCTCTATCTGATGCAGATCATGGAAGCCGGTGAGGAGCAGCGCCGGAGCGCGGCCCCGCAAGGTGAGCCCGAGGCGGAAGCCGGGGTGCTGATCGCCGCGGGCGCTGCCGGCAGCCAGCCGCTCCGGCGGGTATCCACGTCAGTGGACGATCTGGAAGAGCAATTCCAGCGGCGTAAGCGCCGGGAGCTGCAGGAGGCGCGCATGGCGGGCACCGGTGAGTACCAGCCCGTGCAACAGGTGGTGCGCAGCGGCGGGAAAATCGGCCGCAACGATCCTTGCCCCTGCGGTTCGGGTAAAAAGTACAAAAAGTGTTGCGGGGCGTAACCGGCGCTGCTATTTCTTCCCCGCCGACGACCCCTTGACGGCCAGAAAGGTCATTTCTTTCGCGGGACTGCGGGTCCGGGCTTTCCAGTCGAAGAACATTTCGGCGTAGCTTTGGGTAATGTATTGGCCGCGGGGAATGCCCAGCCGTTTTGCCGTGGCGTCAATCCAGCGCGGTTTTCCTTCGATTTCCGAGACATTACCGATCGGGGTTTCGTCTAGAACCACATGGCCGGCGCCGTCCGTCCACTCGCTGCGGAATTTCTCGTAGCGGAACGAAGGCCGGAAGCCGAGGGCTTCCAGGATGGCTGCCATCTTCTTGCCGTCGCTTAATCCGGTTTCGGTTTCGCTCCGGCTCTTGTGCCGGCCGATGCTGGCTCGGCCCTTGTGCGTCAGGAGCCAGCGGGCGCCATACTTACGGAGGCGCAACAGATCGCCGTGCTTGCGCAGAGTCTGGTCCTCTGTGTCGTAGAGGATGTTGAATTCGTGGGTAGGCGGAGTGACCAGGCGAAAACCGCCGCCCTGAAGTTTGCGCTGAAGTTCTCGGAGGTCATCGATCAGAAATTTGATTTCGACTTCTTTGCTGGCAACCATTCTCTCTCCCCGGACCTGCTCCTACCACAGAGAATACAGACCGCACAGACAAACGCGGAAGAATTGGGAAACCGGGTAATCCGGTAAGTAAAGCCCGCCCGGCCGCCCCGCGTGCCGGCCTCACGAGCTTCTGGCGATGACAAACTCGGGCACCCAGAGCAGAGCGCGCTGGGCCTCGGACGGGGGAAACTTGGCTATGGCTTGCTGGGCCCGGGCGGCATACTCGCGCGCCTTCAACATAGCCGTCTCAACGCCCGAATACTGCTCCAACAATTCCAGCACTTGTTCGTGACGGACGCTCCGAAAGACGCCCTCGCGCATCACCGTCTCGATCAAAGCGCGCTGCCCGGGAGTGCATTTTTCCAAAACGGCGATGATGGCTTCCCGCAAGTCGCTGGCCACCGGTTTGCCCAGAATCTTCTCGGAAGCGGTCAGGTCGAGCACGTCGTCCACAATCTGGAAAGCCATGCCGAGGTTGCGGCCGTATTCCGCCAGCAGCTCTTCCTTTTTCGGCGTCGTGCCTCCCAGGATGCCGCCCAGCCGCATGCATACGGAAAACAAGCATGCCGTCTTGCGGAAAATAAGGTCGAGGTATTCGTCCAAAGACACACAACGGCCCAGGCGCTCGATTTGCAGCACTTCGCCTTCCACCATCTGTTGCGTGAGGTCGATGAGCAGGTCCAGTATGCGGAAATTGCGCTCCTGCAGCGTGACTTTGAAGGCCTGCATGTACAGCCAATCGCCCGCCAGGACGCACTTGGAGTTGCCCCACTGGGTGTTGGCGGAGGGCCGCCCGCGGCGGGTTTGGGCTTCGTCGATGATGTCGTCATGAACCAGGGTTGCCGTGTGGATGATTTCCACCACCGCGCCCAAGCGAATGGCGCTGGCGCGCATTCTGCCGTTGGCGGCGAACAGCCGCGAAGCCAGCAGCAGCAGCATGGGACGAATGCGCTTGCCGCCGCCCGCCCGCAGATACTCGCCGATCTCCGCAATCCCCCGCACTTCGGATTGCGTCTCGCGGCCGAACTCCTGCTCAATGGCCTCCAGCTCATCGTGCAGCAGATCGAACACCGCTTTCGCGTTTACCACGCCTGTGCTACTCACCCTGGTTCCTGGATGCGCCGGCCGGTTACACCGTACGGTAATTTGTGAACTGTATCTCGATGCCGAAATCCTGCTGGCGAAGCAGGGCGATCACCTCTTGCAACGCGTCGCGATCCTTGCCGGAAATGCGCACAAAATCGCCTTGGATCGAAGCTTGCACTTTTTTCTTCGATTGCTTGACCAGTTTTACGATCTCCCGGGCCTTTTCCGTATCGATGCCCTGCTGGAGCTTGACGCGCTGGCGCACCGTGGCGCCCGCGGCCGGCTCGATGGCCTCGTACTGGAGATTCTTCAGCGGCACGCCCCGCCTCACCAGTTTGGTCTGCAACACGTCATTGACTGCCTTGAGTTTGTACTCATCCGCCGAGGTCAGGACCATCGCGTCCTTGCCTTCCAGGACGACATCGGACTTGGAATCCTTCAAATCGAAACGCTGATGGATCTCCTTGAGCGCATTATTCATAGCATTCTGCACTTCCTGAAGGTCCACTTTGCTGACGACATCGAAGGAATTCTCCGGCATGGACCTAAGTGTAACGGCCCCTGGGTACCAGGCGCAAACCAAACGGGCAAAAGCGGGGATGCACACCCCGGGCGCACAGAAGGCAATCAGGAACAGGAAGCATGCTGCGCGCTCTGCGTCCCTTGCGTTCTCCGGGTTCAATCCAGTTGGAAAAACCGGTGGAAATTCTGTGCCGTGGCCCGGCCGATCTCCTCGCCAGTCATCCCACACGCGCCCGCGACACACTCGGCGACCGCAGTTACGTATGCCGGCTCATTGCGGCGGCCGCGATAGGGGACCGGCGCCAGATAAGGCGAGTCCGTCTCGATCAGCATGCGGTCCAGGGGCGCTTGCCGGGCGGCGTCGCGGATCGCCTCCGCGCCGGGAAAGGTCACGTTGCCCGCGAAAGAAATCAGGAAACCCAAGTCCAAGGCGGACTGCATATGCTTAAGCGTGCCGGTGAAGCAGTGGAGGATGCCGCCGCTTGCGTTGCCGCTCCAGTTGAGCTGCAGCAGGTGCACGACATCGTTCCAGGCATCTTCGGGATTTTGCCGCGAACCCCGGCAGTGAATGATGATGGGCTTCCGGGCGGCCCGCGCCAGTTCCATCTGGCGGACAAAGACGGAGCGCTGCACCTCGCGCGGCGAATGATCGTACCAGTAATCCAATCCGATTTCGCCCCAGGCGATCACACTCGGGTGCTGCGCCAGACGCGCCAACTCGCGCAGGGCGTCATCGTCCGCCACTTTGGCCTCGTGCGGGTGAATGCCGATGGTAGTGTAAAGGCGCGGTGGCGCCGCGCCCCGACCGTGTTCCTCAGCCAGCCGTATGCCGCATTCGAACGTGCCCGGACCGCTGCCGTTGCCGATGGCCAGCAGGGCCTCGACTCCCGCCGCCGCGGCCCGTTGCAACACGGCCGGGCGGTCCCTCTCGAACCTGGGGCCTTCCAGATGACAGTGAGAGTCGATGTACACTACTTCAGCTTTGCCCCCAGCGGCGCGTCTTCCAGGAAGCCGGCCAGCACGGGCCGGCCGCCCTCGAGGGACGCGGCCAGCAGCATTCCTTCACTCAGCAGGCCGCGGAGTTTGCGCGGTTGCAGGTTGGCGACGATTATGATTTTGCGCCCAATCAGGGCTTCGGGCGCATAAGCCTCGGCGATGCCGGCCACGATCTGGCGCGTGTGATCGCCAAGATCAACTTCCAGCCGCAGCAGCTTGTCGGCTCCCTTCACTCTTTCGGCCACTTTCACCTGGGCCACGCGCAGTTCGACTTTGGCGAAATCTTCAATGCCGATTTTTTCCGGCGGCGCTGGAGATGCGGACGGGGCAGGCGGCGCGGAGCTTGGCCCCTCCGGGCGGGCCGGCGGGGAAGCGGGCGCTGCTGGCGGTTCCGTCGCAGCCACATGAGTTGCCGGAGCAGGGCTTTCCATTGCGGGGGGTTGCTCCATCTTTTGCATTTTCTCTATGGCGTCCTTGGCGGCGCGCGGGAAAACGGCTTCCACGCTGCCCAGCTTGACCCCGGCTGTGAGTTGGCCCCATGCCAGGCTTCGCAAGTCGAACTGGTCCAACTCGCCTTGGCCCAGTTGCGCCCAGATGCGCGCCGTGGAGTCGGGAATTACGGGGTGCGCCAGGGCGGTGACGATGCGCAGCGCTTCCGCGGTGGTGTACAGGATGACGGCCAGGCGCGCGCGGCTGGCTTCGTCCGATATTTCCCCGAGCGACCAGGGAGAGCTTTCTACGATGTATTTATCCACCGTCCCCACCAAGGCCCAGGCGGCTTCCAGGGCGCGCGAAAACTGGTAGTCGTCCCACAGCGCTTGGAAGTTCGCTATGGTCTCCGACGCCAGCTTTCGCAGAACCTTCTCGGAGGCGGTGTGCCCGGCGGCGGCGGGACTGGGTACGGCGCCGCCAAAGTACCTCTGGATCATGGTCAGAGTGCGGCTGGCGAGATTTCCGATGCCGTTGGCGAGATCGGCGTTGTAGCGCTGGACCAGCGCGTCGAAACTGAAGGAACCATCCTGGCCGAAGACCACTTCGCGGAACAGGAAATAGCGCAGCGCATCGGCGCCCAGCACCTCCAGAATGGTTTCCGGACGGACGATATTGCCCTTCGATTTGGACATCTTGTCCTGCTCGAACAAGAGCCAGCCGTGTCCGACCACGCACTCCGGCAAAGGCAGGGCGGCGGCCATCAGGAAAGCCGGCCAATAGACGCAATGGAAGCGCACGATCTCTTTGCCGATCATGTGCACCTGGGCGGGCCAATAGCGCTCCCAGCGCTTCATGTCCCAACGCCAGCCCACGCCGGTCATATAGGTGCATAAGGCGTCCAGCCATACGTACATCACCTGCCCAGGGTCGTCGGGTACGGGAATCCCCCACTTAAGGTTGCCGCGGCTTACGCTGAGGTCGCGCAGGCCGCGGCGCACGAAAGCAATCACTTCATTGCGGCGGGTTTCCGGGCGAATGAAATCGGGTTGCTGCTCATAAAGCCGCAAAAGCCTCTCCTCGAACGCCGACAGCTTGAAAAAGTAATTCTCTTCGCTCACGGTTTCGGTGGGGCGGCCGCACTCCGGACAGGGCGCGGCGGGTTCGGCGCCTTCGCCGACGTAAAGTTCATCGAACACGCAGTACTGGCCGGTGTAGGAGCCCTGGTAAATGAAATTCTGCTCCCGCAAGCGCCGGAACATCTCCTGCACGCCGGCTTCATGGCGCGGATCGGTAGTGCGCATGAAGCCGTCGTAACGGATGCCCATCCGGTCCCACAAGGATCGAAAAGCGGCGGAAACTTCGTCGGCAAGCTGGCGCGGCGTTGTGCCCGCGGCCGTGGCCGAGCGCTCGATTTTTTGTCCATGCTCGTCGGTGCCGGTAAGGAAGAAGACATCCTGACCCAGCATGCGCTGGCGGCGGGCCAGGGCGTCGCAGACCACGGTGGTATAGGTATGCCCAATATGCGGCCGCGCGTTGACGTAGTAAATGGGAGTCGTAATATAGAACTTTGCTCTATCGCTGCTCATGATGCCCTTCCAGGTATAGGCGGACCGCCTCTTGCATAACCGTCTTCAAGGGTATCTTTTGTTCGGTCGCGATGCGGCGGCAATCCTCGTATTCCGGCGCGCAGTTCGTAATTTCCTCTCCGCGGCTGCCGAGTTTCATCCGCACCTCGCCCCAGCGCGTCGGCACGCTGACGTGGCGGCGGGCCAGGCATTGGCGGGTTTCCCGGTGCATGCGGACGCCCAAGGTGGTGGTCTCGGCGAACAGCACGGCCGCCAGCCGGTCCGCGTCTTCCGGACGGCAGAGCACGGTCAGCAGCAGGCCGGGGCGGCTCTTCTTCATCTGTATGGGCGTCGTAAACACGTCGAGAGCGCCTTCGGCCAGGGTCCGCTCAATGACGTAGCCGACTATCTGCGGTGAAATATCGTCCAGGTCCGCCTCCATTACCGTGACCACGGCGGCCTCCGCCGCCGGCAATTTCTCAGGCAGAGAAGAAGCGTCCGTCTCACCCACCGTGAGCCGCACTACGTTGGCGTGACCGGGAAGGTCGTGGTAGCCGGCGCCATAGCCGATGCGCTCGATCTTCATCGGAGGAAACGCGCCAAAGGTTCGGGCCAAAACGCTGACGATGGCGGCGCCGGTAGGAGTGGCGAGTTCCGTTTCGATGCCCGAGGAGTATACCGGCGCCCGGTGCACGCGCAGCACTTCCAAGGTGGCGGGCGCCGGCACCGGAAACACGCCGTGGGCGCACTCGACCGTGCCTCCGCCGACGTTGATCGCGGAACAATGCCACTGCTCCACGCCCAGCGCTTCGGCGCCGGCTGCGGCGCAGGTGATATCCACCAGGGCATCGGTGGAGCCGGCCTCGTGAAAATGAATGTCATCGAGCGCCACGTTATGGATGCCGGCTTCGGCCCGTCCCAGGGTTTCAAAAATGGCGATGGCCGTGGCCTGGACTGCGGGCGTGAGGGGGGCCTGCGCGATGATCTCGCGAATCCTTCTTAAAGAGCGGCTGGACGCGTGCTTTGCCGGCGCGGCGCCGGGCGGGGACGCCTCCGCAGAGTGCGGGTGCTCATGTTCGTGTCCCGGTTCGTGCGCCTGCCTCCGCACGTAGGTGTGGTGGAGTTCCTGGTCGCCCCCTGGTTCCCGGCGGGCCTCACGGGGCAAGTCCTTTTCCCCTTGAATTACCACGTCCACCTTGACCGAGCTGATGCCGCTGCGCATTACCGAAGAGACTTCAAGCCGGGCGCCGAGGTCCAGCGCCGCTACCGTATCCCGCAGCACGGCAATAGGCACGCCGGCGCCCACCAGCGCGCCCAGAAACATGTCCCCGCTAATGCCGCTGAAACAATCGAGATAGGCGATGCGCATAAACTGAGTCCACGGCCGAAGCCTTCATCATAGGAAACGCGCTATGCCGCGTCAAATGAGCGTTCCCGCGGCCGCTTCGCGAGTTAAGACAAAATTAATGTGCCGCCTCTCCGCAGCGTCTAAAGCATGAATCAGCGGGTGTCGATGAAAAAGGAGAAAGCGGCAATATGCCGCCCGCCAGGCAGGCGGTGTGCGCAGAGCAGACGGAGTATTCCCACATGCTGCGATTCGGAGATCTGAAGTTCAAATCCAAGCTGGCCTTGTTGGTAGCTGTGTCGGTTGCAGGTTTGGTGGCTTTCGGCATTCTCGCCTTTTCCACCCTGAATACGGTTGAGATCAACAGCGAACTTTACCGGAACATCGCGTTGTCCAATGCCGTGGTGGCCGACTACTGTCCGCCGACGGAAAGCATGCTGACGGCCTATCCCCTGTTCTCGCTGATGATTGACGATCCCGCCAATGCCCAGAAATACGTCGAACAACTGCATCAAATCCGCAAAGCATTTGTCGATGCGCATGCCGACTATTTGCGGAAAGTTCCCGAAGGGAGACTGAAGGATGCCATAGCGGGTGAAGCGTACACCAGCGCCGAGCGCTTGCTGGACCTGGCCGAAAACGGCTACGTTCCCCTGGTTCTTCAAGGCGACCTGGAGAAGGCCAGGGAGTTTCGCCGGACGCAAATTATGCCCCTCTACGCGCAACACCTGGCCGCGGTCGATGAAGTGGTAGCGCTGGCTAACGAAGCCGTCAAGGAGAACGAGCAGAACGCCGCATCCATCATTTCCTCGCGGACCAAGGCGATGGTGATGTTTGGCTTGGCCATTCTGGCGGTCGCGCTGGTGCTGGGGTCGTTGATCGCCCACGGTATCCTCGCGCCGCTGGCGCGGGTCATGCAATCTCTGGAGAGCCTGGCTGCGGGTGATCTGGTGCAGCGTTTGGAAATAGATTCGAACGATGAAATGGGAGAAATCGCCCGCTCGCTGAATCGGGCGGTCGAGGCCATGCACGCGGCCGTGTCGGCCATTGGTCAGAACGCCGAGACGGTGGCCACTGCGGCTGAGGAGATCTCATCGGCCGCGACTCAGGCGTCAGCCGGCGTTAACGCCCAGAACGACCAGGTATCGCAAGTCGCCACCGCCATTCAGGAGATGTCCTCCAGTTTGGTGCAGGTTTCGGAAAACTCGAACCGCGCCGCCGGCGCCGCCCGCGAAGCTGCCGAATCGGCCTGTTCGGGCGGCGAAATCGTGGAACAGTCTCTTGCCGACATGCGTTCCATTGCCGACGCGGTGGTGGCCACGGCGCAAAAGGTCCACAATTTGGGCAAAAGTTCGGAGCAGATCGGCAAAATCGTAAGCGTGATTGACGACATTGCCGACCAGACCAACCTGCTGGCGCTGAATGCGGCCATCGAGGCGGCCCGCGCGGGAGAGCAAGGCCGCGGTTTTGCCGTGGTGGCCGACGAGGTCCGGAAACTGGCGGAGCGGACGACCAAGGCGACGAAGGAAATCGCCGAAATGATTACCCACATTCAAACGGAAACGCGCCACGCCGTCGATACCATGGAATCCAGCCGGTCCCAGGTTGAACATGGAGTCAAAAGCACCTCGGCCGCGGGTGACTCCCTGCGCAAGATCATCGAATCCTCCGAAAGGGTCGGCGATATGATTACCCAGATTGCCACTGCGGCGACCCAGCAATCGAGCACCACCGAGCAGATCAGCTCGAATGTCGAACAAATCACTTCGATTAGCCGGGAGTCGGCAAATGGCGCGGAACAGTCCGCCCGCGCCTGTCACGACCTCTCGAATCTGGCGCTCGATCTGCAGCAACTGGTGGCCCGCTTCAAGATCGCCGAAGGCGGCTCTCTCCAGCCGCAACCGAGAAGGGCGGCCGGTCATGCGGCCAAGCCGTGGGCGCACTCCGCGCCACCGCCGAAGACTAAGGGCAACGGGCACGGCGCACTCGCCGCATACCTTGACTAAGGAAAAGGAATCCCGCGGCGCTTGACCAGCCCAGCCCGCCGCGCATGGCATCTGCGGTCAGGACATTAATCTGGCCGTCTCTGCTTTCGCTCCTGCGTTGCGCTCCTTGGGCTCTCCCAAGTGTTCCCGGACGATGTTTAGCATGCGGCGCAAGGGCTCGGCGGCGCCCCAAAGCAACTGGTCTCCCACGGTGAAGGCGCCGAGAAATTCCGGTCCCAGGGCCAGTTTATGCAAGCGGCCGATGGGCACCTCGAGGCGCCCCGATACGGCCGCAGGCGTCAAGGAGCGCAGCGTGGAAGCCTGGTCATTGGGGATGACTCGAACCCAGGCATTCGTGCCGGCGACTATGCTCTCAATCTCGGGCAAAGGCACATCGCGTTTCAGCTTGATGCAGAGTCCCTGGCTGTGGCACCGCATGGTTCCAATGCGAACACAGATGCCGTCCACGGGCACAGGCGGCCGGAGGTCCAGGATCTTGTTCGCTTCCGCCATGCCCTTCCATTCTTCGCGGGTCTGACCGTTGGGCATGGCCTTGTCGATCCAGGCGAGCAGGCTGCCGGCCAAAGGCGCGCCGAATTCACCGGTGGGCAGCGCCGGCGAGCGCTGCGCTTCCACCACCATGCGATCCACTTCCAGTGCGTTCTGCGACGGGTGGGCGCGGGCAGAATCCACCAGACAGCCCATCTGCTTTACCAATTCCAGCATCTTGGCGGCGCCGGCGCCGGAAGCCGCCTGATAGGTCATGGTGGTGATCCATTCGACCAGACCGGCCTTCAGCAGACCGGCGGCGGCCATCAACATCAGGCTCACCGTGCAGTTGCCGCCGGCGAAAGCGCGGATTCCCTTGGCCAGTCCCTGCTGCAGCACTTCTCCGTTCACTGGGTCCAGAACAATGAGGGCGTCCGGCTCCATGCGGAGGGCGGACGCGGCGTCGATCCAGTATCCGCTCCATTGGCTTTGCAACAAAGGCCGGTAAACTCTATGGGTATAGTCTCCACCCTGGCAAGTGAGCAGCACGTCACAGCGGGCGAGTTCCCGCAAGTCCAAGGCGTCCTTCAGAGCCGCGCCCACCCCGGCCTCCTCGGGGGGCTTGCCGCCAACATTCGACGTGGAAAAGAAGACCGCTTCCAGGCCGCCAAAATCATTCTCCTCGCGCATGCGCTGCAGGAGAACGCTGCCGACCATACCTCGCCACCCAATGAGTCCAACGCGGAGCACAACCTTTTCAGTATAACCAACAGGCGCGCCACAGGGATATGCCGAAACCGCAGCGGGAGCAAGACACTGCGCAAAGTGTAAAACTTGAACTTATTCTTGCAAGTTTCCGTCTAAAACGTTCATATCATTGCGCCGGGCTCGCACGGTTTTCGCCAATAACTCGGAGAGGCGGCAGATGCCCCCGATGGCGCCGGCGGACAGTAAAATCACGGCCGCCCAGAACCAGCGCGACTGATAATAATGCGGCAACAAGCGCAGGTCGAGGGCAGCGGCTTCCCTGACGGGGAGGTCACCGTCCATGGTGACCACACGGAAACGGTAACGGCCGGGCGGAATATTGGTGTAATAAGCTACCCGGCGCGTCCCGGCATCCGTCCAGTTCCGGTCGAAACCTTCCAGCCGGTACTCAAACCTGCTTTTCTCCGGTGAAGTGAAGTCAATGGCCGTATAGTGAAACTCCAGATCTCCTTCTCCCGGCGGCAGAACCAATTCCGGCGACGCTACGGCGACCGGTTTCTTATCGGCCAAGACTTCCTCGAGGATCACTCTTTCCGGGGGGGAATCGCTATAGATGCGGCGGGGATCCAGAATGGCGATGCCTTCCACGGTGGGATACCAGAGCCTGCCGTCACGGGTCTGCCAGGCGGCCGGTTGAACATTACCGCTGCATTCTTCCGCCAGCATGCCGTCGGCGGCGCCGTAAGCGGCCGAGGAAATGGAGTGAATGCGGCCTTCGGCAAAGTCGTTCAGTTCTTTCTTGGCGACGCGAAAAATTCCCCGGGTAGAGCTCATCCAGAGGTTGTGATCGGCATCTTCGATGATGGAGAAAACCACATCCCGCGCCAAGCCTACGCTTTGATCATAGACGGTGATCTTTCCGCCCTTCAGGCGGTTGAGGCCACCATCGCGGGTTCCGATCCAGAGCACGCCGTCCTGATCCTCATACAGGCAGCGAAGCAAATTGCTGGAGAGGCCGTCTTTGTCCGTGATGCTGGCGAAGAAGGTTCCATTCCGAAAACCGGAGAGGCCTCCGGAAGTGGCGAACCACAGAGTCCCGTCGTGAGCTTCCAGGATCTGGGTGACTTCCTTGCCCA
>Ga0326728_10013125_pt1 | contig 18115 bp, 13 predicted proteins | sample MB3enrmetagenome_FD_207602 | JGI IMG/M metagenome (GOLD analysis project Ga0326728, IMG submission 207602) | Lab enriched peat soil microbial communities from McLean, Ithaca, NY, United States - MB31MN | ecosystem: Environmental > Terrestrial > Soil > Wetlands > Peat | place: USA: New York... | reverse complement strand
CCAGCAGTCGTGCCCATTGCCAGGAGGTCAGCGCCATTTCGTAGTAGGCGTAGTCGTGGACGGTCAGCAGCGTGGACCAGCCGCGCTGCATCCCCATCGCTTCCGCCATCAGAACCTGGGTCGCCTCGCTCCACAGCGGCACGGCCAGCGTCGCGAACAACGGCGACAGCGGATCGGGCAGCAACTCCGCCACGCTGGCGCGCATGTAGCGCGCCCCCTTGCGCGGCGTCTTCCAATCGAGCGTCGCGCGCGGTGCGGCGAGCGCGGTCACCGGCCGCGCCTGCACAATGAAGATCCGCCCCTCGGCGACGGCCCATTCGATATCCATAGGCTGGCCGTAGAGCTTCTCGATCGCCATGCCGAGCCGCGCCAGTTCCGCGGCTTGCGCCGGCTCGAGCGCCGCCCGATGGCGCTGGCCGGCCGGGACAGGCTCTTCGCGCGTGCCTTCGTCGCAGCGCACCGTCATCACGTCTTTGCCGGCGATTTCCTGCGCTATGATCGCGCCCGTCCGCTTATCGACCACGATGGTGTCCGGCGTAACGCGCCCGCTGACGATCGCCTCGCCCAAGCCCCAGGCCGCGTTGATCATCAGTTCGTCGCGCGCGCCCGTCACCGGATTCGCCGTGAAAAGCACGCCGGCGGCTTGGGCTGGAACCAGCCGCTGCACCACCACGGCCATGCCCACGTCTTCCGGCCGGATTCCCTGCCGCTGGCGGTAGCCGATGGCGCGCCCCGTCCACAGCGATGCCCAGCAGCGTCTGACCGCATCGATGACGTCATCGCCCCCGCGCAAGTTGAGGTAGCTCTCCAACTGGCCCGCAAAAGATAGACCCGGCAAATCTTCCGCCGTCGCCGACGAGCGCACGGCCACGGAAACGTCCGCGCCCAGCGCGCCATACCACTCGCGTATCGACTCGGCGATGTCGCCGGGCAGCCTGCCGTGCACGATGAGCGACTGGATTTGCTCCGCCGCGCGATCGAGGGTTGCTGGGTCGCCGGATTGCGCTTGCGCCGCGGCGGAAAGAATCGCCTCGCTGAGACGGTTCTCGTCCACAAAGCGGCGATAGGCGTCGGTCGTGATGTGGAAACCGGGCGGAACGGGCAGGCCGGCCGCCGCCATGCGGGCCAGCGATGCGCCCTTCCCGCCTACCCGTTCGAGGGTCGCCCCGGGGCTATCCAGTCTGAGAACGAAAGGTGAAGTCATCGTCGTCGTCCGCCCGTACCCTCTAGCTTAACCTCGCTGGCGCCGTGGCCGCCTCTGGTATCATGAACCAGATTCGGATGCGCTCCTGGAAGGCTACGACCTACGGCTTGGTTCTCAGCGCGCTATTTCGGCTGGCCCGGCCTTTCAAGAACCGGTTTGTGCTGATCCTGGCGCTGGCGCTCGTGGGCGCGGGCGCCGATCTGGTGCAGCCGCTGATCTACCGCACGGTCATCAACGATGTCGCGGGACTGTTCGTGGAGCGGCCCAGCGCGGACTTGACGGCGGACGAGCGTCATGACGCGGAACTCGAGCGCGCCGGGAAGACCAGCGAAGCGCACCGTCCCGGTTACGTGGCGCCTCGCACGCGCCAACAGGCGTTCTCCACTTTGCTCCATGCCGTGGCCCTGCTGCTGGTCATCGGATTGGCGGGCTATCTCTGCTCGCTGGCGGCGGATTTTCAGAGCACGGTGGTGGGCAGCCGGATCGAAGCGGGCCTGATTCAATCCACCTTCGGCCACGTGCTGCGGCTGCCTTTGTCTTTCTTCGCCAGGCGGCCCAGCGGCGGGCTGGCCAAGCGCATCGACCAGTGCGATCAGGTGGCCCCCATCGTCACCGCGTTCTCGCAGCAGATCGCGCCGGAGGCCATCCGCGTAGTCGGCATCTGCGCCATCATGCTTACCCAAAGCTGGCGGCTGGCGCTGGCCGCCCTGGTGGTTCTCCCGCTGTACTTCTTCCTGACCTTGCGCGCCGCGCGCCGGCTGGAGAGCGGGATGACAGAGTACTACGAGATGTGGGAGAACGTCTCGGCGCGCATCCAGGGCGCGCTGGCCGCCATCAAGACCGTCAAGCTGGCGGGAGCGGAGGGCCGGGAAACCGGGCGGCTCCAGGCGACCGCCAACGCCGCCTACGACGATTATCTGGTCCGCACGCGCCTGGCCAACCGTTACCTGTTTCTCCAAAACGCGCTGAATCAGCTCAGCAAGGCGCTGGTGCTCGGCTATGGCGGCTGGATGGTGCTGGAGCGCCGCCTCACCCCCGGAGATGTGGTCATGTTCGTGGCCTACCTGGACCGGCTTTTCGATCCCATCGAATCGCTGAGCAGCATGGCGGTGACCCTGCAACAGAACCTCGCCTCGCTGGGCCGCGCCGTGCGGCTGCTCGAAACCGGACCGGAGGAGAAGCGCGGCGTCGATCTGGGTTCAGGTCCCGGCAAGGTGGAGTTCCGCGACGTGCATTTCCGCTACGTTCCCGAGCGCGAGATACTGTGCGGACTCAGCTTCACCATCGAGGCCGGCGCCACCGTCGCGCTCACCGGGCCCTCCGGCGGCGGCAAGACCACAACCGCGGATTTGCTGTTGAAACTCTGGGAGCCGGAATCCGGTGAGATTCGCATCGACGGCCAGAACCTCGCGGAGCTCGATCCGGCTAGCGTGCGTCGCGCGGTCGGCATGGTGGCTACCGATGCCGCCGTGTTCCTGGGCTCGCTGGCCGACAATATCCGCTACAAGCGGCCGGATGCGACCGACGCCGAAGTGCAGCGGGCGGCGCTGGCGGCGGGGCTCGGCAGCACCATCGAGCGGCTGCCGGCCGGTTTGGACACCCAGGTGGGAGAGCGCGGGATGGGGCTCTCGGTGGGCGAACGGCAACGGCTCCAACTGGCGCGCATTCTTGTGGATTCGCCGCGCATCCTGGTCCTCGACGAGGCTACCGCCAACCTCGATTACTCCACCGAAGCCGAGGTGCGGCGGGCGCTCGCCGAAGTGGAGAATCGCCCCAGCACGCTGATCGTCGCCCACCGCTACTCCATGATCAAAGACGCGAGCGAAGTGATCGTCCTGGACCAGGGCCGGGTCCGCGAGCGGGGAACTCCGGCCGATTTGATCGCCGCGGGCGGATGGTTTGCGCAACTGGCCGCCCAGGCCGCGGAAGAGCTGCCCCTGCGGATGTAAAGGTGCATTCGCCTACCTGCTTTGCGCCGCCTTGCGCCCCCTAAGCAACAGCACCAGCATCCCGCAGAGCGCAGCGCACTGGATGGCGAAATGAATTGTCCACGCCGGCCGCCGCCAATACACGAAATCCACCAGTAAATGGAACGCCACGTTCGCCGCCAGCAGCCAACCAATCAGCGGCCAAAATCGGCGAGAGGCGCCGCCGCGCAGGATTTCCCAAATCGCCACTACTATGACGCTCGCGGCAGCAGCATCCCCCACGTATTTGACGATGTTCTCAAGGTGCGGATAGGTGCTGTACATCGCAAGGTCGCTCTTGGCGTCGCGGCCTGCATGAGCATACCACAAGGCGTGTGCCTGGAAGCCGCCGGGCCGTTCCTACCTCCGCGTTTGCCTGCTTCCCGGCTGGCCCGGCCTCTGCCCATCCCGCGGATGTGACCGGTCCAACTACGGCCCGACGTGGATCGTTCCCACCTGTGTCGCGTTGTCGTGCGAGTTGCCGAGATAGACTATGTAATCCCCGTTTGCCACCAGCCAACTGTTGGAACTAACATCCCAGTAACTCATGGGATGGGATGAGTCGTTCTGGTCGACTTCCACCGTGACGTGCTGCAGCGCGCCGGACTCCAGATACACCTTCTGCCATCCCACCAGGCGCTTCGGCGGCTCGCCGGTCGAGGCGGGCAGCCCCAAATACACCTGGCCGACTTCCGCGCCGCCAAGCATTCCCGTGTTGCTCAGGTCGAAAGTCACCTGGAAGTTAGGGTTACTCGCGGCCAGGTTGTTCACCAGGTTTGCCTTGGTGATCGAGAACGTGGTGTAAGACAGCCCGTAGCCGAAGGGGAACAGCGGCGTAAAGCCCATCGAGTCGTACCATTTATAGCCGACCAGATAACCCTCGGAGTAATCCACTAGGAACGGCGTGATGGCGCTGTTCGACCCCGCGATCGTCGGGTGCGGCAGTTGGGCGACGCTGGCGGGAAAAGTCATGGGCAGCTTGCCCGAGGGAGTAACATAGCCGAACAGCAGGTCGCCGATCGCGTCGCCGCCGTGCAGGCCCGGGAACCAGGCCTCCAGCACCGCGGAGACACTGCCCAGCCAGGGCATCACCTGCGCGCCCCCGTTCTCCAACACCACGATGGTGTGCGGGTTCACCGCGGCGACGGCGGCCACCACCGCATCCTGATCGATGGGAGGCGAGTGGATCACGTCCGTGAAATTCAGGCTGGGAATATCCATGCCCTCGCTGGTCCACTGGCTCACGAAGACAATCGCAGCATCCGCGCCGGACGCCTGGAAGGCCGCCGAGGTCGGGTCCGTTCCGGGGTCGAATCGCAGATTGGCCTGGGGCGCCCTGACTTGAATCTCGAGCAGCGGATAGGCTGGGTCCCAGACCACCTCGGCCCAGCCGGGCGGGTTAGGATAGCCTTCGGTCAGGGCCGGTCCGCCGGTGGGCCACACTTGCGCCGAGCCGCCGCCCGAGATGACCCCGACGTCGGCGTGCGATCCGATCACCGCGATGGTGCGCAGGTTGGTCGCGTTGAGGGGAAGCAACCCGCCGGCGTTCTTCAGCAGAACCGCCCCTTGCTCTTCCACCTGCTGCGCAATGGCCCCGTCGGTGACCGTGTCGACGGGCGCCGTCGTCTGGGGATAATCGAACAGCCCGGCCGCGTACATGGCGCGCAGAATGCGGTGCACCATATCGTCCAGGCGCGACTGCGGCACTTGCCCGTCCTGTATGGCCACCTCCAGGTCCGTGAAATAGGCGTCGTCGGGCTGCTCCTGGTCGATGCCCGCCAGCGCCGCGGCCACCGTGCTGTGCATGGCCCACCAGTCCGACATCACGAAGCCCGGGAATCCCCAATCGCCTTTAAGAATGTCGCTCAGAAGATGCGAGTTCTCGCAGGACCACGTGCCGTTCACCAGGTTGTACGAGCACATCACCGACTGCACGTTCGAATCCTTGACGCCGATCTCGAAGGCCAGCAGGTCGCTCTCCCGCATGCCGCGCTCGTCGATCTGGACGTTGGCGTCGGTCCGCCCGGTCTCCTGATCGTTCAGCGCGAAATGCTTGATGCCCCCGATAACGTGCTGGTCCTGCACGGCGCGAATGTGTGCGGCGGCGATTTTGCCCGCCAGAATGGGATCCTCGCCCTTGGTCTCGAAGGTGCGTCCGTCGCGCGGCTCGCGGCCGGTGAGGTTGATGTTGCCCCCCAGATTGACGTTCAGGCCGTAGTCCCGTATCTCGGCGCCGATCACCGATCCGAAGGTGTAGGCCAGGGCCGGATCCCAAGTCGCGGCGCTGGCGATGGAAGAGGGCAGCGCCGTCGCCGGCGCGCTCGAGTCGCACAGTCCCAAGCTGCCATCCACGAAATACAGCGCCGGAATCCCCAGCCGCGTATTGGCTGGGATGTAGCCCCCCGCTCCCAGCGGCAGTGGCGGATTATCGGTCACCGGGCCTCCCGCCCCATGCACCATCTGGAGCTTTTCGGCTTGCGTCATCTGCTGGAGCATCTGGCTGGCGCGATAGTCCGGGTCCATCGTGGCCGGTGGAGACTGCACCGCGATGGTCGCGGCGTTCGACGTGAACCCGCCCATGGAAACGGTCACTGGCACGGCATTGCCCGTGGCCGAGCCGGCCGGTGTCAGCACGTTCACCTGGTATTCGCCCACCAGCCCGGGAACCTCGCCCGCGAAGAGCACTCGGGCGGGCGCTCCGCCGATCGAGACGGTCGGCGTGACGACGGTCGCCGACAGCGGCGCGCTCGTGGCTGCCGACCCGCTCGGCGGCTGATTGCTCACGGCGCCCAGACCCGTGCAGTAAATCACAATGATCGAGCTGCCCGCGGTGGCCGGGTTGGAGGAATCCACCAGGCGCCCCGACAAGTCCAGGATGGCGCCCTGTCCCGTGCCCTGCGCGTTGGTCGTGAAAATGTTTGGCGCGTAGGCCACCAGATCCACCGTTTGCGGCGCGCTGGTCTGGCCGTTCACCGTGACCGTCAAAGTAACTTGCGAGTGCCCCCTTAGCTCCCAGGGAATCTCCACATTGACCTGGCCGCCGCTGACGTAGAAGAGCGGGGCCGGGATCAGTCCGTCGAACAGCATCGACAGGTTGCTGAGCTGCGTCGGGAGCGGTATCGCCGAGGCACTCGCCGCCGACGGCAGCCCAAACGTCCCGAAGACCGCGGCGATGGTTCCCGGAGCCACCGCCGTCCCATAGTTGGCGGCGCTCACGATGCCGCCCGGATTGATGGAGGGCGCGCCGGCCGCTTGCGCCACGGCGGGCGCAGCGAGCAGCACTAGCCCCAACCAAGGCGCGACTCCCATGCGCGCCCCTCGCGAAGGCAGGTTCTCAAAAAACATGTTCGTCTTCCTCGACCCACCACGATCTTACACCCCTCGCCGCCGCGCTGGGTGGCCTTGCGAACCGGGGCAGGGAAGCCGTGGATTGGGGGCGGCACTATGGTCCAGGACGAGCCCTTGGCGCCTCCACCTGCGCCGAAGGCCCTAAAGTCACACCGTGTCCCGGCCGATTCCTAAGCGGAGAACCCGTTTTGGGTTTTCCTCGCTCGTTATCTCGAACCAGGTGAGGTACAATGATGGTCTCAGCCATGCAGCTTGTTCGCAAGCCCCGGCTCCAATGGGAGGAACGCGATTTCGAGGTTGCCGCACTCCTGAAGGACGCGTCGGCCCATCCGTATCACATCACCGCCCGAGGAGCCCTCTTCGATTGCGATTGCATGGAGATCCTGCCCGTCATTAGAGACAAAGTGGTGGACACCGTCTTCGCAGATCCCCCGTTCAATCTGGGCAAGGAGTATGGGAGCAACTGCTCAGATGAACTCCCGGACAGCGAGTACCTACACTGGTGCCATCGGTGGATTCGGGAGTGCGTGCGAACCCTGAAACCGGGTGGCGCGCTCTTTCTCTACAACCTCCCGAAATGGAACATTCTGCTGGGGGCCTTTCTGACCTCCCTTGGCATGGAGTTTCGCCACTGGATTGCCGTGGAGATCTCAGCTTGCCTCCCGATTCCGGGACGGCTCCACCCTAGCCACTACAGTATCCTCTATTACACGAAGGGGAAGGCCAAGACGTTTAGGCGGATCAGGACGCCCATCCAAACCTGCCGCCATTGCGGAGGCGAAGTCAAGGACTACGGTGGGCACCGCGACGCCATGAACCCGAAAGGCGTCAACCTCAAGGACGTGTGGACCGACATACCCCCAGTCCGCCACTGGAAGTTCAAGTCGAGAGAGCGGCGGGCGAACGCCCTCTCCACGAAGATCTTGGACCGGGTCGTCGAAATGAGCACGTGCCCTGGCGACCTGGTCCTGGATCCTTTCGGCGGGAGCGGCACCACCTATGCCGTCTGCGAAAACAAGAACCGGCGTTGGCTTGGGATGGAAATCGACTTCGCCCAGGAAATCGTGGAGCGCCTTGAAGGAGGCGGTATCCACAACCACAAGAACGACGACTATGTGGAGGGCTAGCCGCTCGCCCTGCCGGATGTCAGCTTCGGTATCTTCGGAACATCGTAGCTTGCGCTGTCGTGCTCGATAACCACGATTTCGAGCAGTCCGTTTTCGCACGGGATGGGTTTCCAAAGCTGGAAATAGGGTTCCAGCTCTTGCACATTTCCCACCCGGTCTGTCAGGTACTTGTACAGCTCCCGGGATGGGACGACGAGGGTTCCAGCGGCAACCAGCTCCGAACTAAGGAGCATCAACATCTTGTTCATGGAACGGTGGCTGGATGAGATGTTGCCCGTTTCCCACTCGACCACAACCGGGCCGTTTAGTCCGGCGAGCACGGCGTCAAAATCGCCAACGTGTTGGCCGAGGGCGTTCTTGGCCTTGCCCTCTATTGCCCAGCCTTTCTCCCTGAGATGCTGGACAAACTCCCTCTTGATGGGCAGGACTCCGTTGCCTTCTCCCCGTTTCTTCTCGCTTTCCGGGTAGACCGTGAAGGATCCGCTCCCAGGCGGCCAGCAGCACCGCGAGACCGCCTCATGGATGGTCTTTCGAGTCCGCTTCCGGTGGCGGGACTTCGGGTACCGACCGCAACTCAAGAGAGTCTCAACCCGTACGATTCTCACGGCGCCTCTCGATAGAGCCTCCGCAGGAAACGGATCGGGTCGATTCCCAGCGCCTGGGCAACTTCACGAAACTCCAGCACGTCCAGCCGCCGTTCGCCACGCTCGAATTTCGAGACGAAAGACTGCGGGCGCTTCAAACGGGCAGCCAGCTCGTACTGTGTGAGCCCCGCGTGTTTCCTGGCCTCAATCAGGAGTCCCCGAAACCTCTTCGACGCTTCGTTCCCCACGTTACATGGCCTGAAGGAAACAAGCATAGAACCGACTGTCGGTTAATCCCAAAACAGGTTCCGGACGAATCTGCGAGAGCGACCGCCCTAAAACACCACCGCCCGATCCTTGCGGGATCGGGCGGTGGCAAAACAGCAGCTTGCAGCGCCGTCTACGCCGTGCGCATCGCTTCCGATCTGTCGGTCGTGATGGCCGCCTGCGCCGCCGCGCAGTCTGCCTCAGCCGACGCGCACCACGGTTCCGGGCTTGATCGCCTCGAGCGCCGCAGTGATCGCGGGCCCCAGCGGCGCCAGATCCTCGTAGCGGTTCGATCTGGCACGCAGGACGATCACCCAAAAGCGCCGGCCCTGAAGATTCTGCTGGTAAGCGAGATTCGCGTCCATCGTGACAAAGCCGTCAAAGGACGATTCCGCCAAGGCGAGCAGATCGCCATTACTTCTTCCCGCCCACCCCATCTCAGGGACGGTTTGGCAATCGCATCCCAACAGGCAGTGCTTCAACCTCCGCGGCAAGCACTCGTCGAGAAGGACCCTCATGCTACATGCGCCAGCAGCAGGTCCTTCGCCTGCTCAAGCGCTAGGATCGCCGCCTCCCGAGTCACAGTGGGGTAGTCTTCCAGGAACTCGGCGAGCGGCTGGCCGGCTTCGAGATAGTCGATGAAGGTCTGGAACGGGACACGCGTACCCTTGAAGACCGGTGTCCCGCCGAGGAAGTCGGGCGAACTCACGATGACGGCCTCCGCTGTGCTCATGGCTCCATCTTATCCCGAACGAGGTGCGTCGGGAACCAACCTGGTCCCCCCAAAAAACCACCGCCCGATCCTTGCGGGATCGGGCGGTAGCAAATCAACATCCTGCAGAGCCGTCTACGCCGTCCTCATCGCTTCCGATTTGTCGCTCGTGATGGCCGCCTGCGCCGCCGCCAGCCGCGCGATCGGCACACGGTACGGAGAGCACGAAACGTAGTTCATGCCCACCCGGTAGCAGAAATCGACGGAGCTCGGCTCCCCGCCGTGCTCGCCGCAGATCCCCACTTCCAACTCCGGCCGCGTCTTGCGGCCCAACTGCACCGCCATCTTGACCAGCTTGCCCACGCCTTCCTGGTCCAGCACCGCGAACGGGTCGGCTGGGAACAGCTTCAGGTCCTGGTAAACCTTCGAGAACCTGACGTAATCGTCGCGCGAAATGCCCAGCGTAGTCTGCGTGAGGTCGTTGGTGCCGAAGCTGAAGAACTCCGCTTCGGTGGCCACCTGGTCGGCGGTCAGCGCCGCCCGCGGGATCTCGATCATGGTCCCGACCATGTACTTCTGGTCCTTCATGCCCGCCTTCCCGAGCACCTCTTCGGCCACCTTCACCACAATGGCCTTCTGGTTCTCGAGTTCCTTCACGCTGCCAATCAGCGGGATCATGACTTCGGGAATGACCTTCACGCCCTTCTTGGCCGCCACCACCACGGCCTCGAAAATCGCCCGCGCCTGCATCTCGGTGATCTCGGGATACAGAATGCCCAGCCGGCAGCCGCGCAATCCCAGCATGGGATTGAACTCGTGCAGCTCCTCGACCCGATGCAGCAGTTCGGGGACCCTTTTCTTCAATTCGCCCACCGTGATGTTGTACCGCCCCGCCATTTCCTTCTTGGCCTTCGCGTCGATGTAGGGCAGCCGGGCCAGGTCGACCATCAGTTCCTCGCGCTTGGGCAGGAACTCGTGCAGCGGCGGGTCCAGCGTGCGGATCACCACCGGGAATCCGTCCATGGCCTTGAACAGCCCGGCGAAATCCTTGCGCTGCATGGGCAGCAGTTTCGCCAGCGCCTTGCGGCGGCTCTTCTCGTCGGTGGCCATGATCATGGCCTGCATGTGCGCGATGCGGTCCTCGGCGAAGAACATGTGCTCGGTGCGGCACAGGCCGATGCCCTCGGCCCCGAAATTGCGAGCCGCCTTGGCGTCGCGCGGAATGTCGGCATTGGCGCGCACTCCGAAGGCGCCGCGGAACTCGTCCGCCCAGCCCATGAAGGACGCCAGCACGCCGGAGCGCGGATCGGGATCGGCGGTCATAGCCTGTCCGGCGAACACCTCGCCGGTCGAGCCGTCCAGCGACACCCAATCGCCTTCCTTCAGCGACACGGTTTTCCCGCCGGCCAGCGTTACCGTGATCTGCTTCTTATGCTCCTCCACCACGATCGCGCCCGCGCCCGCCACGCACGGGATTCCCATGCCCCGGGCCACCACCGCCGCGTGGCTGGTCATGCCGCCCCGCGAGGTGACGATGCCCTTGGCCACTTCCATGCCGTGTATATCGTCCGGAACCGTCTCGGCCCGAACCAGGATCACCGGGCCGCTGGTGGCCGCGATCACCGCGTCGTCGGCCGTGAACACCACCTTGCCGACCGCGGCGCCCGGCGAAGCCGGCAGTCCGATCGCCAGCTTCTGAAGCGACTTGCGCGATTCCGGCACGATCACCGGATGCAGCAACTGATCCAGTTGCTGCGGGTCCACTCTCAGCACCGCTTCCTTCTTGTCGATCAGGCCCTCCCCGACCATATCCACCGCGATCCTCACCGCGGCCGGGCCGGTGCGCTTCCCGTTGCGCGTTTGCAGCATGTACAGCTTGCCGTCCTGGACCGTGAACTCGAAGTCCTGCACGTCCCGGTAGTGCTTCTCCAGGCTGCTGGTGATCTCGCGAAGCTGATTGTAAACCGCCGGCATGAGCGTCTGCAGCTCGCTGATCGGCAGCGGCGTGCGGATGCCCGCCACCACGTCTTCGCCCTGCGCGTTGGTCAGAAACTCGCCGTAGAATTCCTTGACGCCGGTGGCCGGGTTGCGCGTGAAGCCCACGCCCGTCGCCGAAGTTTCGCCCAGGTTCCCGAACACCATCGCCTGCACGTTCACCGCGGTGCCCAGATCGTCGGGGATCTTGTTCATCTTGCGGTAGTGCGCCGCCCGCGGATTGAACCAGGAGCGGAACACCGCCTCCACGGCCATCTTGAGCTGATCGCGCGCTGCCTGCGGGAACGGTTTCCCGGACTTCTTCAGCACCACCTCTTTGTAGCCTTCGATGACCGCCTGCAAATCCGCCGCCGTCAGGTCCGTATCGACCTTGGCTTTGACTTTCTTCTTGCGCCCGTCCAGCACGTGGTCGAAATCGCCCTTGGGGATCTCCAGCACCACGTTGCCGAACATCTGTATGAACCGCCGGTAGCAATCGGCCGCGAAGCGCGGATTGTTGCTGCGCGCCTCCACCGCCTTAACCGACTCGTCGTTCAGGCCCAGGTTCAAAATCGTGTCCATCATGCCGGGCATCGAGAACTTCGCGCCCGAGCGCACGCTCACCAGCAGCGGGTTCGCCGTGTCCCCGAGTTTCTGGCCCATGCGGCCTTCCAGCACCTCCAGCGCCGCGTCGATCTGCTTCTCGATCGCGGCCGGGATCTGGTTGTTGTTCTGGAAGTAGATGTTGCACACTCCCGTCGAAATAGTGAACCCGGGGGGCACGGGCACGCCGGCGCGCGACATCTCCGCCAGTCCGGCGCCCTTCCCGCCCAGGATGTCCTTCATGGTTCCGTTGCCGTCGGCCGTACCGGCGCCAAAGGCATACACGTGTTTATTCATGATTCTCTGATTTCTCCTCTTGTGGGCCGCTCCCTGTGGGGTGCGGCTCGGTGCTAGTAACGATTTCCGAGAAATCGGCGATCGCCGACGACTCGTTCAACAAATTGTGCAGCAAAGTCAGCCGGTTCCGCCGAATCTTCTCATCCGGCGCGTTCACCAGGACTTTGTCGAAAAACAGATCCACCCGCGGGCGCAGGCTGGCGATCGCCTCCAGCGCCGTGCGGTATTCCCTCTTCTTCCGCAATCGCTTCACCCGGCTGCGCAACCGCTCGAAGGCGCTAAACAAATCGGCTTCGGGGCCCGCCTCCACCAGCGCCGCGTCCACCGTCCCCGGCGCCGTTCCCACCTCGATTTGCGCCTGCCTCAGGATGTTCTTGATGCGCTTGAAGCTGGCCGCCAGCGGCTCGAAGTTCTCGGTGGGGCGCACCGCCTGAATCGCCTCGATGCGGCTCTCCACGTCGGTGAGGTCGTCCCATCCGGCGGCCAGAACCGCGTTGACCTCGTCGTAGGCGAATCCGCGCACCTCTCTGAAATAGTGCTTCACGCGGTCCAAAAAGAACTCCGCCAGCGCCGGGTCCTTGCCGAGCAGCTTGGCCAGCGGCAGCCTCAGCTTCCCTTCCACCAAAATCTTGACCACGCCTTGGGCGGCGCGCCTCAGCGCGAACGGGTCCCGCGACCCGGTGGGGACCAAGCCGACCCGGAAACAGCCTTGCAGCGTGTCCAGTTTGTCGGAGAGCGCCAGCAAGCGGCCAGCCGGCGTCGCGGGAATCGAATCCTCCATCGACTCCGGTTTGTACTGCTCGTAGATGGCCCGCCAGACCTCATCGGGTTCGCCCTGCGCCCGCGCGTACAGCCCGCCCACCACGCCTTGCAGCTCGGTGAGCTCTTTCACCATATCGGTGGTCAGGTCGCACTTGGCCAGCAGGGCGGCGCGCTCCGTGGCGGAGCCATCTGTTTTGGCCAGCTTGGAAAGCTGCTTCGCGATCTTGACAACCCGCTTGGTTTTATCGAGATACGATCCTAACTTCGTCTGAAAGGTGACGTGCGCCAGGTCCGCCACCCGCTCCACCACCGGCTTGTGCTGATCCACGTTCCAGAAGAACCGCGCATCGTTGAACCGCGCCCGCAGCACCCGCTCGTTGCCTCGCCGTACGAGTCCATCCGGGTCGGCGTTCGTGTTCATCACGGCCACGAAATGCGGCGCCAGCCGTCCCCCGTCATCTTCCACCGAGAAGTACTTCTGGTGGTGCCGCATCACCGTGACCAGCACCTCTTCGGGCAGCTTCAGGAACTCCGCATCGAAGCCGCCCAGGATCGGCGTCGGGTATTCCGTGATGTAGACCAGCGTCTCCAGCAGAGCCGGGTCGGGCTTGACCTTCACCCCCAGCCCGGCCAGCCCCGTTTCGATCCTGGCGCGCCGCTCCCCCGCCGAGACCAGCACGAAGTTGTCCCTGAGGATCTGCTCGTAATTGCCACAATTCACTTGCAGTTCCCGGCCGCCAAGCCGCCGGTGCCCATACGTGCGGTCGCCCGAGCGAACGCCCGCCACTTCGAACGGGGCCACCCGGTCGCCCACCAGCGCCACGATCCACCGGATCGGGCGTATGAACCGCGGCCCGCCCTTGCCCGTCCAGTACATCGTTTTCGGGAAGTATATCTTAAGGATGAGATCCGGCAGCGCATCCGCCATGATCTGCAAGGTCTCCCGCCCCGCCGACTTCTTGCGGTAGCACAGGTATTCGCCCCGCGCCGTCGTCTGGACCTCCAGGGCCGCGACCTCAACGCCCATTTTCCGTGCGAACCCCAACGCCGCTCCGGTCGGCTGGCCATCCTTGAACGCCGCCGTTTTCGGTGGACCGGAAACCAGCTCTTCCGAGTCGGCCTGCCGCTCTGGGAGACCCTCCGCCCGCAGCACCAGGCGGCGCGGCGTGGCGTCCGTCCTCAGGGAGCTGGCCGACAGCCGGTGCTGTTCCAGCAATTCCTTAAATAGCGACTGCAAATGATTGAGCGCAGGCTCAATCATCCAGTCTGGGATTTCCTCGGTGCCAATCTCGACGAGCAGCGGCAGGCTCATTGGACCACCTCCGCCGTGGACTGCTCCATCCAGCACTGCGCCGCCCCCAGCGCCAGCTTCCGCACCCGCCCGATCACCGCCACTCGCTCGGTCACGCTAATCGCTCCGCGCGAATCCAGCAGGTTGAACAGGTGCGAGCATTTCAGCACCTGGTCGTAAGCCGGCAGCGCGGGGAACCGCTTCTTGTCGGGGTAATCCGCGTAGGCGTCCAGCAGCCGCTGGCACTCCTTCTCATGCAGGTCGAACAGCTTCCACAGCGTGGCCACGTCCGCCATCTCGAAGTTGTAGACCGAAAACTGCACCTCATCCGCCAGCCGCACGTCCCCGTAGCTCACTCCCGGCGCCCACTCGATCTCGTAGACGCTGTCTTTGCCTTGCAGGAACGCGGTCAGCCGTTCCAGGCCGTAGGTCAGCTCGGCCGGCACCAGATCCAGGTCGATTCCGCCGCACTGCTGGAAGTAGGTGAACTGCGTGATCTCCAGGCCGTCCAGCATCACCTGCCAGCCTATGCCCCAGGCTCCCAGCGTGGGCGCCTCCCAGTTGTCCTCTTCGAACTTAATGTCGTGCTTGCGCAAATCGATGCCAATCGCTTCCAGGCTGCCCAGGTATTGCTCGATCACGTCGGCGGGCGACGGCTTCAGGATCACTTGAAGCTGCCAGTGCTTGTAGAGCCGGTTGGGGTTCTCTCCGTACCGTCCATCGGCGGGCCGGCGGCTGGGCTGCACATAGGCCACCCGGTAGGGCCGCGGGCCCAGAACCCGCAGGAAGGTCTCCGGCGCCATCGTCCCGGCCCCCACCTCCAGGTCGTAAGGCTCCTGGATGATCGCGCCGCGCTCGCTCCAGTACTTCTTCAGCTTGAACAGGACCTCTTGAAAGGAATCCATTCAGATCGTTTCCAGCACTGGCGCCGTCACCAGTTTTCTCTCCACATGTTCCTCGATGGCGCGGATCAAAAAGCGCCGCAAATCCGCGGCCCGCGCCCGGTTCCACTCCCGCTCCGGCAACTGCGCGATGGGCGTGTGCAGCATCTCCTCGGCAATCAGCCGGCTTTCGCTGGCCACCCGGGGCTCGGCCAGGAACCCGGAGAGCTTCACCGCCCAGAGCGTGTAGTAGGTGACCGCCTCCCAAACCCCAGCCGCCCGGCGCGCCCGCAAGTACTCCAGAACCGCCAGCAGCAGCCGGAAGTACCGCTCGCTCGGCTCTGCCGGAGGGAGCAGTTGTTCGGCCACTTCCGCCATGTAATCCAGAGCGACGCCCGCCGAATAATCCGACGCCAAGCCAAACTGCGAGGTAATCAACTCGCAGGAATCCAGGCTGACCAGCTCCCTGGTCTCGCGCTGGAAGTACTGCATTCTAACGTGCGACAGCCTCTCGAGTCCGCTGCCGAATGCGCTCTTCGGCCTCCGCGCCCGCCGGGCCACCCCGCGCAGCATCCCCTGATCGCGCGCCAAAAAGCTGACAATCAGCTCCGCTTCTTTGAACGGGTAGGTTCGAAGAACGAGAGCTTCGCTGGAACGAGCCGGCACACGCGGAAACTTAAGGGTAGCACAGAAGCCCCCCGCGCCTGGCCGGGCCTAGGCCTCTCCCATATATAATGGACCGCAGCGCCCCCATGCTCCGCGCACTGGTCAACAGCCCAGCGAAGAAGATCTATTGCGGGACCGGGCTGCTGCTGCTGGTCCTGTCGCCGTACTGCTACGCCGTCTTCCCTCATTCCAATCCTGTGCTGGACGCTATACGAATCACCTTCGTTCTTTGCCTGGCGACGCTTTCCTGCGTATTCGCGTTCCTCCAGGACGAGGTGGCCCTGTCCGGCCGTGTGAAAACGCTCTTCGGGCTGTGTTATGCGGTCGGCACGGTACTGTTGCTGAGCATCTACCCGTGGCTGATCGACGTCCTCGCGGCCTGGGTTCCAGACACCAGTTGGGGGGACAGGCGCAGCCAGCTCTCTCTTGTGTCCCCGCCAATGATCCTGCTTCCTGTCGGCGTCGTGTTCCTCGGAGTTCTCCGCTCCGCCAGGAAATGGCCCGAGCGGGCCTACCTGCTCGGCGGACTGTGCCTGCTGATCCTTTACATTGGAAGAATCTGGTTCAACCTGTACACTATCCAGGCTAGGGTCGTTTTCGGTCTTACCCAACTCGCGGCAGGGCTCTTCTGGATGCCGACCTGCCTGATTGTAGCAACGGCTGGCATGCTGCTCGGCTGCGCTCCACACGAGTTGCACCGGCCCGCGTGGCTGGGATTTGCCGCAGCCATCTGCTACCTGGCTGCCGCAGCGCTGGTTCCGCTCGGTTTCTGCGCAATCCTGACTGAACGTAACGATTTTGCCACCGCAGCCTTGTGGGCAACCCTGCCCTGCGCTCTCTCTCCAGCCTTGCTCGTGACCGGGAATCGAATCGCTCTCGCCCTCAAGCGCCGCTCCCGCTGACCGGCGGCCCACGGCGCCAGCCAGCCGGATAATGCCCCGGCTGTTTCGGAGAATGGCGGAAAATACCTCCGCGCTGCCGCCGCCGGCGAGGTGAAACGCGGGCGATGAACGCAGCGGAATCAGCCACCACCAGGAGGTGAACACTGGAGAGTATCTCCGGAATGTCTTGGCGATATGGGACTTTGCCATTGCGTAGCCTGCCTCTAGGGCGGATTCCTCGCCGTGAAGTCGCGAACACAGTCATAAAAAAAATAATTTCCCGGTAACACCAAACGAATAGCGCTTTAGTGTATACTCAATAAAACCAGTGGCTCCATAATGGAGTCCCCAGGTTAAGGAATCGTGCTTCCGGGTCCGTAAACGTGCGTTTGCAGGACCCCCACGGAAACCGCTCCTGACTGTTGCGGTGACGCCCAAACGGCGCCACCCGCATGCACAACGAGCCGTCGGAATCCCGCTATCTCGCTGGTTCTGCTCGGGTGACAAATTCGTTGTGATTAGGTGGGGAGAGGTGTGTAACCCGCAAGCCGGAGTCCCAAATCGGAAACTCCGGTTTACACAAATGGAGCTTCAAGGAGAGAGTGGAAGATGACAAGATTGCATTTTGTAGCATTTCGCCCCCTAGCGTTCGCCCTGCTTGCCGTGGCGCTTAGCCTGTTGTCCGTTCAGCCCGCCTTCGCCGCAACCGGCGCTTCCCCAGACGGCATCTATTGGTGCCTGGGGGAAGCCAGTTCCGAAAACAACTTCCCCATACCGTGGACCACCACAGACGACAACTGGACCCCTCCGCCATTGTCCGCGGCCACCGATACGAACGGCTATGACGACTACCTGGTCCAGGTCAACTACTGGGATTCATGGCAATCCAACAGCAGCCTTGGCTACTCGCACGGCGTGGTCTGCATCGACTACCAGACCGACAGCTCGGGAAAGCCCACCGGCAGTTTCACGATTGTCCACGCCGGCCTGCCGGGCGTGCCCCGAACCGCCGCCAACTGTGCCGCGGCTACCGCGGACGGCGTGGCTGGCCCAGGGACATGCATTGACGAGAACGCGTGGGCCGCGGCCAACCCGACTCTCTTCCCCTGGTGGGGAAACAACAATTTCCACTATCCCGACACTCTTCTGAGCCCGACTTTCGTCAGCCAGTATTATAACGGCGTAACCGGACCCAGCACCGATGCGGGACCCACCGCCTATCCTTCCGTGTGGAAAGGTTGCAGTTGGGATGCCCTTAGCGGATGCACCACCGGCGCGAAATTCATTGACGATGGCGGCAACCCGGACGGCGGCAACCCCAACACCTTCCCCAAACAGCTTCAATACATCACCAGCCTGCCCAGCACCTGGAACATCAACTACCCTGCCTCCGTCGGAACCCGGACTGACCCAACCCAGGTTTGGGACGCCGGCTACGACATCTGGTTCGATACTACGGGCGACGAAGACACCGGCAAGGCCACCTATTCGGGCGGCGGCCGCGGCCAGAACGACGGCCTCGAGATCATGGTCTGGATGGACCACAATCAC
>Ga0326728_10013124_pt1 | contig 18120 bp, 15 predicted proteins | sample MB3enrmetagenome_FD_207602 | JGI IMG/M metagenome (GOLD analysis project Ga0326728, IMG submission 207602) | Lab enriched peat soil microbial communities from McLean, Ithaca, NY, United States - MB31MN | ecosystem: Environmental > Terrestrial > Soil > Wetlands > Peat | place: USA: New York... | reverse complement strand
AAACCGGCCGCGGCGGCCTGCTGGGACGACGTGGAGCCCGGGCCCGAGGCTCGTTTCGCCCGGTATTTTGCGGGCCGCGAGGGGCGCGCGAGGCGCGCAGAAACGGGAATGCACCCTGGGGATCCCTCCGCGGCGATCTGGCCGGGAGCGGGAAAGCCATTATACTATAATGAGTTGTGGCCATCGCCCCGCACGTGTGCCACTGCTTGCGGGGAGCCGCAACTCCGCACTGCTTGCCGGAAACCCCTGGCCGCTCCACCGTCCGCAAGCAGTGCCGGGTTTCTCGGCGATTCCCCGGCAAGCAGTGGCACACGAGCGCCCGGTGCCCGCCCACCCGTTAAACTTCATCCTTCCCTCTTGATCCCAATCCCCAATCCCTAATCCCTTTGCCCCATGTCTTTTCGCGCGGTGCTCTTCGACCTGGACGGGACGTTGCTGGACACGGTCGCGGATTTGGCCGACGCGACCAACGCGGCGCTGGGGCAGATGGGGTTTGCGGGGCACCCGGTCGAGGCGTACAAGCGGATGATCGGCGACGGCATGGAGATGCTCGCCCGCCGGGTCCTGCCTGCCGAGCAGTGCGATGCGGCGGCCGTGGCGCGGTGTGCCGCGTTGGTGAAGCAGGAGTATGCGAGTTGTTGGTCGCGGAAGACGCGGCCGTTTGCGGGCATCCCGGAGCTGTTGGACGCCCTGGCGGCCCGCGGCCTCCCGACGGCCGTGCTCTCCAACAAGCCGGAGGAGTTCACGCAGCTTTGCGTGGCGCGGTTGCTCGGGAGGTGGCGGTTTGCGGCGGTGCTGGGGCAAAGCCCGCGGCTACCGAAGAAGCCCGACCCGGCCGGGGCCCGCCAGATCGCCGCGCGGCTGGGCCAGCCGCCCGGCGAAATCGTCTACCTGGGCGACACCGACACCGACATGCAAACGGCCGTGGCGGCCGGCATGTTTCCCGTCGGCGCCCTGTGGGGCTACAGGAGTCGCGAAGAACTGCTGGCCCACGGGGCCCGGGCCGTGCTAGAGCAGCCGTCGGACCTGCTCCGGCTGTGAGCGGAGCCGGCTAATAATCGGACGGATCGGCGGCTTCGGGCGGCAATGGCTCTTCCTTCTTTTTTTCTTCCGCCTCCCCGCTCGTCTGCTCCTCTTGCACAGGCGACTTTACGGTTTCGGGGGCCCTCTTGGCGGCCGGCCGCTTGCCCTTGCCCTTGAGGACCTCGTTCACGGTGACCTGTATGTCGTCGGCGTGGCAAAGCCGCCCGCCGTGGCCGACCGTGCCGTGTACGACCACCTGGCTGCCCGGCTTGACCGGCGTGGAACTCGGCAGCGACACGTTGATGACCGGCAGGTCGCTCAACTCGCACTGGATCGTCCGTTTGTCGGCATGGACAGTCAGCTTGTTGCCGTCGCGGGAGGTGATGCGGCCGACAACTTTCGAGCCGGCGTGCGTGAGCACGCCGCGGCGGCGGCCGTGTTTGCCTTTCCAATTGGCGGCGGGATCGCCGGCCGCGTCGGCAGGCTTTATCTCCGGGGGGAAGACGCCGTACTTGTCTTTCGCTTGGGGCGCGACGACGCTCAGCTCGGTAATCTTTTCCTTGGCCACGTCGTCCGCGTCCAGCTCGGCATAGAACTCGACCGTCTGCCCGGCCTTGAGGTAACTGTCCTCGGCCTTGCCGCTGACCAGGACCTTGGTGCCCGGCTGAGAGACGACGAGCCATCGCTGCTGGTTTTTGCTGGCCAGGACCCGCATCTCGCCGGGGATGGCGGCCTCGACCGTTCCCTCGATCGTTACGCTGCGGACCTTGCCTGGCGTTTGCGGCTGATGAGGGAAATTGTATCCCTCCGTGCAGTAAAGCTTCGCACAGGCCAGAATGACCGCGAGGCCGGAAACCGCCGCCACGCTCGAACCGATACGCGGTGCCATGCCAACCTCCACGCCCGAGGGTGGTTGTAATGCCGCAGGCCCTATTCATTTTCATTATAGAGCAGGCCGGCCGGCTTGCCAGGGGATTTTCGCGAGGTCAGAAGCATGGACGATGCCGCGGCGGCATGTCATGCCTTGGCACCGTGCGGGTAACCCTGCGCGGAGAATTCTGCAAAACGGCTATTGAGAACGCTCGCGCGGGCGGGCAAAATGGTAGGGGGTGGGCTGAGCCGCCGCCCCGGCGGTGTCTGCCCGCGGTGTTCCTTCCCAGCCACCAGTTTGAGCCCATGCCCTCCCTCACACCCCCTCGCGTCGGTACGGTTGCCAGCGGCCTCAGTCGGCGAGCCCACTGGGCAGGTGGTCCGGGGGCGATCTCGCTTCTGATGGCCAAGACGTTGGCGCGGCCCGACCTGGTTTCGCTGGCGGCCGGGTTCGCCGATTACGAGTCGTTGCCCGTCGAGCCGACCGGCCTGGCCCTGGAGCGCATCCGCTCGGACGGGGCACTGGCCCGGGCCGCTCTGCAATACGGCACCACGATCGGCTACCCCCCCTTGCGCGAGGCGATCCTCGACCGCATGCTACAGGCGGACCATGCCACCGCTGCCGACCTGCGGATGTCCCTCGATCAGGTGGTGCTCACGGCGGGGAGCAATCAACTCCTCTACCTGGTGAGCGACGTGCTGCTGGACCCGGGGGACATCGTGCTCTGCGGCGCGCCGAGTTACTTCGTCTACCTGGCCACTCTGGCGAACTTGGGGGCGCGCACCGTCGGCGTGGCGACCGACGCCGACGGGCTCGTGCCCGGGGCCCTGGACGAGGAGTTGGCCCGCCTGAAGGCCCGCGGCGAGCTGCCCCGCGTCAAGGCCGTGTATGTCACCTCGTACTACGACAATCCCACGGGCAGCACGCTGGCGGAGGACCGCCGCGCGGCGCTGGTGGAGATCGTCCAGCGTTGGTCCCGCCGGCAGCGAATCTACCTGATCGAGGACGTCGCGTACCGCGAGCTCCACTACTACGGCGAAGACGTGCCCAGCCTGCGGCGTTTCGATCCCGCGGGGGAGACGGTGGTGGCGGTGGGCAGTTTCTCCAAGTCGTATTCGCCCGGCGTCCGCGTAGGCTGGGGCATCCTGCCGGAGCGGTTGCTCGGGCCGGTCCTGGCGGAGAAGGGGAACCTCGACTTCGGCTCGCCGAGCTTCAACCAGGTGCTCATGGCCACGGTGCTGCGGGAGGGGCTGTACGAGGGCCACGTCGCGCGGCTCCGCGCAGGATACCGGGTCAAGGTCGATGCCATCCTGGCTGCGGCCGAGGAGTTCCTCGGGCCCATCGGCGGCGTTTCCTGGATCCGGCCTGCCGGTGGGCTGTATCTCTGGCTGCGATTGCCGGAAGGGATCGACACGGGGTTGGCCGGGCCGCTCTTCAGTCGCGCGGTCGACGAAGGCGTGCTCTACGTCCCCGGCGAGGACTGTTTCCCGCAAGAAGGCTGCCCGCGCGAAAAGAACCATCTCCGGCTGTCCTTTGGCATCCAGTGTTGCCAGAGCATACGCCGGGGCATGCAGGCGCTGGGGCGGGCGGTGTCCGCAACACTCTGAGCACCAAGGACGTGACTGTGCACAGTTGTGATGAACTGCCCGAAACCATCCGCGACGTCGAGCAGCTCGAGGAGCTGCTCAGCCGGCCGACCCCGCAGGTCGTCGAGACGCTGGGCCGGATCGCGGGGGACATCCTCGTCTTGGGCGTAGGCGGGAAGATCGGTCCGAGCCTGGCGCGGATGGCCCGCCGGGCCAGCGACGCGGCGGGCCGGGGTACCCGCGAAGCGGGTCGGCGGCGGATCCTCGGCGCCGCCCGCTTCTCCGAGCCGGGGTTGGAGGCCCGCCTCCAGTCCCAGGGCATCGAGACGATCCGCTGCGACCTGCTGGATCGGGCCCAATTGGCCGCCCTGCCGCAGGTGCCCAACGTGCTCTACCTGGCGGCAATGAAGTTCGGCGCCACGGGCCAGGAGCCGGCCACCTGGGCCCGCAACGCCTATCTGCCCGGCATGGTCTGCGAGCAGTTTCCCGCCAGCCGGATCGTGGCGTATTCGACCGGCAACGTCTATCCGCTGGTGCCGCCCGAAAGGGGCGGCTCGCGGGAAAGCGATCCGCCCGGCCCCGTGGGCGACTACGCCATGAGCTGCCTGGGACGGGAGCGGATCTTCACCTATTTCAGCCAGGCCCGCGGGACCCCCGTCGCCCTGCTCCGCCTGTATTACGCCCACGAGATGCGGTACGGCGTGATGGTGGACCTGGCCGGGAAGGTGGCCGCCGATGAACCGATCGATCTGGCGATGGGCTATTTCAATGCCATTTGGCAGGGAGACAGCAACGCGATGACGTTGCAGGCCCTGGAGCACGCGGCCGCGCCGCCGCGGGTGGTCAACTTGGCCGGGACGCGGGCGCTGGGCGTCCGCGGCGTGGCGGCCGAGCTGGGCCGGCTGCTGGACCGGCCGGTCCGCTTCGTGGGGACCGAAGCGGCCGACGCCCTGCTGGCCAACACCGAGCTGGCCGGCCGGCTGTTCGGGCCCCCGCGGGTCGGCGAGGAGCAAATTCTCCGTTGGATAGCCGGCTGGCGGCGCCGCGGCGGTCCCACCCACGGCAAGCCGACGCACTTCGAGACCCGCGATGGAAAGTTCTGACCACACCAGACGGCTCTTGGGGCGGGGATGCGTCATTCCCGCCAGCCCGATCGCGCTGGATCGCCGGCTGCGGCTGGACGAGCGGCGGCAGCGGGCGCTATGCCGTTACTACGCGGCGGCGGGGGCGGGCGGCGTGGCCATCGGCGTACACACCACACAGTTTGCCATCCGCGATCCGAAAATCGGCCTGCTGGAGCCGGTGCTGGCCCTGGTGGCCGACGAGCTGGTTCAACTCGCGGCGGCCCCTGCACGCTCGTCCCCTCTCCCTTTGGGAGAGGGGCAGGGGGTGAGGGCGTCTCGGGCCGGCTCGGAGAATCACGGGCCTCGTCCTGCCCACCCTCACCCTCGGGCACCACGCCAGTGGTCGCTCCCGGAGGGAGAGGGGACCGGTGGGAACCGCGCGCCGCTGCTGCGAATCGCCGGCATTTGCGGGCCGACCCGGCAAGCCGCCGCCGAAGCCGCGCTGGCCCGCGGCCTCCGCTTCCACGCCGGCCTGCTGAGCCTGGCCGCCCTGCGCGACGCCGACGACGACGCCCTGCTGGCCCATTGCCGGACCATCGCCGAGGTGATTCCGCTGGTGGGTTTCTATCTCCAGCCGGCCGTGGGCGGCCGCGTCCTCTCCTATGCCTTCTGGCGGCGGTTCGTCCAGATCGAGGCCGTCGTGGCGATCAAGATCGCCGCCTTCAACCGCTACCACACGCTGGACGTGGTCCGGGCGGTAGCCGAATCCGGCCGCCAGGACATCGCCCTCTACACCGGCAACGACGACCACATCCTGTTGGATCTCCTCACGCCTTATCGCTTCGAGGTGAGCGGTCAAGCGGTGGAGCAACGGATCGTGGGCGGGCTGCTCGGGCAATGGGCCGTTTGGACCCGGCGGGCCGCCGAGCTGTTGGACGAATGCCGCGCGGTGGCCGAAGCGGGCAGCCCCGTCCCACGCCGCCTCCTGCAACTGGGCGAGCAACTCACCGATGCCAATGCCGCCATCTTCGACGCCGCAAACGGCTTCGCAGGCTGCATCCCGGGCATCCACGAGGTCCTCCGCCGTCAAGGTCTGCTGGAGGGAACCTGGTGCCTCGATCCGCAGGAGACGCTCAGCCCGGGCCAACAGGCCGAGATCGACCGCGTCTGGCGGGCTTACCCGCACCTGACCGACGACGACTTCGTGGGCCAGCACCGCGAGGAGTGGCTGGCGTGAGCATTGTGGTGCGGGCATCCCGCCTGCCCGGAAAACGCAGGCGGGACGCCTGCACCACAAGCAGGGAGTGGTTGGCGTGATGACTGCCGATCCCGTCGAGCTGTTGGAACGCCTGGTAGCCATCCCGAGCGTGAATCCCATGGGCCGCCAGTCGGTGGACGCAACCTTCGGCGAGGCCCGCCTTACCGAGCACCTTGAGGCGGCGTTCTCCTCGTTGGGGCTGGCCACGTGGCGGCAGCCCGTGCTGCCGGGCCGCGAGAACTTGCTGGCGTGGCTGGAGGGCGAGTTGCCGCCGGACCGCGGCGGCCGCATCCTGCTCTTGGATGCCCACCAGGACACGGTCCCGGTCGAGGGCATGACCATCGAGCCGTTTCGCTGCGAGCGCCGCGCGGGCCGGCTTTACGGCCGCGGGGCGTGCGACGACAAGGGCGGCCTGGCCGCGATCCTGGCCGCCGTCGCGCGGCTGGCGGCCGAGCGCCCGTTGGCCATGCCCACCGTGCTGGTGGCCTGCACCGTCAACGAGGAATATGGTTTCAGCGGCGCGAAGCGATTGGCCGACCTGTGGACTGGCTCTTATTCTTCTGTGCCCGATTCTCTTGCCTTTGCCCGCAAGCCGGACGCCGCCGTGGTGCTGGAGCCGACCGGCCTGGACGTGGTCGTCGCCCACAAGGGGGTCGTCCGCTGGCAGTGCCGTGCCCAGGGCCGCGCCGCCCACAGCGCGCAGCCCGAGGCCGGCCAGAACGCGATTTACCTGATGGCGCGGGCGGTCACGGCGCTGGAGCGCCTGGCAGCGGCCGTGCCGGGCGGCCCGGCCCACCCGCTCTGCGGCCCGGCCACCCTGAGCGTGGGCACGATCCACGGCGGCACCAGCGTCAATACCGTGCCCGACCGCTGCACCATCGAAATCGACTACCGGCTGCTGCCAGGTCAAGAGCCGGAGGTCGCGCGGCGGGGGCTGATCGCCGCATTGGCTGCGGAACCGAACCTGGCCCTCGGGCTGGAACACCTCCCGGCCTACATGCAGGGACCGCCCCTTTCCGACGAGGTCAACGGCCCGCTGGCCGACCGGCTGGGCGCCGTGGTGACGGCCGTAGCGGGAAGCTGCCGGCGAACCGGGGTGCCCTACGCCACCAACGCCGCGTTCTATGCGGCGGCCGGCGTGCCCAGCGTGGTCTTCGGCCCCGGCTCGATCCGGCAGGCCCACACGGCCGATGAATGGATCCCATTGGACGAGCTCGGCCATGCCGCCGAAATCCTTTACCGCTTCTGCCAGGATCCATGCTGGACCGAAGGTAGCCGGCACACGCCGTTTGCCGGTGGCCCGGAGGCCGCCGCATGATTGCCATTCGCCTGATGACGGCCGCCGACATTCCGCTGGGCATGCGGTTGAAGAACCAGGCGGACTGGAACCAGACCGAGGCCGATTGGCGCCGCCTGCTGGCAATGGACCCCGACGGCTGCTTCGTGGCCGAGTTGGACGGTCGGGCGGTGGGCACTACGGCCACCACGCTTTTCGGCCCCATCGGCTGGATCAGCATGGTGCTGGTGGAAGCGTCGGTCCGCAGGTTGGGCATCGGCACGCGGTTGCTGGAGCACGCCTTGGCGTACCTGGATCGGGCTGGGGCAAAGACCGTGCGGTTGGACGCAACCCCCTTGGGCCGCCCGGTGTACGAGAAGCTCGGGTTCGTTGCCGATTACGAGTTGGCGCGATGGGAGGGCGCGGCAAGCAGGGCCGCTCCCAGTTTCGTGATTACTAGCGAGGAAGGATTCCGGTCGGCTCAGCGGCAGGGGGAGGTCGCTGTGGAGGTCTCCCCTCTTGGCCCCGGGGAATTGCAGCGGCTGTGGGCGTTTTCCACCGGCAAGGGCCAACCGCCCGTGAGGCTCCCCTCACCCCATAGCCCTCCCGAGGCCGGGGAGGAACTGCCGGCCGCCCCCGAGTTGTTGACCGGTGCTTGCGCGTTGGACTTCGAGGTCACCGGTACCCATCGGCGCCGCCTCATCGAGCGGCTTTACCAGGAGCGCTTGGGTGCTTTTCGAGCCCACGCCGGCAGCAGCGATGTTCTGGCCTACGGCGCGTGGCGCTACGGGTCGCACGCCACGCAAATTGGACCGCTGGTTTCCCGCAATGAAACCGCCGGCCGGGCCCTCGCCGAGGTGGTCTTAGCACGCTTGGCGGGGCAGCCGATCCTCGTCGACATCCCCGTGTCCAACGGGCCGGCCGTCGCCTGGGCCCAATCGCACGGCCTGACGGTGCAACGGCCCTTCCTCCGCATGCACCGCGGGCCGCCTGTCCTGGACGAGCCAAAGCAAATCTGGGCCAGTTTCGGCCCGGAAAAAGGTTGAACTATTGAGTCGCGGAACGGCGCGAGACTGACGGCGGTTCTCTTTTTCTCTGGCGCAGGCGTTTACGCCGGGATCGCGGCGTTCCTGGCGCGCCACCCCGATTTCCATGCTCCAGTTCTTGTGTACATCCAGACCGGCATAGACTAAAATCTTGCTCATTGGACCAGTGTCCTCCCGCATGTGGCTCGGTCGTAGTAAAGGGGTTTCGAGCACCACCCTTTGGGATAATCTACGCGAGCGGCTGGTCCAACCGTTTTCTCCACACCTTAGGAGGTCGGCCATGAACGGTAAGCAATCGGGCTTCAGCCGGCGGGATCTGCTCCGCACGGGCGCGGCCGGCGTGCTGACCATCGGCCTGGGGGATTGGGCGGGGCTGGCCCGCGGCCAAACGGGAACGGCCCAGCCCGCGGGCACATTGCCGCCGGCCGGAAAGAGCCCGGCGGTGCGCGCCAAGGCCAAGTCGGTAATCCTGCTGTGGATGAACGGCGGCCCGCCGCAGATGGACACCTTCGACCCCAAGCCGCAGGCGGGCGAGGCCTACACCGGCCCGCTGCGGAAACCCCTGCAAACGAACGTGCCGGGCATCCAGATCGCCGAGACGCTGCCGCTTCTGGCCAAGCAGGCGGACAAGTACGCGATCCTCCGCAGCATGACGCACGGCAACAACGGCCACGAGACGGCCGCCTACATTATGCTCACCTGCACGCCCCTGGCTACCGATCTCGTCTACCCGACGTTGGGGGCGGTGGTGGCCCTGAAAAAGCCCTACGGCGGCGTCCTGCCCCCGTACATCACGCTCACCAGCCCCGTGGGCCGCATCTCGGAAGCCGGCTTCCTGGGCAACAACTACAAGAGTTACGTCACCGGCGGCGACCCCAACTCCAAGGATTTCCGCGTCCAGGGGCTGGTCCCGGCCCGCGGCATGACCGACCGCCAGCTCCAGGGCCGCCGCGACCTGGTCAAGTCGCTGGACACGCTGGGTGCCGACATGGCAAAGGACGACGCTTTCCGCGCGATCGGCGATCTGCAGGAGAAGGCGTACGGGTTGATTTTCGGTGAGGCGAAGCGGGCCTTCGACCTGTCGCAGGAGAAGGACGATCTGCGGGAGAAGTACGGGCGGAACCATTTCGGCCAGTCCTGCCTGCTGGCCCGCCGGCTGGTGGAGAACGACGTCCCCTTCGTGGCCATCAACATGGGCGGCTGGGACACGCACAAAGACAATTTTGGGGCCCTGAAGCGGCTCTGTCCGATGCTGGACGCCGGCTTCGCCTCGCTGCTGGAGGACCTGGCCGCGCGCGGCCTGTTGGAAAGCACGCTCGTGCTGTGGTGCGGCGAGTTCGGCCGCACGCCGAAGGTCGCCGTCGAGCCGCCCTGGTTCGGCGGCCGCCACCATTATGGGCCCGTCTTCACCGCGGTGGTGGCCGGCGGCGGGTTCCAAGGGGGCAAGGTCGTCGGCGCCAGCGATTCCCGCGGCGAGCAGGTCCGCCAGCGCCCTATCTATCCCTGGGACCTCTCGGCCAGCATGTACAAGCTGATGGGCATCGACCCGCTGGGCAGGCTGCCCCATCCGCAGGGCTGCGTGGCCTACGTCACGCCGCTGGCCAGCGGCGACGTGCCCAGCGGCGGCCTCTTGACGGAGATCATGTGAAATGTGGTGGCTGGTGCAAGTCTGTAGGGTGGGTCGAGTGGAACGAGCCCCACCGCGCGGGAATACGCGTGTTCTCGGTGGGGCTCGCCGACCGACGCCGACCAGTGCTGTACATCGGTACCCGGTCGGTAGCCGTCGATCCACCCTGCTGGCCTGGTTGGTGGTGGGGCTCGCTGCGCTCGACCCACCCTACTCGCCTTGGCTGCCGGCATCCGCCGGTGAAACTGTCGCGCCGGCCAAGCGCACGCTGGCGATTCCCGTCCGTGGGATCCGCGTGGCGGGCGCGCCGCGCGGGCCGGGGGAGTGGCTCGTCGATTTCGGCCCCGTCGCCCCCGTCTCCGCTTTGGCGTTCGGCCCAGACGGCAAAACGCTGGCCGTCGGAGGCTATCGCGAGGTGCTCCTCTGGGACTTGGCCGAGGCCCGGCTCGCCAAGCGACTCGGCGGCGGCAAGCTTGCCGGCCAGGTCCGCGGGGTAGCCTGGTCGGCCGACGGCCAGTTGTTGGCCGCGGCAGCCGGGTCGCCCGGCGGTCCTGCCGCCGTGGAACTCTTTGATCCTCAGACCGGCCAGTCGCTCGCGAGCCTCGCAGGCCCGAAGGACGAGGTCTTGTCGCTGGCCTTGAGCGCCGACGGAAAGCTACTGGCAGCCGGCGCGGCCGACGGCGCCGCCTATGTCTGGTCGCTGGAGAGCAAGCAGCTTGTCGCCACGCTGACGGAACACGGCGATTGGGTCCTGGGCGTGGCGTTCAGCCCGGACGGGAAGTTCCTGGCCACCGCCGGGGCGGACAAGAGCGTGCGGCTCTGGGACCCGGCCACCTGGAAATCCGAGAGCCGTTTCCCGCAAGGCGAACCGGTGCAGGGCGTCGCGTTCAGCCCCGACGCGACCGCGATGGCCCTGGCTCTGGGCGGTCCGTCTGCGGCCAGCCAGAGCATCCGCATCCGGCGGAAACCGGCCGTGCAGGCGCCCAGCCCGAAAGCCAAGGAGAAGCCGGCCCCGCCGCCGCCTTCTCAGGAACAGTACCCCCAGCAGGCCGCGCCGCTGGATTTGGCCGCCGCCGTCCCCCAAGGCATCGTCTGGAACCGCAAGGGAACGCGAATCTACGTCCCCACGAGCGACAAGACCGTGAAGGTCGTGGCGCCGGCGGCCGGCCGGATCACCGCCAGCCTGGCCGGGCACGCCGACTGGGTCTACGCGGTGGCCATCAGCCCCGACGGCAGCAAGCTCGCCTCCGGCGGCGCGGACGGGACGGTGCGGCTGTGGGATGCCGGCGGCGAGAGCCTGATCGCAACGCTCATGCAGTTGGCCGCGGGCACGGACGAGTGGCTGATCGTCACGGCCGACGGCGCGGTGAGCGGCTCGAGCACCGGCTGCCTGCGGTGGAAGGGGGCGGACCCGGCCGCGGCAGCGCAGCAGCCGGACGGCTCGATCGCCAACCCCGACGCCGTCAAGGCCGCCCTTACGGCCCGGACCGAAGCGCCCGCCGCAACCCCGGCGGCTCGCAGCAAGCCGGCCCCGAAGGTCCCGCGGCCGAAGGGAAAAACACCGTAAGGGAGCTTGGCCATGCAGACCTCCCGTCAGCCGGGCAGGATCCTCTCGTTGCTTTTTGCCGTTGCCGCAACGGCGATTTTGGTTGCCGGCGAGCCGCCCAAGCCGGAGCCGCCCGCGAAGCCGAAAGCGGCGCCCACTGCCAAGCCCAAGGCGAAGCCGCCAGCGGCCAAACCGGGCTCCGAGAAGGCCAAGGCGAAGCAGAAAAAGAAACTCACCGACGAGCCGGAGGATCAGTTCCCCGCGCCGGTCATCAGCGAGGTCTTCCCGGCCGGCGCCCAGCGGGGCCGCTCGATCGAGGCCACCGCCAACGGCACCCACCTGGCAGGCACCAACGGCGTCCGCATCACCGGCGGCGGTGCCACCGCACAGGTCGTCGAGACCACGGACGACTCCGTGCGGATCGCCATTTCCGTGGCGCCCGACGCCGAGCTCGGCGAGCGCGACCTGCGGCTGATCGCCCCGGGCGGGGTCTCCAACCGCTACCGCTTCTTCGTCGGCCAGTTGCCCGAAGTCAACGAAGTCGAGCCGAACTCCGACCCGGAGCACGCCCAGCGGCTGGCCTCGCTGCCGGTGGTGGTCAACGGCCAGATCCTCGAAGGCGACCGGGATTTCTTCCGCTTCACGGCCAAGGCGGGCGAGACGCTGGTCTGCGACCTTGCCGGCCGGCGGATCCTGCCCTTCATCGCCGACGCCTCACCCGGGTGGTTCCAGGGTAGCCTGACCCTCTACGGCGTCGACGGCCGGCGATTGGCCTACGCCGCCGACTTCCGCTACCGGCCCGATCCGCTGCTGGTTTATCCTGTGGCCAAGGACGGCGAGTACCTGCTGGAGGTCAAGGATGCGCTGTTTCGCGGCCGGGCCGACTTCGTCTACCGGCTCACGATCGGCCAGACGCCGTACTTGACGCACATCTTCCCGCTGGGCGGCCGCCGCGGCGAAACGACCCGCGTGGAGCTGCACGGCTTCAACCTGCCCGCCGATTCCATGGAGCTGAGCGTGCCGGCCGACTCGTTTTACCGGCGCGACGTGTCGATCTCCCGGGACGGCCTGGAGTCCAATTCGCTGCCCTTCGCCACCAGCGACCTCGCGGAGGTCCGCGAGGTCGAGCCGAACGATACGCCGGCACAGGCGCAAAAGATTTCCGTGCCGTGCGTCGTCAACGGGCGGATCGACAAGCCCGGCGACGTGGACTGCTTCAGCTTCGCCGTCAAGGCAGGCCAGCAACTGGTGATGGAGGTCTTCGCCCGGCGGCTGGAGTCGCCGCTGGACTCGGTGTTGACGCTGCTGGATGCCCGCTCTCAGGAGCTGGCCGAGAACGACGACACGGTGGACCCGGAGCTGCCGCTCTGCTTGCACCACGCCGATTCGCGGCTGCAGTACACCTTCGCCACGGCCGGGAACTACGTTCTGCGGATTCGCGACGCGCAGGGCAAGGGGGGCGAGGAATACGCCTACCGGCTGGTGATTGCCCCGCCGCAGCCGGATTTCACGGTCCGCGTCACGCCGGACAACGTCCGCCTGGGGCCGGGCGAGACGGCCATGATCACCGTCAACGCCCTGCGGAGGGACGGGATGCGGGAAGCCATCTCGATCGCGCTGGCGGACCTGCCCCCCGGCTTCACGGCCAGCGAGGGCGTGATACCCGCGGGCCAGGACCAGGTGGCGTTGACTGTCACCGCACCGGCCGGCGCGGCGCTGGGCGTCTTCGCGCCGACGATCATGGCCACCGCCCAGATCGACGCCCACATCGCGGTCCGCAAAGCGGAAGCCGCGGAAAGCGTGATGCAGGCTTTCTCCCTGACGCACGTCGTTCCCACCAAGGAATACTCGCTGGCCGTGATCAAGGCGCCCCCGGTGCCGCTCCGCCTGGCCCTGGACCTGTCGGCGGGCAAGGTGCTTGAGCTGCCGCAGGGGGCCGAGGTGCCGCTGAAGTTGAAGGTGATCCGCGACGAGGGGGCCAAGGGGTCGGTGACCATCGTGGCCGCGGGGTTGCCCCAGGGCCTTCAGGCCAGGACCCCGTTCGTTCCCGCGGAGCAGGCCGAAACGACAATCACGCTCGTGGCCGCCCCGCGGCTGCCGGTCGGCACCCGGCAGAACCTCGTCATCCGCGGGACGCTGCGGTCCGGCAAGACCAGCGCCACCCGCGTCCTGCCCGCCATCCCGATCCAGGTCGTCGCGGCCAAGCCGCAGGGATGAGGCGGCGAAACGCGATGCGCGAACCTCACAGGTCCCCGATGGTGGGCCCATAGAAGAGTACTTTGAGGTAGTACAGCCACGACAGGTTGAGGATCATTCCGAGAACGAGGTACGGTCGCCTGGTCATGGCATATCGCACAACGCACGCGACTTCGCAGACGAGCATGACGGAGCCGCTTGCCAAGAAGAAAACGACCGCCGTAATGAAGCGGTCGTCGCCCCAGAGAGTCCCAAGGTAAGGGACGAGCCCATAGGACGTGAATCGCCCAGAGTATCAGGGGAACGGCCACCGGTAGTACGTATAGGCCGCTTTTCATGCCCCTGATTATACCGGCTCCGCTGCGATTACGGCGGGGGGCGGGCATGGGCTCGCCCGCACGTTTCCGCCCCGATTTGCCATCCCGCCTGTAGAGGGGTATAATGAAGGTGAAGCCCGTAGGGGAGTGGCAGTCATGGACGCAACCAATCTGGAAAGGCGCCGGGCCGCGGCGGCCGATGAGTTCGACCGCCACGAGCACCGCGCCGATGGCCAGCCGCTGGTGGCCAGCCTGGGCAGCGGACTGACCGTGCTGCGGGACGCGCTCTATAGCCGCATCCATGAGGACGTGATCCACCGCGTCGGCCTGGACTCGTCGCTCTCGCCGCTCTCGGAAGAGAAGACCGAGCGGGTGACGAAGCTGGAGATCGAGATCTATCAGATCGCCGTCTCCGCGCTGGCGGCCGCCGGCCGCGGTTACGTCAGCGCGGACGACGGCTGGTACGGCGACTGGCTCGGCCGGATGCGGCTGGGCTCGGTCAATGCCGAAGGCCGCGTGGCCAAGCGGCTGGCCCAGTACCGCGGGCAGACACCCGACCAATGGCGGCTGATCTTCAGCAACATCCTGGCCGCCGCGCTGCCCGAGTCGCGCCGCGCCCCGCTGGTGCTGTTCCGCCTGCTGCCCTCCTGCGTCGAGATCGCCACGGCCCTGGCGTTCGACAGGCAGCAAGACGCCGGCGATTGGCGGAAGCAGCAGATCGAACTCCTCCCGGCAATCCGCGATTGCGGCCAGTGCCGGGGCCGGCTGCTGGACAACGGGGTGCAGTGCCGCGCATGCGGCAATCCCCTCTGGAAGTTCGATTGGCTGACGGCCGTGTGAGGCTTTGACGCACTCAGCACTGCTTCTGCGAAGCAGTGGCACACCGTTCCAACCCCCGCGATGAACACGCTGGCAAGCCTCTATCGCCCCTCACTGGCCCTGCTGACCGATCTCTACCAGCTCACGATGGCCTACGGCTACTGGAAGACGGGTTGGCTGGAGCGGGAGGCGGTTTTTTGCCTGACCTTCCGGCAGAGCCCGTTCCGCGGCGGTTTCACCGTGGCGGCCGGGTTGGCCACGGCCATCGACTATCTGGAGAACCTCCGCTTCACGCCGGAGGACACGGCCTACCTGGCCGGGCTGCGCGGCAACGACGGCCGGCCGCTGCTGGCGGCGGAGTTCCTCGATTTCCTCGGCCGCCTGACGCTCCACTGCGACATCGACGCCGTGCCCGAGGGCACCATCGTCTTCCCCCACGAGCCGCTCGTGCGGGTTCGCGGCCCGTTGTTGGAGGCGCAGTTGCTGGAAACACCGCTCTTGAACATTCTGAACTTCCAGACGCTGGTGGCCACGAAGGCCGCCCGGGTGGTGCTCGCCGCGCGGGGCGATCCGGTGCTGGAGTTCGGACTCCGCCGCGCGCAGGGGATCGACGGAGCGCTGTCGGCCAGCCGCGCCGCTTACCTCGGCGGCTGCGCGGCCACCTCCAACGTCCTGGCCGGCCGGCTCTACGGCATCCCCGTTCGCGGCACGCACGCCCATAGCTGGGTGATGTGCTTCGGCGACGAACTGGCGGCGTTCCGGGCGTATGCCGGGGCCTTGCCCAACAACTGCGTGCTGCTGGTGGATACCTACGATACCCTGGAGGGCGTGCGGCGGGCCGCGGCCGTCGGCAGGGAACTCCGCGCCCGCGGGCACGAGCTGGCCGGCATCCGGCTGGACTCCGGCGACCTGGCCGGCCTTAGCGCCGAGGCCCGGCGGATCCTCGACGAGGCCGGCTTCCCCGACGCCGTGATCCTCGCCTCCAACGACCTGGACGAATACCTCCTGGAAAGCCTGCGGCGGAAGGGGGCGAAGATCAACGCCTGGGGCGTCGGCACGCGGCTCATCACCGGATTCGACGATGCCGCTCTGGGCGGCGTCTACAAGCTCTCGGCCGTGCGAACGGCCGGCCAGCCCTGGCAAGACCGCGTGAAAGTTTCGGACGAGACCGGCAAGGTCTCCACGCCCGGCATCCTTCAGGTCCGCCGCTATCACGGCCGCAACGCTCCGCGGCGGGCCATCGGCGACGCGATCTTCGACGAAGAACACCCCGCCCAAGGCGCCTGCACCATCATCGACCCGGCCGCCGGAACCCGGCGGAAGGCAATCTCCGCCGCCGCACCCGGCGAAGACCTGCTCGTGCCGGTGTTTCGCAGCGGCCGGCGGGTCTACGAGTTGCCGTCGCTGGAGGAGAGCCGTCGGCGGCTGCGGGCTCAATTGGACCTGTTTCCCCCCGGCATCCAGCGGCTCGCCAGGCCGTACCGCTACTTCGTCGGCCTGGAGGCCGGCTTGCACGAGCGCCGCGCGCAACTCCTGCAGAGAGCGGAATCCAGTGCCGCGGAAGGTGGCAAGGCCGTAGCAACTGACAACTGACGACTGAAAACTGACGACCCGATGAAAGCCCTGATCCTGACCGACCTTCAGAACGACTTCTGCCCCGGCGGGGCACTGCCCGTGCCGGAGGGCGACCGGGTCGTTCCGCTGGCCAACGCCCTCCAGGACCGCTTCGACCTCGTCGTGGCCACCCAGGATTGGCACCCGGCAAATCACGGCAGCTTCGCGGCGAACCATCCGGGCAAGCGCCCCGGCGACGTGATCGAGCTGGCAGGGCTGCCGCAGGTGCTCTGGCCTGTGCATTGCGTGGCGGGCACGCCCGGCGCCGAGTTGCACCCGGCGCTCGGGCGCAGCCGCATCGCCCGCGTCTTCCGCAAGGCCACCGACCCCGCCGTGGACAGCTACAGCGGCTTCTTCGACAACGGCCGCCGCCGGGCAACCGGCCTGGATGCATACCTCCGCGAGCAGGGCGTCGGCGAGGTCTACATTTGCGGGCTGGCCACGGATTACTGCGTGAAGTTCACCGCGCTGGACGCCGTCGCGCTGGGGCTGACCACTTGGCTCGTCGAGGACGCCTGCCGCGGCGTGGAACTGCATCCGGGCGACGTGGCCAGGGCCATCGACGCGATGCGGGCCGCCGGCGTCCGCCTCGTCCGCGGCGAGCAAGTCATGCTGGAGCATGACCTACAGGACTGAAGCACAACGTACAGGACTGGCGGTGGCAAGTGTTGCGTGTGCCACTGCTTGCGCGGAGCCGCCAACGCGCACTGCTTGCCGGGAGTCGCCGGTAGTTCTACCGCCCGCAAGCAGTGCCGGGCTTCTCGACGATTCCCCGGCCGGGCACCGACCGAAGGTTGGTCGTGGCACACAAGAGGCCGCCAGAAAACATAGCCGCACGGTGGCGGCTTGACAGGCCGTGCGGGCGGGGGAAGAATTACCCTGTGACGCTGGCCCCGCCGGGAATTCCATGACGCTGCTCTACGATGATCCCTGCTTCCTGCACCACGCCACGGGGCCACATCCGGAGCAGGCGGAGCGGCTGCGGGCCATCGCGGAGCACCTCCGCGCGACGGGCCTGGATGCCCGCTGCACCCGCCCGGCCTTCGAGCCGTGCAACCGCCGCCGGCTCGCCCGCGTCCATTCGCCCGCCTACATCGACGAGATTTGGGCGATGGCCAAGTCGGGCGGCGGCCACCCCGATTCCGACACGGTCGTCAGCCCTGCCTCCTACGACACCGCGCTGATGGCCGCGGGGTCGATGGCCGACGCGGTCCAGCGCGTGCTGCGGGGCGAAGACCTCACCGCCTTGTGCCTGGTGCGTCCCCCCGGCCACCACGCCATGATCAACCGCGCCATGGGCTTCTGCCTGTTCAACAACGTGGCCGTGGGCGCGAAAGTGGCCGTCGAGGAGTTCCATCTCGACCGCGTGCTGATCGTCGACTTCGACATCCACCATTGCAACGGCACGCAGGCCAGTTTCTGGGAAGAGCCGCGGGTGGGACTGCTCTCGATCCACCGCTGGCCGTTCTACCCCGGGACCGGCAGCGAGGACGAGGAAGGCGGCGGGCCCGGCCGGGGCACCAAGCTCAATCTGCCCATCGAGTTCGGCACGCCGCGGAAAGACTACCTGGCCGTCTTCGCCGCCAAGCTGCAGCAGTTGGCCGATCGCTTGAAGCCGCAACTGGTGCTGGCCAGCGCGGGCTTCGACGCCCATCGCCAGGACCCGGTCGGCAACCTGGGCCTGGAGACCGAGGACTTTGTGACGATCACCGACCTGGTGCTGGAAGTGGCCCGCTGCCACGCCGGCGGCCGCTTCGTGAGCGTTCTGGAAGGCGGCTACAATCCGCCCGTGCTGGCCGAGTGCGTCGCCGGGCACCTCGGCCGCATGCTCGCCTGAGCGGAATCGGTGACTTCCCCTGGAGAACTGGGCAAAGTTT
>Ga0326728_10013123_pt1 | contig 18121 bp, 14 predicted proteins | sample MB3enrmetagenome_FD_207602 | JGI IMG/M metagenome (GOLD analysis project Ga0326728, IMG submission 207602) | Lab enriched peat soil microbial communities from McLean, Ithaca, NY, United States - MB31MN | ecosystem: Environmental > Terrestrial > Soil > Wetlands > Peat | place: USA: New York... | reverse complement strand
TGGCTAAGCACCCGGGCGCGTTCCTGTGGATTGTCGGCGGCGGTGACCCGTGGTATCGGCATTACCTGCGCCAGCTCGCCGGCCGCGAGGCCGCGGGCGGTTCCATCCATTTCCAGGGCGGGGTCGACGCCGCCGTCTCGCACGAGTGTTATCAGGCCGCCGACCTGTACGTCTTTCCTTCCCTTTGGGTGGAGGGTATGCCCCTGTCCCTGATCGAGGCCATGTCGTGCGGCCTCGCAACCGCCGCCAGCGACCTCATCGTCACGCGCGAGCTCTACTTGGCCAAGGAGGCCGAGTTCGTGCCGGACCCCAATATCCAGGACGCGTTTGTCGCGCCGATGCTTCGTCTCCTGGATGACCCGCGGGCCAGAGCCGAGATGGGGCGCCTGGCGCGGCAGGCGGTTTGCGCAAGGTACTCCGAGGAATTGTGGCTGGTGCGGCTGGAAAAGCTCTACCGCAGCCAGTTGGAACTGGCGCCGCATTCCCAGGCATGAGCGGGAGCATAAGGCTGAGGCCGGACCTGCGTTCAGAAACAGCCCGGGGCCCGAAGAGGGGCAATTATCGAGGCGCAAGGGGCGCAAGCCGGCTGCGTGTCGCGGGTTGTTACTCGCCACTCGTCACGGGCGTCCGGACGCCACCGAACTGAGGTCGATGAAGCCGATTGTGTTATTGCCGGATGGCGTGGGGATTCGCAATTTCATGTTTGGGCCGTTCCTCTCGATTCTGGCCGGCGAGGGGGGCGGGCTGATTCTGCACACCATCCCGGAGGCCTGCCAGGCGGAGTATGTGGACCCGTGGAAAGGCCGTTTTCAATGGGGCATGCTCGCAGCGTACCGGGAAAGCGCGCTGGCCTCGACTTTGCGCTATGCCCTGGCCTACGCGCAGATGTTCTGGGCGGACACCCAAAGCATGCGCATCCAGAGGTCCGCCAAGCCGCGCGGCTCCCCTGGCCGGCGGCTTAAGCTCCGGGCCGCGCGAAGCCTGGGGCGAGTTCTGGCCACGCCCGGCTGGATGCGCTTCCTGGATCGCTGGCATTGCCGCGAGGTGGCCAAGGTGCCGCAGGTGGCGGAGTATCGCCGGCTTTTCGCCCAGATGAAGGCAAGCGTGCTCTTCTGCTCGCACCAACGGCCGCTGGAAATCCTGCCGGCGGTCTTGGCCGCGCGGTCGCTGGGCATCCCCAGCGCGACGTTCATTTTCAGTTGGGACAATCTGACGAGCAAGGGGCGGATCGCGGCGCCCTTCGAGCACTACGCGGTCTGGAGCGAGCTCATGAGGCAGGAGTTGCTCGAATACTACCCTGACGTGGCCGCGCAACGGGCCCATGTGGTTGGCACTCCGCAGTTCGATCCCTATGCGGACGCCTCGCTGCTCTGGTCGCGCGAAGAGTTTTTCCGGGTCATTGGCGGGGATGCCGCGCGGCCATTGATCTGCTATTCCGGGGGGGACGCCGGGGGGTGCCCCGAGGACCCGCGGCACGTGGAAGTGCTCCTGGGGCTGGTACGGTCGGGCCAAATCCGGGGCCGGCCGCAGGTGCTGGTCAGGCCGGCGCCGGTGGACGACGGTTCGCGCTACCGAGCGGTGCGGGAGCAATACCCGGAGATGATCTTCGCGCAACCGGCGTGGGTGCACGCTGAGCCGGGCAACTGGGCGCGGTGCATCCCCCGGGCGGAGGACGTGCGGTTTCTGGCCAACCTGACACAGCATGCGGACCTGAACGTCAACTTTGCCTCGACCATGACGCTGGACTTCGCCATCCACGACCGGCCGGTGGTGAACGTGGCTTTCGATGTCGCCAGCCCGCCGCCGCTGGGCCGGCCAATTTGGGATTTCTACGGATTTGATCACTATCGCCCGGTGGTCGAAATGGGCGCCGCGAGGTCCGCGCGCTCGCCGTGGCAGTTGGCCGAGCAGGTCAACCGCTACCTGGATGACCCCGGGCTCGAACACCGGGAGCGACGGCGGTTTGTGGAGCTTGAGGTGGGCGTCCCCATTGGGCAATCCAGCGGGCGGGTCGTGGAGACGCTCAAACGGATCAGCGCCTGACCCATGCACGTCTGCTTCCTGTGTAACGAGTACCCCCCGCAACAGCACGGCGGCATAGGCTCGTTCACGCAAACGCTGGGGCGCCGCCTGGCCCAAGCGGGGTGCCGGGTCACCGTCCTGGGCTTCTATCCATTGGCCGCCTCGAAGCAGGAGGACGATCAGGGGGTGAGGGTCTGCCGCTTGGCGCACACTCGACTGCGCGGAGTGTCCTTTTGGGTACACGGCCTGCGGCTCAGGCGCGAGCTGCGCCGCCTGGCGGCGGCAGGCCCTTTGGATATCATTGACGGCCCGGAAAACGCCTTCGCCGCCCTGCCGCCCTCAGTTCCCGGCCTCAAGCTCATCCGGATGAACGGCGGACACCATTTCTTTTCCACGACGCTGGGCCGCCGGCCCGCCGCTTGGCGGGGGTGGGTGGAAAGGCGCTCCTTCGCGCACGCGGATTATCTGGCCGCCGTCAGCCGCTTTGTCGCTGAGACTACACGGGGCCTGCTGGGACTGCGCGGCGTGCCGATCGAGCTCCTGCCCAACCCGGTCGACGCGGAGCGATTCCAGCCCATGCCCGAGGTGGCGGTGACGCCCGGCTTGATCGGCTTTGCGGGCACACTCTGCGAAAAAAAGGGCATCCGGGAGCTCGTGCAGGCCATGCCGGAGATTGTGACTGCCCTCCCTCAAGCCCGGCTCATGGTCTGCGGCGGGGATTCTGTTGACCCGTGCACGGGCAGGTCTTTCCGCCAGACGCTCGAAGCGACTATGGGCCCCGGTGCCAACGGGCGCGTCACCTTCGGCGGGCACATCGAGAATGCCCGTCTGCCGGTGGCGCTGGCCGCCGCCCAGGTCCTGGCCTACCCGTCTTACATGGAAGCCCAGGGGATAGCCTGGGTCGAGGGCATGGCCATGGGTAAACCGGTCGTGGCCGGCAATGCCGGCCCCGGACCCGAGGTAATCCAGGATGGTGTCAGCGGCTTGCTGTGCAATCCCCGCGACCCCCATTGCATCGCCGCGGCTATCATCCGCCTTCTCCAGGACCGGCCCCTTGCCGCGCGGCTGGGCGCCGCGGCGCGCCAACGGGTGCTCGAGCACTTCTCCGTGGAACGGCTCGTTCCGAAAAACCAGGAGTTTTATCAGCGCTGCCTCAAAGCCGGAAGGCGCGCAAAATGACCATGATTTTGCCGGCAAGGACACCGCGGAAGCTCCTGATCGTCTCCCATGTCCCACATTTTCAAGCGCATGGGTGTTTGTTTGCTTATGGCCCTTATGCGAAGGAAATCGAGGTCTGGGCCGAGTTGTTCCCCGAGGTGGTCATCGCGGCTCCGCTGCGGCTGGAAGCCCCCCCTGGGGACGCCCTTGCCTTGAGCCGGCCGAACCTCTCGGTTGCGCCGCAGTTGGAGACTGGCGGCGACGGCCTGCGGAACCAGGCCCTCCAGGCGCTGGCGTTGCCGCGCCACGCCTGGCGGCTGGCCAGGGCGATGCGACAGGCGGATGCGATACACGTCCGGTGCCCCGGGAATCTCGGCCTGCTGGGCTGCCTGCTGGCGCCGGCGTTCCGCAAGCCGCGGGTGGCCAAATATGCCGGCCAGTGGAGCGATTACCCGGGCGAGCCCCGCGCCTGGCGGTGGCAGAAGGCGCTCCTGCGCTCACGCTGGTGGGGGGGGCCAGTGCTGGTCTATGGACGATGGCCAAATGAACCGCCGCACGTGGTCCCATTTTTCACCTCGGTGATGGACGATGCGCAGATGAGCCGAGCGCGCCTGGCCCCGCCTCGGGACTGGTCGCGGCAGCCGCTCGAGGTCCTCTTCGTGGGCAGGCTTTCGGCCCCGAAAAACGCCGATGTCCTCCTTCGCGCGCTGGCGATGCTAAGACCCGAGGGCCTCTGCCCGCGGTTGAAAGTGGTGGGCGATGGTCCGTTGCGCGGGGAATTGGAGGCCTTGGCGCGCGCGCTCGAGCTGGACCGGCAGGTTTCTTTTCAAGGGGCCGTGCCGCTGGCCGAGGTCCTGGACTTTTATGAGCAGGCCCACATTCTCGTGCTGGCATCCCGGAGCGAGGGCTGGCCCAAGGCGATTGCCGAGGCGATGGCGTTTGGCCTGGTTTGTATCGGCGCGAATCGCGGCTTGGTGCCGCAGATGCTGGGCGAGGGGAGGGGACTGCTGGTGGAGCCGGGGGATGTCGCCGCGTTGGCGGGGCGGATACGGGAGGTGGCGGCGGATGCCGTGGCTGCGGCCAGGATGTCCGAGCGGGCGGCTGCCTGGGCGCGCCAGTTTACGCTGGGCGCTTTCAAGGCCGCGCTGCAGCAGCAATTGGACTCCTGGTGGGCCCCGCAGGACTGCGGACCATTGACCACAGGCCGTGGACCGCGGACCACCAGACCAGAGGTCCTGTAGGCCAGGGTTCACGGTCTGGTGAATGGGCGCTGAAAGTTGAATTCCCTCGCGGTGATGCAAGCGGTTGATTCCCTGGCGCTCGGGGGGATGGAGGCGGTGGCGGTGAACCTGGCCAACCTGCTCGCGGAGCGGCGGATGCGGAGCTTTCTCTGCTTCACCCGCGCCGGCGGCCCGCTTGAGGAGCGGCTTGGCCCGGCGGTGACGCCCCTGGGGCTCAGGCGCAAGGGGCTGTTGGACCTGCCGGCTCTCCGCCGCCTGGCGCGTTTCATCAATGAGCGCCAGATCGATATCGTCCACGCTCACGGCTCGTCCCTGTTTTTCTGCGCCCTGGCGGGCCTGTTCGCGCGCCGGGCGCGTCTGCTGTGGCACGATCATTTCGGCCGGTATGCGACCGAGGAGCGCCCAGGCTGGATTTACCGGATGGCGACGCGCCGTTGCCAGGGCATCATCACCGTGAATCAACCGCTGGCCCAATGGGCGCGCTCGCGGTTGAAAGCCCCCGCCGAGCGCGTCTGGTACGTGCCGAATTTCGTCACTCGATGCCCCGGCGCTCCGCCCCCGCCGAGGGACCTGCCCGGCACCCCGGGCGCCCGGATCGTGTGCGTGGCCAATCTCCGGCCCGAAAAGGATCATGCCACGTTAATCGAAGCGATGAGACGAGTCAGCCAGGTGGTGCCGGCGGCGACGCTGCTCCTGGCGGGCGATGGGGCCCAGCAGCCCTACGCCGCGAGGCTGCGGGAGCAAGTGCGCCGGCAAGCGCTGGACCGCCACGTGTTTTTCCTGGGCAGCCGCCAGGATGTCCGGGCCATCCTTGGCGCTTGCGATGTCGGGGTTCTTTCCTCGGCTTCGGAAGGGATGCCCCTGGCGCTGCTCGAGTACGGCAGCGCCGGGCTGGCGACGGTGGCGACCACCGTTGGGCAGATGCCTGAGTTGCTCGACGAAGGCCGGGCCGGGCTGCTGGTTGGTCCGGGCCAGCCGGCGGCCCTGGCCGAGGAGCTCCTCAAGCTGCTACGCTCGCCGGAACTTCGCTCGAGCCTGGGCGCGGCCTTCGAGCGCCGCGTGCGCGAACGCTACAGCGCAGAGGCGGTCCTGGGCCAAGTCCTTCGCATCTATCAGTTTTGCGGAGGCTCCTAAAATGCGCGCCCCTCTAGCCCTTCCGTCCGGTGCGGAGTTGGCCCGCGCGGGCAGAGCCGTTCCGAGCAACGGGGCCAGGCGTCCGCGCGCCGCGGCGCGGCTTGGGACCTTGCGGTTCCCATGGGTCCTGGGCATGCTGGTTTTGCACGTCGTGTTGGGCGGCGTTTTCAAGCAGAGCGGCACGATTGCCACGGCTCACGCCCTGGGCACATTGCTCGTAGGGCTGTATTGGGCCGTTCGGGGGCGTCCGATGTTCCAGCTTGCCTGTTGGAGCATGTACGCCGCCGGGGCCGAGGTGTTGTGGCGAATGACCGGCGCCAACTTGATCTGGGAGTACGGCAAATACGCGGTCTCACTGGTGCTCTTCATCCGGGTCTTCCGCGGCGGGCTCAGGGCGATTTACTGGACGCCGGTCATTTACTTTTTCCTGCTGATGCCGGCGGTCGTCCCCACGCTCCTGGGTTACTACTCCCCCCAGGGATTCGAGGACACGCGCAAGCTGCTGAGCTTCAATCTCTCGGGACCATTGTCACTGATGGTCTGCTCGCTGTTCTTCGCCAGGGTCGGTTTGACGGGCTTGAGGACCCAGCGGCTGCTGACCTGGATGGTCATACCGATCGGGGGAATCGCCGGGGCGATTCTCCTTGGTCTTACCTCCCTCGAGCACCTCGAATTTGGCCGCGGTTCCAGCCTCATCGCCAGCGGCGGATTCGGACCCAACCAAGTCTCGGCCGTTCTGGGGATCGGGGCGTTTTTCGCGACGCTGCTGGCCTTGGAGCCGCGCCTGGATGCCAGGCTGCGGGCGCTCTTTTTGGGCGTCGCTCTGTGGTTTGCCGCCCACGCCGCTTTGTCCTTCTCCCGCACCGGCATCTACCTGTTCGGCGCCGGCCTGGCGGTGGCGCTGCCGTTCTCGTCCATTCGCAACTTGCTCCGTCTCCAGACGCTTCTCGTGGTGGCGGTGGCCATCGCTGCCGGCTTGGTGACCTGGGCTTTTCTGATGCGTTATACTGAGGGGATGATCGGGGAACGCTTTTCCAGCACCAGTCTCACCCGGCGCGATCTCATAGCCAGGCAGGACCTCGCGCTGTGGGAGCAACACTTCATCCTGGGCGCCGGGGTTGGCGGTTCGAGCATCGCCCACACCGAAGGCACTGGCGGGCGTATCGGGGCCCATACCGAATACACCCGCCTGTTGGCCGAGCACGGCCTGCTCGGGGCCATGGCCACCTTGCTCCTGCTGGCCATGGCCGCGCGTCCGCTATTCACCATGCCCCTGGGCTTCACCAAAGGCGCACTGGTGGGGGCCTGCGGGATGACTTTGCTCTGGATGGCCGCCAGCGCCATGAGAAACGCCGCGCCGGGCTTGCTGATCGGCCTGGCGGCAGCGCGGATCTGCCGCCCGCGCCGCCAGGTCCGGAGGCGGCCGGTCCAAACCACCGCCCGCGCTCCTTTGGCGTCGCGGCGCCTGCCCTTGGCGCGTTCTCAAACCGGTGGAGAATAATCGCCATACGGTGCTGATCGTCGGCAATTTCCTCTCCGCAGCGAGGGGTTCACGGGGCGTGTGCGAAGAGTTGGCCGAGCGCCTGCCGGCCCTGGGGTGGCGGGTGCTGACGGCCTCGAGGCGGCGACCAAGGCTCTTGAGGTTGGCGGACATGTTGCGAACCGTGGCCATGCGCCGGGATGATTATGCGATAGCGCAAGTGGAGGTCTTCAGCGGGCCGGCCTTTTTCTGGGCCGAGGTGGTCGGTTTTGCCTTGAAGCGCCTGGCCAAGCCGTTCGTCCTGACGCTGCACGGGGGGAACCTGCCCGCTTTTGCCGCACGCTGGCCGGGGCGCGCACGGCGTCTGCTTGGTGCCGCCGACGTGGTGACCGCCCCTTCGGCTTACTTGGCAAGCGGGCTGAGGCCCTACTGCGGAGCCATCCGGGTCATCCCCAACCCGGTGGAGATCGCCGCTTACCCCTGGCGCGAACGCAACTCCGCCGCGCCCAAATTGGTCTGGCTCCGGGCGTTTCACGAGATTTACAACCCGGTGATGGCGGTGAAAGCGGCGGCCATTTTGGCGCCGGATTTCCCGACGCTGAGCCTCGCCATGGCGGGTCCGGACAAAGGCGACGGCAGCCTCCGGCAGAGCATGGCCGCAGCGGCGGCGGCCGGTCTGAATGGCCGCATCCGCTTCCTCGGCCAGGTTGAAAAGCGGGAAGTGCCGCGGGTGCTTGGCCAGGCGGATCTTTTCCTGAACACTGCCAATGTGGACAATGCCCCGGTCAGCGTGATCGAAGCGATGGCCTGCGGGCTTTGCGTGGTCAGCACGAATGTGGGCGGCATCCCTTACCTGCTCCGCCACGGCCAGGAGGCGCTCCTGGTGCCGCCGGGCGACGTCGCCGCCATGGCCGGGGCCGTGCGCCGCCTGCTGGAGTCTGACGAGTTGTGCCTGACTCTGAGCCGCAACGCTCGAAGCGCCGCCGGCGCCTTCAACAGCCCCGGCGTCGTGGCCACTTGGAACGACCTGCTGCATAGCGTGATTTCCCTCAGATGCCGCCCCGGCCAGTAACGTCCCGGTTCTGTCTCCTGATAGGCTTCTCTCTCGGGAGTATTACGCCCTTTTTCTGCCGCCTTTGCGCGGAGTTGACGGCGCGGGGGCATCGGGCCAAGGCCTTGGTCTGGCCGGCCAACTGCCTCGATGGCCAGGGCGGGCCGGAGCTGGAGTTGGCCTACTGGCCATCGCGGCGGCCTACCCGGCTGGCAGATGCCTGGTTCTACTGGAGGGAGTTAAGGAGCACGCGGCCTGAGGCGGTCATCGCCAACTTCGGTTCGGTCAACTGGATGATCTCGCTGGGTTGGCTGGCGGGGGTGCCACTCCGAGCTGCCCATTGTCATACGCTCTCCACTCAATTGGCCTACGATACGACCGAAGGCAAACTCAGGACCAGTTGGTTGCCCGCACGCAAGCGGCTAGTCTATCGGCTGGCGACGCACCTGATCGCCAATTCGACCGCGGCCGCCGACGATGCGGCGGAGGCCTACGGCATACCCCCGGCTAAGCGCGTCGTACAGTACTTCGGGCTGGAGGACCCTTTCCCGGCCCTGGCGCCGCCGCCGGCCGCCGCCCGGCCGCTCCGGCTGGTCTGTCCGGGCCGGCTGGATTACTCCAAAGGCCAGGACGTGCTCATTCGGGCGCTACCCGGGCTCCTGGGCGTTTTCCCCGGGCTGGAGGTCCGCTTCCTTGGGGACGGCCCCCAGAGACAAAACCTCGAGGAGCTGGCGGCCAAGCTCGGCGTTGGTGGGGCTTGCCGGTTCACGGGTTCTGTGCCTCACGGGCAAGTCCTGCGGGAACTCTCCGAGTGCGTGGCTGCGGTAATCCCCAGCCGCCATGAAGCTTTCGGCATGGTCAATGTCGAGGCCATCTCCCTTGGCACGCCGGTAGTCGCCTCAAGGGTCGGCGGCATCCCGGAAATCGTCCGCGATGGGCTCGATGGTTTCCTGGTCGCCGCCGGGGACCCCGCGGCAATTCAGAGCTGCCTGGGGCGCCTGTTGGCTGACGCCGGTTTGCGCGCCGACATGGGCCGCAATGCCCGAGAGCGGTTCCTGTCCGCCTTCGAACTGCGCCAGCGCGTGAGCCAGTACGCGGATTGGCTCGAGCTTGAGGTCCAACGCTGCAGGGGGCGGCGTCGCCCATCCTGATGTCTCTGGCCCCCCGCATCTATCCCGCTCTGCCGGTCTGGTTGCAGAATCTGGGCATTTCCCTTTATGGCTATTCCTGGAAATGGGAACGGTTGGGGGGGCGGTTTGCGCAGTACGCGGCGGAGTTCAAAGCGCGCGACCACTGGAGTGCCGATCAGTTCCAGGCGCACATCGAGTCGCAACTCCGCTCTGTCCTGGCCCGTGCCTATGCCCAAGTCCCCTACTATCGCCGTGCCTGGCGCGGGCTCGGGTTGGACCAAGGCGACCTGGGTCACTTCGGGCTGGCCGACCTGGCGCGGCTGCCCCTCATGCCCAAGGAGGAACTTAGGCGCTCTCCCTCCGACTTTATCGCGCAGCCCCTGGCCCGCGCCCGGACCCTCCGGCGCCAATACAGCAGCGGCACCACCGGAACGCCCATCACCGCGGTCCTGACCGTGGATGGCCACCGCCGTTTCATGGCAGCGCGCGAGGCCCGCTCGTTCGGCTGGGCCGGCGTGAGCATGCTGGAGCCGCGCTCGATGATCGGCGGACGGATGGTCGCGCCCAAGGAGATGGCCCGCCCCCCTTTCCACCGCTACAACCGGCCGGAAAAACAACTCTATTTCTCGGCTTTCCATATCTCGCCGGCCAGTGCCCCACAGTATGTCGCCACCTTGAACCGCTACCAGCCCAGGGTTTTCACCGGCTACGCCTGTTCGCACTATCTGCTGGGCCGCATGATGCTCGACCAGGGGCTGGCCCTCGAATACGAGCCCCGCGCCCTCATCCTGAGCAGCGAGAAACTCACCCCGCCGATGAAGGCCCTCCTCAAGCGCGCCTTTGGCGCCCGCGCTTACGAGGAGTACGGCTGCGTCGAGAACTGCGTCCTGGCCACCGAGTGCGAACACGGCCGCCTCCACGTGAGCCCCGATTTTGGCATCGTGGAAATCATCGATGACCGCGGCCGGCCCGCGCCGCCGGGGGTCGAAGGCCGCATCCTGTGCACCTCTCTGCTCAACGAAGCCCAGCCGCTGATTCGCTACGCAATTGGCGACCTTGCCGCCTGGGCCACAGAGCCCTGCCCCTGTGGGCGGAACCATCTGCCGGTGCTCAAGGAAATCCTCGGGCGCCTCGAGGACGTGGTCACCGCGCCGGACGGGCGCCAAATGGTCCGCTTCCATGGCCTGTTTATCGACCTGCCCAAGGTCGTTGAAGGCCAGGTCATTCAGGAGGCGCTGGATCGGTTCACCATCCGGGTTGTAGCCCTGGATGGGTTCGGAGAAACGGAGGCGCAAGTCATCCGCAGCCGCCTTGTTGAACGTCTGGGTAAGGTCCAGGCAACCATCGAGCGCGTCCCCGCCATTGCGCGGACCGAGCGCGGCAAATTCCGGGCCGTCATCTCGAAACTCGGACCGGCAGCACCACAAACACGTTGAACTCCGGCCCGGTCGGTTGGGCGCGGCCTTCGACGCCGAGCGGTTGGGCCGTGCTCAGACGGTTCATCGGCAGGGCGACTGGCTGGCCCGAGTAGCGCCCTCGAATAACGGCAGGCCCGTAGAAGTCCTGCGCGTTGCGCACCTCGAAATCCGTCCCCTCGGCCAGGACGCCGCCCAAGTCGACCGGCACCTTGTCCTGGCCGCTCCAGTTGAAAACGATGATGTGGGCGCGGTTGGTTTCATACCGGTTGGGGCGCACGAAGACTTGCGTGGCTGCGGGGCGCCCTTGGACCAGGCGGCTCTGCGCATCATAGCCGGTGCGCGCCTGCCAATCGGCGAAGCCGAGCCCCATCCCTTGGTAGGCGAACGGGGCCGGGCGCGTGAGAAAGTACTGGTTCTGGTCCCATCGGTAGCCGGCGGCGCCGGGCCCCGGAGTCAAGCTGACCCCGCCCGTGAGCAGGGCGAAGGTATTGCCGCGCACGGTCATGTTCGTCCAATACTTGCTGACGAAGCTGCCGCCGGCAAAGTAGTTGCTCTCGACCAGGACGTCGTCATTGCCGCAGGTGAGTTGGCCCACGCGAATCGGCTCGTATCCCAGGGCCAGGTTGTTTCCGCCTTTGCCCGGGGTGTGATAGCCGAAATTCTGGCGCAGGATGATGTTCCGGGCGGGCTTGTAGCCGCCGATGAGGCAATTGTCGTAGTGCAGGCCCTCGCGGGTGAGCACCCCGTTATTGAAGGCCACATTGCCTTCAATATCGAAGCCGTTGAGGTCGCCACCCTGGGTGTAGGCGTGGACTCCGTAGCCGAATTGGTCGAACATGATGTTGTCCCGGATGAGCTTCATGCCCTGGCGGTTTTGCGTATAGATGGCATGGCCGTGGCCCCGGTCAGTCATCCCCCCTTGCCAGCCGTTGAAATAAATCAGGCAGCCGTTAATCTCCGAGTCCACGGCGGGGCTCCAAAAGCCGATGCCCACGCCGACATCATGGATGACCACGTTGATGATCTTGGTGTCTGGACCGTAGATGTTCAGGCCGCCGTCACGGGCATGGGTGCGGTCCGGCGAGCCATTGCACACCTCAAAGCCCCAGTACCAGGTCCAGGCGCCATTGATGGTCAGGGACGGCGCATTGGAGCCGGCGCAATCGAGCGTTGCCCGTTCGCCCGGACACTGCCGCACGAGGATCGGCTGGCCCGGTTGGCCGGTCAAGTGGCTGGTGAACACGCCCCGGTAGGTTCCGCCCCGCAGCCAGACCGTGTCGCCGGCGTTGATGGCCTTCGGCTGGGCCAGAGCGGTCTGGAGCCTCCACGGTTTGGCCTGCGAGCCGTTTCCTCGCTCCGTCGCCTCGGGGGCCGCGTAGTAATCTGCCGCCCGCGTCGTCAGGGCGCCTGCCAAAGCGGCGAGAAGGAACAGTCCGTGCGGCTTCATGCCGGCGGCAGCCTGGCTTGGCGCCGAGGCTAAGTAAAGACCAAAGCCGGAGGTCCGGATGTTCGTCACGCTGATGATACCGTGCCGCAATGAAGCGGCCACGATCGAGCGATGCCTGCGCTCGGTCATGGCCCAGGAGGGTCTGGACGCCGAGTGGGAGGTCCTCGTTGCCGACGGCCTTTCGGACGATGGGACCAGCCAGATTCTCGAGCGGTTGGCCGCGGCCGAACCCCGGCTGCGGGTGATCGCCAATCCCCAGGGGATCGTCTCGACGGGGCTCAACGCTGCCCTGCGGCAGGCCAGGGGCGACGTCATCCTCCGCCTGGATGCGCACACCGATTATGCCCCGGATTATGTCCGCTGTTGCCTGGAGGTCCTGGCCGAGACCGGGGCCGATAACGTCGGCGGGCCTGCTTTGACAACGGCCGAGGGCTATGTCCCGAGGGCCATCGCCGCGGCCTATCATTCCCGGTTCGCTGTCGGCGGGGCCCGCTTCCATGACCCCGCTTACCAAGGGCCTGTCGATACCGTGGCTTACGGTTGCTGGCGGCGAAGCGCTTTCGAGCGATTCGGCGGCTTCGACGAGGAGCTGGTCCGCAACCAGGACGATGAGCACAATCTCCGCATTGTCCGGGCCGGCGGCACCGTCTGGCAGAGCCCCCGCATCCGCAGTTGGTATCGCCCGCGCGCCTCCCTCGCGGCCCTGTTCGAGCAATACGCCCAATACGGCTACTGGAAGGTCCGCGTGATCCGCAAACACCGGGTTCCCGTTTCCCTGCGCCATCTGGCCCCGGGCGCTTTTCTCCTTGCCCTGGTCCTGCTGGCCGCCGCCTCGGTGTTGTCGGTCCTCACCCCGCTGCCCCTGGGCCTGGCCCCCTGGCTGCTCCTGGGCCTGGCCGGCCTTTATGCCGCGGGGCTGGCCACGGCGGCCTTCCTGACCGCCCGGCGAACCGACTGGAAACTCCTGCCCCTGCTCCCCTGGGTTTTCGTCTGTTACCATTTTGGCTACGGCTGGGGTTTTCTGCGGGGCACGGTGGACGCAGTGATTCTCAAGCGCGGCGCCTCCGCCGCCTGCGGCCGGTTGACCCGGGCTTCACCCCCATGACATTTCTTTATCATTTCTTTCTGAAGTGTTGCGAGCCGTGCCCGCTGTGTGTGCTCCTGCTGCTGGCCGCGGCCCTTTTCCGCAAACGCAAGGCGGCGGCCCGGCTCTGCTTCTGGCTGGCGGTGGCCATCCCCTTGGTCTGCGGCAACCACTGGGTCTCGCGGGCCCTGATCCGCCACCTCGAAGGCCAGTACCCGCCCCCCAACCCCGTCCCGCAAGCCGACTGCATCTTGATCTTGGGCGGGGGCATTCAAGGCCGCATTCCGCCCCGGCCCACGGTGGAGGTGGACGACGCGGGCGACCGGGTCCTTTACGGCGCGCACCTCTACCACCAGGCAAAGGCCCCGGTGGTGTGCTGCACCGCCGGCAGCTCATCCGCCTTGCGGCCCCAGGCCGAAGACATGGCTGAATTGCTCGAGATGCTCGGCGTGCCCAAGGGGGCCATCGTTAAGGAGACCAAGGCCCTGAACACCCGCCAGCACGTCGAGAACTTGCGTTCCCTCTTCCGGGAGCGCGGCTTCAAACGCATCCTCCTGGTCACCTCCGCCATGCACATGCCCAGGTCCATGGGCGTCTTCCGGCGCGGCTGTCCCCGCCTCGAGTTCGTGCCCGCCCCCACCGACTTTCACGAACCGGATTTCGCGCCCGGGCCCTGGTACGTCCGCCTCCAGGGCTTCATCCCGACGGCGAAAAACCTCTCCGAGTTCACCCTGGCCGCCCACGAGTACTTTGGCCTGGCCTATTACCGGTTGCGCGGATGGATTTGAGGCCGGCCGGAAGAGCATGCGCAGGATTCCGTTTTACCGGCCCTCGCTCGGCCGCGAAGAGTTCGCCGAGGTCGTCGATACGCTGAAAAGCGGCTGGCTCACGACCGGGCCGCGGACGGAGCAATTCGAGCGCGAATTCGCGGCTTATGTCGGCCATAAGCACGCCTTGGCGGTCAATTCCTGCACCGCGGCCCTGCACCTCGCCGTCGAGGCCCTGGGCCTCAAGCCGGGCCAGGGGGTCATCGTGCCGACGATGACCTTCGCCGCCACCGCCGAAGTGGTGCGCTACCTGGGCGCCCGCCCGCTGTTGGCCGACTGCCGGCCCGAGGATTTCAACCTCGAGGTGGCCGATGCCGAGCGGCGAATCCGCTCGGCCTTGGCAGCCGGCATCCAGGTGGCGGCCATCATGCCCGTGGATTATGGGGGGCAGGTGGGCGATGTGGCGGGGGTGCGCGAGCTGGCTCGCCGTTATCATCTCAAGATCGTGGAAGATGCCGCGCATTGTTGTCCGGCCTACTACCGCGAGCCGAAAGAGGCGCCGGGCGCCGTGGCCGCCGCCAGCGGCGCCGCGGGGCGGCGCCGGACGGGTCGCTCCTCGCCGGCCACTCCCCCGGAATGGCAACCGGCCGGCCGCGGGGCGGATTTCATCTGCTATTCCTTTTACGCGAACAAGCCCATCACCACCGGGGAGGGCGGCATGGTCTGCACGCAATCGGACGAGTACGCCAAGCGGATGCGCCTCATGTCGCTGCACGGCCTCTCGCGGGACCCGTGGAACCGCTACGCCGATGAGGGGTCGTGGTATTACGAGATCATTGCCCCGGGCTTCAAGTACAACCTCACGGACATCGCCGCCGCCATCGGCCTGCACCAATTGCGCAAGGCCGACCGGCTGCACCGGCGGCGTTGCGCCCTGGCCGCGCAATACGAGGCGGCGCTCCAAGAGCTGGATGAGCTCGTCCTGCCGCGGGTGATGCGCGATCGCATCCATTCCTGGCATCTTTACGTCATCCGGCTGAGGCTGGATCGGCTGCGCATCGATCGGCGGGAGTTCATCGCCCTGCTCCGGCAGCGGGGCATCAGCGCATCGGTCCACTGGATGCCCCTGCACCTGCACCCCTATTACCGCCAAACTTACGCCTACCGCCCCCAGGACCTGCCCACGGCCAACTCCCTCTACCCGGAGATGGTCACCCTGCCGCTCTATCCCGACCTCGAAGGAGCGGGCATCCGGCACGTGTGTGATGCCGTCAAAGACATTCTCCGCCGGAACAGAGGGCGTCCCCGGCCGGCGCGGCCAAGGAAGGGACCGGGGAAAGCTGTTTTGTCCTTGTGAGAGCCTTCGAGTGGGTGTACCTGGCGGCTGAGCCGTGCCTGTTGCCTTTGCACCGGGAAGTGCGGCGGCGACTGCTCGCCGTGGCCCGGGCGGCCACCGCTGGCTTGCGCATCCTCGATGTCGGTGGCAGGAAATCCCCATACACAATCGGTGTCCCCGCGCAAGTGACGGTGAGCGATCTGCCTCGCAGCTCGGACCTGCAGCGGAAGCTCAACCTGGGGATGACGCCCGAGATGGCAGCCCGGCTGCTGGCGCGGCGAAGCAACATCAGCGAGGTGGTCTTCGAGGATATGACGGACTCCCGGCTTCCGGGCGGGGCGTTCGACTGCGTCGTCGCCGTCGAGGTCCTCGAGCACGTCGACGCCGACGAGGCGTTCGTGCGCCACGCGCATCGGGTCCTGAAGCCGCAGGGCGTTTTGCTGATGACCACTCCCAACGGAGAGACGATCCCCAACCGGAACCCGGACCACAAACGGCACTACACGCGAGAGCAACTGACCGCTTTGCTCGGCGCGCATTTCCGCCGGGTGAGCGTCGAGTACGCCGTCCGCAAAGGGCGGCTGCACCGGTGGGGGCTGGCCTCCTGGTCCATGGCGCACCCCTGGCACACGGCACGAGCCATGCTGGCCAACCTGGCCAACGACGCCAGGTCCAGGGACCCCGCCGTCCGCCGGTTGGCCCTGGGAACGTGTTACCTCCTCGCCGCGGCCTCGAAAGGCGGGCCGGAAGCCGCACAAGGACAGACTTGAGAGGTCCAGGGGAAAGCAAAACTCATGAGCCGCCAGCACGCAGGGCGCGGACTGGCGGGGACCGCCGAGCGGGGCCGATCGGCAATCCGAGGTCGCGCTCCTCCGAGGCCGCCAAGCGCCTGCTGGATTTGGCCGGCGCGAGTTTGGGCATCATCGTGATGCTGCCGCTGGGCTTGCTGATTTGCTTGTGTACGAAGCTGGCCGACGGGGGCCCGGTGTTCTACCGTCAAGTCCGGGTGGGCAGGTACGGGCGGTTGTTTCGCATCTGGAAGTTCCGCTCGATGGTGGTGGAGGCGGAGCGGGTGGGCGGCCCCCTGACCTCGGATGAAGACCCGCGGGTGACCCGCGTCGGGCGGGTCTTGCGCAAGACCAAGCTCGATGAGCTGCCGCAATTGTGGAACGTGCTGACCGGGGAGATGAGCCTGGTGGGCCCCCGCCCCGAGGTGCCGCGCTACGTGGCGCACTACACGCCGGAGCAGCGGGAGGTCTTGAAGTGCAAACCCGGGATGACCGACTTGGCGAGCCTGCTATTCCGCAATGAAGAGGCGCTGCTGCGGGGCGCGGAGGACGTGGAAGACTTTTACGTCCGCTATTGTCTGCCCAAGAAGATCGAGTTGAACCGGCAGTACCTCGAGCGGGCGGGAGTGGCGCCGGACTTGGGGATTCTCCTGCGCACGCTCTGGGGGGTGGCCGCGGGGGCCGTTTGCGGAGGCTGGGGCCGCGGCCGCCCGCCGGGTTCGGCCGCGGGCCGCGGGCGGCAGGCGCCCGCTTGCCGTGTCGCCATTATCGGCACCGGGCCCGCCGCCTTGCGCCAGGCCCGGGACATCCGGCGGGAGCCGGGCGGCGGACGGCAGGTGGTGGCGTTTTTCGACGACGAGCCGCGGGCCTGGCACAAACGGCCTGAGGGCATCCCGGTGGCCGGAATGCCCGAATGTCTGTTGAACGCGGCCTGGCGAAACGCCATCGAGGAGGTAATCGTGGCCCTGCCCGAAGCGTCTGCCGCGCGGCGGAGCCAAATCGGCGAGTTGCTCAAAGCCCTGCCCGCAAAGTCGAGCTTTGCCTGCGCCGGCCCCGGCTCCGACTCCGCGCCCCTGGAAGGGGCGCAAGCTGGACTTTGCCTATGAGGAAATTTGTTTTGGACTTGACCTCGCCGCTGCGCGTCTGGGTGTTGTTGGTGCTTTACGCGGCCGAACTGACCGCGAGCCTGTGGCTGGCCTACGAACTGCGATTCGATTTCATGGTCGATGCCGCCAGCCAGCACGAGCGTCTGCACGTGCTGCTTTGGCTGGTGCCGCTGCAGTTGCTGCTGCTGGGCCTGTTCCACCAATTGACGCCGCTGCTGGGCTACTTCAGCACGCCCGACCTGGCGCGGATGTTCCACGCCCTGACGATCAGCACCATTGTCCTGGCCATCATCTGGGTCTCCTGGGGTCAAGGCTACGCGCCGCCGCGCGGGGTGATCGCCCTGGACTTTGTCTTTTCCTTGGTCGGCCTGACGGGGGTCCGGCTGGCCTTGCGGACGTTCCAGGAATCGCTCGCCGCGGCCCGGCGGCGGACCTCCGGACGCACCCGGCGCGTGGGCATCATCGGGGCGGGCGATGCGGGGGCGGTGCTGGCCCATGAGCTGTCCCTCAAGCCGGGCTACGGGCTGGAGCCGGTCGCCTTCTTCGATGACGACCGCGGAAAATGGCGTTCCCGGGTGCATGACATCCCGGTGCTGGGGGGGCCCGAAAAACTAATGGAGGTGGCCGCGAGACTGGACATCCGCGAGGCGATCATCGCCATGCCCTCGGCGCCGCCCAAGCGCCTGGGGGAGATCGTCCGCTTCTTGCGCCGGAGCCAGCTTCAGTTCCGGACGGTGCCTTCGCTCAACCAGTTGGCGCTCGGCCAGGTCAAGGTCAGCCAGTTGCGCAACGTCGAGGTGCAAGATTTGCTGGGGCGGGAAAAAGTCGAATTGGAGACCAAGAGCATTCGGCTCGCGTTGCAGGACCGGGTGATCCTGGTGACGGGGGCCGGGGGCAGCATCGGCGGGGAACTCTGCCGGCAGATAGCCGCCTACCATCCGGGGCACCTGCTGCTGCTG